>Ga0302326_10000913_pt1 | contig 77425 bp, 79 predicted proteins | sample Palsa_T0_3_FD_202264 | JGI IMG/M metagenome (GOLD analysis project Ga0302326, IMG submission 202264) | Peat permafrost microbial communities from Stordalen Mire near Abisko, Sweden - Palsa_T0_3 | ecosystem: Environmental > Terrestrial > Soil > Palsa > Peat permafrost | place: Sweden: Abisko...
TGGTGGTGGTCGTGCCCACCGTGGTGGTGGTGGCGGGCACGGTGGTGGTGGTCGTGCCCACCGTGGTGGTGGTGGCGGGCACGGTGGTGGTGGTCGTGCACACCGTGGTGGTGGTCGTGGTGGACCAGTTACTCGAAGTCGAAGTGGTCGGATACCCCCACGTCGACCAGCAGCCACCCCCGGGCGCCGCCCCCGACGCCCCGGACTGCACGAAGATCGAGACAATGAACAGCAAGCATCCGATCAGCCCGACCGAAGCGGAGACGCGACCAAGGATCCGCTCGGGCGCGTCCCTGGGGGCCATTCGGGAGATTTGACGCTCGATCGAAGGTCCGAAACGCCCCGGACCCTGCTCGTGAGCGCTCTTGGCGGCCTCGATGGCGCGCTTGAGCGAGTCCAATCTCTGTCCGAGCGACTCCGTACCTGAGCCAGGTTCCTCGCTCGCCCCGTCACCTAAGTGACCATTACGACCCGACACAGGACTCTCCGATCGTCTCTACCCCGTAATCAGAGGCCGTCGGTTTCGCCACTGGCTCCCCGTCCACTTAGGCGACCAATAGTCGTGAACGGTTCGAAGCCCCAAGCCTTCCACCAGGACAATACACAAAACGACCTCGGCGTCGACCAATCGCCGGAGGCCTCCCGATTCGGTCCCCGGCGGTCCCATCCGGGACCCGATCGAAACGCCAGTGGGGTGGATCGAGGACAGGGCGCTACGGTGCGGCCATGGCAATCATCGGCGACGCGGCGGAGATGGCCAGGGGGTTGCCCGATGTCGTCGAAGGGGAACGACGCGGGCGGCTCACCTGGTACGTCGACGGCAAGGCATTCGCATGGGACCGGCCCTTCACCAAGGCAGATATCAAGCGCTTTGGCGATTCGGTCCCGCCGGAGGGACCGATCGTGGCCGTGCGCGTGGCGGACCTCGCCGAGAAAGCGGCCGTCCTCGCCGCCTCATCCAACGCGGTCTTTACCATCCCTCATTTCGAAGGGTACGCGGCCATTCTGATCCAACTGGAAGCCGTGACCAAGAAGGAGCTGGGTGAGTTGATCATCGACGCTTGGCTGGCGTGCGCGCCTCCGCGGCTAGCGGACGCGTACGTGCAGGCCGAGGACCGGCGGCGCCACAAAGCATGAGGGGTCGCGGGAGGCGGGGCGCGACGCCATCGGACCTGGTCGTCACCCGTCAAGCGGGTACGGCTCCGATCGGCGGCTGGCCCGGACGGGTCACCGGCTCGACCAGAATGGCGGATATGAGAGACGTTTCCGGCACTGGGATATGGAGCGCTGGGCTCCGATATGGAGATCCGGCTGAGGCTGCTGAAGCGGCCGCAGAACTCGAGGAGCTTGGATACACGGCCTTGTGGTTCCCGGACGTCGGCGGGGAGGTCTTTGGTGTGGTCGAACGTCTCATGGCGGCCACCAAGGCCGCCACGATCGCTACCGGCATCCTCAACTTGTGGATGCACTCGGCCCAGGAAACAGCCGAAGCCCACGCCCGCCTCACCGCTGCTCACGGCGACCGTTTCCTCCTCGGCATCGGTGTCAGTCACGCGGCCCTGATCGATGCCCGGGAAGCTGGCCGCTACAACCGGCCGCTCGCGGCGATGGCGTCGTTTCTCGATGGGCTCGATACCGCGCCCACGCCGGTGGCGCCCTCGAAACGGGTGCTGGCTGCCCTCGGACCGAAAATGCTCGAGCTGGCACGGACGCGCACGGCAGGAGCCCATCCGTACAACGTGACCCCGGAGCACACCGCCTTGGCCCGAGAGGCGATCGGACCGTCGGGGCTGGTCGTGCCCGAACAAGCCGTGGCGTTGACCACCGATGCCGACCTGGCCCGCACGCTCGGCCGCGATCACCTGGCCCACTACCTCGTATTGCCCAACTACACCAACAACTTGCGACGCCTCGGTTTCGACGACGCGGACTTCGCGGCTGGCGGCAGCGACCGACTCATCGACGCCCTGGTGGGTTGGGGAAACGAGAGCGCCATAGAGTCCCGAGTTCGCCAACACCGAGACGCCGGAGCCAATCACGTGTGCATCCAGGTCCTGAGCCCAGATGGGCTCTTCCCTCGACGCGACTGGCGAGAGCTGGCTCCCGCCCTGACGAGCTAGTTCAGCCCGGTGGCGGCTGCACCCCCCAGACGACGGCGCCCCTCGAGCGATCAGGGGTCAAGCGGACCTCAACCACGTCACCGCGCCGGAATTCGCTGATCACGCCCCGCGGCAGCGACTGGATGACTTCCAAATCGAACGGGTCTTCGTCCGGCAGGGCGGTGACACGCAGCACGAACCTCACCATCGGACGAATGTCCAAAATCCCGCCCAGCGCTTTGACAGAGAGGATCTCGCCTTCTCCGGGAAGACCGTGGGCCAGGATCTCAGAGGTAAGCACAGGTTTCGGGTCGCCGGATGTCCGCCATGACACGAAGAGGATTACCACCACCGCCAGCACGACCGGAAGCAGGACGAACAAGACCAGTAATCCCTGGCCCTGAGAGAGGCCGAACAGAGAGGCGATCGGTGGTTGCAGGGCGACGGTGATAGCCAAGAGCGTAGGCAGGGCGGCGACCTGGATGTCGTTAGGGCTCGCCCCCACGCAATCTGACGCAGCCGGCATGGAGATCTTTGATGTCATTGACGCCGAGAAGTTGCATGGTTCGGCGAGCGTCGGCAAACAGCAGGTCGGCCGCTCGTTGGACACCCGCTTCGCCGCCCGCCATGAGCCCGTACAGGTAGGCGCGTCCGGCCAGGCAGGCTCGAGCGCCATGGGCGACGGCAGCGATGATGTCCGAACCCGACATGACGCCGCCGTCGATGTAGACCTCGGCCCGGTCGCCGACTGCGGCCGAAATGCGGGGCAGCTGCTCTAAAGGGACGGGGGCCCGATCGAGTTGGCGGCCGCCGTGGTTTGAGATCACGACCGCGTCAGCGCCGTGGTCGACCACCGTGGTGGCGTCTTCGACGGTCTGGATGCCTTTTACTACGAGCGGGCCTCGCCACTGTTCCCGCAGCCAGTCGAGGTCGCCGACGGTCACACCTGGATCGAGAGTCTTGTTCATGAACTCCGCGACCGTGCCGTCCCAGCTACTGAACGACGCAAAGCGAAGAGGCTCGGTACTCAGCAGGTTGAACCACCAGGCAGGATGGGTGGCCGCATCGAGAAAGGTCTTGACCGTCAAGGCGGGCGGGATGGTCAACCCGTTCCTCACGTCGCGTAGACGGACGCCAGCGACGGGAGCGTCGACAGTGAGGACGAGCACCCGATAGCCAGCGGCGGCCACCCTATCGAGCAGATCCCGGCTGGCTGCCCGGTCCCGCCACATATACAGTTGGAACCAGTTATTCCCTCGGGGAGCAGCGGCGGCCAGGTCCTCGGGAGACGTGGTGGCGAGGGTCGACAGTACGTAGGGGAGGCGGGTGCGCTCTGCGACGCGACCCACGGCGGACTCCCCTTCGTGGTGCATCATCCGGGTGAACCCGGTCGGTGCCAAGATCAGCGGCAGACTGGCGGCGACGCCGAGGATGACGGTTGAGGTGTCAACTGCAGAGACATCGCGCAAGATCCGGGGGACGAACTCCACGCGTGCAAAGGCTTCTCGGGACCGTCGCAAACTGGTCTCGGTGTCCGCTCCTCCATCGGTGTAATCGAACACCGCCCGCGGGACCCTCCGGCGGGCCACGTCCCGCAGATCGCTGATCGATGCCGCAGAGCGCAGCCGCCGCCGGGTGGGACTCCACTCGAAACGCTGAGGGCGCAGCAGCTCCCGGAACTCAGACCACCGGGGAACTCGGCGAGCCGTCACATCCGAAAAATACCGGACAACGGAGGGACCCTCCGCGATCGAACAGAAATGACACCGCCGGCCCAGAGAATCGTGACCGATGGAGGCTGGCCCTGCACGACTGGGCCGAGTCGGGCCGGAGCCGTGTCCTCGAGGGATGCTGCCGGTTGGAGAGGTTCGCATGCCGAGCCGGCGGGCGAGCCATCCTCTACCTGAGCGTCGGCTTGCCGGAGCTGTTGAAGTCGAGAGTGCCGATCCACAAGGACCGAACTCCGCCGTTCTCGTACCCGACCGGGCCGTACCAGGCGGCAAAGGCCATCCGGGTGACGCCAGACTTATCAGTGAACACGTTTGGCCCCTGCGCCCCCTGGGCGTTTCCCCGGGTGCCGAGCCACGGTCCGAGCGTCGATTTGTTGGCATAGCTGCCAAGCAGCGAGGACGACTTGGCGTAGCCGATGCCGGAGCTGGCGGTGTCGTAGTTGTTGGCTCCGTAGAACAGGTAGTAGCGCCCGCCGGAGAAAAGCAGAGTTGGCCCTTCGGCGCTGGGCGACTGCCACGCGGCCGATTCGGTGAGAAGCAGCGACGGCGATGTGCCCGGGAAGAGCGAGGTCCCGCCGACTGAGAGTTCTTGACCCCAGATGTGCGTCGGGTGCCCAGCCCCAAGTGAGTTGTCGTCGCTCTTCCATAACAAGTACAGGTCGCCGCTCGCTGGATCTACGAACGGGTTGGGATCGATCGACCCCCCGTTGGCCGACTGGCAGATCAGCGGCTCGGTCGAGGTGTCTGAGAACGGCCCCTGGGGCTTCGACGATGTCGCCACCGAAATGCACTGCTGGTCCAGGGACGCATCATGGACGGTGTAATACATCAAGAAGGTGGATCCGCGCTTGAGCAGCCCGGGCGCCCATGTCTGACCGGAGGACGCCCACGAAGGCAGGACTGGCAGGGCGTCTGTCGGCGGACTCCAAGTGTGCAGGTCCGCGGAGTACATCACTTGCAAGTTCCGACCGGCGCTGCCAGTTGCGTAGGCCCAGTAGGTTCCCTTCACCAGTATCACGGCCGGATCGGGAAAGTCGCCCGCATAAACGGGGGCGGTGAAGGTGCTGGACGCGCCATACGCGGGGGAGCTCGGACCCACGATGGGCCCTAATGCTCCCACTACGCCCGCGAGGATGGTCGCTCCAACTCGCGTCACTGCCATCGATCTGTCTCCCTTGCCGCGAAGTAGCGATGCCGCGCCCCCCGCAACCTTACTAAGGGTTGGCGAGGAGAGGACGAGTCGCACTTCGAAGCCGACGCTTTCCTGAGGCCGAGCCGGTATGAGGCAGGATTGGGTTGTGCTGCCCGTTCCCCGGTCTTTGGCTGAGATCACGCCGGCGTGGGTGACGGCCGCAATTGGCGGCCACTGCCCGGGAGCTGTGGTGGGCGAAGTCGAAATCGGCCCCGTGGCGGACGGCACCAACCGCCGGGCGAGCGTGCGGCTTTCTTACGCGGAGGGTAGCGGCCCCAGCTCGATCTTCGTCAAAGGGCAGGGGCGCATGCTGCATCGGCTGGCGCTGGTCGCATTGGGTGCACTGACCGCCGAAGCGCGCCTCGCCGACTCCGGTGTGAAGCTGCCTCTGAACCACCCGGTGCTGTACGCGGCCGGGGTCGACCGAGCTCGCCTCGGGACGATCGTCGTCATGGAGGACGTCAACAGCATCGGTGGCCGGCCCAACGACGCCACCACTCCTCTCGACTTGGCCGAGGTCAGAACTGGGCTCGACGGACTGGCCCGGTTGCACGCGGCCTACTGGGACAGGCCACTGCCACCGGCGCTCGGCTTCCTGGGGCCCTGGCGCCTCCCGAAACGATGGGCGCCGATGTCCAGGGCCACTCTAAGCAGAGGGTTGCGCCGGCTGGCCGACGCCGGGCAATCCGGTCTTGTCCCGCCGGAGGTTGACGCCCGGAAGCTGGAGTACCAGTTCCGTCGCAGCGCCACACTGGCGGCCGCCGGTCCACAGACGGTGCTGCACGGTGATCCGCATCCGGGAAACACCTACGCTTTGCCCGCCAACCGAACGGGCTTCTACGACTGGCAGCTGGTGCGCACAGGGAACTGGTCCCACGACGTCGGCTACTTCCTCGTGGGCAGCCTCGATGTTGCCGACCGCCGTGGTCACGAAGGCGAGCTCCTGACCGGATACCTCGACGCTCTTCGAACTGCCGGCGTCGACGCCCCCAGCTACGACCAGGCCTGGGCGCAGTACCGCTCGACGCCCGCCTTTGGCTTTGGGACGTGGCTACACACGCTGTCAGTTGGGAGCTTCCAGCCGGTCGACATCTGCCTGGCCACCCTCCGGCGGTTCGCGTCGGCCTACCAGGACCTCGAAACCCACCGATCGGGGGTCACGAGCCGCCCGTAACTGCTCCACGGGCTTCGACGTCGGTCGGCGGCAGCCCTTCGCGGTTACCGATCGATCATCCGATTTGCGCGATCGCGATCGACACCCCGCCGCCACGCGTTAGCGTCTTGCGGCAACACCGGCCCGCCAGAGGAGGAGCACGTCATGGGAGTTTCAGAGGATGCCGAACGGGTAGTGCGCGACATGTGCGACGCCTTCGCCAAACACGACGCAGAGGCCCTGCGCCCGTTTTTCACCGACGACGTCGTGTACCACAACATTCCCATGGACCCCGCCGTCGGCATCGACGCCACCATCGCCTTCATCGAAGGGTTCTTCGCCATGTGCGAGAACATGGTGATCGAAACCAACCACCTAGCCGTGCGCGGCAACGTAGTCCTCACTGAGCGGGTCGATACCTTCAAAGTGGGGCAGATCGTGGCGCCCCTGCCTGTAATGGGCACTTTCGAGGTCCGTGACGGCAAGATCAGTGCCTGGCGCGACTATTTCGATCTGGGGCAGATCACCAAGATGCTGTCCGGGGAGGCCTCGGCCGCAGAGTGACCACTGCGAAGCCGTCCGGTTAGTTCGTCGCGGTCGGGGTGGCAGGCTGAGCCCATGGATGAGCCAACCACGGTCCGCAGGACCAGCGAGGACGCCTACCTTGGTCGGACTTCGGCGTTTTGAGAGTGCGAGGGGGGCCGATGTGAAGATACCGAGGTTCACCTATCACCGGCCGGCGACGGAGGAGGAGGCTCTCGCCATGCTGACCGAGTTCGGCGAGGACGCCAAGGTCCTTGCGGGGGGTCAGAGTCTCATTCCATTGATGGCGCTGCGCCTGAGCCGGCCCGCGCATCTGATCGATATCGGCGGGTTGCGGGAGCTGGCTGCGATCCGCGAGCGGAGCGGGACGGTTTCCGTCGGAGCCGCGGTCCGCCACGTCGAGGTCGAGCGTTCGGCCCTGGTCGCCCGGGCGGCGCCGTTGGCCGCCGCCGCCATGCCTCACATCGGACATGGCGCCATCCGCAATCGGGGAACGGCGTGCGGCAGTTTGGCGCACGCCGATCCGGCGGCTGAGCTGCCCGCGGTGGCGCTGGCTGCCGGCGCGTCCTTCGTCGTGCGACGAGCGAGTGGCGAGCGGACCGTGCCGGCGTCGGAGTTCTTCCTCGGCTATCTGACCTGTGATATGGGACCGGACGAGTTGTTGGTGGAGTGGCGGTTGCCGACTTGGCCCGTGACGGCGGGATGGTCGGTGCAGGAGGTGAGCCGACGCCACGGCGACTTCGCGCTGTTGGGGATGGCCGCCATGATCGACACCGATCCGGTCGGTCGTATCTCGACGGCGGCTTTGTCGCTGTTCGGAGCGGCGAGCACGCCGATCCGGGTGGACGCGGCCGAGAAGCTGCTGACCGGAGAACCTCCGAGTGCCGCCCTCTTCGACGAGGCGGCGGAGATCGTGAAGGGGCAATTGGATCCTCCCGGGGACTTGCACGGAACCGCCGCCTATCGCAAACACCTCGGGGCGGTCCTGACCAGGCGGTGCCTGTCAGAGGCGGCCGGCCGGCTGGGGGCGGCCGCATGAGCGACGACCGGTGCGAGGTGACCGTTACGGTCAACGGGGAAGAGCGATCCCTGGCCGTGGAGTGCCGGCGGACTCTGGCCGAAGTGCTCCGCGAGGACCTGGGTTTGACCGGCACCCACTTAGGGTGCGAGCACGGCGTATGCGGGGCGTGCACGGTCGCCGTGGACGGAGCCGCGGCGCGGTCCTGCTTGATGCTGGCCGTTCAGGCTGACGGCTGCGAGATCGAGACCGTTGAGAGCCTGGGTACCGAGGAGAAGTTGCATCCCATCCAGCAGGCCATGTGGGACGAGCACGGGTTCCAGTGTGCGTTTTGCGCCCCCGGATTCCTGATGACCGTGTACTGCCTGCTCCGAGAGAACCCGGCGCCGACCCCCGAGGAGATCCGCGAGGAACTTTCAGGGAACTTGTGCCGATGCACCGGGTACGCGTCGATCCTGACTGGTGTTCAGGCTGCCCTCTCGCGCGGAGCCGCGGCCGATGCGTGAAGGCCTGGCCGGCAAGTACGTGGGAGCCAAGGTGCGGCGGGTCGAGGATCGCCGGCTCCTGACCGGCCGGGGCCGCTACATCGACGACCTCAACCTGCCCGACATGGCGCACGCCGCCTTTCTGCGCAGCCCCTACCCCCACGCCCATATCCGGAGGGTCGACATCGACTCCGCCCGGCGGATGGCCGGTGTGTTTTTGGTACTCACCGGGGCCGACATGGCCCGGCTGACCAACCCCTTCCTCGGGATGATGGCCCTCGACGGGCTTTACGACCCGGTGTTCTACGCCTTGGCAACCGATCGGGTTCGGGTGGTGGGCGATCCTGTCGCCATCGTCGTGGCCGAGTCGCGACGGGTCGCCGAAGACGCCTGCGAACTGATCGATGTCGAGTACGAGCCCATAGCGGCCATTGCCAACATGGCTCAGGCCATGGACCCGATGCGCCCGCCGATCTGGCCCCGGGCCCGATCGAACGTCCTGTGGGAGGACTCGCAGACCTACGGTGACGTCGAAGTGGCCTTCGCGGGTGCGGACCGGGTCATTCGCGAGCGCTTCGCGCAGCACCGCCAGTCAAACCAGCCCATGGAAACCCGCGGTTCGGTCGCCGAGATCGACCCGGTCAGCGGGGAACTGATTTTTCATTCGGCCACCCAGTCGGCCCATTCGCTCAAGTGGAGCCTGGCCTTCCTGCTAGAGCGGACGTCGGTTTGGCGCTCGATCCGGGAGCTCGCGACCAACCGGGAAAAGCCGAGGAAGTTCGTCGTGGGCGCTCGGGCGTTTATCAAGAGCCACCCCGATCTTCGGACGGCCACCAAGTCCAGCCAACCGGCCATGCTCAAACAGCTGCGCCGGGAGCCCAAACGCATCGTTCACTTGAGCGAGGCGCTGTTGGGCCTCCTGGCCAAGGACCCTTCACGCCGGCCTCGGGTGCTGGCCCAGGATATCGGCGGGGCGTTCGGCGCCAAGGGGTTGGTGCCCCGCGAGGACGTGGCCCTGGCTACGGCGGCGTTGCAACTGGGACGGTCGGTCAAATGGATCGAGGACCGCAACGAGCACCTCATGGTCGGTGGTCAAGCGCGCGAGGAGACCCTGGACATCGACGTCGCGGTGACGAGCGACGGCACCATCCTCGGGCTCAAGGTGCACATGACCATGGACGTCGGGGCCTATCCGGGATTCCCGTTCAACGGAGCGTTCTTCGCCCAGATGGTCAAGGTGATGATGCCCGGGCCGTACCGGATTGGCGCGCTGCGCTTCGACACCACCATCACCGCTTCCAACAAGGGCACCTACGTCCCCTACCGGGGACCGTGGGCGGCCGAGACCTGGGTACGCGAGCGCATGATCGACGTCGTCGCCCGGGAGCTCGGTATCGGCCGCGCCGACATCCGCCTGGCCAACATGATCGGCGCTGACGAACTTCCCGCGGCGATGGTCACCGGCCCACCTCTCGACGTGCGCATGTCGGCTCGCCGCACCCTCGAGGAAGCCCTTCGCGTCGCCGACTTCGACAGCTGGGACGCCATCCGCGATCAGGCCCGATCGGAAGGACGCATCGTCGGGATGGGGTTGGCCACCTTCATAGAGGCCGCTCCCGGCCCCCCCAAGTTCTTTGACTACATCTCGCCCGGTTTCTCGGCCCTGGCCGGGGTCGAACCGGCGCATGCCGTACTCGAGGTCGACGGTTCCCTGTCGGTCATCACTCAGCAGGTCCCCCATGGCCAAGGGCACGAGACGACCCTGGCCCAGGTCGCGGCCGACGAGCTAGGCGTCGCGGTAGAGGCCGTCCGCGTCCGATACGGGGACTCCAGCATCACCCCCTTCAGCCTGTTTGGCACCGGCGGGAGCCGCTCCGCCGCCATGGCTGGCGGAGTCGTTACCGTTGCTGCCCAAGAACTCCGCCAGCGCGTCGTGGACATCGCATCGGACCTCATGGAGGCCTCGACCGAAGACATAGTCATCGAAGACGGCCACATCCACGTCGCCGGCACCCCCGCAATCGGCGTTTCCTTCGCCGAGGTCGCGGCCGAAGCCGTGCGCCGCCGGCCCGGATCCCCGAGCGACGGCGCCATCCGTGTAACCAGCGAGTGGGACGGCGGCGCCGGCGGCTGGGCCCAGGCCACGCATGTGTGCTGGGTCGAGATCGACCTCGACACTGGACTCGTCACCATCCCTCGATACGTCGTGGTCGAGGACTGCGGAGAGCTCATCAACCCCGCAATCGTCGATGGCCAGATCCGGGGCGGGGTGGCGCAGGGTATCGGCGCCGTGCTCTACGAAAGGGCCGCTTACGACGGCGACGCCAACTTCCAGGCCGGGACCTTCATGGACTTCCTGATCCCCACGGCAATGGAAATTCCCGACGTAGAGATCCACCACCTGCAGACGCCCTCGGACATTTTCGCCAACTACCGGGGAGTCGGCGAAGGGGGCATGATCGCCGCACCTGCCGCTTTGACCAACGCCATCGAGGACGCGCTCGCTCACCTCGGCGCCCGCATCACAGAGCAGCACCTTCCCCCGGCACGCATCCTCGAACTCGCCGGCGTGATCGAAGCTGAGGCGCCGACCGAGGTCGGCCCACCCGACTACTCCGCCGCAGCCGCCGTCCCCGCCCCACGACCCAGCCTGATCCGGGAACGGATGCCGACACTGACGCCGGCACAAGCCCAAGCCGTCCGCCGAACCGCCACCTCCGTTCGGAGCGGCGCCAGGCGTTTCGCGGACCGCTACGCGGGCCGACCCTGAACGTCCCTGGCCGCTCGGCGGAAGCAACGCCGGTTTCCGGCCGGCCAAGTGACCTTGACCCCGGGATTGGCAGCGGTCACTTAGAGTTTGCCCGCTTCCTGGAGCTCACGAACCTCTGTCGGGTGCTCGCCCCGTCTGCGGCGGAGCAACATCCACAACAGCATGGCCGCCATGGCGGCCAAGATGACTGCCCCGATCGCGATTAGGACGACCGCCCAGGTTGGGACTCCTGTGTGAACGGGGAGGTTCGAGAAGATGCCCGGCCCGGTGTGGATGATTTTGGTGGCGGCCACGACGGGGGTGGTGATCGTGCCCGACCAGGTTGCTACGAGACCGGGGCCGTAGCCGAGTTGTACGGAGCATGGCACGGTCGCGCCCAGGCCGATCTGGAGGGCGTTGATGGGGAGTACGGCTCGCTCCTCGGGCAGGACGGTATCTGACGAGACCGCCATCGAGACTTTGGCGCCCTTCACGACACACCAAGCCGTCCCGTGGGCCTTGGTGAATGTCTGTCCGACGTTGTGCAACTGGACATAAAGACGGGGTATTGGCCCGTCGGCTCCGCCGGTGACCCCCGGTATCTGCAGGCTGGTCTTCAGCTGGGCCAGGACGCCCACGGTGACTGCAACTCCTACGCTGACCTGGTCGATGACAACGGCTTGGGCCGATGCCTGCCCGTTGCGACCGACGACCACGGGGGCAGGCGGTGTGTTGGGCTCGACGGTGATGCCGGCGAGGTATTGCTTTGCGGGGACGTGATTGGGGACAGTTACGGTGAATGGAAGGCTCCGCGCTGTTCCGGCGGCCAAGGTGACGATCGGGGGAAGGCCTGTAACCCAACATCCGGTCCCGACGCAAGCCCTGAAGAAGTCCTCGAACGCGCTCGCTGAGGTCGGCGAGGTGAATCCGGTCGACGGGCTGATTTTGAGGGTCTGGCGGGTATTCGCCATGTTCGTGATGATCACGGTGTCGGTGGTCGAGTGCCCGGGCGCCAGGTTCAGATTGAAATATGGACGGGATTGACCGTCGGCGGTGGGCGTGGGCGTCACGCCGAACGGTGTCGGTCCGCCGATGTCGGCAGCGACGGCCGTGGTTGCCGAGACGCCGAGGACCGAGATGACGGCGACGGTCCCCGCAATCAGTCGTTTCGCGACGCGACTGGCTCGGGCGGACGGGCTCGTTCGGTGTCGATCCAGGATCATCGGGGGGTCCCTTCCATACGGTGGGTCATGGTCACGGTCCGGACGAGACGGCCACGGTCACCGTCGTGGTGTAGGCGCCCGTGAACGCGTTTGCGGGGATGTTGATCCACCAGCCGATCGGAAATGTCGCGGATTGACCGCCGAGGATGACGGCTCCCAGGCCGGTACCCGCAGCCGTGTCGTAGACCTTGATAGCCGCCGGCGAGGATCCTGCGGTCATGATGGCGACGGGATAGGTGGTGGTATCGGTCGGTAAGGTGCAGGTGGTCACGCATGTCGCGGTTGGCGCGGTGACAGCCGTTGGGGAGATCAGGCTGCCGGTGAACACGAGGGTCCCGGCGTTGGGAAGGGTGTGGGTGCCGTTGGTCAACGTCGTCGCCGACACGGTGACGTTCCATCCGGCGCCGCTACCAGTGCCGTCGTTGACCGTGAACTGTTGATCGGCGGCAATGTTGTCAAAAATGGCCTGATTGGTGCCGTTGGACGTGACTGCCCAGGACAGCGAACTGGGAGACGTCAGGGCCAGCACCGAGAAGATCGTGAGCGTGGTCGCTTCGGTAGCGGTCTGGTTGTTGGCGTCGGTCACCGTGACCGTGAAACTGGAGGTGCCGGCCGCGCTCGGGGTGCCCGATAACACCCCGCTGGACGGGCCGAGATTGATCCCGGCGGGGGGGCTCCCCCCGCTTACCGACCAGGCGTACGGACTCGTGCCCCCCGACGCGGTGAGCGTGTCCGTGTAGGGAGTGTTGATCTGACCAGACGGCGGGGTGGGGAATGCCAGGACTGGGCCGGCGATGATCGTGACCGTGTCCGAACCTGTGGCCGTTGCGCCGACCGCGTCGGTGACTTTGACCGTGAAGTTGTACGTACCCGCGGCGGGCGGCGTGCCCGACAGGGCGCCGTTGGTTTTGAGCGTGATACTGCCGGGCAGGGTCCCCGAGATCAGGGTCCAGGCGTAAGGGGCCGTGCCGCCCGCCGCCAATGCGTAGGTGTAGAAGGTGTGGATCTCTCCGTTGGGGGGCGAGAGCGCCACCGCCAGCAGGGCGTTGACCACCAGGGTGATCGAGGTGGTGGCGCTCCCGTTGTTGACGTCGAAGACGTTCACGGCGAAGGGGTAGCTGCCCGCCGTGGTGGCGGTGCCGGCCAGCGCGCCTGCGGAGCTCAGGGTGACACCGGCGGGGAGGGTCCCCGAGTTGAGCGTCCAGGTGTAGGGCGTGGTTCCACCGGTTGCGGTCAATTGGTCGGAGAACGAAGTGCCGACGTCGACGGCCGCGGGGGCCGCGAACGTGGTCGACACTCCCGCGCTAACGGCCAGGCTGGTGACTGCTTCGGTGGCGGTCTGATTGTTGGCGTCGATCACCTCGACGGTGAAGTTGGACGTCGATGCGATCACGGTTGGGGTGCCGGAAAGGGTGCCGTCGGCGCTGAGGCTGATGCCTGCTGGTGGGGCGCCGGCGCTGACCGACCAGGCATAGGGGGCGGTCCCGCCGGATTCGGTGAGCGTGTCCCCATAGACGGTGTTGGTCCAGCCGGGCGGCGGGGCGGCGAACGCCAGGGCCGGCCCGGCAATGATGGTCAGGGTCACCGGCTCGGTGTCAGTCAAGCCGCTGTTGTCGGTGACTTTGACCGTGAAGGCGTAGCTGCCCGCCGTGGTCGGCGTTCCCGACAGGAGCCCGGATGACCCGCCCAGCGTCAGCCCGGGGGGGATGGTTCCGGTGCTCGACCATACGTACGGGCTGGTCCCACCCGTCACGGTCAGCTGATCGCTATAGGCCACGTTGACCTCACCGCTGGGTGGCGCAGGAAACAGCAGGGCGGGGCCGGCGTTGTAGGTATACGAACCGGATCCGGCCACACCCAAGCTCACAACTTTGACCGTGACGGCCCCGGCGACGTGGCCGGGCATGTCGGAGATATCGAGGCCCAAGCCGAGGGAGCCGGTGACGGTGAAACAGCCGGGCGCCGAGGCCGAGCACAACTCGAGGGCCATGGCCGTCCCGGCGGCGAACTCGGCGGTTGTGCCGACCTCGATAGCCGTGGCCCCGCCTAGGTTGGTGCCGGCGATGGTCACGTCGTTGTCGCCGCCGGCCGCGCCGTTGGTCGGAGTAACCAACGCCACTATCGGGGCCAACGATGGCAGGGTGCCGGCGGGGGCGGTCGACGACGTCGCCGGGCTGGCGTCGCCCGAGGATGCCACCGCGCTGGTGGAGGTCTGGACCTGCGCGGGCGTGACGGTACCGGAGTTGACGATGCCGTTCACGGTGATCGAGCCGGTGGTGAACGGGTTGGTGCTGTTCGTGCACGACACCGACTGCCCGACCGGCGCGGCGCACACCCACCCCGCGCCCTCCGCGCCCACCGGGATTACCCCGGCCGGGAGCGTCTCGGTGACCGTCACCGGGAATTGCTCGGCCGCCCCCGACGAGGTGACCGCGACGGTGTAGGTCACCGGGCTACCCGCCGGCAGCGTCGTGGCGGTGTAGCTAGTCTGCGATACGGCGAGTTGGGGAACAGCATTGAAGCTCGTTACCACCGCGGCGTCGAGCTCGTGGTAGTCGACCGACGCTCCGGTGGATGCCGCCCAGCCGAACGCCAGGTCTTTGGGGATCCCGTTCGGGTTGAGCCAGCTGGCGGGATACAGGCCGGCGGGCACCACGGGTAAGGCGTGGACCAGATTGAGAGCTGCTCCGCCGACCGGGGTGAACTTCACGTCGTAGTCGCCGGCGGGAACCACCAGCCCGGAGGATGTCGTGACCGATGAAACGGTCGGATTGAAGACGACCTCGACCGGGACGACCGCGGCCGCTCGCGTGCTCGCTCGCAGGACGAGGGCCTGCGAGGTCGTCGTTGTGGCGCTGGTCTGCACGGCGCAGTACCCGACGGTGCCATTGCCCGGGCCGCGCACGACGACCTGGCCGGGCATGGCTTTGGCCAGGTCGGCGGGGTCGGTACAGCCCGATCCCTCGTAGTAGGGCCCATAGCTGAAGTTGCCGTAGGTGTCGAACCCGATCCCCAGATAGCCATCGCTCAGGCCGCTCAGAGGGCCACTGGGGTTGGTCGTGTCCTGAGGTTGGGCGGAGTAGCCGAGCGAGCCGCCCGTTGGCCCGATGGACGACGGTGTCACCGGATCAGTCGGATTGACGGCGGCCAGCAGGAATGACATGCCGTCCGCCCCGGCGGGTGTCGCCGTACCGTACTGGTACAGGTTGAAGGTCGCGTCGAGGCCCTGGGAGGTGGGAACGCTGGCGCTGGCGAACACCGCGCCGACCTTTCCGCCGGAGTCAGGGGTGAGGCGAAGCTTCCCAGAACCTTGCGTATCCTGTGGGCCCTGCGAAACGGGGCAGCTGGCCAAGGGGTTGGCGGTGGTGTTGCCAGCGGCGGTCAGACAGGCGGCGTCGGTCCCGGTGGGGAGTGACACCGCGCCAGCGGTGCCGTCGACGGTGTTGTCATGGAACGGCTGGTTGAACAGGACCGTTCCCGACGCACCAAAGGAACTCGGTGCCGACGCCGTGAACACGACGAACGTTGCCGTGATCAGCACCGTCGCCGTCACGATGTGCGGCGCCAGCTCTCGGATCGATCTGCGAAACACCATCCACACCTCTTGGTTTGATTTGATCTTGCTTCGACCCGACAGCCTGGTCACCGCCGGGACCGTCATGGCCACCGAACGGCGCCAAGACCCGGGTCACCACTGTCAAGCCATAAGAGGGTTGCGTCGCCTTCGCGGGCCAGAGGCCAGTTCTTGAAGCTCCGGCGAGCGAAGGCAAACGCAACGCTAGGTAGGCCGAATTACGGCGCTGACACCACGGCCTGAGTGATGGTAGAGGTGTAAGCACCGGCATGGACGTTCGCGGGCACATTGACCCACCAGCCCACGGGATTCGCATTGGTACTACCACCGAGGATGACCTGCCCCACACCGGTCGCGAGAGCAGTGTCATAGACAGTGACGGGGGTAGGAGCGGTAGCCGCCGTAGTGATCGCCACGGGATAGGTGGTCGAGTCCGTCGGCAGCGTGCACGTCGCCACGCAGGTAGCGGTGGGAGCGGTGGTAGCCGAGATCGAGGTCACACTGCCGGTGGTCGCCAAGGAGCCGACATTCGGCAGTGCAAAGGTCCCGTTCAGAAAGGTCGTGGCCGAGGTGGTCACGTGCCAGCCGGCGCCCGAACCCGTGGCGTCATCGACCGTCACCTGCTGATCGGCGGCGGTGACATCCACAACGCTCTGATTGGTTCCGTTCAGGGAGGCACCCCACGTCAACGAGGCCGGAGAAGTCAGGGTCAGGCTCCCAGCAGTGATGTTGAGCGTGCCGGTAAGGGTGCAGTTAGAGCCGGCTGGCACCGCGGTACCGCAGGTTTGGGCGCTCGCGGCGGCAGACGTCAGCAGGAGCGATGCTCCCGACAACCCACCAGCCAACGCGAGGACAGCGGCAGGCGCGAATAAGCATCGAGCAATGCGCAGATTGGACATGAATAGCCTTTCGGTTGGTAGCACGGCTGAGCCGTGCCACCTTCCCAAGCGTGGTCCAAGTCCAAGGGCGACATGCAAAGAGTCACGCCAACCGCTACTGATTACCCGTATCGGCACATTTACCTCACGGGTTGAGGCCTGACACGCCAAAGACCGACATTCCACCTTTACCGGACACCGACAGCCCGGAGCCTCCGTTGTTAGTCTTTGCAGTCAGTGGCTCTCCTGGTCCTCCTGGTCGGTGTTCTCGTCGCTCCGTTTGTGATGGCCGCGGGGATTCTCGTCTTGGCTGGCACGAGTCTGCTCATCGATGCGTGGCACTGTCGCCACCCTTCGATCGAACTCGTCGAGCGCCTGCCCCCGTTCCAGTCGTTGGCCGATGAGGCGGCGGCGTGGCTGGCCGGTCGTAACAGCGAAGCGAACGAGTGATGGACCTGCGGCGGATGAGTGACTGCCCCTGGCCAGGGTCTTCTTCTGGAACTTTCACGTGGCGCACAGGACGGGTTCAGCTGGAGTCTCCATACTCACATCGTGCTGAAGATCTACCAGGAGATGACGCCTGAGGGATATGTAGTCTGCCGGCCGGTAGGGGAACTGGACGCTTTCACGATCGGCGGTCTCCGCCAGGCTTTGGCCGACATGGCCTGCTATGGCTCCCTGGTGATCGACTTGTCGGGAGTTCCCTTTGTGGATTCGGCCGGCCTGGGTGCCCTCATCGGCGGTATTCGCCATACCCGGGAACTTGGCGGTCAGGTGGCCTTGGCCTGCAACAGACCGACCCTCGTCCGGCTTCTATGCAGCACCGGATTCGATCGGGTCGTGAACATCTCCGACACCGTGGCCGGTGCGGCCGCCACTTTGCCCGCGGGAGAGCCGAACGTCGTACCGGCCGAGGTGTAGTTCCCAGACTCAATCTTCGGACGGCCGAGGCCCCCGACGGGTAGCGGTCTTCGCGTAGCAGGCCAGGAGTGAGCCGAGGAGTAGCGTTCCCTCTCGGAGAAGTGTCTGACAGCGGGTGTGAGGAGCGTTGGATCTGTGGCTGGCGAACATTGGAAAGATGAGCCCGAAGGCCAGGACTTCCCGGCCGCCGAGTCGTATCTGTCGTTGCTGGTCGGGACGGACACGGCGGCCAGGCTGGCGAAGGCGCTGCGTAAGAAACACCATCTAAGGCGCTATGCGGCCAAAGACCTCCTGCGGGCCGCTGGTTTGCCGCTGCTCGGCTCGGAGGACTCCGAGGTCGCCGCCGACCTCAAGAAGGTCAAGCTGGGCGACAAGCTGTCTCCCGTGCTGCTGGTCCAAGGCGTGCCCCTGTGGGTCGCTGACGGCTACCACCGGATCTGCGCGAGCTATCACCTCGATGAGAAGAGCCAGGTGCCCTGCCGAATCGTGGCCCGCAAACCGTAGGCCGCGGAAACCGGCCCACGAACGGTGAGCGACGTCGAAGCTCTCTCGTCTCAATGCCTGCAAGGGTGTGGCCTCTTCCGGTCTCAACGCAGACTGACCCCGTCTGATGGTCCGGTCACCATGACATTGATGGGTTTGATGATGCCCGGTGCACCTGGGCGCCGGACTGGCGTCGTCACCAAGCGCGATCACAACCGCCTCGAGCATCCACCCCTCACAATCCGCTTCCGACTGGCGCCGCCGTGTGGGTGGGCGGGCCGGGTTGGCGGGGCCCGGAGCGGAGGCGAGTCGGTGTCGTCGCAGTGGCTTCATCGATTAACGAGGGGTCCGATGAATCGTCCCCACGCTTTGCCAATGCTGTGACCCGAGCCCCGTTCTCTACCGCGGTGCGCCTCACGGCTGGATTGGTGGTCGGTATGGTGGCCGGCTCGATCGCGGCGTTCCTGGCTCCCTGGCAGGCGGTACCGCTATTTACGTGGGTGGCCGCGGCGTCGACGTGGATCGCGTCGGTGTGGATCAGCATCGCGCCGATGGACAACGTGGCGACCAGCCGGAACGCCACCCGAGAAGATCCGCACGGGCCAGCCGCCGATGCTCTCCTCCTTTCCGCCAGTGTCGCCAGCCTCGGTGCCGTGGTGCTCGGCATTCTCAAGGCCGGCCATTCCCACGGCTCAGAGAAACTGTTGCTGTTGGCCACCGGTATCGCGGCCATCATCGCGTCCTGGGGCGTCGTCCACACAGTGTTCACGCTGCGCTACGCCGCCCTCTACTACCGTGCCCCCGAGGGCGGCGTGAACTTCAACGAGGACGACAGGCCTAGCTATGTCGACTTCGCCTACCTGGCCTTTACCATCGGGATGACCTACCAGGTCTCGGACACCAACCTGACCACCAAAGCCATCCGCCACACCGCCCTACGCCATGCGCTCATGTCCTACTTGCTCGGCACGGTCATAATCGCCGCCACCATCAACGTCGCCGCCGGGCTGGCCCACTAGCCACCTTTGACTAGCGAGCTCGGGCCTTCTGATCGAAGACCCCGAGTTGACGCGCCCGTTGGTGCGGTGGTCGCCTCTGTCGCCGCTTCTCGACGTGCCGGCTCGCTGGGGTTAGAGAACTTCCCTCTCGGTCTGCTGTACGGGCGCGCTCTGGCTGCTCACGGTCGTCCGTTGGCCGGTTACGACCGTGCCACGACGTCCGTAGTGGCCGAACCCGCCCCAACTGGCCCAGAAGCCGATGGACAGTACGGCGCCGATGGCGCCGACGATCATCAGCACCATGCCGGTGGTGTGGACGTTGAACCCGTGTCCTTGCATTGTCACGGCGAAGCGCATGATGGCCCCTGCCGCGATCAGAAACATGCTGGTGACGATTCCCATGATGCAACTCTTTTCATCACTGCTGGCGGCCCGGCGGGGTCGCACATCGCCAACATACACCGGATCGATAAAACTAGCAAACTATCTCCGGTATTTAGCTACTAGGATCGTGGCATGGGTGAGTGGAGCTTTCTGACTAACCACGCTCGGGCGTTGCTGTTGATCGCTCGCGACCCCGACGCCCGCCTCCGGGACTTGGCGGGTGCGCTCGACGTCACCGAGCGGACCGCCTACGGCATCGTGGCCGACCTCAGCGAAGGGGGCTACGTCGTCAAGGAGAAGGATGGTCGCCGCAACCGCTACCACATTCAGGAGCACCTCCCCCTGCGCGACTCGATCAGCCAGCGACGAACCGTCGGCGAGGTCCTAGACCTCCTGGCCCGGGCCGAAACGCGTAAAGGGAGTCGATCCCGCGGTCTTTGATCCGACCGCGTCGGCCGGTCGGAAGACAAAGCTGGCGGTATTTGCTTACGTTCATCATGGGGTGTACCGTCGGCCTTGGCACGGATTGTGCACCCGCACCGTGTTGGACTCTGCCGTTGGTTGCGGCAGGTTCTGGGGGGCGTTGCTCCGGACCTCGGTAGCGCAGCAAGTAAGTGCGCGCTAACCGACCAGGGAGGAGCCAAATGGCCGCCACGATGCTCCCCGAATCCGGGGACGCGATCCGCAAAGCCCGTTCCGCTCCCGCGATCGCGGCCCTGCACGCAGAAGGGACGCGCACCGTTGTCGCCTTACGCGGCGAAACTGACATTTTCGATCGGCCCGTGCTGTGCGACACGTTCTCCCGGGTGATTACCTCGGGCGGCGGGGATGTGGTCATCGACCTCACCCAGTCGACGTTCGTCGACACCGGCACCGTCCGGGTCTTGTCCACCGCACGGCAGTTGTTGGATCGCCAAGGGCGCAACCTGACATTTCGGTCGCCCTCGAGGCTCGCGGTTCGGATGCTCGACATGTTCGGGCTAGCCGGGCTGATCGAGACCTCAGAGACGATCCAACTGTGAGAACCGGCGTCTCGATAGGCGGCCACCCTGTTTGGCGGCGTGCGTGCCTACCACTGGGCGGCCGGCTGGCTCGAACAACTCGTCTGGCCGGCGGGCTTGTACGCCCGGCCGCTAGGAGAGAAAGGAGCCAAGCGTGTTTATCAGTGTAGGAATGATCATCGTCATCCTGCTCGTTGTAATCGCGGTGATGTTGGTCCGCCGACACCGGGTCTAGAGGGGCGACCCCAGATGCGCGCCCGCTGATTCGACGCCGGGCCGGTCGACGCCTCGCGAAGACATCCGCTCATTCGATTCCGACCCCCCTAAGGGGCTCGTTCCTCTTTAACACCTCACAGCAAGGATCCAACCGTGACAACAGCAGACAAGGCCAAGAACAGCGCCCGACAGGCGAAGGGCAAGGCCAAAGAGGCCGCCGGCAAAGCGACCGGCAACGACCGTCTTCGGGTCAAGGGCAAGGCCGACCAGGTGAAAGGGGACCTTAAGCAGGCCGGCGAGAAAGTCAAGGACGCATTCACGACATGACCTGATCGTCCATATCCCGGACGTCCTGGCCAGCCTCGAACACGAGAGGTACCGTCGCCGTCGCCAACCCAAGAGGACCTGGCCGCGACGAGAGACGGGGAAACCACCTCAAACCGCGCCCCGTACTCCGGTTTCGGATCACCAGCCCTCGACCGCGCACGGACCGGGTCCCCCTCCGCTATGCAGAGAGGCTTAGGAGGTCAAGATGAAAAAGAGCCATGACGAGGCCAGAGCAACCAAACCCTTGATCGTATTGTTTGACGTGGACGAGACCCTGGTCCATACCGGTGGGTCCGGGGCGCGCAGCTGGAAAGCCGCCTTTCAGAAGCTCTACGACATCCCCGCCGACATCGGCGAGCACAGCTCGGCCGGCGAGACCGACCCGCAAGTGGCCCGGGCGACCTTCCGAGGCGTCATCGGGCGCGACCCCAGCTCGGACGAACTCGGCCAGCTCTACGCCCAATACCTCCTCCACCTGGCGGACGACATCTGGAAATCCGAGGAGTACCGTACGCTCCCTGGCGCGGAACAGACCCTGGTTCGCTTGGGAGAGGCAGGGGTCACGCTCGGCCTGGTCTCGGGGGCCATGGAGGGCGCAGCCCGCACCAAGCTCACCCCCGCCAACCTCAACCGGTTCTTCATATTCGGCGCCTACGGCTCGGATTCGCCAGACCGAGCCGAGCTCACAGAGCTCGCCATCGAGAAAGCCACCCGCCTGCACGACCAGCTCACCCCCGCCCAGGTCTACGTGGTAGGCGACACCCCCCGTGACATCGAGGCCACAAAGGCGGCAGGCGCCGTGTCTGTCGGGGTGGCTAGCGGTCACTACTCGGCCGACGACCTACGAGGGGCCGGCGCCACCCACGTGCTCGTGTCCCTCGAAGAGCCGTTCCCGGGTCTATCACGACCGGACCGGTCGACCCCCAAACCGGCGCAGTCGAAAGGTTCCGTACAACCTGCCGAGTCGTGATCAACGACGTCGCGTCCCATCACCTGGATTGACCCAAGAAACATCGTCGGCGCCATGGCCCAACCGCAGCCGGGCCTGATCGGCTCTTCCAGAGCGGGGTCTTCCGGACCTTGAAACGGCCACCGCAGCCGGGGGCCAGGACCCCGTAGGTCCCATGCCGTACCTGGAATCCGCCACGCTTCGGCCATTGATTCGACTCGTCGGGCGCCCGATGCGGCCGGGCTATGGTTCGGCAGTGGGCAACTCACCTAGGCCAAGTGGGGCGGGCGTTGACAATGAGGAGAACCCGGGGTTCGCGGTCCCCCAGCTGATCGTGGTAGCCAACCGGCTGCCCATCCAGCGGGTTGAACGCGACGGTCGCGTGCATTGGGACCTCAGCCCGGGCGGCTTGGTGTCGGCGCTCACGCCGGTTCTGCGAGGCCGGGCAGGTATGTGGATCGGATGGCCGGGCGTCGGTGAGGAGATGGCCGTGCCGTCCCAGCATGAAGGGATCGAGTTGCGCGCCGTGCCGCTCGACGACGCCGAGTACGAGAACTTCTATGTCGGATTTGCGAACGCCACGCTCTGGCCGTTGTATCACGATGCGATTCGCACGCCCGCGTTTGATCGGAACTGGTGGCACACCTATGTGGCCGTCAACGACCGCTTCGCACGGGCGGTAGCAGACGCGGCGGCGCCAGAGGCGACCGTATGGGTGCACGACTACCATCTGCAGTTGGTTCCGAAGATGCTCAGAGCGATGAGGCCGGATCTGCGCATCGGGTTCTTCTTGCACATTCCGTTCCCACCGCAGGAGCTGTTTCTCCAGCTGCCATGGCGGAGACCGATACTCGAGGGGCTGCTCGGCGCCGATCTGGTCGGTTTCCAGGTCCACGGCGCAGCATCAAACTTCTCGCGATTGGCTCGGCGAGTCCTGGGCGCGTCGGGGACCGACGCCGTCATGCACTACGACGGCCGGAAGGTCCGGGTCGGCGCCTTCCCGATATCGGTCGACACGACAGCATTCATCAAGCGCGCCTCCGATCCAGCGGTGCAAACGCGAGCTCGCGAGCTGCGCGCTGAGCTGGGCAGCCCTGACGTAGTCATGCTGGGTGTCGACCGTCTCGACTACACCAAGGGCATCGACCGGCGGCTCATGGCCCTCCGAGAGTTGTTCGCGGATCGCTCCCTGTCCCCGTCAAATCTGGTCCTGGTCCAGATCGGAGTGCCAAGCCGCGAAGATGATCCCCACTATCGTCGAGAGCGCGAGCATCTCGAACAACTCGTGGGCGAGATCAACGGTGAGTATTCGAGCGTAGGTCGCCCGCCGGTCCATTACTTGTACCAAAGTGTGGAGGTCGACGAGCTGGTGGCCTTGTACCTTGCCGCCGATGTCATGCTCGTAACCCCGTTACGAGATGGCATGAATTTGGTGGCCAAGGAATACGTGGCGTGCCGGGCCGATACTTCAGGGGCGCTGGTGCTCAGCGAATTCGCCGGCGCCGCCCTTGAGCTTCGCGACGCCATCCTCGTGAACCCCCATGACCTCGACGGACTCAAGCAAGCGATCCGACACGCGGTCGATCTCGACCCGACCGAAGCCGCGGCTCGCATGCGCCGCATGCGCCGCGTGGTAAGGCGCCACGACGTCCACGGGTGGGCGCGTGCCTTTCTGGCCGCCCTGCACCAAGAACCTGATCCTCCATCGCCGCCGTGAAACCGGTCCCGGGGCCGTCTCGGCCCAGCAGCCGTTCCGGACGCCCACGCATCCGATCGCGGTTGGGGACGAAATCATCAAAGGCCGACTCTCAAGATGGTTGTGGATCCTCTCGGCGCAGCCGACGGCCAGTGATTGACTGAGGGAGGATCTCTATCCAGCTGGCAATTTCTCCGGGGACCCACGGGTTGGTCTCGAGCAAACGAAGTTGGGCGGAGCGGAAGTCGAGCGCATCGGTGATGTCGGTGCCGACGCCTTGGACGATGACGCTCCAGCCAGAACGGCTCGATTCGTCCGTGCCGTCGATCTCGAAGGCCACCCTGCCCATGGCCGCGCCCCTGAGCTTCGTTCCCGGATCGGTGCGAAACACTACGGAGTCACCGTCGAGGCTGTAGTTGACCGGTAGGGCGATGGGTTGGCCGTCGACGGCAACCGCGATACGCCCAAAGTTGTGGGCTCGGAGCAGTTCAAGGCATTCGTCGGCGGACAGTTCTTCGTAGATGCCGGCGGCATGGGGCATGGCTTCAACCTTCCTTATCGCGTTCGTTTGGGCGGTGACCGAGCGACCGTCGAACGCCGGGAGGCCTGCCCTTAGGGGCAGAGAATCCTTGGGGCCTCTGGGGGAACCACGGTGTAGCCACTCTCGGCGCTCCTTTGTCGTTGTCGGCGTTACCTCGGGCACAATGCCCGACGTCGCCAGGGACCGGAGCAACGGTGTCGCAGGCCGGGCTCACCGACGTGGCACCCGTATACCCGAACACCCGTTCTACCAGACGGAGCCTGGCATCACAACAGGGCACCGAAAGACGGACGCTTCCCTACTCGGTCAGCTCGTTGAGATCTGAGGACATACCTCGTGTATCCAATGGTCGTCTAGTCGTCGGGCATCCTGAGTCGCGGTCATGATCGCTCCGCACCGACCGCAGACCTGGCCAGGAGCGCGCGCCTCGTTGTCTTCCGGATCGAGGTATCGGAGCTCTTTCTCCTCGTTGTCGTGCTCGACGATCTCGCGTTCGGCGACGTCCTGTGGCCGGGAATTCTTGGACCCGTCCTTCGAGTGCTCTTCCTGTTGCCTGATGCGCTCTTCGCGACCGTATTCAGGAGTGATTGTCATCGGGTCCTCTCATCTTCTGAACTCGCAAAGCGGTTCACCTGGGATCCAGTGTGGCACCTCGTGGCCGTCGTGGTAGCCGGCGCGGTTCAGATGCGCCCTTTGCAGGTAGAGACTTCGTTCGTGTTGTGGGGTGGTAACCTGCGGGCTGACACGGACCGCGTACCCGCACCGTGTTGGAATCTGCCGTTGGTGTCGGCACCCTCCCGGGAGCGTTGCTCCAGACCTTGGTAGCGCATCAAGCGAAGTGCGTTCACCGACCAGGGAAGAAGTCGCCAAATGCCCGTCAGAGTTGCCCTCCCATCAGCTGGTAGGTACGCGCCATTGGACTTGACGTCATGACGGCCAGCACGGTCGTCTTCCCCGCCCGCCTCATGACTACCATCGCCGAGCTCGGATCCTTCCTCGCTCGCGAGGTGGCTGCCACTCCACCGCCCTCGAGAGCAGGCGCTGATGTCACCCCGATCCCTGTAGCAACAGCCAAGGGTGCACCGGACCCTAGATGATCCCGCCGCGCACGGCCCCTGACTCGGACAAAAGAGGAGCACCGCTCACATGGTCACCCTGATCGTAATCGTCGCTATCGTCGTCGTGGTTATCGGAGGCGGCGTCCTGCTATTCAACGGCTTGGTCCGGCGACGGAACAGGACCAAAGAGGCCTGGTCGGGGATCGATATCGAACTGAAGCGACGGCATGACCTGATCCCCAACCTGGTCGAGACGGTCAAGGGCTACGCCTCCCACGAGCGGGAAACCTTCGAAGCCGTCACCGCGGCCCGAGCCGGAGCAGTAACGGCTGGTGCAACGGGAGACCCAACCAAGGTCGGCCCGGCGGAGAACGCACTGTCCGCCTCCCTGCGGTCACTGTTTGCCGTGGCCGAGAACTATCCGCAGCTGCGCGCCGTGGAGAGCTTCCTTCAATTGCAAGAGCAGCTCACCGCCACCGAAGACAAGCTCGAGTACGCCCGCCGTTACTACAACACCAGCGCCCGGGACTACAACATCGCCTTGCAGACCTTCCCGCGGAACCTCCTGGCTGGAATGCTGGGGTTCCAGGCCGTCGGGTTCTTTGAGATCGCTGAGGGTGACCGAGCAGTCCCAGAGGTGACCTTCGAAGCCCCCGTCGGCGTTGCTTCGACGACTCCGCCCGGGCCTCCCGTGGCCGGCCCAACTTCTTCTGGGCCTCCACCAGGCTGATCGGATAATCGGTTGTACGAACAGATCGCGCGCAACAAACGTCGAACCATCGCATGCGTGGCGACGTTCTTCGTTGTCTGGGTCGGAATCGGCGCCCTGGTCGGCTTGGTGTGGGCTGCCGCGTCGAGGGCTCCCGGGGCCCCATCGCCGACCGACAGCGACGTCGTCACCGGTGTCGTCGTAGCCGCAGCCTTCGCTGTGCTCGGGATCGCCTTCTCCCTGAGGTCCGGCACCCGTATGGTCTTGGCCGCGTCCGGAGCCCGACCGGCCGACCCAGCCCAGTACCTCCAGCTGCACAACATCGTGGAAGCCCTGGCCATCGGAGAGGGCCTGCCCAAGCCTGAGGTGTACGTCATCGACGATCCCTCCCCCAACGCCTTCGCCACCGGGACCAGCCCCCAGCACGCGGCCATCACGGCCACCACCGGTCTGCTGGCGATGATGAACCGCGAGGAGCTAGAGGGTGTGATCGCCCATGAGCTGAGCCACATCAAGAACTACGACGTGCGACTACTCCTGATCGTGAGCACGCTCATCGGGATGGCAGCACTCTTAGCCAGCATCGTGTGGCGCTCCGCATTCTTCATGCGCCGGGGCCGCCAAGCCGGTCAGCTCATGCTGGTCGTGTTCGCAGCCGGAGCGCTCCTTGCCGTGGTCGCCGTCATCTTCGGCCCGATGGTGCGCTTCGCATTGTCACGCCAACGCGAGTCCCTCGCCGACGTGAGCGGAGTCGAGCTCACCCGCAACCCCGAAGGACTGATCCGGGCCTTGCAGAAGCTGCAAACCAACGACCAGCCGTTCGCCAAGTTCAACCACGCTACGGCGGCCATGTGCATAGACGATCCGCTCCAACACCACGAGTCCTGGTTCCACCACCTCTTCGACACCCACCCGCCCATTGCCCAACGAATCGCCGTGCTGAAGGAAATCGAATACGGCAAAGCCGCCTGAGATCTGATCGCAGCCCCATCCACGCCCCCACCCGAGCCACCAAGTGGCGATAGATCCAGATGAGAGGAACTCCGTGGCATCAACGGTCGAGCCATCACATCTCAATAGTCATCACCGCGACACGCTCGCGCAGATCTTCCAGCACCCGGTTAGCCACAACATCCAGTGGCGGGCCGTACTTTCGCTACTGGAGGCCGTCGCCTCCATCGAGGAGCATCACGACGGTCGGTTCCTGATAACCCTCGGTGCGGAAACGGAGACCTTCGAACCGCCCCGGGACAAGGACATCGACGCCCAACAGGTCGTCGACCTGCGACGGATGCTGAGAAACGCCGGATACGAGTCCTAAGGGGACGACCAAGGCCGGTCCGATGAAAACGCAGCGGCACACCCGACGCCTTCCCCTTCGACTCCCGCCGCCCGACGAAGCGGGCTAGTTGCCGAAGTACCTATCAGGTCAGGTCGATGCCCGGGCCGGCCCATTCGGTTTCTATTGGGGACATCGGGAACCACATTGCTTGCAAGGTCATCAGCCCAGCGCGGAAATGAGAACGGACTTCGCCCGGCGAGATACCGAGTAGGCAGGCCACTTCTGTGTCCCGCCAATCAACGAGCAAAAGGGCGATGGCCTCTTGCTGGTCCAAGGAGAGACCAGCTGCGTGAAATGGAGCCGGATCAGAGCCTGGCGATGCTGCTCTATGTCGGTTCGCCAGGTGGACGTGATCGGCCAGGGTCCGCCATATTCGCGGTTCGCCAGGCGACTTGGCACGGGGCTCCCTGCAAATTCGTTTGAACGCCTCGATGACCACGTCCTCGGCTCCATCCGCGTCCCCTGAGCTCAGGTACGCCAGGGCATAGAGCGCATCGAGATGACCGATCATCGCATCAGAGGGTTGACCGACAAGACCTTTGCCGTCGGGAGCGGAGGCGCTGATGCGCCTTGCCGGTGACCACGATATAGACATCTTGCCGCTCCTCATCTCTTGGCCAATCGTCCGAGCACAACGCCCGACGTCGCCAGGGACTGGAGCAACGGTGCCTCGGGTCCGACCCCAACCGGTCGGAGCCCATATACGAGCATTCGTTGTACCAGAATGAGCACGCCGCCACAAAGCGGCGCCATCGGAAGCCGTCGCATAGTGACGGAGTGGTACCATGTCTGTTGACACGGGTTTGCCTACCCGCACCGTGTTGGATTCTGCCGCCAGCGCCGGCACCCTCCCGGGAGCGTTGCTCCAGACCTTGGTAGCGCATCAAGTGAATGCGTTTTACCGAGCCAGGGAGGTTGGCCATGGCCGACCGAGAGATTTATACGTCAGCGATCAGCACCGAAATGTGCGTCGTTCGTGACCATCGTCACCGATGCTCTCGCACTCTCGATCTGGTCGGGACGGTAGAGGGCCACACCGCGTATTTGTTGGAAGAAGGAAGCACACGATGACAGTCGTTGCAGCCTTGCTCGCCGGTCCGTCCGAACGAGGCAACCCCAAAGTCTGGGAGTGGCTGAAGGAATCGAAAGTGGCGGCCGTCGTCTGGACTGCCATGAGGGTGTGGCTTGGGATCATGTGGATCCAGGCTGGCTGGGCCAAACTTTGGGGTGCCGAGAACGGAGCGTTCCTACACCACGACGGTGCCGGCGTGGCGGGCTTTGCCGCTCACGGCAAGGCTGCGTATACGTGGTGGGGGAGCTTCCTGCACAGCTTCGTCGTGCCGAACTCCGGTTGGATCGGCATTCTGGTGGCGGTGGCTGAGTTCGCCATCGGCGTCGCCCTGGTGGCCGGAATCTTCACCCGGGTAGCCGCGCTGGGCAGTCTTGCTCTGCTGTTCACGTACGTGATGTCAGGGACGGCCAGCGTCTGTGCCTTTTACGCACTATTCGCGATCGTGATCCTGACCATGTGGAAGACCTCCAGCTGGATCGGCTTCGACGGTCTGCTGGCCAGCTACCGCCAGCGCCACTCCGGAGCCCATCACCACTACTACATCCCATGGGACCGGACCGCGAACGAGACCGGGGACACCCGAAAGTCGGCTGGGGACCAGGCAGCCGATCCCCTGGTCGTGTCGGTCCCCTGACGGTTCGTCCCATCGCCTCGTACATCAGACAAGCAGGCACATAGAACATGAGGAAGATCCCATGAAAGCTGCAGTCGTTCACGATTTTTGTAAGCCGTTGAGGATCGATGACATCGCCAAGCCTGAGCCAGGGCTCGGCGAAGTCATCGTCAAGGTCGAGACCTGCGGGGTGTGTCACACCGACATCCACGCGGCCCACGGGGACTGGCCGATCAAACCGACCCTTCCCTTTGTGCCCGGGCATGAGGCGGTCGGACTGGTCGAGCGGGTCGGACCTGAGGTACGTGGCGTATACGAAGGCGAGCGGGTGGCGGTGCCGTGGCTGGGCTGGGCCTGCGGGGCGTGCGAGTACTGCGCGTCTGGACGCGAGACGTTGTGCCCTAACCAGCAGATGACCGGCTACACCGTCGATGGCGGCTACGCGGAGTATGTTCGGGCCAACGCATCGTTTGTTGGGCGGGTGCCCGATGAGGTGGACCCCCTCGACGCCGCCCCGCTGAGCTGTGCCGGGGTCACGACCTACAAGGCCGTCAAGGTGTCGGGAGCGCGTTCGTCGGACCTGGTTGCCATCTACGGTATCGGCGGGCTAGGGCATCTGGCCCTGCAGTACGCACGGATCGCGGGGGCGTCGGTGGCCGCGGTCGATCTGATGGACAGCAAGCTGACGCTGGCCCGACAGCTAGGCGCCGAACACACCATCAACTCTGCTGTCGACGACCCTGTCGAGGCCATCCAAGCCCTCGGCGGCGCCGATGTCGCTATCGCGGTGGCCGTGTCACCGGTGGCGTTCGAACAGGCTTTCCGGAGCCTCAAGCGCGGAGGCACGCTGGTATTCGTGGCTCTACCCGCGGACAACGAGATGCGGTTGCCGATCTTCGAGACGGTGCTGCAAGGCATCACCGTCGTCGGATCGATCGTCGGTACCCGAGTGGACCTGGCCGAGACGTTCCAGCTCCACGCCGAAGGCCGTACTCGAGTCGTACGCGAGACCCGACAACTCGAGCAGGTGAACGAGTCGTTCGAGCAGATCGAGAAGGGCGCCGTCGACGCTCGCCTGGTATTCGATCTCCGATGAATCCCAGTGGGTCCTTCCCGCCAGCCGTGAATGGCCTCGGTCCCGGTGCCGCGGCTTAGGTGACGCCATCGGGTCGAAGTCAACATGAAACGTCGATCTCGGGGGAGAAACCCAGCGGAAGCGACGCTCGCTCCATGAGGTCCATTGGCACAGGGTCGCACCACAGGAAGGCAGACGCATGACAGATACGACACAGCTGACGATCGGAGTGGACGCCATCTGTACCGATGGGTCGTGCGGCGAATTGAGCCGGGTGGTCGTCGACCCGATCGCTGGCTTGGTCACTCACGTCGTGGTGGAGCCGAAGTATCGCAGCGGACTCGGCAAACTGGTCCCTCTCGAACTCGTTGACGCCGGAGCCGACGAGATCCGACTCCGCTGCTCACTGGCGGAGTTCGACGAACTCGACGCCGCCGAAGAAACGACCTTCCTGCCAGGAAACAACGGAGGCTACGGCGGTTATCCCGCCGGACAAATGGTCGTGTTGCCCCACCTCCGTCTAAGCGACAGCTTCCCCATCCCCGGCGGTGCCTTCGACCCAGGAACCGCCTTTCAGCCGGTCGTATCCGACACGGTGCCCATGGGCGAGATAACCGTACGACGTGACGAGCCTGTCCACGCCACCGACGGCGAGATCGGACGAGTCCAAGGGCTCATCATCGACCCCGGCGATCATCACGTGACCCATGTACTGCTCCAAGAAGGGCACCTCTGGGGCCGCAAAGACGTGGCCATCCCCATGAGCGCAATTACCGGGGTCGCCAACGGGATCAGACTCAACATCACCAAACGGCAAGTGGGGGACCTGCCGACTGTGAACGTCGGCCCCCCAGACGCATAGAGCCGGCGGCGACAAGACCCTCGAGTCCACGTTCAGGGCTGCCGGCAGAGTCGAGAGCGGCTAGTCTGACCAACGAGCTGAAGTCCGCTCGCGCTACTCAGGTCCCTGGTGACGCACCCGATCGAGGGTTACCGCCAGGAGGCATTCGTTGACCACAAGAGCCACGGGACACCCCGAGTTGACGAGGCGATGGTGTCGCGGTCTCCGCCCCGACCACGGTTACTTCTCGGGTTCCCTGGCGAGGCTGGCTCGAAGCGAAGCTGCCGGGCCGGCAGCCACCAAAGAGGGATGCCGGGACCCGGGCGATCAGCGCTGTCGGGGCGGGCCGAGTAGTGCCTAGTAAGCGGCTGGCGCGAATGCTGGAGCTGTTGGCAGCCGACGGGTCAGACGATCCGAGCACCCGTCGGCTAGCCGAGGTGTCGGCGCAGTTCACGAAGGTGTCGGGCGCGGGAATCATGTTGATGTCCGGTGACATCCAGCGGGGAGCGGTGGGGGTCAGTGACGTCGTGGCCGGTGTCATCGAGGAGCTGCAGTACACGTTGGGTGAAGGGCCGTGTGTGGACGCCTACCACCAGGACTTTCCCATCATGGAGCCGGATCTGGCTGTCCCGGACGAGGTGCGCTGGACCGCGTTCACGCCACCGGCGGTCCGGGCGGGGGTGCGGTCGATATTCGGGTTCCCCTTGCGGGTGGGCGGCGCCCGGTTGGGCGCGCTCAACCTGTACTGCAACTATCCGGGCCCGCTCAGCGACGACCAGCACTTGTCGCCGCAGACGTGGTGTGCCGAGCTCTGCTCACCATGCAAGCCGGGGCCGACCCGGGTGCCGTTTCCGCCGCCTTGGGGCAAGAGACCGATTTCGCGGCGGTTGTGCATCAGGCGTCCGGGATGGTCTCGGTGCAGGTCGGCGTCAGTGTCGCCGAAGCCCTGATCCGCATCCGCGCCTACGCCTTCGCCAACGACAGGCACCTCAGCGAGGTCGGCGCCGCGGTCGTCGCCCGACACCTCAGCTTCGACACCGGCCCTCCTCCCGATGCGGCCCAGAGTGAGCAAACATAGTGGTGGAACTCGGACCGGATATCCCCGTAAACTGCCGGACGACATCGCGCTCCAGACCCCCGGCACGAGACGATCCGGCTAAGCGTCAGGAGGATCATGCCCAACTCGGCCTTGATGGCCCAAACACTGGTGACGTTGGCCGACAACCTCGTCGCCGACTTCGACGTTGCTGAGCTGCTGTGCTATCTCTCCGAGCGCTGCGTCGAGGTCCTGGACGTCACCGCAGCCGGACTCATGCTCGTCTCGCCGAGCGGCGACTTGCAGGTCATGGCGTCGTCAAGTGACGAGATGCGCCTCCTGGAGCTGTTCGAGGTCCAGGCCAACGAAGGTCCGTGCGCCGATTGCTACCGAACCGGTCAGCCCGTCGTCAACGCCAATGTGGCGGTCGTCGACGGCCGTTGGGCCCAGTTCGCGCCTCGCGCGGTGGCGGCGGGGTTTCGGTCTGTCCATGCCCTGCCGATGCGCTTGCGAGGCGACACCGTCGGCGCGTTGAATTTGTTCCGCGCCGCCGAGGGCGCGCTGGACGCCGATGATGTGATGGCCGCTCAGGCGTTCGCGGATGTAGCCACCATCGCCATCCTCCAAGCCCGCTCGGCCCGGGCGGCCCAGACCCTCAACGAGCAGCTGGCGCAAGCCTTGAACACCCGCATCACGATCGAACAGGCCAAGGGGATCGTCGCCCAAGCCGCCCAGATCGACATGGGCGAAGCGTTCGACCGCCTCCGCGCCTACGCCCGGAACCGGAATATGAAACTCTCCGACGTGGCTCGATCCGTCATCGACGGCAGCATCCTCGCCTCCCTCAGCCGCCCAGGCAGCACCAAGCAACCTTAATCCAGCACGGACGATCGCGGCCTGGTCCGAGGCCGGGCCACGTGCCTCGGCTTTTGTTGAAGTGCCACCTGACCTGGTGTACGGTCGATTCTGACACGACGGGTAGTCCCGTCGCCGTGTTGGACTCTGCTCAGACCACTGGCAGCCTCCGGGAGCGTTGCTCCGGACTCTGGTAGCGCTGGCTTGGCAGATTGATCCACGAGACGCTTGGTTCGGGTAAGACCACGACCCCCGGTCTGTTGCCCCGTATGGGACCTGCGCCTCCTCAGCAACGGGAGAACTATGGCATCAACCGTCTCGTCCAAGCCGACATCAACCTCCGGGGCGATTTTCAGCGCCATTGCAGCGACCGGGAATCGAAGATGGTGGGCTCTCGGCGCCCTGGCCCTCGCGGTGTTGGCGGTAGGTGTGGACGGCACCGTGCTCAGCGTAGCCCTGCCCACATTGTCCAAGGCATTGCACGCATCGGAGTCCGACCTCCAATGGTTTTCGTCGGGATACTTCCTCGTCCTCGCGGCGGCGATGCTCCCGGCTGGTTTGCTGGGCGACCGTTACGGCCGCAAGAAGGTCCTCCTCGTCTCCTTGGCGCTTTTCGCGGTCGGATCCGCCTCGTGCGCCTATTCGACATCGGTGGTCGAGTTCATGGCTGCTCGGGTACTCGTTGGCCTCGCCGGAGCCGGACTGATCGTGATGGCGCTATCCGTCCTGACTGTGCTGTACAGCAAGGAGGAGCGACCACAGGCGGTGGGAATCATTTCGGCCGCCACCTTCGTGGCTTTCCCGATTGGTCCCATCCTCGGCGGTTGGCTCCTGACGAACTATTGGTGGGGCTGGGTGTTCCTGATCAACGTGCCCGTCGTAGTGGTGGCCTTGGTTGCCGTTGTTGCCCTGGTGCCAGAATCCCGCGCCTCGGAACATCCAGGCTTGGACCTCGTCGGGGTGGCGGCCTCGGCCGCCGGGCTGGTCATCTTGACCTACGGTCTGATCAAGGCCGGCCAGGACGGCTGGGGCAATGCCTACGCCGTGGTGATGATGGTCGGCGGCGTGGCATTGCTGGTCGGTTTCTTCGCTTGGGAGCGCTGGCTGACCCGCCAGCCAGGTGGTCAGCCCCTGATCGATTTGACACTGTTCGGTTCGGCGTCGTTCACCTGGGGGGTCATTCTGGCCATGTTTCCAATCCTGGCCATGCTCGGCATCTTGTTCACCATGCCGCAGTACTCCCAGGGCGTGCTCGGCACCAACGCCATGGGATCGGGACTGCGGCTGCTGCCTCTTGTCGCTGGACTCATGGTCGGAGCCGTTCCGGCGGCCAAAGTCGTCCACCGGGTAGGCGCCAAGATCACCGTCGCCGCCGGGTTCGGCCTGCTAGCCGTGGGGCTGTTCCTCGGATCGACGATGAGTGTCGGTTCGAGTGGCCTATTCGTGGCCGCATGGTTGGCGGTCGCCGGGCTGGGGACCGGTCTGGCCATGGCCACCGCCATGTCCGCCGCGCTGGTGGAACTGTCCGAGGAGAAAAGTGGCGTTGGGTCAGGCGTGATGCAGGCGGTCAACAAGACGGGGGGGCCGCTCGGAATCGCCATCCTCGGTAGCGTGCTCAGCGCCCGCTACCTAGCCCGACTCGACCTGGTGGGCATCCCGAAGTCCGCCGATGCGGCTGTCCGTCAAAGCGTCTTCGCCGGCGTGGCGGTCGCACAGAAGCTCCACTCGCCGGCGCTACTTATATCGGTGCATCGAGCCTTCGTCGGCGGGATGGACTTGGCCCTGCTGGTCTCAGCTGGGATCGCCCTCGCCGGCGTGGTCCTCGCTGTCGTCTTCCTGCCTCAGTCCAATGCTTCGACGGAGCCGATACCTCCAGGCCACGAACGGCAAACCGCCGTCTAAATTTGCCTCCAGCTGACCGTCGAAGGGCAATCAGTGCGTCCCGTTGGCCTGTTGCGCGCTGGCAGGCATTGAGGTACCGTCACCGTATTCGGTTCGTGACGAATCGAATGCTGTTACTGGCTGAAGCGCCTCCCTAGACCTTGGTGACGCCCTAACGATTTAGGAGCGAGCTGGTCAGATTGGGCTTACGGTCGCCGGGAGGTCCGGTTCAAAAGCTAAGCGTCGGCTCATATGCGGGCGGAGTTGCCTCAGCCGTTGACTGGGGCCACTTGGGTGACCCCAGAATGGCTGGTTGCTTCAGTAAGCGGTGACGTGATGAGCCCCGACACCCTGGCCCGCTGGCAGTTCGCTTCGACGACGATCTACCACTTCATTATCGTGCCGGTGTCGATCGGATTGGCGTTGCTCGTCGCCACCATGCAGACCCTGGCCTACCGCAAACGCGGCAGCGATGGCGGTGCTGTTTGGGATCGGGTCGCTCGCTTCTGGGGAAAGCTGATGCTCATCTCGTTCGCGATCGGAGTGGTGACAGGCATCGTGCAGGAATTCCAGTTCGGAATGAATTGGTCGGCTTACTCGCGCTTCGTGGGAGACATCTTTGGTGCCCCGCTGGCGATGGAAGGGCTCATCGCGTTCTTCTTGGAGTCGACGTTCCTCGGGTTGTGGATCTTCGGCCGGGATCTGCTGTCGGCCAGAGCGCACCTGGCGTGCATCTGGCTGGCGGCCATCGGCTCGGCTATCAGCGCGTACTTCATCCTGGCTGCGAACTCTTGGATGCAGCACCCCGTCGGCTACCGGATCGATCCGGCGACGGGACTCCCGCAGATGACGAATATTTGGCGGGTTTTGTTCCAGTCGACCCAGCTGGTCACCTTCTCCCACACGCTGTTTGCCGCCATGCTCACCGGTGGCGCGATGCTGCTGTCGGTCAGCGTCTGGCATCTACGCAAGGAAGGCGCCCAGGTCGACGTAGCGCATCGTCAGGTAGCGAAGATGGCGCTGGGAGTCGTGGTGATCGCCGCGCTCGGCGTGTCGTTCGTGGGTCACGTCCAGGGTCAGGTGATGACCAAGCAGCAACCCATGAAGATGGCTGCCGCCGAGGCCTTGTGGAACACCAAGTCTGAGGCTGGGTTCTCTCTGTTTGCGTACGCGGACGTGTCCAAGGGGCACAACAAGATCGACCTGTCGATTCCCGACGGTTTGTCGATCCTGGCCACGGACCACCCGGGCGGGACGGTACAGGGCATCAACCAGGTCCAAGCGGCCGAGCGAGCCGCGTACGGCCCCGGAGACTATGTGCCCAACGTGGGGCTGGCCTACTGGTGTTTTCGGCTCATGATCGGATTCGGGGTCCTGGCCGGCCTCATCGGTGCGGTATTGATCGTCCAGTGGCGTCGCGGCCGGCTGCTCAGCAGCGATCGTCTGCTGCGCGTTGCCGCCTGGACGGTTGTCCTGCCGCTGTTGGCCAACACGGCCGGCTGGCTGTTCACCGAGACGGCCCGCCAACCGTGGTTGGTGTACGGGCTGCTCAAGACCAGCGCCGGGGTCAGCTCCAACGTGTCGAACACCATGGTCGCGTTCAGCCTGTTCGGATTCGTGGCCCTCTACGGGATCCTGGGCGTGATTGCCGCCCGGCTGTTTATCCGCACCGCCCGCCAGGGCATCGACCGTTCCATCGACATTGACCCGGGCGACGCGACCAGCGGCGACGGCGGTCTCGGCGTCTCCGACGGTGTCTTGTCCCTGGCGCCGTGACCCTCTTTGTGAGTAACTCGCCCTGATGCCCGGCAGGTCATCCCCTCGATCGAAAGCGTGACGTCGGTGCTTCCTGGATTCTGGTTCGGTGTTATCGCCGTCCTGTGGGCCGGCTTCTTCCTGCTGGAAGGCTTCGACTTCGGGGTGGGGGTCCTCCTGCCGTGGGTGGGCGGCGACGAGACCGGCCGCAAGGTGGCCCTGAGGGCGATCGGGCCGGTCTGGGATGGCAACGAAGTGTGGCTGCTGGTGGCAGGCGGGGCGACCTTCGCCGCGTTCCCATCGTGGTACGCGTCGATGTTCGCCGGGCTGTACATCCCCTTGGCTCTCATCCTGGCCGGCTTGATCGTGCGCGGTATATCGATCGAGTACCGATCGAAGGTCGCCACCGCCTCCGGTCGGGCCTGGTGCGACCGAGGGATGTTCATTGGTAGCCTGCTACCCGCGCTGCTTTTCGGCGTCGCCTTCGCAGACCTGATCCGCGGCTTGGATATGAACGCGGAGCATCAGGTCACCGGGGGATTCTTCGCTCTGGTCAGCCCGTTCGGTGTTCTTGGCGGCCTGGTCAGCCTCGGGTTCTTCTCTTTCCACGGAGCGGTGTTCCTAACGCTTCGTACTGAGGGCCCCGTGCGCGAACGGGCTCATCGGGCTGCCCGGCTCCTGGCGGTACCGGTCGTCGTGGCCGCAGCAGGCTTCCTGGTGTGGAGCTTCGAGTTGCGCGGTGGAGCGGTCAGCGTCGCCATGTCGGCTCTCATGGCGGTGGCACTGATCATCTCGGTCCTGCTGGATCGTCGGGGAAGGGAAGGCTGGTCGTTCGCGTCGAGCGCCGTGGTGGCGGTGGCATTTCCGGTATTCGTTTTCGCATCGTTGTGGCCCGATGTGATACCGGCCCGCAACCATGGGCCCTGGTCGCTGACGGTGCACAATGCCAGTTCCAGCCACTACACCCTGGTCGTCATGACCGTGGTCGCGCTGATCTTCACTCCTATCGTGGTCGTCTATCAGGCGTGGGCTTACTGGGTGTTCCGGGCCCGCGTATCGGAAGGCAGCGTCAACCCGATGGCCCGTCTGCCCCGGCCGGCCGTCTCGGCCGGCGAGGCATACCAGGTGACCTCACCACCAGACCTTGCTGCGATCGCCAAGGATGTCCCGGTCCCTGGCGAGCGGGGTGACTGACAGCGCGCCGGGTGCGGTGACGACGAAGCGCGCCCGTACGACACAGTCCACTCGCACGACAGAGCCCGCCGGGCAGGCGCCGCGGAAAGGGGGTCCGCTGGACCAGCGCTTGGTGCGCGAGCTGCCGGTTTTACGGTCGGGCCTGGCGGTATTCGCGGTGACGTCGCTGTTGACGACGGTGGCCACTATCGCCCAGGCGGTCCTCCTGGCGCGCATCGTGGCCGGTGTGTTCATCAGCGGGGACCGGCCCTCGCAGGTGACCCGATACCTCATCTGGCTGGCGGTAGCCATGGCGGCCAAGGCCGTCGCCGCCGGGGTGGGGGAATGGATCGGGCAGCGCATCTCGGGCCGCGTCCGGGCTCAGATGCGAGCCCGATTCCTCAAAGCCGTCGACGTCCTCGGCCCCCACTGGTTGGCGCGAACCAACCCGGGCCAAATAGTCACCACAGCCGGAGCCGGCCTCGAATCCCTCGACGGCTACGTCACCCGAGCGTTGCCCGCTCTGGTCGCGGCCACCGTCGCCCCGCCGTTGATACTGGCTGCCATCGGCTTCGCAGACTGGCCGTCGCTGCTCATCCTGGCCGTCACCCTGCCGCTGGTTCCGGTGTTTCTCGCTCTGATAGGGGTCACTACCAAACGCCGCATGGACCGCCAGTGGGCGGAACTCAGTCGTCTGTCCGGCCAGTTCCTCGACCTGCTCGAGGGCCTGACCACCCTCAAGATCTACGGCCGGAGCCGAGCCCAGGTCCAAGCCGTCCGCGACGGCACGGACTCCTACCGTCGCCACACTATGGCGACGCTGCGGGTCGCGTTCCTATCCGGGCTGGTCCTCGATCTGCTCGCGACCCTGTCGGTCGCGCTGATCGCGGTCGCGGTCGGACTGCGCCTCGACGGTGGACATCTCTCCCTGCAACGGGCCCTCATCGTCCTACTGCTGGCGCCGGAAGTCTTCGCGCCCCTCCGGGCGGTCGGCGCCCAACATCACGCCACTCAAGAAGCCCGGGCCGTCTTCGACAGCGCTTTCGCCGTCATCGCTGACAGCGCCGATCGACGCCTCGACACGGCGACAAACACAGCGGCCCTACAGTCCGCCCCGGACTCGACTGTCGCCCAGCTCCGCCACGCCGGCCTCACCTACCCAGGTCGCGACATCCCTGCCCTGTGTGACGTGAACCTCGACCTCCGTGCCGGAGAACTGGTGACGCTGGCCGGCCCGTCCGGTGCAGGCAAAAGTACCCTGTTGTCCCTACTCCTAGGCCAGCTAACCCCGACGGCCGGTATATTCCAAGTCCGCGAAGGGGCCAGGGCGGACGAAGCGCCTGTCGGCTCGGCATGGAAAGCGAGCGTGGCCTGGGTCCCGCAGCGGCCCCGGCCGACCTCCGACACCGTCGCCGAAGAGGTCCGCCTCGGCTCCCCGTTGCTTAATGACGCATCCCTGTCGGCCATCCTCGCCCGCTGCGCCGCACCGGACGCGGCGACACCGCTCGGCGAGGACGGCGCGGCCATTTCCGCCGGGCAGCGCCGGCGGGTCGCGCTTGCCCGTGCCGTCGCGAGAACCGAAGCGGTGGCCTCGGCAGGCGGGGTCCCCGTGGTGCTAGCCGACGAGCCCACCGAGGACCTGGACGCGGTGAGTCAGGAGGTCGTCCGCCGGGTCCTCGCCGAGCTAGCCGCATACGCGGCCGTCGTGGTCGCCACCCACGATCCGATCCTGATGGGCCTCGCCGGCCGCGAAGTGTGTGTCGTCAACGGCCGCATCAGCTCCGACCTCACCAAACCGACCGGCCCCTCCGATCGGCCCAGCGGCCTGACGCCGGTCGAACCTGTCGCGGGCACAACCTCCGATGACGATGCGGTCGTTATCGGAGCCGCCGAGACCGAGGTGCCCGGCAGGCCAGGCGACCAGAAACCAACGGGACGGCGACTGCGGCTACGTGCCGCGCTATCCGGCGCTACCGGGGCCCGGCGGTCGCTGCTCCTCGCCTGCGCCTTCGGGATCCTCGGAGGTCTCTCCGCCTTGGCGCTCACAGCGACGTCGGTGTGGCTCATCTGCCGCGCCGCGCAACACCCGAACGTCCAAGCTCTCGCGGTGGCGGTCGTCGGGGTGCGCACCTTCGCCCTGGCACGAGCCTTGCTCCGTTACGCGGAACGAATCGCAGCTCACGACGGCGCCCTACGTCTCCTGGCCGAGGTGCGCGCCCGGACTTTCGCGGCCCTCGAACCGCTCGCCCCGGCCGGGCTAGCCCGGTTCCGTCGCGGGGATTTGTTGCGCCGATTCACGACCGACGTCGACGGCGCGCAAGAGGCCCTGATCCGTGCCGTGGTTCCCCTCGCAGGCGCGCTTGCTACCGCGGTCGCGGCCATCATCATCGTCGCCTTGGTCGCCCCCGCCGCTGCAATCGCGCTCGGCGCAGGACTGTTTGTCGCCGCCATCGTCATACCGGGGCTGGCCGCCCAGACGGGTCGGGTCGGCACCGTCTGCGACGCGGCCCGCCGCGATTCCCTGGTCGTAGGATTGCTCGACGGGCTGAGCGAACTCGACGCCTTCGGCGCTGCCGAAGGGCGTCTCGAGCAGATTGCGGCGGCCGACAGACAGGTGATCCGCAACGTTTCCCTCGCTGGGATCGGCGGGGCATTTGAGGTGACTGCCGCGGGCGTCGCCGCTGCGGCAACCACCGCGGTCGTCGTTGGCGCCGATGTGCACGCAATCGCGGCCGGTCACTCCTCCGGGATCCTGCTCGGAGTGGTCGCGGTGGCGGCGCTGGTCGCTTTTGATGCGTTCAGCACCCTGCCCGGAGCGTACGCCGCGCTCGGACGTTGCTGGGCCGGTATCCGCCGCGTCGATGCCGTACTCGCTGCTCCGATACCTGTACCCGAACCGCTACAGCGGACGGACCCGCCAGTAGGCATCACCGCCATCGGCGCTACCGGGGTGACCATACGGCCGGCGCCAGGCGCCGGGGCGATCCTGGTGGACGCCGAGTTCGAGGTTGTACGCGGCCAACGGGTCGCGCTGACTGGCCCGAGCGGTAGCGGTAAGAGCACCTTGTTAGGAGCGGTCCTGCGACTAGTGCCAACCGAAATGCACCCGATCACTTTGGCTCAGGGAGCTAACCAACGGATCCCGGTTATGGACCTGCCGACCGAGGCGATGCCAACACTGGTGGCCGGGTCGTTACAGGGAGACCACGTGTTCGCGACGACACTGCGCGACAACTTGCGGGTCGTGGCTCCGACGACCACCGATACAGAACTCGACGAGCTCGCCGGCCGCGTCGGGCTGGTCGACTGGATCGCGTCACTACCACGGGGCTGGTCAACGCAGGCAGGTCCGGACGGGGCCAGCCTGTCGGGCGGTCAACGCCAACGGCTGCTGCTCGCCCGGGCGTTGCTGGCCGAGCCGCAAATTCTGGTCCTCGACGAGCCGACCGCGCACCTCGACGAGGCGACCGAGGCCGCGGTCATGGCCGACCTCATCCGCGCTACTACAGGCAGCACACTGCTGATGTCGACGCACCACTCCACGCTGCTGGCGTCGTTCGACCAGGTCCTGCGCATCGAGTACCGCCAACTCGCCCTCGGTGCGACCGGCGGCCAGACTCCGGGAAAGGAAAGCCTGGTGTACGCAGCGGGCATCACCTAGGGGCCCATCCCGGTGCCTCCCATCAAGGGTCGAGGTCCCCTTAGCGGAGGGAGGGGACTCGGTCACTCCCGCTATCAGCTGGTTACCGCGAACGTCCCGACCATGCCATCCCTGGCCTGGTCCGGCACCGGGCACAGATACTGGTAGGTACCCGACTTGGTCGCGGTGAAGGTGAGCGTGCCGGTGTGCATGCCCGCCGAGGTCGGGTTGCCGAGGAACCATACTGCTGCGCCGCTGAAGGCGGGCGCGGCGGTCAGCATCGGCGTCTGCGAGGACGCCGAGCCGTCGGCGGCGATGGCTAGCCCGTGCGCGGCGTCGGAGTCGGCGTTCACCACCTCGATGCTGATCAGGGCGCCGGACTTCACGGTGATCGTGGGGTTGGTCATTCCGGCGATGCGGAATGACTCTTTGGGGCTGCCCGGGGGGCTGGCGAGAACGACGAAGTGGTCCGACATGCCCGAGAAGGAGATCCGGTCGCCTTCTCGGTCCACGGTGGCGCCGCTCGGGACATCGTGGCCAAGCCGGGTCGCTTCGGCCGAGCTGACCCGAGGTCCAGGCGCGTCGGCGAAGAGCCGGCCCATGACCTCGCCGGCGTCGATGCTCGTGCCCATAATGGTCTCAGGCAGGGACCCGCCACTCATCCATCCCGGAGCGTTGGTGCCGCCCATCATCCAGTCGTAGGAGTCACTGCCCGTCGAGCCACGACCCATCATTGAACGGCCCTCGTAGTTGCTCATTATCGACTGGTAGTACGAGCTCATCGAGCCGTCGGAACCCTCGGACCCCATCATCCTCGACGAAGATGACCCGCCACCGGCAGCGATCGCTACGCCGATGCCGCCCCCGGCGAGGACAAGGGCGACCGCGCCGATGAACACAGCGGTGTGTCTGCGGCTCATTGGGTTTCAACTCCGGGCCCGGAGCCCGGCAAGGGCGAGCGTGGCAACGTCGGTGACGATGACCCGGCGTCACGGGTCATGGCGTCAATGGCTGCTCGGGTTGGCCATGGCCGAGTCGACCGATCCGAGATCAGCTGACGGGTTGGGCCTGGGTATCACGGTCCGTGGCGGCGATGTGAGCGGGGCTTCCTACCTCGGCCACCTTCGACCACCACGAGATCCGCTGCTCGATGTAGAAGTCGACGCTGTAGCGGCTGGTGCCGGCGTAGTAGCAAAGTGCGAGGAGTCCCATGGACACCAAGGCGTAGATGATCGCCGTGCCGATGTCGGAGGAACCGGTCATGTAGGGACCGCCGAAGCCTTCCGCCACCGCCCAGATCACCACACCGAAGACCGCAGAGGAGATGTAGGTGAGCTTGCGGGCGAAACCGAAGATGATGGCGAGCGCCACCAGCGTCTCGAGGACGGCAACGAGGTAGGCGAAGAAGGTCGGCCGGGGCGTTTGGAGCTTGACCCAGAAGTCGAACCACCACTTGAGCCAGCCTGGTTGTCCCTTAGCTACGCCCGTGATGGCGGACACGTAGGTAGAACGGAACCCGGGCAGCCACTTGAGGACGGCGTCAATAAGCCAGATCAGCCCGAACGCAACCCGGAACGCGTCCTGTGGCCACGACTTCACCGATCGCTGCTGCGTGTCCGCCACCTGTTCGGTCAGGGTTGACCCCCTTCCCGGCGATATCTCGGCGTCACGCGGAGACTGAGGACGTGGCGATTGCTCGCCTTCGTCCTGATTCCCTTCAGCGGTAGTTGTCCGCTCCGTCGGGACTGTCGGGGTCGAGGTCATGGTGGTCTCCCGTAGCTGAGGAGACGTCGAGCCCGTATAGGGCGACAAAACCGTAAACGGTCGTCGTTTCCGAACCAGGCGTCTCGTGGATCAATCTGCCAAACTGGCGCTACCAAGGTCCGGAGCAACGCTCCCGGAGGCTGCCAACAGCTCAAGCAGAGTCCAACACGGCGACGGGACTACCCGTCGTGTCAAAAACCAGCCTACACCAATAAAAGCGGGCACTTCAGTGAAGGCTGAGTATCTCGAAGTATTCGTCGTAGCCGGTGAGGCGGTGGTCGCCTGAAACGATTCAGCCGAGGGGTGGCGCGGCGTCCGCTGGCGGCGACGGCAGGATCCTCCCAAGGAGATCCAACTGTTCGCGCACAACTGCTGATCTGGAAAGGCGACGTGGCGTTGCCGAGCTGGTGCCGGTTGGTTGAAGGTGTCGGTTCACCGGGTTGTCGCGACGGTCACAAGTTGATCAGCACCGGGTGTCTCAGCAGTGCGGGTGCGCCCTCGATCTAGTCGCCGGCCAGGTCGCGGCGACCGAACGCTGCGATCCCGAGCGCGCCGGCTGTTAGCGCGACGGCGATCATGGCCACCCCAGACGTCCAGTTGGGCGCGAGCGCCGGCGCGGCCCTCATGTGGTGAAGGACGGAGGTGTCGAGCAGCCAATGACTGGTCAGGCCGAGCCCACCCACTAGCTCGACGAGGAAGGACCAGGCGAGTACCCCATATAAGACGAGGGATGTCCAGCGGGGCACGAAGCCGATGGCCAGCGCTCCGAAGCCGATCAGGCAGATTGCCGGAGGCGCGGTGTTGAGCCCGCCGTCGGCCATGCTCGACAAACCGATCCCGTCGTGCCCATGGCCGGTGCCCAACCACGCGACTACGCCTGCCATAACCCCCGCCATGGTGACTACCGCGCAGGCAAGTAGTAGCCGGCTGGCGAGCCACACCGACCGGGATATCGGTGCGACCAGCAGGTGATCGAGGCGGCCGGAGGACTCTTCCTTGCGAGCGGCCGTCAGGTGGCCGATCGCCAAAAGAGAGATCAGAAGTGCCACGATGACGAACGACAGGCCGAGGTAGACCTTGGCTTGTCCCGAGGTACCGCTCAGCCGGGACAGAGCTTTCTGGACGCTAGGCGAGTCTTGCAGAGCCTTGACCGCCACCTTGGTCTCCGAACCGAGCAGCCAGGCCATGGTGGCTATACCGACCAGCCAGGCCAGGGTGGTGGCGCGCGTGAGCCGCATCGCAAGTCCGACCGGACCGGAGAGCAGAGCCGTGCGCGGCCTCGAACCAGGCTTGGCCGGAAGCACGCTGGCCGCGAGGTCACGAACTCCCGCTAGGTACACGCTCCCCGCCAAAAGCGACAGTGAAAATGCGGCTATCAACCCGAGCGCCAGCGGCTGCGGGCTCGTTAGCGGCCGTAGCTCCTCGACCCAGCCGAGCGGGCTGGCCCAGCGCAGCCACCCGAGCGCGGGCGAGGAGTCCCCGGCCATACGCAGGGCGAACGACACGCCGAGAGCCGCGGCGGCGAGGGCGGCAGCCTGGCGGCGGGACGCCGCCAACTGGCTGGTGAGGGCGCCGATGCCGAGGAACATGGCTGCGCTCGAAGCGACGCTCAAGGAGAAGAACAGCATGGACGGCGCCGAGATCGATATGGCTGACGCCCGGCCGACGGCGACTGTTATGGCGGAGGCGACAGCCAGTAGAGCGCCCCAGCCCGCACCGAGGCCGAGGACGGCTTGGAGGGCGGCCCGCCGACGGGTGGTCAACCCAGCCAGCATGAGCTCCCACCGGCCGGAGTCTTCCTCGCCCCTCAGCAGTTTGGTGGCGGTGAGCAGACCCCAGATGGCGCCGATGATGGTCAACGCCATGAGACACTTCCAGGCGGTGTATCCGGCGACGGTCTGGACCTGCCGAGCGGGGCCGACGAGGGGGCTCAGCCCACCTGATGTCAGCGTGGAGGCGAGTTTGGCCCGCTCGGCCGAGGTCTTGTAGGTGCTCGTATAGCTGAAGGCCTGGACCAGGACGTACAGGCCTACGACCAAGCCCAGTATGACGCCGGATCGCACCGCCTTGCGGGCCGTGGCGTGGGCTACCGCCAGAGTCTGGAATCGTCCCGGGGGTGCGGTTGGCTCGACCGCTCTGTTTGCTAGAGCCGGTACTGACTGAACCTCCAACAGATGCTCTCCCGACGCTTCAGTGAGCATCGGATGGGACCCCCTCGTCGCCACTTCCGGCGCCGTAGTGGGACAGGAACAACTCTTCCAGCGATGGCTCCCGGCTCAAGAGCTCGTGTACACCCGAGAAGGCGAGGACCTTGAGGAGCGGCTCCACATCCCCAGCGACCTGGCAGCGCACGACCCGCCCTTCTACCTCTACGGCGCTCACTCCGGGAATCCGGGTCAGGTCCGGAACCGATCCGTCGAAAGTCGCTTCGACCGTCAGCGCGGATAGGTGCCGCAGGTCCGCCAAGGTCCCGATGTCCACCAGCTCGCCGGCGCGGAGAATTCCGACCCGATCGCAGAGGGCCTCCACCTCACTCAGGATGTGCGACGACAAGAAGACGGTCTGGCCCCGCTCCTTGGCCTCGTGGATGCAGTGACGGAACGCCTGCTCCATCAGGGGATCGAGCCCGCTGGTCGGTTCGTCGAGGATCAGCAGATCTGGTCGAGCCATCAGACCGGCGATGAGCACGACCTTCTGGCGGTTGCCCTTCGAGTAGGCCCGCACTTTCTTGGAGGGATCCAGGTCGAAGCGACCGATCAGCTCGTCCCTGTACGGGAGGTCAACCTCTCCGCGAACCCGACCAAGGAGATGCAGAGTCTCGAACCCGGTCAGAGACGGCCACAGGCTGGCCTCTCCCGGCACATACGTCAGGCGACGATGGGCGTCGACGGTTTGGCGATGGCTGTCGAGCCCGAAGATCTCGGCTCGTCCCCTGGTCGGTCCGATCAAGCCGAGCATGAGGCGGATGGTGGTGGTCTTGCCCGCCCCGTTTGGACCGAGGTAGCCCAATACCTCTCCCTCGGTTACCTCGAGGTCGAGGTCCTTCAGCACCTCGACGTGACCGTAACGCTTGGTCAGACCGGACGTCCGGATGGCCGCCGTCGTCACAGTGGTGATCTCCTCATCTAACGAGTATCACCCGAGCCCTCGGCTGCCAGATGGGGACGACACTTGGGCTGCCTAGCGTTCGGTGAATGGGCCGACGTCGAGACCGTCTGGTACTGGTCGTGACACTGGTCTCCGGCCACGTCGCCAACCGGGCGATGGGGCGTGACGGTCGTCGGCTGGTCGACATAGCTATCGTGGCATTGGCACATTTGCTGTCCCTCCTTGGGCTGGGAACCTCCGCCTTCGGGTTCGTGGTCCGATTATCGTCTTCGAGACGACAGTTTCGTAGGGCCGAAGGGCTCCAATCCCGCAGCACAGCAGCAAGCGTGGGTGTGCGAGCGCACCCACTCAGTGAGCACGAGTTCTGCGAACCCGGCTGGTCTTCGATGCCTCAGCGGAGCTTCCGTAGCGTCGGGTCGACAACCCGGGCGGCGGGGGCGATATGGATCTTGACGTCCACCGCGTAGGCGCCATTGGCTCCGGCGATGACGGGGTTGAGGTCCATCTCGGTGATCTCGGGGACATCTTCGGCCAGGTAGGCCACCCTCAAGATGAGCTGCTCCAAAGCTTTCACGTCGACGGGCTCGGACCCTCTGAAGCCGAAGAGGAGTGGTGACCCTCGGACCGATCGGACGAGGTCGGTCGCGTCGGCGTCGGTCATAGGGAGGATCCGGAACGCTTGGTCGCCGAACAACTCGACGGCCGTCCCTCCGGTACCAAACATTATGAGAGGGCCGAATGAAGCATCGTTGACCACGCCGACGATGGTCTCGACCCCGGGACTCGCCATCGCCTGGACCACGGCGCCACCCATTTCGTCGCCCAGGGCTTGGTGCATCTCATCGAAGGCCCGGCGGACCTCCGCGGCGGTGTGCAGGGATAGCCGCACCCCGCCTCGGTCCGTCTTGTGGACTAGGCCGGCGGCGCCTGCCTTCAGAGCAATCGGAAAGCCGACGCGCCGTGCCGCACTTACCGCTTCGGTGGAGTTTCCGACCGTCACGGATTCGACGGCCGCGATTCCGTAGGCGCTCGTGACTATGTTGGCTTCATCTGGAGCCAGCCACGCACCGGCCGGATCTCGGCTGAGCACGGACTCGATCATGGGGCGCACTGCGGCGGTATTCAGATCGGTGAATGCTACCGGCTGGCCACCGTCGCGATCTCGCCATTGACCGTATCGGCAAGCCCGCGCCAGGGCATGAACTGCGGGCTCAGGGAAGCAGTAGTTCGGTATTGCCGATTCGCCGGACGACAACGGCGGGGGAGCAGTGGCCATCCCCAGGAAGTTGGCCACGACAGGCTTGGTTTGCCCGCACGTTGCACGCGCGATCGCTCGGGCGACGTCGTCGGCGTCTGTGACCAGCGGTGGCACGAAGATGACCACTACCGCATCGACGTTGTCATCGGCCAGGACTAGGTCGAGGGCCCGCTCGTATTCAGCGGCGGATGCCGAGGCGACCATATCTACGGGATTGGCGATGCTGGCCGCATCGGGTAGGAAGGAGCGCAATCCCGCGAGCGTCTCCGAGCTCAGGTCTGGCACTTCGAGGCCGGCCGCCTCGCAGGCGTCGGCCGCGAGTATGCCGGGGCCTCCGGCGTTGCCAACGACGGCGACGCGCCGTCCGGAAGGAATCGGCTGCATGGCCAGCAGTTGAGCGGTATCGAACATCTCCTGGAGGGTGTCCACCCGGATGACTCCGGTCTGATGGAAGAGGGCATCGACTGCGTTGTCGGGACTGGCCAGGGCAGCCGTATGCGACGACGCGGCCCGCCGCCCCGACCGAGTTCGACCGGCCTTCACTGCGATGATCGGCTTCGTGGCCGACACTTGGCGGGCGATTCGGGCGAAGCGGCGGGGATTGCCAAATGACTCGAGGTAGAGAAGGATCACGTCGGTGTCACCGTCCTGCTCCCAGTATCGAAGAAGGTCGTTGCCGCTGACGTCGGCTTTGTTGCCCACCGATACGAAGCTCGAGAGGCCTATTCCCCGACGCCGGGCTTCCTCCAAGACGGCGATGCCGAGCCCGCCAGATTGGGAGGCGAACGCCACCCGTCCTCGCTCTGGTTGTACGGGCGCAAAGGTGGCGTTCATGGACACGGTGGGAGCGGTGTTGATGATGCCCATGCAGTTCGGACCCACTAGGCGCATCCCGGCTGCGCGAGCGCGCGCTACCAACTGGTCTTGGACGGCTCGTCCGTCTCCACCAGATTCGGCGAAGCCGGCCGAGATGACCACGAGGGACCTGACTCCTTTGGACCCGCACTCGTCGATGGTCTGCTGAACACGCGCGGATGGAACCGCTATCACGGCTAGGTCGATATCGTCGGGCACGTCCAGGACCGATGGATAAGCTTGAGCACCAGCGATCGAGCTCGCTGTTGGGTTGATGGGATAGACGGCTCCCGTGAACCCACCCGAGAGAATGTTGCGCAGCACTTCGTGGCCGATGGTCCCCTCGGTTCGGCTGGCGCCGACCACCGCAATCGAACGGGGTTGCAGAAGCCTGGCGACGGATTGGGTGGTGGCACGCTGCTCACGATTCTCGATGGCGTCGATGAGCCTGGCGGTCGGTCTGATGTCCATGCGGACATCGACAATTTCGAGGTCGCTACGAACCTCCTCGATGAAACCGGCACTGCGGAATACATCTTGCATGGGCCGGTTGTCCCACATTGTCTCGGCCCGGAAGGTGTCGACGTCCTGAGTGCGGGCGTAGGCCGCCAGGTGCTCCAGCAGTAGCGTGCCGAGACCGCGTCCCTGCTGGGCGTCCTCCACGACGAAGGCTACTTCCGCCTCGGCTGGAGCAGCTCTAAAGCGGTCGTAGCGAGCTATTCCCACGATCTGGCCCTTCAGGGTGGCCACGAGCCCCATGCGATCGTGGCCGTCAACGCAGGTGAACCGTTCGACTTCGGCCGGACTGAGCCGGGGATGGCTCGTGAAGAATCGTCGGTAGATGCTCTCGGGAGACAAACGGGCGTGAAAGGCCACCAAGTCGTCACAGTCGTCAGGCCGGACCGGTCGGACGTGGACGGTACCGCCGTCCGACAGCACGACATCACACGCGCACACGGTGGCATCAACGAAGGCGGTCATCCCTTCAGTGTCGAACGGATTCGGACTCCCGCGATAGGGCCGTTGGTCACCTGCATCAGGGAAGTTCGGCTCTGGCTGGCGATCCCGTGATTCGGAACCCGCGGAATGAGAGTCCGTTCTCGAGGCGACCAATAGGGGACCAGGGTCACCACAGGGAGGTCGTCCGCCGAACTTCACCGCCTGAGGATCAATGTGGTCCGCTGCCATGCAGCTTCTAATTCATTCCCTCTTTAGCTCAGTTTTTGAGGATCTTCCCGGCCGCGTTTGCAGGTAAGGGCTTTTTGTGAATAGCAACCACGTGGCTGGGCTAGGTGGCTAGCGTCCAGACCAAGGGCTCGGACACGTTTAGCCCTTGATAGGTGTTGTTGGCGGACCCGTCGACCCAGACGACGAACGTCATCCATTCCGACGCGGTTGGGACGACTCCGGACGCCACGATGAGGTTGGTGGTAGCCAGGGTGGTTGCGGACCCATAGAACACCTGAGTTCCGTACGTCGAGGACGTGCCCGAGGTGGGGGCTGCCGCGCTGGCATAGACAGCGACGTCGATGTCGTTGCACAGGTTGGGTTGGCCACCACTCGATGGCAGTGAGGTGCACGCGTTTCCGGTCAGGGTGAGCGTGCCGGCCCTGGAGGTGCCGGTGTTCGTCATCTGCACGATGCCGACGTTCTGGTCGGGGTCCGCGTTGGCTGGGATGGTGCCATTAGGAACGGAGCCGGCGAGCAGAATGTCAGGCGCCATAGCGGGCTGCCCGCCGAATTTGTTGAGCGGGCAGGTCGTGTCACCGCTGGCGCAGGTACCGGTTCCGCCGACGCCGCTGACACCCGTTTCGGTGAGGGTCAGGGTTCCAGTCGACGCTGTGTTCGAGTTGTTGGTGATGCTGGCGGTGAATCCGGCCAGGGTCCCGGAGATACCTAAGCCCAGGGCGAGCGCGGCGCCGGCGGCGCCGAGCCACACCAACGGAAAGAGCCGACGGCGCCTGGTCTTACTCGTATGACTGGGTGTCGGTCTTGTGGTCATTTGAGGTGCCCAAGCCTTTCCATGGCACTCGGTACTGTTCAGGGTCTTGTTGAGCCGAGATTCTTGTCGTGTCGCTATAAACTGGTTCGAACTACCCAGCTCTTCCCACCGTGGAGACTTTCGTCACCCTGCGCTACCACCTTGAGCGCGGCCCAGCCCAGCACCGACGAACCCGACGACGATCCGGGAAAGGACCGCTAATGGGGATCGACAGCTGTAGGTGGACGCTCGCTCGGCGCCGCGTCAGCGCTCAGCGCCGCAGCGCCGTCGCCATCCAGGTGGCCACCGCGACGGTACCGGCGAGAACTGGGATCAAAAATAGAGCGAGTTGCAGTGTCGTCGTTGATGCGATTTCGCCGATCACGACAGGTCCCACGACGTAGCCGGCCCAGCCACAGCCCGCCACCGCGGCCACCGCCTTTCCGGTGTCCACGTCGTCCACCGCTCCGGCCGCGCGGAGGATCATCGGGACGACGCTTCCGAGCCCGGCGCCGAGCAGGGCGAACCCGACCAGCACGCTCACCGGGCGGGCGATGACGAGACCGGCGGCGAACCCGAGCGAGCCCATGGCGGCGAGCAGTGGTAGCACTCGGTGGGCGGCGAACCTGGTGAAGATCCGATTGCCGGAAAGCCGGACGGTCAGCATGGCCAGGGCATAGGCCGCGTAGGCCAGTCCGGCGACCAAGGGCACCGAGTGCAGCGAGTTGCGGAGATAGACGGCGGCCCAGTCTGCCGCGGCCCCTTCGCACAACATGTCGGCGAAGGCGATGCCCCCGAGCACAAGGACCGCACCCTGAAGCAGGCCACCGCGCTTGTCTGGCCTGCCCTCTGAAGGTTCGGGGTCGCTACCCGCTCGCTGGTCGGCGATCAGCGACGTCGTAAGCCAACCGACGACCAGGAGACACGGCACCGCCAGGGCGAGCAGTTGATCGCTCAGGGAAAGACCTAGCCCTACCGCCACCGCTCCGGTGACCGCTCCGACCAAGGCGCCGGTACTCCATGACCCATGGAAACCCGGCATGAGCACGCGGCCCGAGAACCGTTCGACCGCGATCGCCTGGGTGTTCATCGACACGTCAAGTGTCCCCTGAAAGAAGCCCCAGAGCAGAAACGCGACGAAGAACGTACCCAGCGAGTCGGTGAGACCGATGAACGGACCCGAAACGCAGTAGCCGACCAGCGCTAAGCGCACCATCGGCTGGCTTCCCACAATCGGCAGGAGGCGGGCGGCCACCACCATGGCCAGGACCGAGCCGATAGGGGCGCCGAGCAAGGCGAGTCCGAGTCGGCCGTCACTCAGGCCAAGGTGATGTTGCAACTGCGGGATGTGGGCCGTCCAGGAGGCGAATAGGAGGCCATGCACGAAGAACACGGCGATAACGGCCAGGCGTGGCCAACGGTCCGCCGAGGCGGGTGTTGCTGGTTGGTTCTTGGCCGGGAACAGCGTCAGACGCAGCGGACGTCGACTCCCGCCGCCCGCAACTCGTCCACTATCTGCTGATCGGCTTCGGCATCGGTGACCACGATGTCGATGTCGTCGAGATCGCAGACGTGGCCGAACGCCACCCGGCCGAGCTTCGACGAGTCGGCCACCGCGACGACCCGTTGCGAGGCCATGGCGGCGGCCCGCTTCACGGCCGTCTCGGCGAGTAGGTGAGTCGTGATGCCCGCCTTGGCATCGATGCCACACGGACCCATCACGCACGTATCGAACCGGAGCTGCGAGAAAGATGGCTCGGTGAGACTTCCCGTCAGCGACAGCTCGCCGGGACGGACTTCACCGCCTGGGAGGAGGAGCTTGATGCCCGGGCATTCGTGCAGCTCGAAGACGGGCCTGAGAGCGAGTGGCATGATGGTCATGCGCCGGTTGCGGAGCGCTCGCGCCACCTCCATGGCGGTTGTCCCGCCGTCCAGGATGACCGTCTCCCCGTCGGCCAAGAGGCTGGCGGCAGCTGCGCCTATCGTGGCCTTGGCTTCGTGGGACTCGAGGACCCGAATGCCGTACGGGGTCTCCTCGGCACTGAGGAAGACACTCGCCGCGCCACCGTGCACGCGACGCAGGCCTCCACTGCGCTCCAGCGATTCCAGGTCACGACGGACGGTCATTTCGGAGCATCCCAGAGCGATGGCGAGCTCCCCAACCAGCACCGGACTGCGTTGACGGAGGGCCTGCATGATCGTCTGGTGGCGCATTTGCACATCCATTGTGTTCATTCTACCATCGTAAGTGTGAGATCACACATGGTTGCCCCGCAAGACCCCGTAGAGGCGGTGGTCTTCGATGTGGGTGGCGTCTTTCTCGACTGGGACCCTCGGCACCTCTACCGCAAGCTATTCGAGGACGAGGCGGAGATGGAATTCTTTCTGGCCCAGATCTGTTCGCCGGCATGGCACGCGCCCCACGACAGGGGCGTCTCGACCGCGGCGTCATGCGCCGAGCTCGCCTCCAGGCATCCCCAATTCTCTGAGCTGATCTGGGCATGGTCGACACGCAGCGAGGAGATGATCGGCGGCGTCGACGCCGGAACCGTGGAGGTTCTCGGCGCGGTGAGAGAAACCGGGATGTCCTGCTACGCCCTAACCAACATGGAGGCGGAAACGTATCCGCTCCGCCTCGAGCGATTTCCGTTTCTCGGTTGGTTTGCCGGTACCGTCGTCTCCGGTCGGGAAGGCGTGGCCAAACCGGAGCCTGCCGTCTTTACGCGATTGCTTGACCGTTTCGGACTGAAACCGAGAACGACGTTGATGATTGACGACACCAAGGAGAACCTAGAGGTGGCCAGGGAGCTAGGGATCCAGACCGTCCTGTTCCTCTCGTCGCGCCAACTCCGGGGGGAGCTTGAGGCCGCCGGGATTCTGCTCCCATGTCGCACCGCCGAATCGAGAGAACGACCATGATGCCGACGCCTTGCTCGCGGTGCCGGCGGATCGCAAAAAAGCGCCCCATGCGTGCCTGTACCACGGTGCCGAAGGGTCGCCCAATTCGCCGGGCGATGCACTACTTCGGCGTGTCGGCTGGGAGCTCTACCGGGTAAGGCTCGCTGAAGTCGGCGGAGCGGCTCACCTCGCTCCATCTGCGGTCCTCGGCGAGGAGTTGCCCGTCGAGACGGATCGAGCCTTCGACCGCGTTCACCCCGAGAGGCAGGTGGTCGGGGATGTCGCGGCGTTTGGCCACCTGCACGAGGATCTCAGCGGCGCGCGCTGGGTCGCCCGCGGGACCGTCGGTGCTTTGCCGGAAGCGGCTGTTCATGGCTCCGACCGTCGGGGCGTAGGCCTCGGGGATGTCGTGGACGGTCATCGAGGAGCCGGCCCAGTCGGTCCGAAATCCGCTCGGCTCTACGACCATGACCTTCACGCCGAAGGGGGCGGTCTCAGCGCGCAGCACCCTGCTGAAGCCGTCGATGGCGAACTTCGCAGCCTGGTACGAGGCGATGCCGGGTGATCCGCCGACGCGTCCGCCCACAGACGAGATCTGCATGACAAGGCCGCCCCCCTGCTCTCGCAGGACCGGGACCGCCGCTTTGGAGACGTGGTAGACGCCCCAGAAGTTGGTCTCGAACTGGGCCCGGAAGTCCTCGTCATCGGTGGTCTCGATGGGTGAGACGTTGGCGTAGCCGGCGTTGTTGACGATGACGTCCAATCGGCCGAAGTGGCGTCGGGCGTCGGCGATAGCGGAACGGGCGGCTAGGGCGTCGGTGACATCCAGGCCGATCGTGTGCATGCGCTCGCCGTATTCGGCGAGGAGGTCGTCGAGCTGCGCCCGCCGGCGGGCGGTGGCGACGACGAGGTCGCCGGCGTCGAGGGCGGCCCGGGTGAGGGCGCGGCCCAGGCCACGTGAGGAGCCGGTGATGAACCAGGTCTGTTCCATGCCCTCTAGTACAACACCGTTGTCTTATTAATGCAACTGCGTTGTGTTACTGTGAAGGGGTGCAGGAACCCGGTTTCCAGCGGGCACGGAGTACCGAAGCGAAGCTCCTGCGAGAAGCGGCGATCCTCGATGCGGCGCGGCGGCTGGGCGCCGAACAGGGGATCCGGCAGGTCACCCTGACCGAGATCGCTGAAGCCGTGGGCATGCACAAGTCGGCGCTGCTGCGCTACTTCGAGACGCGCGAGGAGATATTTCTCCGTTTGACCGCGGAGGGATGGCAGGAGTGGTCCGCCGCCCTGCGCGCCGAGCTCGGGATGCTCACGAACCCGACTCCGGCCGCCGTCGCGGGCGTGTTCGCCGGAACGCTCGCGGCCCGAGGCACCTTCTGTGACCTCCTTGCGCAGGCCCCGCTCAATCTCGAACGGAACGTGTCGGTCCAGGCCGTGGCTGCTTTCAAGCTCGTGACCCACACGGAGCTGGACGCGATCGTGCTCACGGTCCGAAAATTGCTGCCCCCCCTTACCGGGCGCGACGCCGTCGATTTCATCGCGGCGGCGACCTCGCTGTCGGGTGCGTTCTGGCAGATGGCCACCCCGGGCCCTGAGATCGCGGCCCTCTATCGCAGTGATCCCCGCCTCTCCCACGCCGTGTTCGATGTGGAAGCGCGTGTCCAGCGACTGCTGACCGCCTTCATCCAAGGGTTGCTGGCCGAACCCGATCGGTAGTCCATTGATGAGCCGGGTGCTCGACCTGCCGGGCCAAGTGGTGCGCCCCCGGTGGTGCGCCCCCAGGCCAAAAAGTGCGCCCCCCGGGATTCGAACCCGGAACCTGCGGATTAAGAGTCCGTTGCTCTGCCATTGAGCTAGAGGCGCATTTGGGACCGCAACCCTACCGGAACGGGTTCGGCGGATCGCGTTGGGGTGACCGAGGGGACTCGAACCCCCGACCTCCAGGGCCACAACCTGGCGCTCTAACCTTCTGAGCTACGGCCACCAAGAATCACACAGTCTGCCACAAGCGCTGCTGGGCATACTCAGCCGATCGTTGGCGTTGACCCCATCGTGGCGAAGGGCAGAGCCGATGCGGGCGACCGGGATCTCGTGAGGGCCTACCTCGATGAAATCGGCCGATACCCGCTCCTGACCAAAGACGAAGAGACGTGCCTGGCCCAAGCCATCGAGGCCGGTCGGGCGGCGGAGACCGTGCTGGCGTCGGGGGCGTCTGTTTCTCCGGCGCAGTCAAGGCAGCTCGGCCAGGCCAAGAAGGCGGGGAAAGCCGCGTCGGATCAGTTCATCAACTCGAACTTGCGGCTGGTCGTATCCATCGCCAAGAGGTACCAGGCCTCAGAGGTGCCGTTGCTCGACCTCATCCAGGAAGGCAACCTGGGCCTCATCCACGCGGTGGAGAAGTTCGACTGGCGCAAAGGCTTCAAGTTTTCGACCTACGCGACGTGGTGGATCCGTCAGTCCATCGGGCGCGGCATCGACAACACGTCTCGGACCGTGAGGCTCCCGGTGCATGCCGGTGACCAGGTCCGGCGCGTCCTGCGGGCCCGGTCCTTGTTGGAGGGCCAGATGGGTCGCTTGCCCACCACCGCGGAGTTGGCGGACCATTTGCAGTTGGGGGAGACCGACGTCACCGCATTGCTCAACCACGTGGTGGAGCCGGTCAGCCTGGCCACGCCCATCGGCTCCGAAGGCGACACCGAACTGGCGGACGTCGTTGCCGACAGCTCGGCACCTACGCCGTTCGACCTAGTTGCCGACCGGTTGCTCGGCGGCGAGATCGACAAACTTCTGTCGAGTTTGGACGAGCGCGCCGGCCAGATTCTCCGTCTCCGGTACGGGCTGGATCGGGGCCAGCCTCGCACTTTGGAGGAAGTCGGAGCCGAGCTCAACCTGACTCGGGAGCGGATCCGACAGATCGAGCGGAGCGCCCTGGCCAAGCTCCGCAGCACGTCCAAGGACAAGGGCGTCTGGGACCTGCTCGCCTCCTAGACGGGGCGCCGTCTTGGTCCCATCTCACGGTGGCACCGTCGCCGACGTCTACCCGGGTACTGTCTCGGGTTATCGAAGGGATGCGACCGGCGCCAGGGATGCCGACCGACGAGGTCGCTCGAGTGTTCGGCTCGGAACGGTTGCTGGCCAAAGCGTCCGCCGTCGACGAGAACGGAGAGTTGCGCGAGAAACGCATCGAGGGCGTCCGGTTCCGAGCGACCCGCCCGGTTCCGCACGAGGACGGCACGGTCGCCGAGGTAGCCCGGATGAAATGGGATGAGTTGGACCGACCGATCGTGCAAGTCCACGTCACCACGACGTACCCCGGACGAATCCGTGCGTGGGGCTTGCATCAGGCGTCGACCGATCGGCTCTTCGTCGTGCGAGGTTTGGTCTCGATAGTTGTCTATGACGGACGCGTTGACTCCCCGTCTTTCGGACGCTGCAACGAGTTCCGCCTGAGCGAGCGAAACCCCGGACTCCTGGTAATCCCGCCGAACCTGTATCACGGCTGGAAAAATATCGGAGTCGACGAGGCGTTCATTCTCAACATGCCGTCCGATCAATACGAGCATGGCGGGCCGGATGCCCTCGACCTCCCATACGACTCTGCGCATGCGACTGAGGTCGTTCCGTTTCGCTGGTGAGCTCCAACCTCGCAGAACCCCTCGTGACGGTTCTCGTTCCTACGCATGACCATGCCTCCACCCTCGACCTCGCGGTCACCAGCGTGTTGCGGCAGTCGGTGGAAGCCCTGGATGTCGTGATCATCGGCGACGGTGTTGGCGACGACACGAGGGATGTCGTCTCTGGACTTGTCTCTGATTCGAGAGTCAGGTTCCTCGACACCCTGAAAACCAACAGTCGAGCGGAGCTGGTTCGCCATTCTGTGCTGGCCGAAGCGCTTTCCCCCTACGTTTGCTATTTCGGAGACGACGACCTGATGCTGCCCGACCACGTGGAGTCGACAGTAGCGAGATTGCAAGGCGTCGACTTCACGCACCCGCCCCCGGTTTTCATCGACCGAGGCGGTTCGCTGGTCGCCCATCCGACGGACATCGCCGATTCCGCGTGCGTGACCTGGCATCTGCATCCGCTGCGAAACGCGATCTCATTGACAGGCGTCGGTCATCGCCTCGATGCGTACCGACGGTTACCTTACGGGTGGCGGGAGCCGCCACCCGGTTCATGGTCGGATCACTACATGTGGCAGCAGTGGTTTGGCACGCCCGGCTTCAGGTACAGCACCGGAGATCGACTCACCATGCTCAAGCTCGACGGCGCCCTAAGGGCGGGCATGTCCGGTGATGGTAGGCGTCAGGAGATGCTGGATTGGATTAGTCGCAGCACCGAGCCCGGCTTCGAGTCCTGGCTGGCTTCAGAAGTCGCGGACGCCTTTCGCCGTCACGCCGTCCAGGGCCGGCTCGATCACGACGCGTTGCTAGATCGCTCCGCTGAGGAGCGAGAAGCGTGGGAAACTCACCGGCGCCACCTCACCGAGCAGAACATGGCGCTGGCGGCCGACCTCGCCCACGGCCGAGCCCAATTGGCGGCCCTGACGTCCGCCGACGCGAGAGCCAGGCAGGCCCAAGGCGAGCTCGACGCCATCCGAGGCACTCGCACATGGCAGCTCCACGAATCGCTGGCACGATATTCCTTCGTCCGACGACTGGCCCGACACTGACTGCGCGACAACCCAGCGACGCCGACGCACACCGCAGCGGGCAGCCATCGGTGGGGACCGATCAGGCGACTAGAGGGAGAGCCCTGCCGTCGGTGACCGACTCGTAGAGTGCGACGTGGTCGGCAACCATCCTGCCTGCAGAGAACCGGTTGGCGACAGCTGCGCGACACGCTTTCCGGTCGATGCTCGCGGCGGCGACCACCGCCCGGGCCAGCGACTCCTCGCCCGAGCAGGTGTATCCCGTGACCCCCTGATCGACGATCTCGGGTACCGCCCCCATGGGGGTCGCGACCACCGGCGTGCCGCAAGCCAGGGCCTCCACCATGACCATGCCGAACGGCTCGGGCCAGGCGATGGGGTTGAGCAGGCAGATGGCGCGGCCGACCAGAGCCAGCTTCTCCTCCCCGCCGAGCTCGCCGACGTACTCGATGTCCCCGCCAAGCAGGGGCTTGACCTTCCGGTCGAAGTACAGCTGCTCGGCGGCCTCGCTCATCTTGGCGACTATCCGTAATGGAACACCTGCCAGGCGGGCCACGCGGATGGCGGCGTCGACTCCCTTCTCAGGGCACATGCGTCCGAGGAACACGGCGTAGCCGCCGTCGCCCGAACCCACCGGAAAGCGGTCGAGGTCGACGCCGTGGTGTATCACGGCAGCAATTGGAGTCTCCCTCGCCGTCGACGCCTGGTGACGGGAGATGGCGATGATCGGGGTGCGATCGCCGATGGCCCGGTAGTAGTCACCAAGCTCGCTTTGGAAAGGGCCATGGTTGGTGGTGACCACGGGCAAGTCGGGGAACCTGTCGGCGTAGACCGGTCCGACGAGGGTGTGGTCGTGGACGAGATCCGCCCCTTCGGCGGCCTCGTAGGCGTGGATGACGTGGCGGAGTTCGGTAGCCGAGCCTCCGACCCCCACGCCTATGGCTCTGGGCAGAACCGATTCCCGTGGCACGGGGCAAGTGCTGTCACCGGTCGTAAAAAGAAGCACGTCGTGTCCCGAAGCTTGCAGACCGCGTGCCAGCGTATCGAGGACGGTCTCGGTGCCGCCGTAGGCGGTCGGCGGGACGGCCACCCAAGGCGGGGCGATGATCACGATGCGAATCGGACGGTTCCTCTCGAACGACGAGGCCAGCGAAGGGACCGATCGATGGGCGATAAAGACCGAAGGAAAGTCAGCCAGGACCTCGAGGACCGGCCACCCCTCACCCTAGACGATTTGCGATGTCATAGCTGCCCGCCAGGGTCAGCGGTAGGCCCGCTGTGGGTGAGACCGACGCCCGCTCCACTTTGGACCTTGCAAGCAGTTCGGGCAGTCTGCGGAGATCGCCGGGTGGAGGCCCCACCATTCACTCCTCGAGGCCGCTGGGGCTGGCGGGAACGTCGACGGCGTGTTCTTGCAGCGTGGCCAGGGGGACGACCTGTAGCGCCAGTTCGTGGCTGGACGCCAGCACCACGTGAGCTGCGGCGCCGTCGAGGTGGGCACGGAGCCAGTTGGCGGCAGTCACGCACCAGCGGTCGCCCGGCACCAAGCCCGGGAAGCCGAACCGCGGCATCGGCGTGGTGAGGTCGTTGCCGATGCGGCGCTGATGCTCCAGGAACTCGGCAGTCACAACTGCGCAGATCGTGTGGCTGCCGATGTCCTCGGCGCCACTGTTGCAGCATCCGTCTCGATAGAAGCCGGTGAGGGGGTCGGTGCCGCACGGCTCCAGTTCGCCGCCCAGCACGTTGCGGTCAGCCATCCCCGTAGTATCGCTCATGGGGGTCGCGTCGATGACGAAGATGGCCGAGACGGCTGCGTAATCGGCGGGTCCGCATGGGGCGAGACCAGGCGGTGTGGCTGCGGCTGTCGATTGGTCACCCCGGGTGCAACGTCACCTGCGAGAGCCAGACCGGAGCCTGCCGGCGCTAGAGTCGCCGTCTGTTAGAGCGTTGTACAAGTGCCGATTTGGTCAACGAATGACTTGGAGGCCCTGGTCAACGGCTATCTCGTCGCCCCTGTAGCTCAGTCTGGATAGAGCGGCCGCCTTCTAAGCGGCGGGTCGCAGGTTCGAGTCCTGCCGGGGGCACCACGTAGGAGCAGGTCAGACTGCGTATCGAAGGGGTGGGAGGGGGTCCGCGGTCACGAGACGGTCACGGAGCCGTCAGGTGAGCCGGAATACCTCTCCGATCCGGTTGACGGTTGCCTCGTACAGCTCCATCGCCCGAAGCATCGTCGCTTCCGCCTCTTGCTTGCTCTTCTTGCCAGTTATGGAGCTGGCTGTAGATCGGAGTTGAAGGAGTATCGTTCGAAGGTTCTCATCCTCGACCCGGGCTGTCAGCTTCAGCGCCTCGGCCAGGCATGCCGTGAACCGGTTCGATCGTTCTTCACCCCACAAGCTAGAACCCCACGCTTCGCCCGTGGTGTGGTGGTGCATGACGTCGTGATGCAGCCCCTCGCCAACCGAACGGAGGAAGGCGGCGAGACTGTCTTGAAGCGCGATCAGGGTCTCGCGCTGGAACTGACGGCGGATTTCGTTGCGGCGCTCAGCGGTGTCCGACTGTCGGGCCTCCCGTTCGGCACTGATTCGCGTGTCCGTTGATTCGCGCTCGCCCTTGATTCGCGCGTTCGCAACTATCCAGTTGCCGACTCTGGCGATCGCGCTGCCGAGGAGTACTCCGATAAGCGAGAAGACGAGGGGCGATATTGCAGTACCAGAGCCGTTCGTCGCCGCGAGCGTGGACGTGGTTATGAGGTTCACGCTCGGCCGTCGATGAGGTCGGCGAAGTTCTGGGCGGCGTCGGCTTGCATCCCGGGAGCACGTGCTGATACCGGGACATCGTGAAGCTCTCTTGCGCGTGGCCGAGGCGCTCGCTTACGACCTTGGTCGGCACCCCTCGGGCGAGGAGATGGGTCGCGTGACTGTGGCGCAGATCGTGAAGCCGGATCGCCGGTAGACCGGCCGCTGCTGCCCTCCGATCGAACCACTCGGTGATCCGCTTGGGGTTCAAGAGGCCGCCGTCAGGTTGAGCGAAGACAAGGTCGTACCGCTGGTACCCCGGACCGATGGCGAGCTTCTCGGCGGCCGGCCGGGCACGGTGGGGGGGGGGATCGCCCACTTAGCGGCCTATTTGGACAGGGAGGACGAGCCAATTCGCTTTAGCGGACTCCGGGGGTTCTCCCGACGAATAGGCGAGTTCATTTACGAGCCAGGACCATCTCCCATCGTCGAGCTGGCCGCCTCGGCGCGAGACGGAGCGGCAATTGACACGTTCTTGCTCGTCCAGGCCGATGGAGCCGAGATCGATCTCTCGGTGGCCTGCCGCACCGACGATCTGAACGTCGAGGTTGAGGAGGCTTGGATCCGCGCCGCCCGTGATGCCACCTCCAGACTTGGCTCCCGTTCGGATTCCTTCGCCTGGAGGGGTCTGATTGGCGGCGCTCCCTCTGCATCTCGCCGGCGGCATTCCGACCCTGTCGAGTTCGATACCGATAGGTCCCTTTCAGTTGAGCCGTGTGGATCGTCCGGTGCACGACCATGGACCGCCTGAGGTGCCGTCGCTGCATCAAATCTCAAAGGGGACAACCTGGGTCACCGCTGTTGCGGCAACCCACACCGGTTACAACTGGCAAGAAGTGCAACGCCATGCCTTTCGCGACCTTGATCAGCTCTGCGGGTTGTTGTCAGTGGCCTTCGACGCCTGCGTCGTGGTTAGAGATGCGCCACGACCCCGAGAGCTAAGCGCACCCTCGGTACCCGAGAAGCCGCTCCCATGGCAGTGCGCCCTGGACCTGACGGAAAGTGGGGAGTGTCCACCGGTGCCGGTGAACACAGCCGAGATCCCACCCTGGCTCGCAAGCGCCTGGCAATCGACGAACTCCCACCAATGGCTGGCCAATGCCCTGGCGATGCACCACCAGGGACTCCAAATCGAATTCGATCACCCGACAATGGCCTTGGTCGCCTACGTATCCGCGGTAGAGGCACTCGGGAACCGATTGCCCAAGCCCGACCGATGTCCTACCTGCCGTTCGGACATCAAGGTTCGAGAACGATTCGAGACGGCGCTTCGGCAAGCCCTTTCGGACGATCACGCAGCTCGACTAACCGCTATCTATCCGAACCACTCCAAAACGGTCCACCAGGGTCGTCTACACGCCAACGAAGCAGTGCCGGGCGTCTTGGGTCCAACGCTCGTGAATCCCGGCCAAGACTTCCAGTTCGGGATCCTCAGACAACTTCGTCACGCCAGCGCGGACCTCCTAACCCAGTCGTTACGAGCCGACCACGACGCTTGACCGAATAGCGCCCGAGCCGCTTGTACTGTCCTGGCGCATCACGTCGGCACTCGGATTGGACGGCGCCTGACGAGCGCCAGAGCCGTCGCTCTGCATCGGTTTGCGACGCAACGAACGTCGGTGGAGCGGTGTTCCAGATTTACCGTTATGCCGGTGATCCGTGGGGGTGAGTCCAGGATATGCCGGTGATCCGTGGGCGCCTGGTTGGCGCCCACGGTCCGGCGTGGTCTAGCGGTGTCGAGGGGCTTCTCCTTGGTAGCGCTGGCGGGCTTGGCTGGTAGTGAGGCCGAGTTGGCGGGCGATGGTCGACCAGGTGATGTATTGGTCGCGGGCGGCTGCGACGACTCCTGGGATGCGGGCGTCGATCTCGGCGCGGAGACTGGCGAGGGCGTGCAGTTCGTTGCCGGCGTCTCCGTAGAGCATGGGTGCTCGTAGGAGTTGCAGGCTGAGCACGGCTTCATCGAGGACAGCAGCTGAGCAGTCGTCGCGGATCGGGCGGTTGGGGTAGGGCCGGCGGGGATCGCTGAGATCGGGTGTCATCCGGCTGCCTCCTCGACACCTGCGATCAGCCGTTGGTAGAGCTCGTGCCGATCGGGCTGGTCGTGAGCGGCGGCGTGATCACGCTGTCTTTGCAGGGTGGGCAGGAACTCGATGTCGGTCTGAAAGAACCCGCACCCTTCGCAGATGGACTCGAACTGGCAGTCGAGTTCTTTGGGTCGGGTGCACCAGCCGTTGCCGAGCATCCGGCGATATTCGAGACGCAACCGGCGCATGGCGGGTGTTTCTTGGTCGTCGTCGGGATCGGCGTAGAGGGCGTCGACTTTGTCGGAGACCATCTGAAACTGGTCGGCCACGACCCGGTTGGAGATGCGGGCGTAAGCCATGGTCATCTTCAGGTTCCGATGGCCGAGCAGCTCGGCGACGGCCTCGATTCGCATGCCCCGGTTGATGGCCTGTGTGGCCAGGGTGTGGCGAAGCTGGTGGGGATGGACGCGTTCTACGCCGGCTTTGCGGCCGACCCGGCGGACCATGCGAGCGACGCGGTGACGTTCCAGGAGGACATCGCCGGCGGTGATCAACCTGGTGGAATGATGATGGTGCTGTTGCCAGGCGTCGATGAGTTCGACCAGGCGGGGGTGCAGCGGGATGTAGCGGTCGTTGCGGAGCTTGCCGACCGGGACTCGCAGCCACCACGCCCCGGACCGGCATGACACCGCATCAGCGGGCAAGTCGCACAGCTCACTGACCCGCATGGCCGTCCGGGCCAGCATCTCCACGCAGATCTGGGTGAGCGGGTCGGTCTCGTCGCGCGCCGCGGCCATGAACCGGGCGGCAGAGGCGTCATCGAGCGCTTTGGGTAACGGCTCGGGGACCTGTGGCAGGTCGGTGCCGAACACCCGGGTCCGGGCCGGGGTGTCGTCCCATCCCCACTCCGCGGTCCGGTCGAGAAACACTTTGAGCAGGCTGAGATGGGCCCGCACGGTGTTCGCCTTCAACGGTCCGTTGGCGGTGCGTCGGGCGGCCAAGACCAGCTTGAAGGATTCGATATGGACCCGCTGGACATGCGCCCAGCAGGCCACGTCGGGATGATTGGCCAACAGATGGTGGCAGAACCCGGCCAGCACCTGATCGGTCTTGATCACCGTGTTAGGTCTCAGCGAGACGCCGATCTGGTCCAGATAACGGCCGGCGGTGGCGGCCAACTGGGGGCGCGCCGCGGCGATGGTTTCCCATCCGGGGCGGACCGAGCTTGACTCCCCGGCAGCCATAGAGCCGCTCATCGGGCCACCGTCTGAAGCATGGACACGTCGATCAGCTCAGCGGCCCGCTGATATTCGTCGGCCAGCCAATCGTTCGACAGGTGCAAATACAGCCTGGTCGTCTCGATCGAGCGATGCCCGGCCTGGGCTTGGATCGCTTCGAGCGCCATGCCCGCCTCGCGCAGCCGGGTGAAACAGGTGTGGCGCAACTCGTGGCAGGTGGCATGGGCCAGACCCGCCCGGGCCTTGGCTGCCCGGATGATCTCTTCCAGGCCGTCGTCCGATAACGGCTGGCCCCGCCGCGGGCCCTTCAACACCACGAACAGTCGGTCCGTGCTGGCATTCTCCGGTCGCTCGGTCTGCATGTAGAGATTCACTGATCGGAAGAAGCGGGGCGAGATAGACACCATCCGCTGATGGCCGCCCTTGCCTTCGGCCACCATCACGCGGCGCTCCGCGGCCCGCAGATCCTGCAATCGCAGGCCGAGCACTTCGCAACGGCGCAGACCGCCCAACACCATGGCCTCGACCATGGCCCGGTCCCTCACCCGCCGCAGCGACCGGAACAAGGCATTGACCTCGACCGGCTCCAAAATCTTCGGCAGCAATCTCGGGACGCGCACCAAAGGGACCCTCGACCGGCCATGCCGCCGAGGACGGCGTGTCGCCATTCCGGTCGGGACCGGGTTGCGGTTCACCACCTCGACCATCACCAAAAACGAGTAGAACCCGGCCACACTCGCCAGACGCCGCTTGATCGTCGAGGCCCTCAAGCCGGCCTCGCCATCGGCCAGACGCACCACCTTGCCGTCAAAGCGCGGAGCGCGCTGATCAGCCACGAACCTCAACACATCATCGGTCGACACCGCCGCCGGGTCCTTGTCCACGAACGACAAGAAGATCCCCAAATCCGACACCACCGCCAGCACCGTGTTCAGCCGAGCCCGGCTCTCCACGAACTCCAAATAGCGGGCCACCAGCGGATCGTTCAACGGCCCCGATCTCTGCTCTCGATAAGACACTCAGCGATTCCTTTCAGCTCCACGACCCACCCCAGTGGCAGGCCATAAGAAGCATCAGGGATCACCGGCATATCTACCGATCTGGAACAGCCCGGCGATGCGGTGCTGCGGTGGCCAGGCCGGGCATTATGCCGATCATCCTGGGATCGTCGGTTCGGACTCATTCCCGCGACGCGGTCATCAGGGGTCCTCTCGCCATCTCGATCGTGAAGGGTGCGATGCCGAGGGCCTGGGTGAACACCGCGAGCAGGGTCGGTTCGTAAAGGTCAGATGAGTCGTCGGCCAGCCCCGTCCAAGCTTCGGCCAGCTGCGCCAGAAAGTCGGGGTCGGAATCACTGCTCGTCCACGGGTCATATATCGATAACCCGCCGGAAAAGTGGGCCGTGAATATTGTGCCTGTGGTGATGGTCCAGGTCGCCACGAGAACCTCGACATCTAGACCCAGTTGCGGCCACTCGGCAGGGCGTGGGTGCACCCAGAGAGCCTGGTTGTCCTCGAAGGCGACGCTCCAGGTTCCGAGGTCCGCAACCCGGACGTAGTAAGGCGGATCGTTGAAATCGTGCTCGACGCCCTCAACAAAGCGCTGGTAAGCATCAGACCAGGTCATCGGCTCGGCGGCCGCCGGGTCCATGCCGAATGCAGCAATCATCCCGTCCACACTGATGCCCTTCGCGAACGTAAGACTGCGCGCTGTCACGTCATCACTCGACGTGAACCATGACCACAGGGAGGAGTCAGGCTGCATGACACCAGAACTCTAGAAGGGGTGAAGCGCGATGACCGCGGGCGACCACTTTCCTAGCGACCGAGCTGGACTAACGGTCTGTTCGGCTACCTCGGCTCCGGGCCAAGCCGCGAGTGAGGCCAGCGAGGAAATGTCGGTCCTGACCGGATAGCGTTGCCGGTGGCGCCACTCCGTCAGGATTGGGGCCCAGCGCTCGCTCTGAGGATTGGGGGGTCGGGCATGAAAGGTTCAGTGACTCAGAGAGGGACCGGCGTCGGGGAGCCGTCGGCAGGATCACCACGACAGGGGCCGTGTCGCTCTATCCCGACCCCCAGTACGGCGTGGGCGATCTGACGCCCGGTCCCGACGGCGCGGTCTGGTTTACCACTGGCGCCGACACCATCGGACAGATCACGACCTCTAACAGCGTAACCATCGCTCCCTCCCAGGGGTCTGCCGGCACCGCCGCGGCCATCTCCGGCGCCGGCTTTGCCAGCGGCGAGAGGGTAGCGGTGCACTACGAGACGGGGCTCCTGTCACCCAAATCCGTCCTGCTGTGCGAAGCAACCGTCGCCGCCGATGGGACGTTCTCCTGTGCCGGCAACTTGCCCACAGGACCCGACTCTGGAGCGCCAGGCGTCCACGTCGTCAAGGCCGACGGCAAGACGTCCCACACCACAGCCAGAAGTGGCGTCCTCTTGACAACCTGAACGGCGGTCTATCCGGCCGAGCCGACAGCCGTCCGGCGGTTGTCATTATCGGATGTCGGATATGGCCTCGTCGTCTAGCTCTATATCGGCTGCCGCGTAGTTTTCTTCGAGGTGGCGCACCGACGAGGTGCCAGGTATGAGGGCGACAGACGGAGACCGAGCCAGCAGCCAGGCCAACGCGACCTGTGCCGGCGTGGCGCCTATGCGATCGGCCGTTCTTAGCACGCCGGGATGTCCAAGGACGGGGTTCTCCTCGGTGAAGGCCGAACCGAGTGGGAAGAACGGTACGAATGCGATGCCGAGCTCCTCACAACGGCTGAGCACCGGTTGCGACGTGCGGTCCGCCAGGTTATAGGCGTTTTGCACGCAGACGATCTCGGTGCGGGTGAGGGCCCGGTCCAGGTACTCGAGGCTGACGTTGCTCAATCCGATGCCGTCGAACACCCGCTCGTCGCGCATGCCGATCATTGCATCGAGTTGGGCATCGAAGTCCGTACTGCCTCCGTCGTGGCGGCGCAGGTTGACAGCTGCGAGCCGGTCCACCCCGAGTGTGACCAGGTTCTCCTCGACGCCAGCTTTGAGCTCATCGGGAGTCTGCGCTGGTAACCAGGCACCCGTCTCGGCGCGGCGGGCTCCCACCTTGCTCACCAGAGCAAGGTGGGGAGGATAGGGGTACATGACGTCGCGTATCAGTTCGTTCGCCACGTTGGGCCCATAGAACTGGGCTGTGTCGATGTGATCGATGCCAAGTTCTGCTACCCGTCGTAGTACGGCGCCAGCCTGTTCAGGGTCGCGAGGGGGGCCGTAAACACCAGGTCCCGGCAGTTGCATGGCACCGAAGCCCATCCGGTCGACCTGGTGCCTTCCGAGGCCGATCGTTCCTGCTTTGGTCATATCCGGCAGGCTAGGACCTATCCGTTGGGAGCCGGCCACGCCCCGTCTCTCCGGTACACCGGCCACTGCTGGCCAATCAGGCTTGGAATTCGAGTTGCCGGACGGCGTTACCGCGCTGCTGTTCTGGTGCGCCACGAGGCGCTACGTAACCGGGTGGAGGCTGGCGGGTAGCTTGTCCGTGACGCGGTATACCGCTTGACGATGTATCGGTCTACGGAGTAGGGTCGTGGTATGTCGAAGCGGGCAAAGTCTGGCGAGTTGGGAGGCTTCGGGCGCTACGCGGGGCCGGCCACTCTGATCCTGTCAAGCCTGGCCGATGGACCCAAGCACGGTTACGCCTTGACCAAGGATATCGAGGGTTTTGCGGGTGTTCGCTTAGCCCCGGGCACGTTGTATGAGGCGCTGGTGCGTCTGGACGGGCAGGGTTTGGTGCAGGCGCTGGAGAGCGACGACCGTCGTCGCCCGTACCAGCTGACCGAAGCGGGGGCGGCTGCCCTTCGGTCCCATCTGTCGGCGCAGCGCCGGGTGGCCGATGTGGGGTTGCGACGGTTGGCCGGAAGTTGGGGGACGGCGTGAGCGATCCGTCACCCATCGCCCTGCGGCGAGCCGAGCGGTTGCTGCGCTGGTATCCGAGGGAGTGGCGGGCCCGTTACGGCGACGAATTCGTTGAACTGTTGGCGGCAGATATCGCCGAGCGACCAGAACGTTGGTCGCGCACCGTCGATGTGGCGGGCGGATCGGTCATGGCCCACCTCGCCGGTATCGGTCTTTCCGGCGGCACGGTCGATGGGTCGGACCGGTCCCGGCGGAGCCTGGCGACCTTCGAGTGCGCCGTGGTCGTGTTCATGGCCTTCGCTTTGTCGATGTGGTCTCAGCTCGATATTGCCCGCAGGTCGTCCGATCCGACCACCAGCGACACTCGCCGGGCGATCATTGTCATGACCTTGGCACTGGCCGTGTGCGTCGCGGCCACGGTGATCGCGACGGTCCCGGTGGCCTGGACAGCGGCGTTGAAGTCGGTCCGCCGGCCGGAACTCGGGCTGCGGCGACCGGTCGGGCTGTTTTTGTTCGCAACGACGGTGCTGTTGGCGGGTGCAGTCATGTTCCGGCACGGATGGGCCGGCGGCGCCCACCCGTGGTCCCATGCTTCGACGGGCCCGGGCGGGGCCGCTGGCGTGCTGTGGGCGTCGACGGTGGCGGTGTCGGCCTATTGGGTGCACCCGTCGATGCTGTTCAAGTTCCCGATCAGCGAGATCGCCTGGATGATCGTCAGTCCATTGGCTGTCGTGGCTGCGACCAGCGGGGCAGCGCGCACGCTGCGCCGGGTCGATCTGCCAACCGAGCTAGTGCCGTTCGTGAGCGTCGCTTCCCGGACCGCTGTCGCTGGGTTCGGGTTGTTCGTGGTTGGAACGCTCATGTGGCTGGTCGACGGCTCCCCTGGACCAGGCGAAACTTTTCAGGCCGGCACCGTGGATGTCATCGGGTTGGCGGTCATGTGCGTGACCCTGGCAGTAGCGGCGCAGGCCGTGTCACGAACATCCCTCCATCGGTCATTGACGGCCCCCTGACCGCCACAACCGATGCCACCACCTCCAACCGGCCCCTCCATCGACGCTCCCCCAGTTGACGGACCCCAGCCGCAGACGGGGAGGTCTCCGGCCCGTTGGACTCGACGGCGAGTCCTCACCTTCGGTGCGGCCACCGCAGCCGCTGTGACCGTCGCCGGAGCTGCCGGTATCGAGCTGATCTCTCATCAGGTGCTCCCGGGAAAGCGGCTGCTCGACCAGCTCGACGGCGCCTGCTCCGTGGCCGCTGCGCCCATCTCGTCCTCAACACCAGGACCTCAAGTCTCGGGCAGCTTCTACTCGCAGGCCCGCAAACGGAACGTCGGCTACACCATCGCCTACCCGCCTGGGCATCACCCCGGTGACTCCCTACCCCTGATCGTGACCCTCCACGGCTACGGCGGCAATCACATAAACGCCCTGGATGGCACCACACCCGCCCGAGCACTGGCGTTCCGACCAGATGACCGTCCGTTGCCGCCGATGGCCATGGTCACCGTGGACGGTGGCGGCGGCTACTGGAACCCCCACCCTGGTGACAACCCCATGGCCATGGTCACCGACGAGCTCATCCCAATGTGCCAGCTCCTCCGACTCGGCCAGCCACCCCAACCGATCGCCACCATGGGAATCTCCATGGGTGGTTACGGAGCCATTTTGCTGGCTGAACGGTTCCCTCACCTGATCAATGCGGTGGCTGCCATTAGCCCCGCCATCTGGACCTCCTACACCCAAGCCCGAAACGCCAACCCTGGCGCCTACGCCACCGCCGTCGACTTCGCCGCCGACGACGCCATCACCCTCACCGCCGCCCTAAAAGACACAGCCATTCGGGTAGCCATCGGCAACGACGACCCCTTCCATCCCGGAGTGGTAGCCCTGGCTCGGGTGCTACCGCCCCAAGCAGTGCTCGTCTACTCGCACGGCTGCCACACCAGCCCCTTCTTCCGATCCCAGCAGCCCCCTTCCCTGCATTTCCTGGGCCAGCAGATCACCTAATGGGACAGCAGGAAACAATGCCTGACAAGAGATTCAGGCGACCCGAGCCTTCTGGCGCGACTCTGATGAACTGTTCGCGATCGGCGGAGAGCTGATCAGTCGCCCTCGGTCGACGGCGTTTCGGCGAAGTCGACCGCCTGGCTAGAACCGCAGCGCCGCGGCGACATCATCCGCCGAAGGCATGGCTGCGATCTCTTCCGCGAGCTTCCGCGCCCGCTGACGATAGGTGTCGGTGCCGAGCACGGTGCGGAGCGCGGCCCGTACAGCCGCGACCGTCACTTCTCCGGGCATTAGGGTGTGAGCGGCGCCAGCCTCTGCAAGCAAGTTGGCGTTGATGAAGTTGTCGGCGCTCTGCGGGAGTGTCACCGAGGGAAGCCCGTGTGCGAGGACGCCGAACATCGTGCCGGCTCCAGCGTGGTGAATCACCGCGGCGCAGTACGGGAGCACCTCTGCCTGAGGGATGTACTGCTCCACGCGGGCGTTTTTCGGTATGGGCGCTAGGGCCGAGGGATCGTTGTCTCGCCCGATCGTGGCCAACACGTTGACGGGCTCATTCTCCAAGGCACTCAGCACAAGGTGGAATAGGTCCAAATCGTTGTTCGAGAAGGTTCCCAGAGTCATGTAGACCAGAGCATGTTCCGGATTGGCTAGTGAAACCGACATCCCAGAAGGCTCGGCCAGCGGCACGGGAGTCGGACGCAAGGTCTGCATCCCGCGGAGCCCGACGGCTGTCGGGTCGAGCGAAGGGGGACAGATCGTAAGCGTGATCCCCGAGTAGACCCCTGCGGCCGGTGGGACCTCAAGCCCGAACTCCCGCCAGATCGGAGATACTGCGTCGCTCGCGAGGTCGAGGACGCTCCGATCTATGAGCGGCCCTACGGAGTGGAGGACGGCGCGGGTCCCTGTGGCTGCCGCGACAAGCGGGGCAGCGAAAAGATACGGGTCGAAGACGAGCAGAGTCGGCTCTGACGCCTTGCAGAGTTCGAGCAGGTCATCGACCATGAGAGCCACTCCGATCTCGCCAAAAAGGCGGGGGACGAAATAGCTCTCCACCCGCGACGGAGCCAGCCCGTCGCCGGGTATCCCCCGCGTTCGTGCGCGAAGCGCAGCGAACCAGGAATCGAACGCCGGACCGACGACTCGGAAGGAGAGCCCACGGCTGGTGACTGCTTCCGCCGCATCAGGTCCGCTGGCGACTATGACCTCGTCGCCACGGCCCGCGAAGGCCTGGGCAAGCGGGAGGAGAGGCATTATGTGACCGGTCTGTGGCACGCAGCTGACGATGACCCGCACCGAGTCCTCCCGAGGAAAGGTGATCTGACGAGCAGGCTAGTGCCGGCTGCCTCGAGCCCCACCTCTTATGACCCGACACCGAGCGGTATCCTGGCCAGCTTTCGATAATGCGGGGGGCGCGCACCGATTCGACCGCTCAGTGGCGGCCGCCCGTGTCGCCGCAACTGAATGCGTCCGTTCGCTCCCACTTTGAAGTAACTCAGGTCGTACTCGTGAACGTTGTTTGCTCGAAGGCGCCAAATACTCGGATCAGGCGTGCGCCGTTCCCTTGCTTTCAAAGACCATGGCGCGCTGAAGAGCGGCGGCCCGGAGTTCCTCGGGGATTTCGACTGGGCCGCCGAGGCTGCCGGCGTTGAGCCCTGCCTGAGCGGCTTCCTCGACTATTCCGCCGACTTGGATGGCCAACTCAGGGGTGCGGAGAAACACCAGTACCCCGTGGTTCGCCAGCAGCACCGCAGGAACGCCCGGGATAATCGAGGCCCGGATGTTGGCCACCGCCTGGTCGGACCCCCTCGGCCCGTAGCCAGCTACGGGCACCCCGGTCGGTAAGCCGAACATGGCCAGGGCTTCGACCCAGCACCCGATCGAACGATGGGCAACAGCGTAGGCGGTCGCGTAGGGCGAATGCGTGTGCAGGACGCAGCCGACATCGGAGTGGTCGTGATACATCGCCGTGTGCATGGCGACCACCGCTCCCTGGATGGGCGGCAGCTCACCCTCCAGCAGGGTCCCGTCCAACCCGACCCGCACGACGGCAGAGGCAGCGTGGTTTCGCAGCGATGGGCCCGCGGTGAAGTACATCTCCTCCGCCCCTGGAACCCGGAGGCTCACGTTTCCATGTCCGTTGGCGGAGATGGCTCCGCTGGCCACCACCCGTTGAGCGACATCAACTACCTGATCGACCAAGTCCTTTTCCATCACACCTCCGAGCCTCGGTAGCCGACAAGATCCGTGAGGGACGATAGCTGTGCCCTGCTCACCAGGTGACACGAGACGAGCGCCCAACATTCCCCCTCACCCGCACCCGACCGCGCCACGCGCCGGAGGAGAACTGGCTTAGTTCGCCAACTGACCGGTATCGACACCCAGGGCGAGCGCATCCAACGACGCCCGGAACGACACTCCTGGTGAAGGTCCCGCCCGATCCGGATCGAAGGGAGTGTCCGCAGGCCGGGCCGAACGGGGTTCGGGTGGGACACTGTTCGGGATGCCTTCAGATGAGTTCGATGAGGTCGGCTGTCCCGCTCTCATGAACTGTGATGACGAGGATCATTCGGGTTGTCCTCATGTGCCGTTCCATGATGCTTACGTGCGCTTGAATCCTGGGTTGACGGCGAGCTGGCCAGCGAGGCCGTCTCAGGCGATCTTCCTGTGCATTTGCAGGTGCCATGCAGCCTGCCCGCTCGCAAGCTTTGATCCGTCGCAATGGCCCGGTTCGTGCACTTGTAATGGCACCTTACGGATGCTGGATAACAAGGCGCAGAGAAAAGACTCCGGAGACGGCGAACAGGCGCGTTCCATCAACCTGGGCGGAATCGTTTCGACCGGGATAAGGGAAACTCTGCACAAGCGAGCCGCTCGCCATGCCGTGCAGCGGCGCAGCGCCGAGCTGGACGACCATGAGGTTCGGGAGCTGGTCGCCCAGGAGTGGGCGAATCACGGACTCGATCCCCCCGGAACCGTCGCGGCGGACCGGATCGCGGATGAGATCGCCCACCCACCGGGGCCAGTCGAGCGAGCCCAAAGACGGTTGCGCCTGGCAAGAGACCTCGTCGGGATGCCACTCCGGCTCCACAAGGCGACGCGGGGTGGTCTCGGGGAGACGATCGAGCGAGCCGGACGCGACCGAGGCAAGGTCTACGAAATGGCCACCGGCCGTGATCCTGTTGAGGTCCACCTTGCGTCGGGTTCAGCGGCTCAGCTCGACAGAATCGCAAGGAGAGCGGTAGCGCTGCCTTCGCTTATGGCCGTCGCGAAGGTCGAGCTGCGACTTTCACACGATGGACAGATCGAGGTCTGGGACTATCGCCCCGACGAGCCGCCCCCCGAACTGCCGATCGGGTCCCTTCCAAGCAGCGACTCCACCCGGGCAGGCGAACTGGTCCGGATCGCTCTCGCCGTGAACCAACCCTGTGTATGCCCGGCGGCGGTACTGCGCACTCGCGATGGCCCATGGCAGCTCCTCGTTCGCCGCCCCTTGACCAAGCACCCGCCCCCGGGCCCCTGACACCGCTGTCCAAATGGCGCCGGAACGGCTGTGCGACGATGGTGACATGGAAACACCCACCACTGGCTCCGCCAATAAGAGCGGCCTCCACTTCTCGGGGGTAGTCCTTATGAAGGGCCATCCCCATCACCCGATGCTGCACCATCACGGGCTCGGCGACCTGTCCGTATCCTCGGGCCGAGTGCAACTCCTGAGCTTCCGCAGCGACGAGCAGCTAGCGGAGAGCCCCGGAAATCAGATGACGCTTGGGACTCGACCACCCTCAACGAGTTCGGTTCCATCCTGTTCGTAGACTTCGCTGACGAGTCCCTACCACGTCACGAGACCCAGTGGGCCATCGACTTCGGACTGATCGACGACATTCAGCGACTGCTCCACCCAGACGGCACCGTTGACCACGAGAAACTGGTCGAGTACCAGGTCCTCCTCTCGATCGAGGACATCGCGGCCGGAATCCGCTACCGCCAAAAGTTCATCGACGGGGTGACAGCACTCGGGGGGCGCTACGAGGACGAGTCGACATCGTTCGAGCACCTCATCGCCAAGTGGCCTTGGTGAGCCTCGAAGCGCCCTGATCGACTCCGCGCTCCGCCAGGCCCCAGCGGGAGAAGAGAATGCGCCCCTGTTCTGCCGCGTTGACCTCGGTACGCCGTCATAGGTCGGCACCCGCATCGAGTGGTCATGGATCTTTGAGTTGCTCAGACCTAGCCACCCGTAGCCTGCCTGGGCCTTGAGCGCATTCTTGCCCATCCGCACCAGCCAGGGACCTGACAGAAGACAACAACACCAGAACCGGACTACGGCCGGGACCCGGTGACAAACCCTGCCGACTCGGCGCTGGCCAGGTGACCGCTCTGCCGCGAGGCCGAAAGCTCGGGATCAGATCGTTCGGCGTCAGGAGTCCACCGTCAGCAGACGGGCAGTACCTCTTACCCGGCTCTGAGAGCTACCCGCGATGAAGACGCAGGCTGGTGCGGACAGATGTTGCGACGAGGATGGCAAGGCTGGTACATGCCAGGATGAGGGGCAGGGCGGTCTCCCAGCCGGGTTGGTAGAGGTGGCCGTAGTAGAAGCTTCCGATGGTCATGTCGCTGACCTGGTAGGCGATAAAGGGCACCGACAGAACCGCGATGGCCCACCCTGGCCGTGGGTCCAATGGGCTCCAGAGAACAGCGATGATCACGGTGCAGGCGAAGAGAACTTGGAACACGGTCATGATCCCGCCTTGGGGCGGGTATGAGGGGGACACGGACCCGTCGTTGAGGTAGGTGCCGTTGACGGCGTTTCCGTCACCGACGAGACTGAGCAGGATCGCCACGGCGGCGGTGGGCGCCAGCCACCACCAGGTTCTCGGCGATCGACTCCGCTGCAACGATCGACATGCGGTTACGACCGCACAGGCGGCGGCGATGGCGCCGATGGCCAAGAAACCGGGGGTGGCGATGAACTCCTCGTATCGCACCCCACCTGGGGCCGGGGGCACCGACGCGGCCAGCCAGACCGCCACACTGACCAGGTAGACGCTCGCAGCCACGGCAAAGCCGGCGGCGATACGCCATGCGCCGCGCACCGCGGCGGCAAACGCAGCGGATGACACCAGCGCCAGGCCCACCCACGTTCCCAGTCGCAGGGTACCCCAGGCACCCCAAGCACCCCAAGTGTTGAAGCCTGGGTTGACGTCAGTGGGGAGAAAGAAGACCAGTCCGTGCTCGGCGAAATACACCATCGAGGCGACCGCTAAAGCCGCCTGCACCCCCAAGCCGATCAGCGCCGCCAGCGCAACGCTTTGGGAGGCAGATGCCCGGATGCTGCGGGCCGCCCCGGCGCGGAAAACCCGCAGACCGGTCCCGGCACGCACCACGTCGAGTGCCGTCCCCAGGGGCACCCACCGTAAGTCGGGGGTCGCATCATCCACCAACGCGGCAACCAGATCGGCGCCGCGGTCGCGTCGAAACTCGGGCGGAAACGCCATCAACAACCACTCGCATTGGCGTTCGTAGCCGATCATGCCAGCCTTCCTGCCGGACGGCCGCCGAGGCGGACCAGAGCCCGCTTGGCCACCCGCACGTTGGCGGCCAGACGATCCGTCTCCGCGGCCAGCGCCTCCTGCCCCAGCCCGGTGAGACGAAAGTACCGTCGGGCGCGGCCGGACACGATCTCTTCGCCGTCGGCAGCCACCAAGCCGTCGGTCTCAAGCCGATCCAACGTCCCATACACAGTCCCGGGTCGCAGTTTGACCCGACCCTCGGAAAGGCCAAGCACCGACTGGATCACCCCGTAGCCGTGCAGCCGACCCCCAGCAAGCGCGGTCAAGATGAAGAACGTCGGCTCGCGCAGTCCTTCCTCAGGCACGCTCCTATACTACAGCAACCGATATATCAGCCACAAGACTATCTGCTCGCGGTCGGGTCGAAGTTGGCCGTCCGGTGCATGGCGCCGGCTCCGCGTTCGCGTTCATCTTCTCGATTGTGGACGTGTTGAACGTTCTGCGCTTCCGGTCAGGGGGGCTTGTGCACGCGCGAGGGTGATGCCGGAGCCCTCCGGGGCGACCAAACCCAGCGCTGGGCTGATCGCGCTCTGTGATCTCAAGCAGTGGCCTCTGAGCACGTCCGAGCGGGTAGTCCCTTGGTGATCTGGCAGAGCGTTTTGGTTATCGTCGCGGCGGCGGCTCCGATCTGTTTGGCGTCGGCCGTATCGGGTTCCCCGAGGCATTTGGCCACCTGCTCCGGGGTTTGACCGGCGAGGATCGCAGGGTCGTAGGACGCCCCCACTAGATCGGCGATACCGCAAAGATCGATGAATGGAATCGACCCGTGCGGATCGTAGATGTCGATCAGTCTCTGCTCAGCAGCGGTCGGTTCCTGAAGCAGTTGATAGCCATTGGAAGCGCATACCCCCGAGCCGGGCTGGCATAGCTGGTTGGTCGTCTCCTCCACCCCACGGAAAGAGAGGTAGCTGCTGGTGTAGGTGGCAGACCGGAACGACAGGGTGGGGGTGTTGGGGTAGGCGTCGGTTGATGACGAGTGGGTCACTTGCAGCCCGCTCCAGGTTCCGAAGTGCGACAGGGCCGAGACGACTGCCCAGCGTTCGGCGGCGCAGTAGGGACAGAACTCGGCTCCGATGTAGAGAAGCTCGGGTTTCCCACCCAGGGTCAAAGCCGGGCCGTGCAACAGCCTGGGCTCGACCGTTGGTGTGGTCCGAGCGGCCGCCAGTTGCTGGGCGAGGGGCATGGTGGTGACTGCGTTGACCACTTGGGCGGGGGCGGGGTCGATGGGGGGGTTCGAGGCCGGTTTCGGGCTAGAGGATGGTCCGATAAGGGATCTCACTCCTATGAGCCCTGCGAGTCCGGCCACTACGGTGACCGCCGAGACGACGGCCAGAATTCGATGGCGTCGGCGACGGATGGCCGCGTGACGGGAGGACGGTCGACGACGAGCGCCAGAGGACCGGCGCGAAGGCACAGAAGAAGGCATCAGATGGGTTCCTTTGTCTTAGAGCATGAGGGACAACAACTCAGACGTCTATCGACGCCTGCTGTAGCTCTAAACCCAGGAACTCTGCGGAGGGCGAAACACCGCCGTTGACACGCCAACAGGCAGACGCGTCACCGCCGGCACAGCGATCCAGCCACGGACTGGTACCACCGCGAACACTGACCCACTCGCACAATCGGCCGGACTCGCGAAACCCGACCCACCAGACAACGCCCCGCCCCCTCCACAGTTGACGTTCACCGCGCACGACGGCTCATCTGGATGGGACCGAGCACCGGTGCCAGCCTGAACCGCGTATGAAGCGGCCTCAGCCGGCAAAGCCACCACCGAACCTCCAACGACCAGCACAGCCGCTACTAGAAACGCCATAGCTGCCACAGCCCACGTCCGGCGCGCCGCCATCGCAACAACGATACCTGACCACCCCCACCCCACATCGTCGGGCCTGACAACGGTTTCGACGCCAGACGACATGGCGAAGCTTCGCCACCCTCACCAGGCTCATCTCGGTCGCTAGCGCCTTCGTAGTTGGGTCACATTCTTCAGCCAACGACCACCAACCAAAGCCCCTAGCCGCCCAGCAGTACCGATTTCTCCATCTGGGTGGCAGCCGCTCACACCTGTCGGCGACGCTTGAAAACTGGACGGTGATGACGTTCGAAAAGTGAACACTCAACGATGGGAGTGTGATCACTTTGGAGGATTGGGCGTTGATCAG
>Ga0302326_10000915_pt1 | contig 77339 bp, 62 predicted proteins | sample Palsa_T0_3_FD_202264 | JGI IMG/M metagenome (GOLD analysis project Ga0302326, IMG submission 202264) | Peat permafrost microbial communities from Stordalen Mire near Abisko, Sweden - Palsa_T0_3 | ecosystem: Environmental > Terrestrial > Soil > Palsa > Peat permafrost | place: Sweden: Abisko...
TCGGTGTACTCGGCGGATTGGCGGCAGGCTTCGTCGACGAACATACTGTGATGCTTGCCCTGGATCTCTTCGAGGCGGTAGCCGAGCGCATGGAGAAAGTTTTCATTCGCGTTCAGGACGGCGCCCTCCATGTTGAACTCGATCACCGCCTGGGCCTTGCCGATGGCGGCGATCTGGCCCGCGAAGTCGGCGTGTACGAGTTTCTCGCGGGTAACATCGCGCAGGCAGGCCACGACCTTGTAGGGCACCCCATGGGAGCCGAGTGCGGGAGCGCAGGAAAACTGGATCCAGATTTCCTTGCCCTGCCGGGTCAGGCGCTTGCCTTCTCCGCTGCACACCTCCCCGCGCCGGAGCTTCTCCCAAAGCTGGGTTTCGGCGGCCTGGTATTCCGGACTGCGGCGCGTGGCTTCATCGACGAAAGCGCTGGCATGCAGTCCGGCCGCTTCCTGGCGAGAGTAGCCCAGAAGCTGTTCAAACAGCTCGTTGACCTCGAGCACGGTGCCGTCCATGTTGTAGTGGGCGAGAGGCAGAGCTCGTCTCATGGCTGCGGCGTCGGCCGCCAGCTCCCGATTCGACTCTTCCAGAAGAAACTTTTTGCTGTGCACCGCGGCGGCACGCCGTCCGTTCTGTGTGTTTTTCATGGAGCCGGTCTCCTCTGCAAGTAACGAGTTTCTGGTTGCAGCCTCAAGCTTGTGATCGCGCGCGCGCCCTTCGGGGCTAGGTAGCGGTTGGGACGGTTTTGGCGCCGTCTACGGCGCGTTCGGTGTCGAGCACCAACAGCAGCCGGCCAGGCAGCTTGTAGACCCCCTCAACCAGCTCGCGGGCACAGCCCGCCAGCGTTTCCGGGGGACTTTCGAGCATCTCTTCCCCGACCTCGATGACATCTCCAATTTCATCCACCAGCAGGCTGACGGCGCCTTCGCTGGTGCGCACCACCACGTTCATGGGCTGTTCGCCGGCGGGCCGAGGGGGCAGCCCCAGCCGTTTGCGCAAATCGATGGCGGGCACGATTTGCCCGCGCAGGTTGATCATCCCGCTCACCATCTCCGGGGCGAGCGGCACGCGCGTCATTTCCTGGTACTGGATAACTTCCTGCACCTGGGGCACGGGCGTGCCGAAAAAGTGCCCGCTGAGGAAGAACGTACAGAATTGCTGCGATGAGGCCATAGGCTCCTTAAGACACTCCTGAAGAAACTGCCGCCGGCGGTTCCGCAAAGCCGGGAATGGCGACCCGCACCAGACTGGCCACATCCAGCAGATCGGTAACGCGTTTTTGTATGACCGTGGACCCGAGCACGCCCGGGCGTTGCCCGGTGTTCTCCAGCGCCAGGGTCTGGTCGACAATGTCGAGAATGCGGTCCACCACCAGGCCCACGCTGCGTCCGGCCTCGGAGTAAACCACGACCTGCACCCGGTCGCTGGCGGCCGCCGGCGCCTGGGCGCCGGTCAGCATGCGCGACAACCGGATCAGCGGAATGATCCGTCCCCGGTACTGCATCACTTCCTGCGTGCCCGCGGTTTCGATGGCCGCGCTGGGAAATTCTTCCAGGCGCGCCACCAGGGAAAGCGGGATCGCCATCCGGCATTGGTCGCCGCACTGCACCACCAGCACGGTCTGGCGGCCGGCCAGGCTTTCTTGGGCGGCGGCCAATTCCGCCTTCTTCTTCCTTTTCTCATTCTCGAACAGGGCCGAGTCGCCGGCTCCGGAGAGCACCCGCGCCCGCTGCGCCAGCCCCAGAATGTCAAGAATCAGGGCCACGCGGCCGTCGCCCATGATGGTTGCGCCGGAGTATGCGCTGATGCCCTTGAGCTGTTTGCCCAGCGGTTTGACCACGATTTCCTCGGTGTCGGTGATTTCATCGACCACCAGACCAAACTGACGCCCATCGGCCTGCAGCACCACAATGTTGGTGGCGGTCGAGGCGGCCGGAGCGGTTTTGGCATCGCCAATCCCGGCGGCGGGCGTCAACTTCAGTTCCTGATTCAGATACACCAGCGGCAGCAGACGGCCGCGCAGACGGTAGACCGGCGCCCCGTGGACCATCTCGATGCCCGGGCCCGGCTGGCTGGCGTCGAGGCGCACCAACTCGAGCAGGCTGACCTGAGGAATGGCGAAGCGCTCGCCGCCGGAAGTCACCATCAGGGCGGGAATAATCGCCAGGGTAAGCGGAATCTTGACTCTTACTGTGGTGCCCTGGCCCGCAATCGATTGCATGTCAACCGTGCCGCCGATTTTTTCCACGTTGGTCTTCACCACGTCCATGCCCACGCCCCGGCCGGAGACGTTGGTGATCTTTTCCGCGGTGGAGAACCCCGGTGCGAAAATCAGTTGCATGGCATCGCGGTCCGACATCTGGGCGGCCTGGGGCGCGGCCACCAGGCCACGCTCGATGGCTTTCTGCCGGATGCGCCCCAGGTTCAGTCCGGCCCCGTCGTCGCGGATTTCGATATTGACCTGCCCGCCCTCGTGAAAGGCGCGCAGCTTGAGAACTCCACTCGCCTCTTTTCCCGCCTGCCGGCGCACCGCCGGGGTTTCGATGCCGTGGTCGAGGGAGTTGCGCACCAGATGGGTCAGGGGGTCCTTGATGGCCTCGATGATGGTGCGGTCCAGTTCCGTGTCCTGCCCTTCCAGCTCCAGCCGCACTTCCTTGCCGCAACTGACCGCGAGGTCGCGCACCGTGCGCGGAAAGCGGTTCCAGATGTTGCCGATGGGCTGCATGCGGGTCTTCATCACTTCCGATTGCAGTTCGGTGGCGATCAGGTTCATGCGCTGGGAGACGGCCTGAAACCCGGCATCCTGCAGGCTGTGGGAGAACTGCAGCAGCTGGTTGCGGGCCAGCACCAGTTCGCCCACCAGATTCATGAGACGATCGAGCAGATTGACCCCGACGCGGATGGTTTCGACCGCGGACTGGGGATTGCGGGCTTCGAGCACCCGCTGCGCAGCCGCGACATCGTCGGGGTGAGCCGCGCCCTGCGCGATGAGAATCTCGCCGATCTTCTTGCGGCCCAGTTCCTGTTTTTCCAGAGCCGCAGCCAGATCTTCGGGGCGAATCTGGCCGCGCTGCAGCAGCAATCCGCCGATCTTGGTGGGATCGGCAAAGTCGTCCAAGGCGAGAGATGGCGCAGGCTCAGCGCCTGCTTCAGGGGAAGCGCTGGCCGGGGTTTCCGGCGGAAGGGATAATTGGGGAACTGGCGTCGCGTCCTGCCCCTTGGCTTTTTGAATTGGGGCTTCCTGCAACCTGGCCATGCGAGCGACCAACTCTGCGTAATCCTGATCGCCATCCGCGCCGGAGGCTTCAATTGCCTGCAGCATGCCACGGACTGCGTCGACCATGGCCAGCAGGCCGCCGGTAATCTCTTCGGTCAGGGCGAGGTGCCCGTCGCGCAACTTCGACAGCAGGCTTTCTCCGGCGTGCGCCAGCTTTTCCAGTTTGCTGAAACCCAGGAATCCGCAGCTCCCCTTAATGGTGTGGATGGTGCGGAAAACGCTCGCCAGAAGTTCGTGGGACGAAGGCTCTATCTCGAGCTTGACCAGTTCCTGGTCCAGGCGGTCCAGATTCTCCTTGCTTTCGATGAGAAAGTCTTTAACGATTTCATCCATAAGTTCGGTTCGCGACGTACCCTGCAAGCGCCAAGCCAGCGAATCGGCGGGCGACCGCACAGTTGGGTGTGGTCCTGGTCTCGGCACCCGCCTCGCATATGCAACATCGGCAGCTTCCCGGCTACCTTAAATTTGGATTTCCGATTCCCTACCGCGCCTGCTTTGGACTCGCCACGGGGCTGCCCCCGCCAATATGAAGTGCCGCCAGCCCTTGAAGGGCGAACTCCCCTGCCCGTAGACTGATAGAGAAGACTGATAATGAAGACTGATAAAGACTGATAGCGATGCACCACCACGTTCATGGCGCGGGTAGTACCACGCGAGTGTTGAAGATCTCGCTGGCCGTTACTTTTGGCTATATCGTGTTGCTTGTCATTGCCGGCTTCCGCGCCCATTCACTGGCGCTGCTTTCCGAAGCGGGGCATAATCTTTCCGATTTCCTGGCTCTGCTGCTTTCTCTCGTCGCGGTCTATTTCCAGTCGCGCCCCGCCAATTCGCAAAAGACCTACGGCTATCAGCGCGCTGGAGTGCTGGCCGCGCTGGTCAACGCCAGCTCGCTGGTTGCAGTGTCGTTCTTCATCCTCTATGAAGCCTTTCGGCGGATGCAGCATCCCGAGCACGTGGAGGCCAGCGTGATGATGTGGGTGGCCGGGGCCGGCGTGGTGATGAATGGGGCGATCGCGCTGCTGCTCTACCGCTCTGGAGGCGACGTCAACATCCGCAGCGCCTTGCTGCACGAAGTGGGAGACACGCTTTCGACTGCCGCCGTCATTGCCGGAGGCTGGGCCATCCTGGTCACGGGCCAGTACTGGATTGATTCGGCGCTGTCGGTTGGAATCGGCGTGCTGATCTTGTGGTCGGGTCTGGGCATCGTGCGCGAGACCCTGAACATTCTTCTCGAAGGCACACCGCGCGGCATGCAGCTGGAAAAAATCGAACTCGCCATCCAGTCAGTGGAGGGCGTAAACGACGTGCACGATCTCCACGTCTGGAGCATTGGTTCGGAAAGCCACGCGCTTTCCTGCCACATTTCGATTGCTGACATTCCGCCTTCGGTCAGCGAACGAATTCTGCGCGACGTGAAAGAACGTCTGCTGCACGATTTCCGCATCGACCACACCACCATTCAGTTCGAGCATGTGGTGTGCGAAGTCGCGCATGGATGCGTGATTCCGGTGGTCGAGAGTGCGGAAGAGCATCATCACCACCACAGCCACTAACAAGTTTGGACTCGCCGGCGCTGTCCGATGTAGTCGCAAATGCGGGTGAGATCACGGACGGCGGATTTCGTCCACCGAACCTGCATTAGCCGGGATAGCGCTCGTCGATCATCCGCCGAACTTCCGAATGCTCGATCAAGTCGTCCGGCTCGGCCAAGTTTTGGGGTTCGACGAACAAGTCAAGGGCTTTCACCACAGAGGGCACAGAGGATCACAGAGGAAACCGACGGTAAATAAACGTCGATCTGTTTGACGCACTACACTAGTCAGAGTGGAAGCCCGCGCGCTTTCCCGTCACATCTCGATCGCCGACAGTCCGCCCTCAGTCAGCGAGCGCATTCTACGGGACGTAAAGGAGCGACTGGTCCACAATTTCCGCATCGACCACACCACGATTCAGCTTGAGCACGTGGTGTGCGAAGTCGCGCATGGATGCGTGATTCCGGTGGTCGAGAGCGCAGAAGAACACAAGCACCATCACCACCACAGCCACTAAGCGTCAAAACCCGTCGAACCCAAGATCCATTGCGTTCTCATTGATCCAGTCGAATGTTGAATGACGGTCAGGCGTAGACTTTAGCTATGCGCTACACAGCGCTTCGCCGCCTTGGAACATGCTTTTTGGGTTTTATCCTAGCTTCGGGGCAGGGCCACGCCGGTACCGATTACCCTCAGAAATCGGTCGCTGAACTCATCGACGACCTGACTCAGATCGGTTCCGAGTCCATTGCAATCAACACCAGTAGTCAGCATGGATTTATCGCAGACGAAACTCCGGCGGCTCTTCGCACTAACCGTTTTGGTGTGGTTCTTCCCGATGCTCCGCCGCAGATGCGCGAACTGGTCCGACGTGGCCCCCTCGCCCTGCCGGAATTGATTAGGCACCTGGACGACAGGCGGCTGACGAAACTGGATGTTGGCGGGCCCCCGCCCGGAAGTCAAGGTGTTTTTACGGTTAAGGCCTTTGGGCACGCATACTCGCCGCGTGTGCGCGAATCGCAGCCGCCAATGCAGAATGCCCAGCTGCCGGAACCTCCATGGACTAACAAAACGTTCAAAACAACTTACACACTTAGGGTTGGGGACGTGTGTTACGCATTAATCGGTCAGATCGTCAACCGGCAACTGCAAGTCGTGCAGCCCGTGCCGACTGGAATTCTGCTAGTAAACTCACCGATTGAGGCTCCGGTCCTTATCGAGAAAGTGAAGAACGACTGGGGAAACGGAGAGCCTGAGACACTCAAAGCGTCTCTCCTCGCTGACATTGATGTCGCCGACTCACTGCTAGAGATTGATGTTGCCGACCCTGCACAATTCAAGGAAGGCATCTACGTAAAATGGGTGGTGAATCCGGCGCTGCAACGCTTAAGGGCGTACTTTCCTGACACATATAAATCAGTTGCGGGGAACGGCCTGAAGAGGAAAGTGGAGTTTGAGAAACAAGAGGCCGCCCAACGCAGTCCTTAACACCCCGATCCCACGGCAAGGAAACGAGTCGGTCGACCAACCTCTCATCACCCCTGACTTTCCCAAATCTCCCGCGCCCGCTGAACCGTGTCCGCATCTTCCGCCGCCTTATCCGGCCGCAGGCGCACAATCCTCGGAAAGCGCAGCGCATATCCGCTTTCGTGGCGGTCCGACTGCATCATATTGTTGAACGCCACTTCGAGCACGATCTTGGGCTCGACCACGCGGCGGAATCCCTGATCGTCGAGCGTGTGATTTAGAAACCACTCGGTCATCTCTGCAATCTCCGCATCGGTCAACCCGGAGTAAGCTTTGCCGATGTTCACCAGCCGCGCTTCATTCGTATCTGCATCCCGATCCCACACCGCAAACGTGTAGTCGCTGAGAACGCCGATACGCTTGCCGTGGCCATATTCGACCGCCGTGACCACCACGTCGAGCGTAGCCAGTTCCCGTTTGATCTTCAGCCATGACTTGCCTCGCTTGCCGGGCGTGTACGGAGATTGCAGGTCTTTGATCATCAGGCCTTCATTGCCTCGCGCCCGAGCCGCCACAAAAAGCTGCTCAAGCTCGGGACTCGAAGAAGCGTGAAACACAGGCGCACGAATAATGGCTGCAGGGCCGTCCTCAACTTCTTCCTCGAACAAGAACGTGCTTTGCTTAGCGTTCCTCCGCGTCTCCGTGTCTCCGTGGTGAATGCGATTTCGAGGGAGCGCAAGCAGCGAATCCAAGACCCGCGCTCGCTCCTCGAAAGGACGGTCAATCAGCAATTCTCCATTCGCATACAGCACGTCGAACACGACATACGCCACCGGGGTCTCACGCAACATCGTGTCGCTGACCTGCTTTCGTCCAAGCCTTTGCTGCAGAACGCTGAACGGACGCGCCCGTCCCAGACTGTCAGCCATTTCTTCGCCCGCCTCAGAAGCAGGCTCATCGGAACTAGGCTGATCGACAGGCTCACCGACAACGGCTTTCACTGTTGCCGGTCGCGAAGGATATTCCCACGCCACAATCTCGCCATCGAGGATCGCATCTTGCGGCAGGCCGGCCAGTTCCGGCGGTAACTCGGGAAACGATTCGGTAATGTCATCGCGCGTGCGCGAAAAAATCTTTACCTCGCCCGCTGACACATGCGCCTGCGCCCGGATGCCGTCATATTTATCTTCTACCGCCGCCTCGGCGAAATAGCTGAGGGCTTCTTCGGTTGACTCCACCGGGCTCGCCAGCATGAACCCCAGGGGATGAAACAGCCGCATCCTGGCTTGGGCAAGGTTGCCCTGAGCCGCCAGCCGCAGCGTCTGCCCGATGTCTCCCAGCAGCATGTTGGCTCGCTGCACCGCGGCAAGCGTGCTGCTAAAGGCTTTGGCAATCGCTTGCTCTACCAGGCTCTCCTTCAGCCCAATGCGCAGATCGCCGGTCATGATCTTCACGATGTACATGGCTTCAAGCGGCGTGGCTTGCGACAGCAACGAGCGCACCAGAGACGTTCTCGCCGCAGCCCCGTTAGCCGCCGCGACCTGGCGAAACGTTCGCTCGACATCAAGAACGCTCAAGCGGCTCGAGGCGGGTGCCGGAAGCACATCCGCGGCCACAGCTCCCAGGTCGCCATGCCGGCGATACGCTTCTGCGAGATCTTTTTCTTTTCTTCCAGAAAGCTCTTCAATAATCTTCCACAGCGAACGTCCGCCAATCTGCAGCGTGCTTTCTTTCCACAGGGGAAATGGTCGTCCGGAGAAAAACACGGCGGAAACTGCCGCCACGTCGGCCGTGTTCGCGATGAAGTAATCGGCGACCAGGGTGGTCTTCAGCCCTTTCTTCGTGGTGGCCGCAATCGCGTCACAGGTTTTCGCGAACTGTTGCATGAGTTAGAACGAATCTGATCGAGATCGGCATGGTCATTCGGATCGGGCTCGGCATTACATCTCGAAGACGGCGCTCTAGCTCGTGAGGTCTCCGCCGACCCCGAAGAATTCCTCCACAACCCGCAGGTCAGTCGTCTTCTTGTAATTCGGCAGGCTCTCGATGAATACGCGGCCGTACTGCTTCTTCAAAATGCGGTTGTCGAGCAACACCAGCAGGCCGCGGTCATGCAAGGATCGGATCAGCCGTCCGAAACCCTGCTTCAACGTGATCACGGCGGAGGGCACTTGATATTGGAAGAACGCATTGCCTCCGTCAGCGTCAATCGCCTTCACTCGCGCCGCAACCACGGGGTCGCTGGGCACGGCAAATGGCAGCCGGTCGATGATCACGCAGCTCAACTGCTCGCCCTGCACATCCACGCCTTGCCAGAACGACGAGGTTGCGAACAGCACTGCATTCGGAGTCAGGCGAAACTCTTCGAGCAGTGCGCTCTTTGGCGCGTCGCCCTGGCGCAGCATGGGGAATTCGATTTCGCCCAACAGCCGGTGATAGATGTCGTTCATCTGCGCATAGCTGGTGAACAAGACGAAGGCGCGGCCGCGCGTGATCTCCAGCAGCTTTCGAATTCGCGCGGCCGCCTTCTCGGTAAACTGCGGGGTGCGCGGATCGGGCAAGTCCGGCGGCACGTACAGCACGGACTGGCTGGCATAGTCAAAGTGCGAAGGCAGCACGGCCTCGCGCGCATGCTCAAAACCGAGCCGCCGCCGAATGTACTCAAACCCTCCGCCCACGGCCAAAGTGGCAGAGGTCAGCACCGCGCAATCCAGCTTCGACCACAAACACTCGCGCAGAATTGGACCCACATCGATGGGCGTAGCCTGCAGGAAGACATGCTGCCGCCCAGAAAAATTCTCTTTCGTCATCTCCGCGCCTCGTTGCCCCCGTGGTGCGAAAGATTTCCCCCGCCGCTCAATCCAGAACACTGTGTTGCGATCTTCCGACTCCAGCGTGAACTCCAGTTGCACCTGAATTTCCTGCGCGCGCCGAACAAAGTTGAAAACTTCCTCCGGCTTCTGCGGCAAAGCTTCCAGTTCGCCGGCAAGGCGCGTCAAGGCCTGATTCAGCCCCACGAACTCGTCTCCGTTTTCCTCCAGGAACTCGCGCCGGTTGTCGAATGCAAATCGCCCTTCGCCGGACGGCAATACAGAGAAGAACAGTTGCGAACGGTCTCGCACGCTTCCCAAGGCGCCAGAAACTCCGGGCGTGAGCGATCGATTGCGCTGCATGGATTGCTCGACGTCTCGCGCCAGTTCATCCACGCGCAGGTTGCTCACCGAAATTCCGAAGTAGTTCGCGGCGACATCTTCAAGCTCGTGGGCTTCATCAAAAATCAACGTTCCGGCTTCGGGAAGAATGCCCGCATCGGGCGCGCCCTCGGCTTGCAGCTTGATGGCAAGGTCAGCGAAGAACAGATGATGGTTGACGATGATGATGTCGCTTTCCATCGCGCGCCGTCGCATCTCGGTGATGAAGCAGCGGTCCCACTCACTGCACTTTTGCCCGATGCAGGCGTCGGCGCGCGCATCCAGCTTGTGCCACAACAGGCTGGCCTCAGGAAGCTCGGCGATTTCTGCGCGATCTCCGGTCGCGGTGGTCTTCTCCCATGCCGCGATCGCGCGATATTGTTCGATCTCGGTGAGTCCGCTCAATACCGGCTGATCGGTCAGATCGTAGAGCTTCTTGCGGCACAAGTAGTTGCTCCGGCCTTTCATATAGCAGACCGAAAGCTGGGCGCCGCCGCCAGACAGAGCTTGTTCAAGAAACGGAACGTCTTTGTAAAAGAGCTGCTCCTGCAGATTCTTGGTTCCGGTCGAAATGATCACCCGTCTGCCCGAACGAATCACGGGCAGAAGGTAGGCGAGCGTTTTCCCCGTTCCCGTACCGGCCTCCACAATCAGATGATGTTTTTCTTCCAGCGCCTGCTCGACGGCTTCGGCCATCTGCAGCTGTCCGCGGCGAAATTCATAGGCCGGATGCGTGCGCGAGAGCACTCCGCCCGGAGCAAAGAACTGATGCAGGGAACCGTCTTTTCCAGCGCGCGCCGGGCGTTCGGAAGCAGCGGAGGAAACGGGCTGGGGATTCGCCGGCACGGAGTCTCTATAATAAACAGTTCCCAGCAATTGGTAGTCAGTTGGGCGGTTTGAATCATTTGATAAAAAAGAAATTCGCCAATCCGTCGTCTTTTCCCATCATTGCCATTGTGGGCCGGCCCAATGTGGGCAAGTCCACGCTGTTTAACCGCATCGTGGGATCGCGCCGGGCCATTGTCGGGGACGAGCCCGGAATCACGCGCGACCGCCTTTATGGCGACGCGGAATGGCTTGGATATCATCTGCGAATTGTCGACACCGGCGGAATCTTGCCGGAAGAAAAAGATTTCATTCCCGCCGAGATCTACCGCCAGGCGCGGGTTGCGCTCGATGAAGCGGCGGCGATTGTAATGGTGGTCGACGGACGCAGCGAGTTGGCCGCTCCCGATCTTGAACTGGCTCGCCTGCTGCGCAAGGCGAACCGTCCGCTGTTTCTCGCGGTGAACAAAGTCGATTCAGAAAAGCAATCGTCGCTGATCGACAATTTCCATCGCCTGGGCGTGAAGGAGATGTTCCCTGTTTCAGCCGAGCATGGCCGCGGTGTAGATGATCTGCTCGATGCTGTGATTGCCAGGCTGCCGAAACCTTTGACCACAGAGAGCACAGAGGTCACCGAGGAACTGCCAATCGCTGATGAGACTGAGCCGACGACCGACGACCAGCGAGCGCCGAGCGAAGTTAAAATCGCGATCATCGGCCATCCGAATGTTGGAAAATCCACGCTGCTGAATTGTTTGACGGCATCAGACCGCGCCATTGTTTCGCCCATTCCCGGCACAACGCGCGATGCGGTGGACGAAGTTGTGCAGCGCGATGGCAAAACTTTTCGTTTCATCGACACCGCCGGCATTCGCCGCAAAGGCAAAACGCATCTGATGGCGGAAAAGCTCTCGGTGGTGATGGCGCGCAGCCACCTGGAAGCGGCCGACATTGCTCTGCTGGTGATCGACGCCACCGAAAGCGTCAACCAAATCGATGCCTCCATCGCGGGCTATGCGCACGAGAGCGGACGCTCGGTCATTGTGGTGGTCAACAAGTGGGACCTAATGATCAGCGGCCAGAAAAAAACAGGTCGCGCGACCAAGGCTGAACGTATGCGTGAAAGCAAACGGCCCGGCGATCGCGAGGCCTATGAAGAGCGCCTGCGCTATGAACTGAAATTCCTGAGTTACGCGCCGGTAGTTTTTGTCTCTGCCTCGACGGGGCATGGCACAGAAAAGATTTTCCCGCTGATCGAAGAAGTGGCCGTGGCGCGGCGCAAGCGCGTCACCACTTCAGAGATGAACCGTTTCCTCGAACACGTCGACTTCAGTCGTGCGTCCGTGCCCATGCGGCAGCGGGTGAAGATTCTCTATCTGACCCAGGCGGCGGTGGCTCCGCCCACGTTTATTCTTTTTACCAATCGCGCCGTCAAGCTGCACTTCTCGTATCAACGGTTTCTCGAGAATCAGATTCGCAAAGCATTCGGTTTTCTGGGGACGCCGATCTGGATCAAGACGCGGGCGAGAGAGTAGGCGGAGCCTACTTAGAGAATATGCGAATGCCACGCGGGCTGACGACGGTAAGGCGGCCGCTCAGTTTCATCGTCAAGAGAGTCGGAAGATAGCCGACGACAAACTCGGGCACGCTGCGGCGACCAGACATTTCGGGACGAAACAACACCACCTCGGAGTGAGATCCGGGGGGATAGCGCAGGATGCTGGCGATGCCTTTGTCGAGTGTCAGCAGTACGCGTCCTGCTCTATGAGCAGCCTCTACAACGCGGTCGTCACTCGCGCCCGAGAGATCTTCGCCCGCAACGTCATCCACATCACAATCGTAGACCCGAAAAACCTCGGCGAGGTCGAGGGGAAGGTTCTCGTCCAGCTTGAATTTCATTGTCGACGGATCGGCACAAGCCGTTCTTCGTGGGCCAACTCAGCGGCGTAGGCCAAGGCGGCGTCGATATGGTCGGGCCTTAGGGCAGGATAGCTAGGTAGGATTTCGTCTTTGCTGGCGCCTTCGGCCAGGCTGTCGAGAATCACTGTGACGGCGATTCTGGTGCCAGTAGCGCACAGGTCGCCGCCGCAGATTGCGGGATCGCTGACCAGCAGATTATGCCAAGCTACCATAGGCTTATTTTACCGGAGTAGCGCAAGAAAGGAATCGGGCTACTCGTAGCGCAACGCTTCCACGGGATCGAGCTTTGAGGCGCGCATGGCCGGCACCAGTCCGCTGATCACGCCCACCACCAGCAGCACTGCACTGGAAAGCAGAATCGTCCACAGCGAGATGCGCAAGTGGATATCGCCCTGGCCTGATTCATCTTCGAACAGCGGCCCCATCATGGGCAGGGTGCCGACCGACCACGCGATGATGTAGGAGAGCAGCACGCCGATGGCGCCGCCGATGCACATGATGAGCAAAGTTTCGGCGAGGAATTGCAGTTTGATGTGGCGTTTGCGGGCGCCAAGAGCGCGGCGCAAGCCGATTTCGCGAATGCGCTCATCGACCGACACCAGCATGATGTTCATCACTCCGATGCCGCCGATGCCGAGCGTCAGCGTGCCAATGAACGTCAGCAGCACCTGCAGGCCAATGGTCAAACCATCGATCACTGGACGAAACTCATCGCGCCCGAACATCTGAAACGCCTTGGGATCGGTGGGCGAAAAATTCTGCCGGGTCGCGACCGCGGCCAGCACTTGCGCCATGGCTTTCTCTTCGAATTGCGGGGCGATGGGCTCGAATAGCAGGACCGCCGCATAGCGCGTGTTCCACAAATCTCCCGCGGTGGAATACGGAATCCAGGAAGACTCGTCGTCGCTGGAAAAATAGTTGCTGAGCTGAATCTTGCGCGCCATGACGCCGATGACCTCAAAGCGCACGCCCGAAACCTCGACCGTTTCGCCCACGGCAGGACGTCCGCTGAACAACTGCTCCTTGAGACGGCCTCCCAGAAAGATTACGCGGCGGCGTTCCAGTTCGTCTTCGGCGTTGATCCACCGACCTTCGGACGGAACCTCGTTCCGCATCTCGCCATACTCCGGGCAAACGCCGCGGACCGGGGCCGTGCCAGCCAGGCGATCGCCGTAAGAGATTCCGGGGCGGCGAACGGTTTCCCGGCACACATGCTTCACCAGCGGAGCCGTTGCCTTGACCATGTCGACATCGGCTTGTTCGATAACGACTTTCTTGCCGGCACGCTGGCCGCCGGGTTGTTCGCTGGTTTGTTGCGGCCAGCAAATGACCACACTCTTGCCGAAAGCATCGAATCCATGCACCAAGACATTGCGAAAGCTGCTGCCATAGGCGATCAAAAGCGTGACCGTGGCGATACCCCACACGATGCCGAGCATGGTGAGCAGGCTGCGCGTCACGTTGCGTTCCAGCGCGGTCCAGGCTTCGAGAATGATTTCTAGGAGCATGTTTCCAGGTTTCAGAGTTTCCAGGTTTTAACGTTTCCAGGTCAGGAGGAGTTTCTTTGAAACCTTGAAACTCTGAAGCTTTGAAACCTGATTTCTATCCTCCTGCTTCGTAGCGAAGGGCTTCGATGGGATCGATCACGGCCGCGCGGCGCGCGGGATACAGCGCCGCTCCCACGGCGATCATTCCCAGCAAACCAGCCGCGGCCAATCCAGATCGCCAGTCGGGAATCAGTCCCGCGAAAAAGTCAGGCATAGGCAGCAGGTTGACTAAAGCGCACAGGCCAAACGCTATCCCCAGACCGATGGCGCCGCTGATGAGCGCGATGATCAGGGCCTCGATAAAGAACTGCCGAAGAATGGTTCCTGCGGGTGCGCCGATGGCTTTGCGTACGCCGATTTCGCGGGTGCGCTCCCGTACTGCCACCAGCATCACATTCATTACGCCGATGCCGCCTAGCAGCAGCGTCACGACGCCTACGGCTCCCAGGAAAAACTTCATCCCGTCGGTCATGGTCTTGAAGGCTTGCGCTTCCTTCACCGTGTCCCAGATGGGGCAGGCTTCTTTGTCGTTCGGGTCGTAACGGTGCATGCGAGCCAGCGCAACTTGTACCTCGCGCTTGCAGGCCTCGTGCTGCCCCACCGATTTCGGAGTGACCAGCAACTGGTCGAACGTGGAGTCCGTCCCCGGAGGTTTATCGGGGAAGTCGCGGCGCATGGCGGAGAACGGGACGAACACTTTGTTCACGTCCCAGCCGTCGTAGCTGGAGTCCTGTTTCTTGTGGGACATCACGCCGATGACTACGTAGGGGAAATCGTTCAGGTACACGTTGTCGCCGACGGGATCGCGGCCGGGGAACAACTGCTTGGCGGCATCGGACCCCAAAAATGCGACGCGGCGGCCTTCGCTCATGTCGTTCCAGTCGTAGAAGCGGCCAGAGCCGACATCGAGCGTCCGGATATAGGCAAACGGCGGGTATGAGCCGGTCACTTCGAACGAGGCGTTATTGAAGTTCGAGTGGGTAAGAACCGTCTCCTGCTCGAGTTCCGGAATAGCGTATTCGCAGTCCGGCGACTCGGCCTGCACGACCGGGATGTCGGGATCGACCCAGTGGACGATCCGCCCGGCGCTGGTTCCTCCAGCCTGCAGGCTGGTGCGGCCGTGGAAGAACATCATGACGTCTTTGCCGAGATTGCGGGCTTGATTCTCCTGGCCCTTGCGCAAACCTTCCCCAGCCGCCACCATCAGGACGATTGAGACGACGCCCCACGCGATTCCGAACATTGTGAGGAAGGCGCGCAACTTGTGCGCCCACAAGGTGCGCAACACATCGAGAAAGAGGTCCCGAACAGTCATTCCGTTAGTTGGACGCATGCCGATCAGGAAGGTCATCGGCTGGCGACTCCATTCGATACGCAGAACTAGATACGCAGACCACGGTGGTTTTGTTGCAGGTTTGTCGGCCGGTTTATTCGATGGGGAAGTGCAGCGTTCTATCGGGCCTCGCCGGCGGCTGACGTTGTGAGCGACGCCCCGACGTGCTCGAACCAGGCCGCAAACTCCTTGAGCGCGAGTTCGCATTGCAGGCGATGGCGTTCCTTGCGGTCGCGGATCTTTTTTTCCAGCGGAAGGAGCAGGTCGAAGGTGATGTTTGCGGGTTGAAAGTTTTTCGGGTCGGCGTGGGTCACATAGTGCGTAAGCGACCCCAGAGCCGAGGCGCGTGGAACCGGCGCGGGTTCCGTTCCGGAGAGCAGACCTGAGGCGTAGACTCCAGCAAGCAGCCCGGTTGCGATCGATTCCACATAGCCTTCCACGCCGCAAATCTGTCCCGCGAAAAACACTTTCGGATGTGCCTTCATCTGTAGTGTTTCGCCCAATAATGTTGGCGAGTTGATGTAGGTATTGCGATGAATCTGGCCAAAGCGCAGGAAGCGCGCGTTTTCGAGTCCGGGAATCAGGCGCAGCACCCGAGCCTGCTCGTCGAACTTCAGGTGATTTTGAAAACCGACCAGGTTGTAGGAATCGGCGCGCAGATTTTCCTGCCGCAGTTGCACGACCGCATAGGGAGTCTTGCCGGTGCGCGGATCGCGCAGGCCAACCGGCTTCATTGGACCGAAGCGCAGGGTATCGCGCCCGCGGCGGGCGATCTCTTCGATGGGCAGGCATCCCTCGAAATAATTCAGGTTCTCCCAATCGCGCTGCTCCACGGATTGGGCGGCGATGAGAGCATCGCAAAAGCGGTCGTATTCTTCGTGAGTCATCGGGCAGTTGATGTAATCTGCCGTGCCCTTGTCATAGCGCGCCGCCAGGTAAACCCGCGACATGTCGATGGAGTCGGCTTCGACGATGGGGCTGATCGAATCGTAGAAGTAGAGATGGGGACTGCGGGCGGCGGAATTGAGGTCTGGTTCCGAGGTACGCGGGTCGCGGCTCAGCCGTGCGATTTCCGCAGCCAGCGCATCGGAGGTCAGCGGCCCGCTGGCGATAATGGTGATTTTGGTTTCGTCAAGGCCGATGACTTCTTCGCGGCGCACGCAGATGCGCGGCTCTCGCGAAATTTCTTCGGTGACGCGCGCAGCGAACGTAGTTCGATCCACGGCCAGAGCGTGCCCGGCGGGGACTGCGCACTCACTGGCAATCTTGATCAGCAAAGAGCCGGCGCGGCGCAACTCCTCTTTCAATAGCCAGGGAGCTGTGTTCACACTCTCGGACTTCAGCGAGTTCGAGCACACCAGCTCGGCAAAGTTGTCTGTTTGATGCGCGGGAGTCGACCGCACCGGGCGCATCTCAAACAGTTCAACGTCAAGGCCGCGGCGGGCGCATTGCCATGCCGCCTCCGATCCGGCAAGTCCTGCGCCAATAATTCGCACCCGTCCGGCCACAGTCTATTCTCCGTTGCCGGCAAGGAGTCACAGCAACGATCTCAGTGTAGAACGGGAGTAGCCTGTGTGCCGGCGATCAGCCACATACCATTTTTGAACTTCCAGGTATCCAGAAATCGTTCGCGGCGGGAATACGGTTTTCCCTGTTCGATTCCTTTGACCTGATAAACCCCGGTGGCTATCGCCATGGTGCCGAACACGTGAACGTCTATGAACTGTACAGTGAACTCCGGTTGCAGGGCCGTGGGCTGAGAGAATCTTTTCTTCGTCGAGGTCAGGAAATCTCCCTTGGTTTGCACGGATCCGTCGTAGTTCACCAGAAGAACATTGTCGGAAAGGATGGAATCGATCGCTCTGGTGTCCCTGGCCTTAAGGGCTTGGTCCCACAATCTTTCGAGGGACGCGATCTTTGTCCCGGTGGCGGCGGCGGCATCGGATTGAGCGGGAGCGTGACCGACAATTCCGCAGACCAGAATGGCGAGAATGAAAAATGGTCTCATGCGCACTTTCGGCCCGGAGCTAGAACCCGCACGGCAACTTACGACCATGCAAAGGAACACGCGGGCGAGGCTAATTCGAAGCCAGCCGCAGGATAGGAGTGATCTGAGCCGTTATGCAGACCCAGGTCGAACCCTTCTGGATCCAGGTATCCGTGAAACTAAATTGGCGAACCTGCAGCCGTCCGTTCCTGAATTCTTTCGAGTGATGAGTTCCGTTTACGATCGCAGTGTCGTCGAATATCTGGACAGCCGTCACCTCGGAAACCACTTGTTGCGGGTGCAGCGACCTCTCACGAGAGAGAAACGCCGGCTTGTTCAGCGCGGTGCCGTCTGCATCGATATAAATGAGTCTGTTGTCGAATAAATCGTCCAGAGCTTTCTGATCGCCCGAAGCTTCCGCCTGATCGAGAATATGTTCGAGGGCCAGAAGCTTCGTTCTGGCCACGCTCTCGTCGATACTTTGCGCATCGATTTGCGGCAGGATCATGATCGCGCCGATCAGCAGTGCGAATCGCAACAGACGGAGTCTCATCAAGAGGCATATCGGCCAAATCCAGGATTTGCATCACCGGGAGCCCGGGGCGAGAACCACGCCCTGGAAGATTAACCGTCACATCAGAGGATTTCGCGCACATTGCCCACGCGCCGGGTCACGTGCTCGCGATCCAGATATTCGAGCAGCGGAATGGCATACTTACGGCTGACGCCGGTTAGATCCTTAAACCCGGCCACGTCCATCTTCGGGGCGATCATTTTCTGCCGGGCGATCTGCTGTCGCAACTGATCGAGCGCGCTGCGATGAAACACCAGCTCGTCCGAAATTTTGACTAGAATTGTTTCGCGCAGCAGCAGCGTCACGATTTTCGTCGCCCGCGCCTTTTCGATTTTCAGTCCCGCCATCACGTCATGCAGGGCCGGGACCTGTAAGCCGGCGGCGGCGAATACCTGTTCGATGTGACGCTTTGACTCGGCTTCATCATCTTTCATGACGACGCGATGGCCCGCCAGCCTGACCAGTTCGCCTGTCACCTCGATCTTCTTGTCGCGAATCATGAGATCGAGCGCCGCAGCGAACACGCCTTCCGAGGCGTTTATTTTCTCGTGAAGCTCTTCCTTGGAAATGCCCGCCGCCAGCGAGTGTGATTTGTGAAACTCTCCGAGTACCGAGAGAATCGCCAGTTGCAAGTCGGAAACGATGTCGGCGTGAATCCAAAGATCGCCGTTGCGAACGACGTGTTTTTCAAATTCGAGCCCCGCGAGTTGCGATTCGATGACCTGATTGGTCCATCCAGTTTCTTTCACCAATCGAGCGATGGAAATCCCTTTGCTCGCCTGGCGGGCGACGCGCGCCCTGAGAATCGAGTTCCGGTTGCCGGACGCGAGCACTGGCAAAAAATCTCTTAGACCCGAAATGCGAGCCGCGGGTGCTGCATCCAGCACCACTCCCCCGCCAATTGTCACCACCGGAGAAAACTGGCGCACGATGAAGCGATCGCCCGGAAGCAGAAGAGCGCTTTGCGGCAGCTTCAGTCGCGCGAATGTTTCTTCACCGGGGCGGATCAGCTTGGCTCCGGGCAGTACGACTTCCACCACCGTCTCCATGGTGTGACAGTGAAAATGAGCCGGCGAGCGATCCTTCAGTGCATGTGGCGCGGACCGCAACAATTTGAGGTGAACATCGGCGCGGCGAGTCGCTGCGAAAGTCTCTGGGGGAGCGAGCGTCATTCCGCGGGATAATTCCTCGGTACTCGCGCCTGCCAGGTTCAGTGCAGTTCGCTGCCCCGCCACAGCCTGGTCGGCCGAACTGCCATGCACTTGAATCCCGCGCACTCTCAGCCTTAGCCCAGACGGGAACACTTCGAGTTCGTCTTCGCGCCGGATCGTGCCAGCGATCAGGGTCCCGGTCACCACTGTGCCAAAGCCTTTCATGGTAAAGACACGATCGATGGGCAGGCGCACCAGAGCTTCTGAATCCCGAGTGTCGACATTCGCGGCGGCCACAGCGATGGCGTGCTTGAGATCTTCCAGTCCCGCTCCGGTCAGCGCGCTTACCGCGATCACCGGAGCTTCTCGAGGATCAAGAAACGTTCCTCGCAGAAATTCTTCGACTTCCAGACGCACGACATCGAGCGTCTCAGCATCGACCGAGTCGGACTTGGTGAGGACGGTGATGCCGCGCTTCACGCCCAGCAATTGCAGGATGTCGAAATGCTCGCGGGTTTGTGGTTTGATGGATTCGTCGGCTGCAATGACCAGCAGGACGAGGTCGATGCCACCGACCCCGGCGAGCATGTTGCGCACAAAGCGCTCGTGCCCCGGAACATCGACAAAGCCCAGGCGCAGTGGCTGGCCGTCTTCGTCAATGCCCGGCAACTCCAGGTGCGCGAAGCCCAGATCGATAGTGATACCGCGCCGCTTTTCTTCCTCGAGCCGGTCGGCGTCGATTCCGGTGAGTGCTTTCACCAGCGTGGTTTTCCCGTGGTCGATATGCCCGGCGGTGCCGACGATGATGGATTTCATCGCCAGGAATCCTAACAGGAGCAGCCGGAACGCGGCGACAACTCAGCCCCAATCAGCCCTACCGCTTTCGCGCCCTGAAATGCGACAATAGAAGCTCCTTCCATGGCAACCTCTCTGATTCTTGCGCTCTCGCCAGAAGTGTTAAAACAGCACGGCCTTACTGCGGAGGAATACGACAAGATCAAGCAGCTTCTTGGCGGCCGCGAGCCCACCATCACCGAACTCGGCATTTTCAGCGTGATGTGGAGCGAGCACTGCTCGTACAAGTCGTCGCGCGTGCACCTGAAGCGCCTGCCGACGCGCAGCAAGCGCGTTCTGCAGGGACCGGGCGAAAACGCAGGCATCATCGACATCGGCGACGGCTGGGCGTGCGCGTTCAAGATCGAATCGCACAACCATCCTTCGTTCATCGAGCCGTTTCAGGGAGCCACCACCGGCGTGGGCGGAATTCTGCGGGACATTTTCACCATGGGGGCTCGGCCGGTTGCCGTGATGGACTCGCTGCGCTTTGGGCCGATTACAGATTCTCGTGCGGAGAGGGAAATCCCGCCCTCTGATGCAGAAGGCAAGGCAGAAGAAGCGGGCAAGAGTGCCCGCTCCACACAGTCTGAAGTGCACCGCAACCACTCCATTCTAGAAGGAGTGGTCAGCGGAGTTGCATCTTACGGCAACTGTTTCGGCGTGCCGAATCTCGGAGGAGAAACCAGATTCGAACCCTGCTACTCAGGAAATCCTTTGGTGAACGCCTTCGCGCTCGGCCTGGTACGGAAAGACGAAATCTTTTATGCGCGCGCGGCCGGCGAAGGGAATCCGGTGATCTACGTGGGCGCCAAGACCGGGCGCGACGGCATTCACGGCGCAACCATGGCCAGCGAAGAGTTCAGCGAAGCGTCTGAGGCGAAGCGCCCCAATGTTCAGGTGGGCGATCCGTTCCTGGAAAAACTTCTGCTCGAAGCCTGCCTCGAAGCCATGAAAACCGGCGCGATTGTCGGCATTCAGGACATGGGAGCCGCTGGCCTGACCTGCTCTACGTGCGAGATGGGCGGGCGCGGCGGCGTGGGAATCGAAATCGAACTGGATCGCGTTCCCCAGCGCGAGACGGGCATGACTCCGTACGAGATCATGCTCAGCGAGTCACAGGAACGGATGCTCCTGGTGGCGCAGAAAGGACGCGAGGACGAAGTCTTTCGCGTTTTCGAGAAATGGGGACTGGATGCGGTGGAAGTGGGCAAGGTAACAACCGATAACAAATTGCGCGTGCTGGAGCACGGCAAGGTCGTGGCTGAAATCCCGAATCAAGCTTTGACGGACGATGCGCCAGTCTACAAGCGTCCCATGCAACGATGGGAGCCGCCAATCCCGCGTGAGAAACCGGAGCAAATTCGCTTTGGTGGAGCGAACGAGTTCACCGCGGGTCTTAAGCGACTGCTGGCCAGCCCGAATATTTGCGGCAAGCGCTGGGTGTGGCAACAATACGACCACATGGTGCAAACCAATACGGTGGAAGCGCCGGGCGCGGGCGATGCGGGCGTGATTCGCATCAAATCTACGCAACCCGGCAGCTCGCAGCGGGGATTGGCCATGGCTCTCGACGGTAACGGACGCTGGTCGTATCTCGATCCACGGCTCGGTGCCATGCATGCCGTTGCCGAGGCGGCGAGAAAAGTCGCATGCTCGGGCGCAACGCCGGTCGGGGCGACCAATTGCCTGAACTTCGGCAATCCGGAAAAGGCACATATCATGTGGCAGTTCTCGCAGACCATTGATGGCATCACCAAAGCCTGCGAGGAGTTGGAGATTCCGATCACTGGCGGCAACGTAAGCTTCTACAACGAAACTCTGGGCGAGGGAATCTATCCCACGCCGGTGCTCGGAGTAGTCGGAATTCTCGACAATGTTCACAAAGCGGCGAAGATGCCTTTCGCTGCGGCTGGGCGCGCGATTGTGCTGCTGCACGCCGGCGAAGTGGGCGATATGACCGATGCAGAAAGCGAATTCGGCTCTTCGGAATATGCCAAAGAGATTCTGGGCGCGGTTTGGGGATATCCGCCGGAACTCGATTTGGAGAAGGAAGCAGGGTTGCAGAAAGCGATTGTCGAAGTCACGAAACACGGAATCGTCGATGCGGTACATGACTGTTCCGACGGCGGGATTGCGGTCGCACTCGCAGAAATGTCGTTCGCGAATTCCATAGGGGCGCGAATAAGGCTGACGTCAGACGACCTCTTCGGCGAGTTTGTCTTGTTCGGAGAAGATGCGAGCCGGATTATCGTCTCTTGCGACCCCGCGCAGGTGTCGCGAATCAAAGAAGTAGCGGCGAGGTTTGGTGTGATGGCAGACGTGATCGGCGAAACCATTTCCGGTCAGCTTGAGATTTCGCTGGATAATGCGGCTGTGATTTCGTCGACAATTTCGGAATTACGTGTCGCTTACGAGGGCGCGTTAGAGGCTGCGCTGAAGTCAGATCATGAGTTGGTTGCTGCGGACTGAGTCTTACGTCGTGAAAACCTGGAATGAACTGGAGATCCATGCGATCCTTCGACAAATTTCACGATGAATGCGGCGTGGTTGCGATCTTTGCTCATCCTGAAGCCGAGAAGCTTGCCTACCTCGGCCTGCATGCGTTGCAACATCGCGGTCAGGAATCGGCGGGGATTGTTTCCTCCGACGGCCTGACCTCGCGAATGCACCGGGCCATGGGTCTGGTGGCGGACATCTTCACCGAAGACGTGCTCTCGCAGATCCGCGGCACGCTGGCCATCGGCCACACGCGCTATTCGACGGCCGGCGATTCGGCGCTGCTGAACGCACAGCCGATCCTGGTGCAGTCGAATAAAGGTTCGATTGCAGTGGCGCACAACGGCAATCTGGTGAACGCCACGACGATCCGCGCACGTTTGGAAGCGCAGGGGTCGATTTTTCAGACCAATAGCGATACTGAGGTCATCGTTCACCTCATCGCGTTGTCCAAAGAACACACCCTGCCTGAAGCCATGGCCGATGCGTTGCGCCGAGTCGAGGGCGCATTTTCTCTGGTGATGATGAGCAACGACCGCGTCTTTGCCGTCCGCGATCCCCGCGGTTTTCGCCCTCTGGCCATGGGCCGCATCGCAGGCATTGCCGGACAGAAGCACGATGCGGTGGTCTTCGCCTCTGAAACCTGCGCCTTTGATCTGATCGGAGCCGAGTACGTGCGCGATGTGAAGCCGGGGGAACTGATCGTCGTGGGCCCGGAAGGCGTGAGTTCAAGGTTCTATGCAACCCCGGCGCCGCACTCGAGTTGCATCTTCGAGCACGTGTACTTTTCTCGTCCCGACAGCGTGGTGTTTGGGCGCCCGGTGCAGACCAGCCGTGAGCAACTGGGTCGGCAACTGGCGAGAGAGGCTGGCGTGGATGCCGATCTGGTCGTGCCCGTGCCGGATTCCGGAGTGACCGCGGCAGTTGGCTATGCCTCCGAGAGCGGCATTCCTTTTCGCTTTGGATTGATTCGCAATCACTATGTTGGACGCACCTTCATCGAGCCCCGGCAGACCGTGCGCGATTTCGGCGTGAAGCTGAAGTTGAATGCGGTCCGCTCGCTGCTGGAAGGCAAACGCGTGGTCCTCATCGACGACTCGATCGTGCGTGGCACGACCAGCAAAAAGATCGTACGCATGATCCGCAGCGCGGGCGCAAGCGAAGTTCACATGCGCATTTCCTGCCCGCCGACGATCTCGCCGTGCTACTACGGAGTCGACACGCCTTCGAAGAAGCAACTGATTGCGGCCAATAAGTCGGTCGATGAGATTCGCGATTATATCGGCGCGGACTCGCTGGCGTATCTCTCGCTCGAAGGCCTGAGGAAAGCTTGCGGCGAGGGAGAGAATGTTACCTATTGCACGGCCTGCTACTCGGGCAAGTATCCGACCGATATTGTCGATGTCGAGGAAATTTTGCCGGCGACGGCGAGACGCTAGATCGGCGAGACGCTAGAACTCATCAGCGTTTTCGCGCCTTCACCACACGCGGGATCGACTGCAGATCAGTTGCGACCTCTACGTTATCCCACCCATCCAGCAAGCTCCGGACGCGGTCAACAATCGTGCCGCTGATTTCCATGATGAGCCAACCGCCGCGGCGCAAGATGGAATGCGCCTGCGGAATCAGGCGCGAGATCACTTCCGTTCCCGTGGGCCCGGCAAAGACTGCTGTGCGCGGTTCGAACTTGCGAACCTCCAATTGGACCTGGTCTTCTTCGCAAACCCCGACGTAGGGCGGATTGGAAACGACCAGATCGAACGGCGGATTCAGACCTTCGAGCAAGTCCGATTCATGGAACTGAATGCGACGTTCGAGTTGATGGCGGGCCGCATTGGCGCGGGCAACTTCCAGAGCGGCGGAAGAATTGTCGGTTGCGTGAATTTCGGCATGCGGGAGCTCTTTCGCCAGGGCCAGCGCGACGCAGCCGGAACCAGTTGCCACGTCCGCGATCCGGATGGTGTGGGCCGGGATCGTGTGGGGCGGGCACTCTTGCCCGCCAGCCGGGTAGGTGCGAACCAGTTCCAGTACCGTCTCGACGACGTGTTCGGTTTCCGGCCGCGGAATCAGGACCGCAGGCGTGACGATGAGATCCATCCCCCAGAATTCCTGATGTCCGGCAATGTATTGTGCGGGCACTCCACGCGAACGCTCGGCAAGGGCTGTATCGTAGCGCGACATTTCGTCGCTCGTGAGTTCGCGCTCCGGATGAGCAAAGAGATAAGCGCGGTCACAGCCCAGAGCGAACATGAGCAACAACTCGGCGTTCATGCGCGGCGAGGGGACGTTATGCGCGGTGAGTTGGCTGATCGCCGAGGTCAGGGCTTGCTTGAGTTGCACGGGTCTATTTCAGCGAAACGCGACACGCCGATGCAAATGCCTTTCCGATCATTGCGTCTTTAGTTCTTGGCGATGTTCGAAGCGCGTGACCGTCCCAAGTCAAAAACTCGTCTTACGTCGGCATGCTTGCGCGGGGCCTCGACAGCGAGGCGTTGTACCCGCTCGTGAGTCTGGCTCGTCTTGGTAGTCTGCGTGCGCGACATGATCTTAGACCACGCTGGTCGTTTCCTGCTTCAATTTTTCTGCCTGATAGTGCGTGACCAGCGCTTCGAGCAGCGGGTGGATTTTGCCGTCCATCACGGCGTCGAGCTGGTGGATGGTGAATCCGATGCGGTGATCGGTGAGCCGGTTCTGCGGGAAGTTGTAGGTGCGAATCTTTTCGCTGCGGTCGCCGGAGCCAACCATAGCTTTGCGTTCTTTTGCCAAGGCTGACTGCTGCTTTTCCATTTCGATTTCGTACAGGCGGGAGCGCAGGACGCGCATGCCCTTCTCGCGATTCTTGATCTGCGACTTCTCGTCCTGGCAACTGACCACGGTGTTGGTCGGAATGTGCGTGATGCGTACGGCCGAATACGTCGTGTTCACCGATTGGCCGCCGGGGCCGGATGAGCAGAACGTGTCGATGCGCAGGTCTTTTGCTTCGATCTTGATATCCACGTCTTCCGCTTCCGGCAGCACTGCAACCGTAACGGCCGAAGTGTGCACGCGTCCTTGCTGCTCGGTGGCGGGAACCCGCTGCACGCGGTGCACTCCGCTTTCGTACTTGAGCTGGGAGTAAACGCGGTTGCCTTCGATGATGGCGATGACTTCTTTCAAGCCGCCAACGGAGGATTCCGAAGTCGAAAGCACTTCGACTTTCCAGCGCTGGGTCTCGGCGAAGCGGGTGTACATGCGAAAAAGTTCGGCGGCGAACAGCGTGGCTTCATCGCCGCCGGTGCCGGCACGGATTTCGAGGACCACGTTCTTTTCGTCGTTCGGATCTTTGGGGAGTAACAGAACCTTCAGGTCTTCTTCCACGCCGCTGACGCGCGCCTGCAGCTTGTCGAGTTCCTCCTGAGCGTAGGCGCGCATTTCCGGGTCTTTCTCTTCGGCCAGCATCGCCTTGCTGTCGGCGATTCCCTTGGTCAGGTCTTTGTATTCGCGGTATTTTTCCACGATCAGCGAGATCTCGCTGTGCGCCTTGGCAGTCTTCTGGTATCTCGCCGAATCGTTGACGATCTCCGGCGAGGCGAGAGCCTGGGTCAGGTCTTCGTAGCGGGCTTCGATTTGGTCGAGTCTTTCGAACATTAATTTAACTCGCTCAGCTTTCGCATTTCTTGTTGCTGGCTTTCGTCCAGATACTGTTTTCCGAAAATAAAGAGGGTATTCGCTGCAAGGAACATAAATACTTTGTCATTTTCCGCTTTCAACTGCACTCCAGGCCATCTGATGTGCCATCCACAGACATCTCCAGTAATGTCCATACCTTCTTCGTTTACAACCGCCTTATAAGTCTTCCCGTGCAAATTGGCCTGCTTGTATTTAGTCCGCACATAAAGAATCGGAAAAAGGTTTACCAAAGCGGCATACAGATATTGGAGCGCCATGGCGGAAAGAAGAATTGGCGCCCAACTCAAGCGCGGCTCGGAGAGTGCCACTGCCATGAAAAAGACCGCAATCGCAATCCCGACGGCCACATCGGCGAAGCGCCTTTTGCCTCTTTTCATTTTGTGGTAAAGCACCTGCCCTGCATTGAATTCATCGGCGGTAATCGTGTAGGAGAATTCCATACCGTGCACGCCCCACAACAGCCGGTCTGATCTACCCACTTTCTATTGGCCAATGACATTTGCCATGAGAATATCTGGTTTGTAAAGGAGACGTGTCGGGGTCGCCCCCTAGGCAATCACTAATTCGCCGCCGTGTTCTTTTTCCAGAGCCATGGCATGATCGAGAGCAACAATGGCGCATTGCGCCTGCTCGTCCGACGGAGGTTTCGTCGTAATGCGTTGCAGCCATAAGCCGGGAGCGGTCATCAGAGCGAAAAGCGATCCGCGGTGTTTGGCGGCGAAGCGGATGATCTCATACGAAAGCCCGGCAATAATCGGCAGCAGGATGATGCGCGAGGCGAAGCGCGCCCAAAACGTGGTGTACGGGATCAGCATGTAAAAGCCGATCGAAATCAGCATCACGGTCATCAGAAAGCTGGTGCCGCATCGCGGATGGAACGTCGAATACTTCTGCACGGCCGCGGTATTCAAAGGATCGCCGTTCTCGAACGCGAACACGGTCTTATGTTCGGCGCCGTGATATTCATACACGCGCCGAATATCCTTCCACAGCGAAACGCCCCAGATAAAAAGCAGGAACAGCGCCAGCCGAATGCCGCCATCGATCAGGTTGAAGACGATCCGTCCGCCCAGCGCCGGGTCGAGTTTCTTCAACTCCGTCGCCGCCAGCAGCGGGATGTACTTGTACATGAAAATGAAAAATGCGAGGGAGATGACGATATTCACCGCTGCCAGCCAACCACTGATCGCCGCAGCTTTTTCGCGGGATTGGGATTTTGAAGCTGCTGGCCGTTTCCCATTTTCCGGCTCGCTCTGCTTCGACGGGACAGCCGAGGCGGCTGTCTCCACACGGTTGTTCTTGGTGCTTTGATCTTCTTGCAGCACGTCTTCGATCGCCACGTTGGCCGAGAAGCGCAGGGCCCGATAGCCCAGGCTCATGGCATAGCCGAGAGTCATCACGCCGCGAACGATGGGCCACGCCATCCATTTGTGCTTTTCCGACGGACGTTCCAGAGGCTCGCTCATGGTGACAACTTCGCCCGAAGGTTTGCGGCAGGCGATCGCCCAGGCATGCGGAGAGCGCATCATCACGCCCTCAAGCACGGCTTGCCCGCCCACCAAGGTTTCTTCTCCGCTTTCAAGGGCGGGGAGAAGTTGGACGGCGGCAAGAAATCGCAAATAAGTTCGCAAGGAACGCACGGGTATTAGATGCTCCAGGGCCAGAATACAGCGCAACTTGTAGGTTACCATACGTCGGACCTGGTTCGTTTCGACCGGTGTGCGCCTGATCGCAGCCCTGGAAGCGCCGCGCCACCCAAAGCCGAGTTTTGCAGCGAAGTCCCCTCAGGCGAGAAGCCGCATGCCTGCGGTGCTGGCGGCGCGATCGAACGTTGCCGTGTAGGAACAACCCGCGGCCTGGGAGCAGCGTTCGATTAGACAATCGGAGAAGTCGGCTCGGCTGGCACTGAATGTTCGGAACGCATGCCATGCTAAATCGGCTCGCTCAACCACCAATTCCTGGCTACGCAGCAGGGTTTCCAGAACCTCTTCCAACTGGCTCTTGTTGAATCCGTAAGACGACTGCAATACCCAGACTGTTTCGACCAGCGCGACCAAGGAAAGGAAGCCTTTCGACTCCGAGGAAAGCGAACGGATCAACTTGATTGCCGCCGCCGACTGCGAGGAATCGTCGCGCGTTAGATAGCGGACCAGGATATTGGTGCACCGGTTTATTTGCGATCGTCTGCTGCAGCCGGATTTGCTGGTATCTGCTGCACCACGATTCCAGACGCTTGGTCTTTGTTGTGGTAGACGCGCTCTGTGGCTCTTACGAAATCGGAGGGCTTGGCGTCTGGGATGTTGGTGAAGGTTTGCGGATTGCGGTCGGTTAGCGGGAACCAGGAACTCTGCACCTGGACCATGATGCGATGTCCGCGGCGGAAGGTGTGATTGACGTCTTGCATGGTGAAGTTCACTTCTTCCACTTTGTCGGGAGTGAAGGGCTCGGGCTTTTCGAAGCTGCGGCGGAACTTTCCGCGGAACGGCTCTCCGCGCACCAGTTGCTCGTATCCGCCCATGGTGAACATTGGTGGTCCCACGTCGGTGCGCGGCTTGTTGCGATCTTCCGGCTTGGGCGCGTCGAGCTTGCTGTCGGGATAATCAGTGGGATAGACGTCGATGAGTTTCACATCCCAATCGGAGTCGGTGCCCGTGGTGGACACGAAAAGGCGAGGAGAAACCGGTCCGGCGATGGTTACGTCCTCCTGCAGAATCGCCGATTCGTAGACCAGAACATCGGTGCGGTCGGCGGCGAAGCGCTGGTCGGAAACCATGTATTCCTGCGGCACGCTAACCGAGACATAGTTGACGTAGGGCACAGGGTGCGCGGGATCGCTGACGTATTCGTCGAACGACGACGCCTCATTGGGAGAATCGAACGAGAGTCCGCCGTTGGCGTGGAAATACAGAGTTTTCGGGGAAGCCTCTTTGGGTGGCCACGACGAGTAGCGACGCCAAACGTTGGTACCGGTTTCGAATACGTAGGCTTTCGGCAGCTTCGCCTCTCCCTTGCCTTTGAGATATTGCTCGAAGAATGGGAAGAGGATTTCCCTGCGATAGAACTCGCCGGTGTTGCCCGCGAACTCGGCGCGTCCCAGATGCTCACCATCGTAGCGCGCCCAGCCGCCATGCACCCAGGGACCGACCACCAGGCCGTTGAAAATATCAGGATTGTTCTGGTCGATCGCATGGAAAGTGCTGAACGGTCCTTGCAGGTCTTCGGCGTCAAACCATCCTCCGACAGTCAGGACGGCGCAATGAATGTTCTTCATGTGCGGCGCCAGATTGCGGGCCTTCCAGTAGTCGTCGTAGACGTCGTGGCGCATCTGGTCGTCGTAGAGCTGGCTCTTGCCTTCGAGAAGTTTCGACAGATTGGCAATCGATCCGATGCTCAGATAAAAGTCATAGCCATCTTTGGTACCGAAGTCGAAGGGCACGGGCGTTTTGGGGGGAAGTTGAGGGTTCTCCTGCGGCTTGAACGAACTGTAGAAGCCAAAGTTGGCGGCCAGCATGAAGGCGCCGCCGTGATAGGCGTCGTCGCCCATGAAAAGATTGGTCATGGGAGCCTGCGGCGATGCGGCTTTCAGGGCGGGATGGGAATCGATGATGCTGGCGGAAGTAAAGAATCCGGGATAGGAAATTCCCCAGATTCCAGCGTTGCCGTTATTGTTGGGAACGTTCTTGAGCAGCCAGTCGATGGTGTCATACATGTCGCTGGCGTCATCGATGTCTTTGCTGGATTTTTTGTTGTCGATGTGCGGCCGCATTTCGACAAACTGGCCTTCTGACATATAGCGCCCGCGCACATCCTGAAAGACGAAGATGTATCCGGCCTTGTCGAAGTCGGGAGTCGGGCCAAGCTGGGTGCGGTAGAGATCCACGCCATAGGGGCCCACGCTGTAGGGAGTGCGGTTTATCAGAAAGGGATAGGCGTGGGCGCTGTCTTTGGGCACATACACCGAGGTAAACAGGTGAACTCCGTCGCGCATCGGGATGCGGTATTCATACTTTGTGTAGTGCTCTTTGACGTCGAATTCCGGAGCGTCGGGACGGCTCTGGGCCAGCAGCCCCGTGGTCAACGTCACAGCACACAGCAGCATCCCGAATTTCGCACGAAACATGATCCCTCCCTGGTGAGAATGGTGCTTAGGCAAGCTACATTCGGCGATGGACTGCAGTCAAGCAGACCCCAGTTTCAGAGCAGTCGAGCGGTACAATAGACGTTGGCCGGAAGGAATCGTTTTGCGGATTCGGCCACTGGGGGAGCATGTTCGAGGTCACTGTTGAAGACACGTTTGCCGCGGGGCACTACCTGCGCAACTACAAGGGCAAGTGCGAAAACCCGCACGGACACAACTACAAGATTCGCGTCACGCTGGCTGGCGAACAGCTGGATAAGGCCGGACTCTTGCTGGATTTCAAAGATCTGCGCGAGGTCATGAAGCACGTCATCGAGCGGCTGGATCACAAGATGATCAATGACATCGAGCCCTTTACGGTGATCAATCCCTCGGCGGAGAATCTGGCAAAGTATTTTTTTGACGAATCGAATGGACGGCTGCGGGGCGTGACCAATGGCCGGGTGAGAGTGAAGGATGTGACCGTGTTTGAGACGGATACTACTACGGCCAAGTACAGCGAATGAGGCAGCCGCCAGTTTCCAGTTGCCAGCTGCCAGTAAAATCCGGTTAGGGAAAGGTTGCGGTTCTTTGGGACGTTCCTACCGAGATCTTGTTGCTTGGCGGAAGGCAATGGACCTGGTTACTGCTGTCTATCGAGCAACCGCCGGTTTTCCGAAAGACGCACTGTTCGGCATTACTTCGCAGCTTCGCCGCGCCGCCGTTTCTATTCCGAGCAACATCGCTGAGGGTCAGGGAAGGCTCTCCGAAAAGGAATTCCGATACTTTCTCGGTCAGGCCAGAGGTTCACTGATGGAAGTCGAAACCCAGCTTCAAATTGCGGAGAACTTGGGCTACCTGGGCAAGGAGTCCACGACTACACTGCTGGGTTTGTGCGCCGAGGCGGGACGCGTTCTCAACGGGCTAATCACTTCAGTTTCGAAGCAAATAGGAGGCTAAGCTGGCAACTGGTGGCTGGTGGCTGGCGGCTGTTTCCGATGCAGATCACGGAAATCTATAAATCGTTGCAGGGTGAGTCGACCTATGCTGGATTGGCTTGCGTGTTTGTGCGCTTGACCGGGTGCAATCTGCGCTGCACTTGGTGCGACAGCGAATACACGTTTCAGGGCGGCCGAAAAATGGAGATGGAAGAAGTTCTGTCTGAGGTCGAGGGCCTGAGTCCGGGAGGCGGACTGGTCGAGATCACCGGGGGAGAGCCGATGCTGCAGGAGCGGGAAGTGGTTCCGCTGATGGAGCGGCTGCTCCACCTGGGTTATACGGTTCTGCTCGAGACCAGCGGGGAGCGGCCACTGGAGCGCGTTCCCGACGGCGTGATTGCGATTATCGACGTAAAGTGTCCGGACTCGGGTGAGGGTGACACCTTCTGCATGGAGAATCTGGAAAGGCTGGATGCAAAGGCGGAAGTGAAATTTGTTTTGGCCAGCCGCTCCGACTACGATTTTGCCCGCGACTTTCTTGTCCGCCACCGCCTGGCGGAGCGCGTGAACGCAATTCATTTCTCTCCAGCGTTTCGCAAAGACGCGGCGGGCGCGCGCAACAGTTCGCATTGCCTGCTGGATCCCCAGGAATTGGCAGAATGGATGCTTGCCGATAACGTTCCTGCCCGGCTTGGGCTGCAGCTGCACAAGTTTATTTGGGATCCCGCGATGAAGGGCGTGTAGGGGAATTTCCGATTTTCGATTTTCGATTGTTGATTGTTGATTGAAAACCACCTAGGCGTCGGCTTCTTAGAAAAATCAACAGTCAATGTCTGTACACCATGATCCAGTCTGCGAAATCGCGTGCCGTTGTGCTGCTTAGCGGCGGCATGGATTCGTGCGTGTGCGCTGCGCTCGCCGCTCGGGATCACGAGACTGCGGCCGTCCACGTCAGCTATGGGCAGCTTACCGAGGGGCGGGAGAGCCGTTCATTTCTCGCGATCTGCGAGCGCCTGGGGATTCGCGCCAAGCTGATGGTGCGCAACGAGGCGTTGCGTTTGATTGGAGGTTCCGCGCTGACCGACGATTCGATTCCGGTGCCGGACGCGCATACGCTGGGACAAAACATTCCTGTCACTTACGTTCCGTTTCGCAATGCTCACTTTCTGGCCGTGGCGGTGAGCTGGGCTGAGGTGCTGGGCGCGGAAAAGGTGTATATTGGCGCGGTTGAACCTGACAGCTCTGGATATCCCGATTGCCGCCCGGCCTATTACGAAGCATTCAACCGGGTGGTGAAGGCGGGCACGAAAGAAGGGAAGATTGAGATTGTCACGCCGCTGATCGCCATGCGCAAAGCTGAGATTGTGCGGCTTGGCCTTGAACTAGGCGCGCCCTTGGATTTAACTTGGTCGTGTTACAGTCGCGAGGATGAGGCCTGCGGAGTGTGCGACAGTTGCGTGTTGCGCCTGCGCGCGTTTCAGGCCGCAGGCGTGGTGGACCCGATTCCCTACGCCGCGAAATCAGATGTGGATGCTTGATTTTATTTTCGAATTCAAGTTTGAGGGGCAACAATTGGATATGTGCCCGGAGGCAAAATGAAAAAACATTTCGCAATTTTTCTGTTCGCAGTGCTCACGCTGGGCGTGGCGGTTCCCCTGGCTTCGGCGCAGAGTGCCAGCGTTAAGGGCGTTTGCAAGGATGAGCAAGGCAATCTGATCGTGGGTGGTGTCGTGCAATGGAATAACCTCGACACCGGCCAAAAGTGGTCCCTGCCGACCAACAAGAAAGGCGAGTACTTTTCGCTGGGCCTCTCGTTCGGCAAATACAACGTGACCCTATATCGAAATGCCGACGATCAGAAAGCCGGCAAGGAGATCGATCACCTCAACGGCGTTCCGGTGACGACCGACGAGACTCCGCTCGACTTTGACGTGAAGAAGGATATGGAAAAGACGGCGCAGGGCATAGGCCTGACGCCGGAACAGGCGAAAAAGCAGCAAGAGCTGCAGGAAAAACAAAAGAAGGAAGGCATGACGGTCAAGGTGCTGAACGACAAACTGACCGCTGCCAGGACCGCCGCCGATGCGGGTGACTTTGACACCGCTATCAAGACCCTCGAGGACGCCAATCAGCTCGACCCTTCGCGCGATCTGATCTGGTTCAAACTGGGCGATTACTATCGCATGTCGGCTCTCAAACAGACGGATAAGGCGGAAAAGGATAAGCGCCTGGGCTCAGCCATAGAAGCGTATGAAAAAGCCATCGACATCAAGAAGGCCATAGTCAACGACAAAGATCCCAACCTTGCGGCGAATCTTGCCGCCTACTACAACAATTTGGCCGAAGCCTATGCCAAGTCGAACAAGGTGGACGATGCGGTGAAGACTTACGCACTGGCGGCGCAAGCTGATCCCGCGCACGCCGCGCAGGCCTATTTCAACACGGGGGCCGTTCTCACCAACGCGGGCCGGGCCGATGAAGCTCTGGCAATGTTCGACAAATGTATCGCTGCAGATCCGACCCGAGCCGATGCTTATTATCAGAAAGGTGTGAACTTGACCGGCAAGGCGACGATCGATAAAGACAACAAGACGATCCCCGCACCCGGCACCATCGAGGCTTTTCAGAAATACCTGGAACTGGCTCCGACCGGGCCCTATGCGCAATCCGCCAAGGATATCATCGCCCAACTCGGTTCTTCCGTGGAAACCAGCTACGGGAAGAAGAAGGCACCTAAGAAGCAATGATTTTTTAGGGCATCGGGACCAGCGGGCGAATCCTTGACGAGCGAACCTTGGATTCGCCCGTTTTGTTTTGCACTCCTTTGTTTGCACTCCTCACGTTACGAAGGACCTTGCACCTGCTGGTCTTCGTCCAATCCTCGTCCCGCGTTAAAGTGGAACCAGGCAGTTCCCCCTTCCAGTCTGTGGGAGCGCGCAATCTTAGTGTGTGAGGACGAATGGCAGCGCCCACAATTGCTCCGATTTCGGTGGTCCTGGAAGGTTTCTCCGGGAGCGGCGGAATCGCAACCCCGGTCCTTTTGAACGCGATGCTGAGCACGGGAGAAAAGATCAGCGACCTGATTTTTTCCCCAGGCCGGCCTCCGCAAGTCCAGGTGTACGGGCAGATGATTCCCGTGCAAGTGGCCGGGCTCACCATTCTGACGCCCGACGATACGCGGCGCATTGCCTCAGACCTGATTGGCGACAACAAGCAGGCCATCACCACTCTGCGCGAGCAAGGCGCCTGCGACATTTCGTATGGATTGCAGCGTGTAGCCCGTTTCCGGGTGAACATTTTTATCCAGCGCGGAAGTTGCGCCGTGGTCATGCGAGTGATTCCTACCGGAATTCCGAATTTCTCTTCCCTGCGCATGCCGTCACAATTGTCCGAGGTCACCAAGCTAAGGGATGGAATTGTACTGGTCACGGGAGCCGCGGGGTCGGGTAAATCGTCGACTTTGGCCGTGCTTCTTGACAGCATTAACCGCGAAAGGTACTACCACATCATCACCATCGAAGACCCTATCGAATTCCTTCACAATCATAAGTGTTCGACTATTCATCAGCGGGAACTGCACAGCGATACCCCCAGCTTCGCCCATGCGCTCCGTTCGGCGATGCGGCAGGCGCCTAAGGTGATCCTGGTGGGTGAAATGCGCGATCGCGAGACCATCGAGATCGTGCTCGAAGCCGCCGAGACCGGCCACCTGGTTTTTTCCAGTCTCAATACCATGGATGCGCCCAAGACCGTGGAACGGGTAGTCAGTTCATTCGCGCCGGCCGAACAGCAAGCCATTCGCAGCCGCTTCGCGAAATCTTTCCGCTACATCATTTGCCAGCGCATCATGCCGAAAGCCGATCGCAGCGGGCGGGTCGCGGCCTTTGAAGTTCTAAAGGCGACTTCCCGCACCTGTGAGTGCATTGAAAAGGGCGAACATGAAGATCGCGCACTGCTCGATGCCATGAAAGAGGGCAGCTCTGAGGGCATGCAACACTTCGACAGCGAGATCGCACGTCTGGTGCAGGAGCGGGTTGTGGATCTTGAGACCGCCCTGGCATTCGCCAGCAACCCGGCTATGCTCGGCCAGGAATTGGCGAGGTAAAATCCCGCGCACCGGCGAACCATTGAACGTCATCTCTGCCAGCTCAGTATTTCTGCCCGCTCATTGCAAGACGCATCGCTGCACATGTAAGCCTGCCTGTCCTCTATTATTCTCTTCATGGATCCACAGGCTCCTGCGGCTGTTCTGAGCTTTGCCGATGCTCGCCGTGTGGTGGAAGAGCAAGCGGCGGTGGTACGACCGAGCGAACCCGAATCTGTATTTCTGCTCGACGCCGCCGGCCGGGTGCTGGCCGAACCCGTGCCGGCCGATCGCGATCTCCCTCCGTTTCCGCGCTCCACTCGCGATGGGTACGCAGTGCGATCGGCAGACTTAGCGCTGGTTCCAGCGACGCTCGATGTTGTGGGCGAGATCAAAGCGGGCGAGCGGCCGGACAAGATTCCCTCGCTTATTGGGCGCGGCCAGGCGGTGGCGATCATGACGGGAGCGCCGGTTCCACCCGGAACTGACGCAGTCGTGATGGTCGAGTTCACGTCAGCGCGCGAGAAACAGGTTGAGATTTCAAGGGGAGTGGCAGCCGGCGAGAACGTGGTTCCCCGCGGCGCGGAGGCCCGAGGCGGCAGTGTGCTCATCGAGCGCGGCCAGCGGTTGAACGACGCGGCCGTTGCGCTAGCCGCGTCGGTGGGAAGAACTCACCTGCAAGTGTTCCCGCGGCCGCGGGTTGCGGTTCTCACCACCGGTGACGAAGTCGTCGACGTCTCTATGGTTCCCGGTCCAACTCAGATTCGCAACTCGAACAGCTACTCGCTTTCGGTGCAGATTCGAGAGGCTGGAGCCGATCCTGTCCTGCTTCCCATCGCGCCGGACGAACCGCAACGCTTGCGTGCTCTGATCGACGAAGGCTTGCAAGCGGATTTGCTGGTGATGACCGGAGGAGTCTCCATGGGCCGCTACGATTTGGTCGAGCAGGTTCTGGCGGAAATGCAAGCGGAATTCTTTTTTACCGGGGCGAAGATTCAGCCGGGGCGTCCTGTGGTGTTCGGTAAGCGCAACGCAAACACGCGGACAGGAGTGTCCGCGCCACACTACTTCTTCGGTCTGCCGGGCAATCCCGTTTCGACGATGGTGACGTTCGAACTTTTCGTGCGGCCCATGTTAGAGGCCTTGGCCGGGATGTCCCCAAGCAAACTTGTGTTTGTTCATGCCATGCTGAAGTCCGAGATTCGAGTCAAGCCCGGCCTCAAGCGATTTCTTCCGGCGAACCTTTCCGGTGAGTTCGAGAATTCGGAAGTCGAACTTGTGCCCTGGCAGGGATCGGGAGATATTGCCGCAACCGCCCGCGCCAACTGCTACATCGTGATCCCGGAAGATCGCGATCGAATCCCGGCGGGTGAATTCGTCCCGTTGCTGCTGCGCTGATAATCGCGACGGCCGAGGCGGCCGTCGCCACATTTCTCGGGTGCGCGGCTTCTGCATGTAAGATTTCTGCATGTAAGATAAAGAGTGCGTCACCCCTCGTCGCCGATGCCGAAGAAGCTTTCCCACTACGATTCTGCTGGCCGCGCCCGCATGGTTGATGTGTCGGGCAAATCCGCAACCCGGCGTACGGCGCAGGCGAGCGGGTTTGTTGCCATCAAGCCGGAAGTGCTGGCTTCGTTGCCGAACAATCCCAAAGGCGATCCGCTGGAAGTTGCGCGCATTGCCGGGATCATGGCCGCCAAGCGAACTGCGGAACTGATTCCGATGTGCCATCCGCTGCCGCTGTCGTTCGTTGATGTGGAAGTGCGCGTGTGCGAGAATGGCGTCGCGATCACCTCCACAACCGCAACCCACGCCGAAACCGGCGTCGAAATGGAGGCGCTCACGGCCGTCAGCATCGCGGCGCTGACCCTCTACGACATGCTGAAGGCGGCCGACAAAGGCATTGAGATTCGCGAGATCATGCTGGAGCGCAAGACCGGCGGCAAGAGCGGAGACTACACGCGCGGCAGATAGGATCATCGAAGCGATTCATGGCTGACAACGTCAAGCTGCTGGTGGTGGATGACAATCCCATGGTGCTGGCTTTGCTGCAGCAGGCACTGTCGTCGATTGCCCAGGTCACCGCGGCCACCGACGGCACCGACGCTTTGCTGAAAGCCGTGGACGACGCTCCCGACCTCCTGGTATGCGACTACCGCATGCCTGGAATGGATGGGCGGCAACTCGTCGATAAGCTGAAGAGTCGTCCTTCGACAGCCCACTTCTCTTCCGTGTTGATGGCGAGTAAGTCCGATATCGCCGAGCGGCTGTCTCCACAGGATGTGGCCGACGATTACCTGGAGAAGCCATTTTTCCTGAAAGATGCCATCCGCCGGGTGAAGCGCATGATCGATCGCATCGCGCTCGAGAAGATGGCCAAGACCGCGCCCTCCGACGGAGTGGTGCGCGGAAGCCTGGCGCAGATGAACGTCATCGACCTGATGCAGTCGCTCGAGATGGGACGCAAGAGCTGCCGGCTGACGCTGAGCAACGAGGGCGACCGCTGCGAAGTATTTTTCGTGGAGGGCCAGGTCAGGCATGCGACCTATGGCTCGCTGGTGGGAGACCCGGCGGTGTTCAAGGTTCTGCGTTGGACCGGGGGAAACTTTCAGCTGGATTTTGAGGGGAAGACGGACAAGGAAAGCACTCAACTGAACACGCAAGGTCTTCTGATGGAGGGATTGCGGCTGCTCGATGAATCCATGCGAGATGGAGGGGCTGACACCGAGCCCGCGCCGGAGGCAGCCGAGACTCCGTCAACCCAGGCTGCGGTCTCGAGTGCGCCCGCAACTTCTGCCGTTAGCGTTCGCCCCAAGCACGAGGAAGACGAGGATGTTCTTCTCGATGGCTGACGCGGCTGGGAAGTTCACCGCGGCGGTGGTGACGGTCAGCGATTCCTGCGCGCGCGGCGAGCGCGAAGACGGGTCAGGACCCGCCGTCGCCCATCTGCTGGAGAAACTCCATTTCTCTGTGACCGCCCGCGAAATCGTTCCCGACGAAACCATTCAGATTCAAAATGTGTTGATTCGATTGGCGCGGGAAGTGCGCCTGATCGTAACCACCGGCGGGACCGGCATCGCACCTCGCGATGTAACCCCCGAGGCAACCGCGGCCGTGTGTGAACGCATTCTGGATGGCGTTGCCGAATGCATGCGCGCGGAAGGCAGCAAGAAAACCGCTTTCGCAGCTCTGAGTCGCGGAATTTGCGGCGTGCGCGGCAACGCGCTGATTCTTAATTTGCCGGGCAGTCCCGCCGGCGCCATTGAATCTCTCCAGGCGGTGGCCGGCTTGATTCCGCATGCGATCGAACTGCTGAGTGGCAACACCGCGCATCCCGATCTGCCGTCAAATCGTGTGTCGACCGGCGACTGACACGTCCGGCTTCGATCACGTACACTGAACTCATCCTCCCTTGAAACCTCTCGGACACATTTTGGCGCGTTACACGGCGTGGATTCTTGGCCTGATGAAAGTGCTGGGAATCTGGGGCGTGTTCGTCATTGCATTTGCCGATAGCGCCTTGCTGGGCATGCCGGTGGATTTCATCGTCGGCACCTACGTCTATCAGGATCGCGCCCGCATGCTGTTGTACATCGTGATGGCGTCGCTGGGGTCGGCGCTGGGCAGCGTCCCGCTTTACATCGTCGGATATCTGGGCGGCGAGAAGGTGCTGCGCAAGCGGATTCCCGAAGAGCGATTCGAGAAGATTCACCGTTCGTTTGAGAAGCACGAATTTTGGGCGCTGATGTTCCCCGGTATGCTGCCGCCGCCCATGCCGTTCAAGGTTTTTGTTCTGGCCGCGGCGGTGTTTGAGATGAAGTTTCGCGATTTTCTGGTGGCGATTTTCGCGGGCAGGTTCGTACGGTTTCTGGTTTTGTCGCTGCTGGTGCTCTATTTTGGACCGCAGATTATCGGCCACCTCGGCGGAGTGCTGAAGCAGCATTGGCTTCTGCTGTTGAGTGTGATTCTGGAAATTGCGGTGGTGGTGTGGGCGCTGCGAAAGCGATCCAAACGATCCGCCGCAACAGCCGAGAACGCAGGCGTCAATTCAGGCGTCTAACGTCAAGCGGTAAGATCAGGCGCTTAGCAGCAGCCGGAGTTCAGAACTCTAGGCCGGGGCAATGCGCCCGCTGGACTTGCGAAACCATCCGCCGAGCGCGTGCAGCAAGACCGGTGTCCCGAAGAATGCAAGCGAGAAGAACAAATCGCTCTCGATCGTTCCGCGGAAGAACGGAATCGCGGCCGCGTAAGACGTCATCAGTCCGGCGAACGATCTCGGATACATATTCGGCCAGGCGGCCCACACCGCGAAATTACTGATCAGATAAAACGAAACCGAACTGGTCAGGGCGGCTCCAAGCACGCGCCAGAAGCCGGCCTTTTGGCGCAGATTCGTGCCCAGCCAAAGAATCGCAGCATACCAGGCCCAGATCACAAGCTGATCCCAGGAGAACGTAGAGGCGTAGACGAACTTGGTCAAAACCACATCGGTCGCTGCCAGCAACACCAGCGGAATCCACATCTGCCGGCGCGATCCGCGAGCGCCGAAAAACAGCAACGACGCTGCCAGCGGAGTAAAGTGCCACGCATGAGGCAGGACGTTCAGCGGTCCCATGAAGGGCAGGAACCGAACCGCAATCGCCAGCAGCACAAAAACATAGGGAAGCATGATCACCTCGATGAACTCTTATTCTGGGCGCACGCGCGGACTGCCGTCAAGTGAGCCGGGCCAAGCGACGTAGGCCCTAGCGCTGGCCGGGCTCGGGGATCACGCGTTGCTTCTTTCCTTCGCCGTATACATCGCCGACAACGCGCAGCTGTTTGTCCAGTTCCACGGCAGCGCCCAGCACGTTGCGGCGTCCTCCGCTCAGCGCATCGGGAATGCGGACGAAGCGCAGATCCTGAAAGTGCACGATATAGCCCGCTGCGTTATTGGCCCCGTTATCGGCCTCGCCGCTTCCCAACGTCTCCGTTTCTATCGTGGGATACTGCGCCCAATCCAGAAATACGCGCCCGATGTAAGAATTCTTCGCAGCCGAGGTGACAGGAGTTTCTTCTGACTTGTAACGGATTTCGAGAAGTCCTTCGGGATCGACCTCTGGCCGAAGCGAATCAACCGGGGCCAGCCCAAAGAATGTCGACGTTTCTACAACACCATCCCAGTGAAAAGGATCGATCCAATGCGGATACGCCGATACGCGAAGCGGGTCAGCGCCGTTGTAAGTTCGGGCTTCGAGCGCGTTGACCGCGCGGCGATGTTCGTAATCCCGCGCTCCCCAAAGCAGAACAACTCCCAGCAACGCCAGCGTAGCGGCCAGGCGTCCGCGAAGCCCGCGCTGGCGCGCGCCAATTTCCTTGTCGATCAAGGAAAACAGAGAGGGCACAACCAGACCCAAAATGAGCATTGCCCACATGACCGGCTCGGCGATGAAGACGATGTCCCACGAATACCATTTTTCCGAGAACGGCCAAAACGGCCGCACCCCGTAGTTATTCGTGAAGTCGAGAAGAATGTGGCTGAGTCCGGCAAGGCAGGCATAGAGGAAAAGCAGTCCCCAGCGCGGGGGCAGCTTGGGGTCTTTGATTCTGCGACCGCGAAGTCGCCAGATCAGATAGACGAAGCCGACCACAGCGATAGCATCCAGAGGCACGCCCAGAAACGAATGGGTGAAGCCGCGATGATGGGCGAAGCCGAAGGCCGGCCCGCGAATCCGGGACAGAACGTCAAGATCGGGCGCTTCAGCCGCCAGCGTGAGGGTGAGCGTGGCGAGAGCGGTCTTGCGATTAAGTCCGGCGCGGCCCATACACGCGCCAAAAAGAAAATGAGTGACGGGTTCCAAGTTGTGAACCGTATTCTATTTGGTGAGCATGCATTTCCACCAATCGATCTCTAACTGACCGATCTTGATGACCGCTTCCTCCGCCGCCTTAGCGACTGGGGACCAGCAGGGTCAACGCATCCGGCACAATCGTCATTTCTGCGGGCAAGGTGCCAATCAGTTCTCCATCCGCTTGCACGTAGATATTGCGCCGCCCTTGTGGCGCGACAGTAGCGCAATAATCGCAGCTTACGCTGGTGCTGTATACGAGATCGATGCCGCGTACGTTCCCCGGGCGCCCAAAAGCGCAGCGCGCCATATATGCGAGGTATGCCAGGCGGCTGTGTGTGTGACACAGGATAAGCCGAAGGTCATTGCGGTCCAGTGAAGCGCCGGGGGCCATTTCACGCACGATTCCCCCGAATTGGCGGATGCGCACCGCCATCAGTTCAGTCACCTCCAGTTTGCGGGCGCTGCTCAGCTCCCCTCCGACATATTCAGCCGTGAAACTGGCCATGACATAGGAGATCAAAAGATTCCAGGCTTTGGCGTAATAGGCAGTCATGCCCAGGCGCTTTTTGGATCCGCCATAGAGCTTGTAGAAAAGATGAGCGTCAACTCCAATGCCGGCCGCGACCGTGAAATATCGCGTGACCTGACCTTCCGTCATGCCGTTGCAGGTGATCTTCCCCAAGGCAATCCGGCGCGTGGTGCCAGAGAGCGCAGCCTTTGCGGCCGCGGTAACGCTCAGGGGAAGACCCAGATCGTGCGCCAGAGCGTTAGCCGTCCCCATCGGCAGAATCGCTAGCGCGGCCGGAGTGTTTGCCAGCGCTTCTGCAACATTGTTGATGGTGCCGTCGCCCCCGCAGGCAAACACCGTATCGCAGCCGAATGCAACCGCACGTCTGGTTTCTTCGCCACCACGTTCGCGCGAATCCGCAAGAAGAATTTCAGCTTCAACGCCCGCGTCTTTGAGTAGGCCAAGCGCCGATTGCAGTTCCCGCCAGCGTCTTCTGCTGCCGCCAGAGTCCGGATTGTAGAGCAAGGCCGCCTTGCGCATACCTGCCGCGAGTCCACGTTGGAAGCTGGATTGTACCCGAGGACCGCAGAGCGCAACGTTAGTTAACGGGAACCCCACTCCCACATGCCGAACATCGCCTTCAACCACATCACGCGCACGTTATGCATGTGCGCGACAATGGCTTGGACCGTGCGCCCCTTGCCTTCGGGCGGTTTGGCTTCCCAAGCTTCCGGCGGAAGATTTTCGATCAGATAGACGTTGATGCGATTGTTGATATCGAACGCGTTCAGCAATGCGGCCGGAAGTTGTTGGACATAGTTCTCTTTTAGTGCATTCTTTTGCGCTTCGGCAGCCTTTGGCATAATTGGGCGCTTTCGCTTGCGAAAATTGGCCTGATCAATTTGGCATAGCCCCGGGCGTACTTGCAAGGCTTCAGGGGTGGGCCCTTCAACGCGCGGCGACAGAGAACTTCGACTCTTCCGCGACTCCTTCTCCTGAGTTAGCCTGTACTCGGGTTCTTCTGCAGCAACTAGAGGGTAAGACTTATGAGGCTTTCTGCGCTCGTCCGCACCGCATTTCTAATGTTCACGCTGGTTTGCGTTTCGGCGTTCGGGCAATGTACGCTGCCCGCCACTCCCTCGACGGGCACCATCGATTCCACGTTCGACGGCTACGTCACAGAGAATGGTCCCGGATGGACTGGAGCCGACGGCACCTATTCGCTGCCTCTGCCGGACGGAACGAACCTGTGGATGTGGTCAGATTCATATATCGGTACAGTGAACCCGACCACTCGGCTGCGCAGCAGCGACCTCCTCACCGGGCACAATTCACTCACCATTCTGAATCAGACCACCGGTTCGTGGACCACGGTTGGCTACCCTCCAAGAACAACCTCGTACTTCGCTCCCAAGAACAAGAGTGACTGGTACTGGGTGGGAAGCGGCTACGTGACCGAGCCTTCCACGGGGACGTATCAGATCAACATTGTCCTGTTGGAATGGACTGGAGCATTCAAGCTGGTGGGACATTCGCTGGCGACCTTGTCGTGGCCGAGTCTTTCGATTCTCTCGATCAAGCCCATCCTCGGGCTGAATACGACTCTCGAGTGGGGCACGAAGATTGTGCAGTCCGGCAGCTATTACTACATTTATGGGCTGAAGGATCCGGGAACCGATACCAAAACTCCTTATGTTGCGCGGTTTACCTCGCTGAGCGATGTGACGAACGCATCGACCTGGCAGTTCTGGAACGCGACCAAAGCGGAGTGGCTGTCAGGCGAATCCCATGCCACGGCCATGACTGGAGTCGCCGCCGTCACGCCGGAATATTCCGTCGACTCGCTGATCTACAACGGCAGCACGTTTTACATGATGACAGGCATGGATCCGCAGAACCCTCCATATCCATTGTGGGACGCCGTGACCACCTGGTATTCCTGCTCGCCGCAGGGGCCATGGTCGAACAAAACCACGGTTTATACCGCTCCGGAGGCCGGTGCCAACGGATGCAAGGTGGGTACGCTTTTCACCTACAACGCAAAATCGCATTCGGAGTTTACAAATTCGGATGGAATCCTGATTTCCTATAACGTAAACGCCAACGATTCCTCGGATCTGGTTTGCGCCAACGACTACATGCCCCGGTTCGTACGCATACAGATTTCCGGGGTAACGGATGCGCAGCACTAGCGAGAGCTATTTCAAAACTTTGTCATCCTGAAGCGAGAGCTATTTCTAAACGTTGTCATCCTGAAGCGAGAGCCATTTCAAACCTTTGTCATCCTGAACGGAGCCGTTCTTCAGGCGAAGTGAAGGATCTCAGTTGGCACGGTCCGCTGGGTCTAGTCTGCGAGCGGAAAACACATCGTCCCCGATGCACGACATATAATCCCAGCGATGTCCCCCGTTAAAGACGAAAAAGCAATCGAAGGTTTGCGCGACAAAATTCGTCACCACGAATACCTGTATTACGTCTTGGATCAACCCGAGATCAGTGACGAACAATTCGATCGCCTGATGCGGCAACTCAAAGATCTTGAAGCCGAGCATCCCTCACTCATTACGCCCGATTCTCCCACGCAGCGGGTGGGCGGCAAGCCGCGCGAAGGCTTTGTCAAGGTTGCCCACTCTTCGCCCATGCTGTCGCTCGACAACACGTACAGCGAGGAAGAACTGCGCGATTGGGAACGCCGCGTTCACGAACTCAGCGGCCGCACAGATGTGGGCTACGTCTGCGAACTCAAGCTTGATGGAATGTCTTTGGCCCTGATCTATGAAAACGGAAAATTGGTGCGCGGCGTGACTCGTGGAGACGGTTCGGTCGGCGAAGACGTCACGCTCAATGTGCGCACGGTGCACTCCATTCCCCTCTCCATCGATTTGGCGAAGCTCAAGAAAGCCGGCATCCCGCCGGATTTCGAAACCCGCGGCGAGCTCCTGATGCCGACCGCCGCGTTCAAAAGGCTCAACGAAGAACGGGAGCGCAACGGCTTGCCCACGTTCGCCAACCCGCGCAACTTTACGGCGGGCACGGTACGGCAACTCGATTCCGGCATCACCGCACAACGGCGGCTTGACTACTTCCCCTACATACTTCTGGTCAACGGACGAACTCATTTCGACCGCCACTGGCAGACGCTCACAACGCTCGATCATGCGGGATTCAAGGTTAATTCACATCGCAAGCTCGTCCATTCCATGAGCGAAGTCTGGGAGTTTATTCGGCAGTGGGAACAAGAGCGCGATTCGCTCCCCTACGAAATCGACGGCATCGTCGTCAAAGTCGACCGCACCGGGCTGCAGGACGAACTCGGATTCACCGGCAAGGCTCCGCGCTGGGCGATCGCCTATAAATACGCCGCGCGCGCCGGAGTCACGAAGCTGGAAAACGTGCGCTGGCAAGTGGGACGTACGGGTAAGCTTACGCCCGTCGCCGAGTTGTCGCCGGTTTCGATTGGAGGCACCACCGTCCGCAACGCAACCTTGCACAACATGGATGAGATCGGGCGTCTGGGCGTGAAAATCGGCGACTGGGTGCAGGTGGAGCGGGGCGGTGACGTGATCCCAAAAGTCGCCAAGGTCATCGACGATGGCGACCACCCGCGAGGCACGGAAGAGATTCCTGCGCCCGGGAAGTGTCCAGTGTGCGGCACCAAGGTCGTGCGCGCTGAAGGCGAGGTCGATTATCGTTGCGTAAACGCAAATTGCCCCGCCAAGCTCCTCGGCACGATTTTGCATTTCGCCTCGCGCGGGGTCATGAACATTGACGGCATGGGGGAGTCGCTGGTTACGCAGCTCACCGAGCGCGGCCTGGTCAAGAACATTGCCGACATTTACCACCTGACGAAGAAAGACCTGCTCAGTCTGGAGCGCTTCGCCGACAAATCCGCGCAGAACATTCTTGACGAAATCGAAAACTCAAAGAAGCTGCCGCTGGAGCGCGTGGTCTACGGTTTGGGAATCCGCATGGTCGGCGAACGCACCGCGCAATTTCTGGCCGAACATTTCGGATCGATGCATGCGATCGCGAATGCGAGCGTAGAGGAACTGCAGGAAGTAAACGAGGTTGGCCCGCGCATCGCAGAAAGTATTGTCGAGTTCTTCAGCGTTCCTGCGAACAAGGAACTGATAGCTCGTCTTGAAAAAGCCGGGCTCACGTTGAGCGGCAAGAAGAAAGAGCGCGGCACCAAACTTGCCGGCAAGACATTTGTTCTCACCGGAACCCTGGCGCATTACTCGCGCGACGAAGCCAAGAAAATGATCGAAGACGCCGGCGGAAAAGTTTCCGGATCGGTCAGCAAGAAAACAGATTACGTCGTGGCGGGCGCCGATGCAGGTTCCAAGCTCGACAAAGCGAAAGAACTGGGCGTGGCGGTGATCGACGAAAAAGAGATGCTCAGTCTTCTCCGCTGACCGCCCCGGAGCCGCTACTGGCGGGCTGTTGTAACAGGCAGCTCATCTTATATTACTAATTAATGAACCATGAAAATCTAAAGCCTGCCTTCAGGAATTCAAGGTAATCGAATTCCCGGATTCTTCTCTTCCTTCATCGCTTCACGCATCCTCCCCCACGTCACATCCAGCGTTTCCGGGAGCACGCGCGTCTCGCCTACCACTGACATAAAATTCGAATCCGCAATCCAGCGTGGCAGCACGTGCATGTGAATGTGTCCGGCGATCCCCGCTCCGGCCGCCTTGCCGATATTCATCCCCAAGTTCACGCCATCGGGATGGTAGAGTTCGCGCAGCACCGACTCCATCTGCTGCGAGAGCGCCATCATTTCATTCGCGGCTTCGGCCGGAAGTTTCCGCAACTCATCCAGATGTTCGTAGGGCACGATCATCACGTGCCCGGGCGTGTACGGGTATGCATTCAGAATTACGAAACAATGCTGGCCACGATGCACCAGGAAAGTTTTCGCGTCGTCGCCGGTCTTCGGCGCTTCGCAGAACACGCAGCCTGCGGCTTTGTCCGTGCTCGAAACGTAGGCATAGCGCCACGGCGTCCACAGATAATCCATAGCAGGGGCAGGTTAGCAGATTGGCCGGGCGTTCTGAAACTCCAGCGCTGAAACATTGCCGTAACATGCGCCAGATTTGCGTTTGACACTGTTCCCAAGCGATTGCTATAGTCGAGAAGTTCCCATTGGACGCGGGTTCTTTGTTAAACGTCCGACAGCTGGGATTGTCCAAGCTCACTCGCCAGGGTGGGCCCACTACAACCAAACGACTCATCCAGCAGTCCCGCAGCGCAGGCCCGCATCCGGTTACCAGAGAGGCAGAACCTTGCTCGAAGAAACCGTTATCAGCGAAATGACATCTACCGACACTACACTCGACGAAACCACCAGCCAGCACTCAGTTCCCGCTGCGTCCGCTCTGACAGAGACCGAGCCAGCCCGACTTGAGCCGCAACCTTCTGAACAGCACGCGGCCACGCACAGCGATCCCCAAGGTTCACCGGCCAACGATCTTCCCCTCAACGATCCGCCGGTCGACCATCCACCGGCCTCGGTGGCCGTTGCCTCTTCGGCTCCGCCGCCTGCTGCAGCGGAAGAAAGGCCTGCCGCAGCCACCGAAGACTTTGCCTCTGCGCTTGAGACCTTCACCACTGAAGCCGAAGAGGCGGTCAGTGAGGATCGCGTCATTAAGGGCACCGTGCTCAAGTTGACCGGAACCCACGTGGTGGTCGACATCGGCGCGAAATCCGAGGGCATGCTCGCCTTGTCGGAAGTGCTCGATCACGAGGGCAAGCCCAAGTTCAAGCCCGGTGACGAAATCGACGTGATGCGCGACAAGGGCGAGGTCGAGGAAGGTTACATCCATCTTTCTCACCAAAAGGCCCAGCGCATTCATGCCTGGGAAGAAATCGACAAGGCCTATACCGAGAAGAAGTCGATCAAGGCGATTGTGATCGACCGCATCAAGGGCGGACTGACTGTCGACATTCTCGGCGCGCACGCGTTCCTGCCGGGCTCGCAGGTCGATCTGCGGCCCATCCGCAACCTCGACGGCATGAAGGGTCAGACCATCGAAGTTGCCGTCATCAAGCTGAACAAGAAGCGCGGCAACATCGTGGTTTCGCGCAAAGATTTGCTGGAAGGTGAGCAAGCGGAAAAGCGCACCAAGACCCTCGAGCATTTGGAAGAAGGTTCCGTCCTGACTGGTGTAGTCAAGAATCTCACCGAGTACGGCGCGTTTGTCGATCTCGGCGGGCTCGACGGCCTGCTCCACATCACCGATATGTCCTGGGGACGGCTGACGCACCCGAAAGATCTGGTGAACGTCGGCGATCAGATTCAGGTGAAGGTTCTGAAGTATGACAAAGACAAGCAGCGGGTTTCGCTGGGCTTCAAGCAGCTAACCCCCGATCCCTGGCTCGATGCCGAACACCGCTATCCCCAGGGCGCGCACGTGCAGGGACGCGTGATCAGCGTGACCGACTACGGGGCCTTTATTGAACTCGAACAGGGAATTGAAGGTTTGGTGCACGTCAGCGAAATGACGTGGTCCAAGCGCATGAAGCATCCATCGAAGCTGGTCAATGTCGGCGATCAGGTGGAGTGCGTGGTGCTCAACGTGAATCCGACCGAGCGGCGCATCTCCCTGGGCATGCGGCAACTGGCATCGAATCCCTGGGACTCGCTGCATGAAAAGTTCCCGGTCGGTATGACGGTCGAAGGCCGCGTTCGCAACCTGACGGAATTCGGCGCCTTCATTGAGATTGAAGACGGCATCGACGGTCTGGTCCATGTGAGCAATCTGAGCTGGACCAAGCGCGTGAAGCATCCTTCGGAAGTGTTGAAGAAGGGCGATCGCGTGAAAGCCATCGTTCTCGCCATTGAACCCGACAAGCGCCGCTTGTCGCTGGGCGTGAAGCAACTGCAGCCCGATGTCTGGGAATCGTTCTTTGCTGCGCATCACGTCGGCGATGTGGTGCATGGTAAGGTTCTGCGCGTGGCTGCGTTCGGCGCGTTCGTTGAGATTGCCGAAGGCGTCGAAGGACTTTGCCACAAGTCGGAAGCGACGGACGGGAACGGCCAGCCGATCCAACTTGAGCCCGGCCTCGAGCACGACTTCAAGATCATCAAGATGAGTCCGGAAGAAAAGAAGGTCGGACTCAGCATCCGCGCGGTCGGCGAAGAAGCTTCGCGCTCTGAAGTTGAAGCTTACAAGCAGCCGGTTTCGAGCACCAGTTCCACCATCGGCGAACTGCTCAGTTGGAAGCGCGCCAGCAACGAAGGCAACTAGCAAAAGGCGGCTTTTCGTACGCGCGGCCCTTGCGGCCGCGCGTTTTTCTTTGTTCGATTTTGTCCCGAGCTCGTCCCCTGTTCTAGAATCCTTGGTTTGCTTTTCATCATCTCTTAGTGAGGAATACTCCTTTGCCCGACACCATTTACGACGTCGCCATCATCGGCAGCGGCCCTGCCGGATATACCGCTGCCATCCGCGCCGGCCAGTATGGCCTGAAGACCGCGCTCATCGAAAAAGACGGATACCTTGGCGGCACCTGCCTGCACGTCGGCTGCATTCCGACCAAAGCCCTGCTGTTCAACGCCGAGCTTTGGGATCACCTGAAAGACGCGAAGGAGTTCGGCATTGAAGGCGTCGATGCACGCAAGCTGAACTGGGCTGCCATTCAGGATCGCAAGTCGAAGATCGTCGCCAAGCACGCCAAAGGCCTCGAATTCCTGATGAAGAAAAATAAAATCGAGACCGTCAAAGGCTTCGGCAAGCTCACTGGCCCCGCGCAAAATGGCGTGCTCACCGTCGAAGTCACCAACGACGGCAAGTCCAGCCGTCTGAAGACAAAGAATGTCATTCTCTCCACCGGTTCCGAGGCTCGAATGTTGCCCGGCATGGAAGCGAGCGACCGCATTCTTACCAACATCGAGATTCTGAGCCTGAAGGAAATCCCGAAGTCGCTGGTCATCGTGGGCGCCGGCGCGGTGGGCGTAGAGTTCGCATCGATCTATCGTTCCTTCGATACCGAAGTGACGATTATCGAAATGCTTCCACGTTTGGTTCCGGTCGAAGACGAAGAAGTCTCGAAAGAACTGGCGCGGGTGTACCGCAAGCGCGGGATTGCCTTTCACACCAGTGCGAAGGTCGATAAGGTTGAGGCCACGAAATCCGGCGTCGCCGTCACGATCACCGCCGAAGGGAAACAGCAGAAAATCGAAGCGGAGAATATCCTGATCGCGGTTGGCCGCAAGCCGCGCACGCAAAACATTGGCCTGGAAAAAACCAGGATCAAGCCCGACCGCGAGTTCATCAAGACCGATTCCTGGATGCAGACCGCCGAACCCGGCGTGTATGCGGTCGGCGATATTGTTCTCGGCACGCCGCAACTCGCTCACGTCGGCGCCATGGAAGCGCTCGTCGCCGTTGCCAAGATCGCGGGAAAGCCCGGCAAGCCGATCAACCCCGAACACATTCCCGGAGCGACCTATTGCCATCCGGAAATCGGCAGCGTCGGTCTCACCGAAACCAAAGCCCGTGAAGCCGGATACAACGTCAAGATCGGCAAGTTCCCTTTCACCGCCAACTCGCGCGCCAGCATCGTCGGCCAGCACGAAGGCTTCATCAAAATCGTTTCCAACGCCGATTACGGCGAAATCCTCGGCGTCCACATCATCGGCCCGCAAGCGACAGAACTGATCGCTGAAGCCGTTGTGGCCATGGAATTGGAAGCCACGGTGGAAGATCTGATGTGGACCATCCACGCCCATCCCACGCTATCGGAAGCCATGCTTGACGCCTCGAACAGCGTGTACGGAATGGCGATCAACGCCTGATGAAGATTGGGGATTGGGAAATTTGGTAATTGGGTGGTTTGGAACGCCCTCGGCTGCGCTTTCTTAAATTACTCAATTACCAAATTTCCCAATTACTCAATGATCTCCGTCGTCCAACTCGGCACCGTCGACTACGCCACCGGACTTAAACTCCAGCAGCAACTCGTCGCGCTCCGCAAAGAAGACAAAATCGGCGACGTCCTCCTACTGCTCGAACACTCGCCGGTAATCACTCTCGGACGCAACGCCAAAGCCGCCAACGTCGTCGCCTCACGCGAGCTCCTTGCCCAACGCGGCGTCGAGCTTTTCGAATGCGACCGCGGCGGCGACGTCACCTTCCACGGCCCTGGCCAAATCGTCGGCTATCCCATCTTCGATCTTCGCGGTTTTTGTGTAGGGGCGGACGCCCTCGTCCGCCCGTCCGAGTCTCAGACTCGGCGTGAGACTGCTGAGGGCAGGCACAAGCACATCGGCGTGGTCGATTTCGTCCGTCGCCTCGAAGACGTCCTCATGCGCACCTGCGCCGATTTTTCCATCGCCACCAAACGCATCCCCGGCCTCACTGGAGTTTGGACCGATCCCGATCTCTCCTTTCCGAATTCGTTGTCATTCCGAGCGGAAGACAACGATTCGCAGAATCGTTCTCTGGAGTCGAGGAACCTGCTTCTTGCCGACGCCGCCACGAACTCGGGTCCCGAATCCAAACTCGCCGCCATCGGCATCCACATCTCGCGCTTCGTTACCTCCCACGGATTCGCCCTCAACGTCAACCCGGACCTCAGCTTTTTCGATCTGATCATTCCCTGCGGCATCACCACAAAACCCGTCACGTCCATGCAAAAAGAACTTGGCCGCCCGCTCGACCTCAACGCCGTCGCCCAATCCATCTCCCGCAACTTCGGCGTCGTCTTCCAATCTCAAATCCTCTGGGTCGATACCCTCGACGCGCTCCTATGTGGCGCGGGCGCCCCCGCCGGCATCCCGTAGCCGGAACCCACGCACTAAGGCACAAAAACCACGCGATCGTCACTCTTCGCGTTCCAAGCCGACTCCACCTCCGACAGCGGAACGCGCTTGGTCTCCAACTTCAATTCGCCGCGGGCAGCATGCTGCAGAATCTGCGGGACCGCTTCCAGAATCGCCTTCCACGGCACACTGCCTCCGCCGCTCCCATAAATTTCCAGACCGGAACTTCGCAGCGCCCCACCCGAAAGTGAAATCGTCGGCCCCGCACTCTCTCCAATCTCAACCAGGCGAGTGATTCTCGGCTGTGCCATAAAGTCGTGGCCCGTCAGCGCGGCCACCAGCGCCTCGGTAGGCTTGCCCCACAAATAGTCGAGCACCACGTCGACGCCGTCTTTCACAGCCGAGGCAAAGGTCTGCACCAAATCCTCTCCCGGTTCGTCGATCTTCACCGTCACGTCGGCGCCCAGCGCCTTCAACGACGCCAGCGCTTTCGAATTCCGTCCGGCAGCTATCACACGCCCCGCGCCCAGGAGCTTGGCGATCTGTACGGCCAATTTTCCGGCTGTCCCGGTTGCACCCATCACAAGTACGGTTTCGCCGGGACGAAGTGGTGTTCTGTGTTTCAACGGCAGCCATGACGATCCGGCAGGGTTCACGAGCGCCGCCGCGGTCGCGTCGTCAAGCCCTTCGGGAACCGGAAAACACAGCATGCGACGAGCCACGGATCGTTCCGCCATGGTGCCAAACGGCTTTCGCGGTCCGGCGACAAAAACGCGCGTACCATCCGTCAGAGTTCCAACTCCGTCGATTCCGCACACAACCGGAAACTCGCGAAAACTCGCATAGTGGCCGCCGCTCGCCATGGCTCGATCGATCGGCTTAAGGGAGGCGGCGCTCACCTTGACCACTACCTCATCTTCGCCGGCGACCGGATCGCCAAATTCTTCGAAACGAGGAAGCGCTCCCGCCTGATGCAAAACAGCAGCTTTCATGAAAATCTCCCTAGCATGACTTAACCGGGCGCTAGCCCTGGATTCCCCAGTCGCGATACCATCAAGAGTCGCGACCGTCCATCATATATGGCAATCAAAAAGAAGAAATCGAACAGCAGACCCGGCTCCAACGGCCATCGCCCGCGCAACGGAGCAAAGTTCGCCACGGCTCGTGTAGGGACGGACGCCGCGGACACCGATCTCCGCACCTACTCCATCCCCGACCATCGCCTCGAGCGCATCGACTTCACGGTGCGCCAGGCCACAGAAAAAGACGGCCAAGGCCAGGAGACGGTTCGCTACGAAGTTTCCGGCGACTTCGACGCCCCCGTCCCGCCCATCCGCGACTCGAAATATCTGAGCAAGCAGCAGTGCATCGAGATCTACCGCTTCATGCTTCTCAACCGCAAAATGGAAGTCGCGCTGGAAAATCTCTACAAGCAAGGCAAGGTCGTCGGCGGAGTCTATTTCGGACTCGGGCAGGAAGCCTGTTCCTGCGCCTCCGCCTACGCGCTCGATAAAGACGACTGGTTCGCTCCCATGATCCGCAATCAGGGCGCGCTGCTGGTTCGCGGTTTCGGCGCGCGCGACACCATGATGCAGTACATGGCCAAAGCCGATTCGCCCACGCGCGGCCGCGACGGCACCTCGCACTTCGGCGACATCGAGAAGCGCAACATGGTCTCGCCCATCTCGATGCTCGGCGATCTGATTCCCGTGCTCAGCGGCGTGGCGCTCGGCGCGCGCCTGCAAGGACGCAACGTCGCCGTCATGACCTACATCGGCGACGGAGGCCAGTCCACCGGCGTCACTTACGAAGGCATCAACTTCGCCGCCGTGCAAAATCTCGGCCTCGTGCTCTTCGTCGAGTCCAACTATTGGGCCTACTCCACGCCTTCCGACATGCAGTACCGTTGCAAAGATCTCGCCGAGCGCGCCATCGCATACGGTATTCCCGGCGTGATCGTCGATGGCACCGACGCCTGCCAGGTCTACGACGCCGCCCGCGAAGCCGTAGAACGCGCCCACCGCGGCGAAGGCCCGACCATGATCGAAGCGAAGATGATGCGCATGAAGGGCCACGCCATCCACGACGCGGCTGCTTACGTCCCGAAACCGATGTTCGACTTCTGGAAGAAACGCGACCCGATCGCGCGCTTCGAGAACTATCTGGTGAAAGAAAAAAAGTGGCTGACGGCGAAAGAAAATGCCGAGTTGATTTCAGAAGTGGAGCGGGTAATCGAAGCTGAACGCGAGATTGCGGTGAACTCGCCGATGCCGACACCGGAATCAGCTGTAGGCGGGGTTTTCTGCGAAGATGGCTGCCACGAAATCAGGCCGAAATACGGCATGCCGAAAGTAAAAAAGGGAAGCGGAGGGTTCAAACAAACCGAAGCCGCCGTGCATTTGAAGTGACTTAAGGTGAATCACAAGGAACAAATCCGATCGGAACTCGCAGCATTAAAAGGCCAGTCGGGAGCTCTCGCCGCTCTGGTCCGTAAGTCGCCAACGCAATTTTACGTCGGCTATCAGGAGTGGTACACGAAGGCGGTCAAAATTGTACAAGTTTTTGCTCCTGATCGGCTGACAGAGTTTCGTAACTACTACGAGGGTGACCCAAAACGAAAGGAAATCTCGGGAGCCACATACTGCATCCGTGACTTCGTCAGGGGAATGCGCCCGGTAAGCGATCCCTTCGAATTCAGAGCCGGGCGAACATTCGACCCGAATGAGGTCGTCTTAGGTCAATTCATGACTCAGATTCATATTCTGGGGGCGCTCTCATCGCGCATCGATGGGATTGTGGCTGAACTGGAGTCCACGATCGCGCATGGAATCCAGGATGCAGAAATCGACAGCGCAGAGGCACTGCGGAAAGTGAACCTCCGCGCGGCAGGAGCATTGGCTGGAGTTGTGCTGGAGACCCATCTACAGCGTGTGGCCGGCGCACACCACGTCGTAATTGCGAAGAAAAACCCCACCGTAGGAGACCTGAATGAACCACTCAAGAAGGCAGGAGTCTACGACATGCCCGAATACAGAAAAATCCAGCTACTCGCCGACATCAGGAATCTCTGCACACACCAAAAAGGGAAGGATCCTACTCCTGAGCAGATTGACGAGGTGCTCAACGGAGTTCGATCGATCACAAAATCCGTTTTTTGAGCCGCTTTTGTGCTCGCGACAAGAGCTGCAGGTCCAGCATCGGGATCACGGCTACAAAAGGCTTGCCGTACCGGGTAAGGACGATCCGCTCGCCGCGCTCGACACGATCAAGCAGTTTACCGAAGTCACGACGCGCATCGGTGACGGATATGGTTGATCTCATTAGCTGATCTTCGGCAGATGAAGAAATAGCTTTATCCGTGATAATCCGTGTAAATCCGTGGCAAGAGAAGTTGGAATAACCCTATGCTCCTCACTTACCTCGAAGCCATCCGCCAGGGAATCTGGGAAGAAATGGAACACGACCCCACCGTCTTCTGTCTCGGTGAAGACATCGGCATTTACGGTGGCGCCTTCAAAGTCACCGACGGATTCATCGACCGCTTCGGCCCCGAGCGCGTCATCGACACGCCCATTGCCGAATCCGCCATCGTGGGCGCGGCCTTCGGAGCGTCGCTCACCGGCATGCGTCCCGTCGCCGAATTTCAGTTCATGGATTTCATCGGTTGCGCCATGAACCAGATTTCCAACATGGTCGCCAAGACGCATTATCTCTGGGGCGCGCCCGCACCACTCGTTCTCCGCGGCCCCAGCGGCGGATACGTCCACGGCGGCCCCTTCCACTCGCAAAATCCCGAGATGTGGTTCGTCCACAATCCCGGACTCAAAGTCATCTGCCCCGCCACGCCCTACGACGCCAAAGGCCTCATCAAGGCCGCCATCCGCGACAACAATCCCTGCATCTTCTTCGAGCACAAATATCTCTATCGCAGAATTAAAGAAGAAGTCCCCGCGGAAGATTATGTAGTCCCGATCGGAAAAGCGCGCGTAGCCCGCGAAGGCCGTGACCTGAGCGTGATCGCTTACGCGGCCATGGTCCACACCGCGCTCGAAGCTGCCGACATCCTCAGCAAAGACGGAATCGAAATCGAAATCCTCGACCTCCGCACCGTCTCGCCGCTCGACCGCGAAGCCATCGCGCAAACCGTAAAGAAGACCAACAAAGTCATCATCCTCCACGAGCACTCCCGCACCGGAGGCCTCGCCGGCGAAATCGCCGCCATCATTAACGAAGAGGTTTTCGACGATCTCGACGGCCCCATAGTCCGCATCGCCGGCCTCGACTCCGCCATCCCGTTCTCCCCGCCGCAAGAGCAACACTACCTGCCGAAAGTGGAGGATGTAGTCCGCGAAGCGCGAAAGCTGAAGGCGTACTAATTCACAGGAGCGGCGGAAACTAGCGTCCTACCCGCCTCATCTGCCACAATACCCCTTCATCAATTCCCGGAGGCCTCATGCGCAAATTCCTTCTCGGGGTCATCGTGACCCTCCTCGTTCTTATCCTCGGCGGACTCGGCTTCGCCATGCTCGGTTACTTTCCCACCGCGGCCAACGTCGAACCGCCGCACATCGAGCACCGCATCGCCGACAGCGCCGTCGACGCCAGCATGAAACTCCACGCTCCCCGCGTCACCAACCCGCTCACTCCCACCAACCAGAACCTGGAAGACGGCATGAAGGTCTACACCATGAACTGCGCCCTCTGCCACGGAACGCTCGACAAAAAGCCTGCCCCGCTGGCCCACAATTTCTATCCACCTGTGCCCAATCTCATCTCCGACCCGCCCGACGATCCCGAGTGGCACATCTTCTACACCATCCGCACCGGCGTTCGCTGGTCCGGCATGCCTGCCTGGGATGGAGTCCTCGCGGAACAAGACATGTGGAAGACCACCATGTTCCTCTCCCACATCGACAAACTCCCGCCCGCCGTCCAGGACTACTGGAAGAACGCCTACGGTATATCTCCCACCGCAGGAGATGAAAAGAAAGAACAAGACGAAAAAAAGGAAAGCGAAGAGAAGCCCGAGCATCACTAGGCAAGCCAGGGACTTTCTCTGGGCACGCTGGAGTTAGGAAAGAAGAATCCGTATAGCACTACAAACGACCGCAGCACCGTGGAAGAGCGGGTTCAGCACCGTGGAAGAGCGGCGCTTCAGCGCCGCGTCAGACGCTGCTAATTAGTTGGGCTTTAGCCCCTGCGGTCAACCAACGCACCCGCTATAATATTTCGTTTGCCCCGACCACCTATTCCCGGGGCCCCCATGGAAGGAAATCATGCCGACTGACATCATCATGCCCCAGATGGGCGAATCCATCGTAGAAGGCACCATTACGAAGTGGCTCAAGAAGCCCGGCGACAAAGTTCAGCGCGACGAACCTCTGTTCGAAATCTCCACCGACAAAGTCGACGCCGAAATCCCCGCTCCCGCCTCCGGCATCCTGCAGGAAATCAAAGTCACCGAAGGCACCACAGTAGGGGTCAACACCATAGTCGGCACCATCGCAGCCGACGGCGAAGCCGCCGCCAAGCCCGCCCCCACCAAGCCAGCACCGGCCACCGAAAGTAGCGCCGGCGGCCCGCCGGCTGTGGCGGAGCCGTCTCGGCCCCGGACTCCGGAAGCGCCGCCGCCTGCCGCTCCCGAAGAAGACGAAGAAGCCCGCTCCTCCCCGCTGGTCCGCAAAATCGCCCGCGAACACGGCGTCAGCCTTTCCCAGATCACCGGCACCGGACTCGGCGGCCGCATCACCAAGCAAGACATCATGCAGTTCATCGAAAACCAGGGATCGTCCCAGCAACCTGTTTCGACGCCCGCTCCTGTCCCTGCTCAGCCCGCAGCCGCCGCGCCCGCGCCGTCGCCCGCGGCTCCCGCGCCGTATCCGGGCGATCTCGTTCCCATGTCGCGCATGCGCTCAATCATCGCCAGGCATATGATCGAGTCGCGCCGCACCAGCGCGCACGTCCACTGCATGTACGAAGTGGATCTCACCCGCATCGTCAACCTGCGCAACAAGCTCAAATCCGGATTCGAGCAGCGCCACGGCGCGCGCCTCACTTTCATGCCGTTCTTCGTGCGCGCCGCCGTCATGGCCATTCAGCAGTGGCCCATTGTCAACGCCTCGATCGAAGGCGAAAACATCCGCTATCACCGCTACATCAACATGGGCATCGCCGTCGCCCTCGACTGGGGACTCATCGTTCCCGTCCTCAAAAACGCCGGCGACCTCAACTTCCTCGGCCTGCAGCGCAGCATCACCGATCTTGGCGAACGCGCCCGCACCAAAAAGCTCAAGCCCGAAGACGTCGAAGGTTCCACCTTCACCGTCACCAACCCCGGCCAGTTCGGCGCCGTTTTCGGCCTGCCCATCATCAACCAGCCCAACTCCGCGATCATGGGCGTAGGCGGCATCATGAAGCAGCCCATGGTCATCACCGATAAAGACGGCAACGATTCCATCGCCATTCGCAGCGTGGTTCATCTCACGCTCGGCTACGACCACCGCCTGATCGACGGCGCCGTCGCCGACCAATTCATGGCCCAGGTCAAAAAGAATCTGGAAACCTGGAGCGAAGAAATCGGCTAAGTGAAACTCCTTCTGTCATCCCGAGCGTAGTCGAGGAACCTTGTTTTTCGTTGAAGCGTAGCAGCGTGCCCCGTCCTAGCCGCGTTCTCTGCGGCTAGGGTGGGGACTGCGACTTCCTCTGGAACTTCCTCAGTGCCCCTCTGTGCCCTCTGTGGTGAACGTAGTTGTTACTGATGGCTGACGTCCCGAGCGTAGTCGAGGGACCTTGTGTTTCGTTGAAGCGTAGCAGGGTGCCCCATCCTAGCCGCGTTCTCTGCGGCTAGGGTGGGGACTGCGACTTCCTCTGGAACTTCCTCAGTGCCCCTCTGTGCCCTCTGTGGTGAACGTAGTTGTTACTGATGGCTGACGGCTGAGCGTAATCGAGGGACCTTGTGTTTCGTTGAAGCATAGCGGGTGCCCCATCCTTTCGCGCTCCGCTCCGCTCAGGGCAGGCTCTTGCGTTTTTTACAATGGCGGGTAACGATGCTGCCGACGCCACGTTTGTCCCCTCTGCACAAAGCCCGTTGTGCATGCGTTCGTGGTTCCCGCCCTTCGCAAAGTGCGCGAAGGACGGGGCACCCTCGGTAATGCTGATGCCAGCCAGATCAACAGCCTGGACACGACGACTGCCCGGGTTGCCTCTGGTTTCCTCTGGCGGGCAGTGAACAATCCAATTTCTGCCTCAAGATCGTTTTTCAGAACGGCGGACGAATTTATATCTTTTTTTTCGTGCGGGCGGGAGTGCGTTGTAATGGCCGGGTGGAGACGGGTTGTGCGAAGCAAACCAAGCGCTGGGGCATTGGAAAGAAAGTACCTGCGCCTTGTTGGGAGAAACGCGAGTTAGCTTTTGGGTTGGTGGCGCGGCAAAGGTTTTCCACAGCTTGCGGCGCGCAATGTTCAAACAACCTTGACTGAGAAAATCCACAGCGATAGGATCGCCGCATCCTAAGAAAAAAAGTGCTCTATGGGTAAAGCCATGACCATATATCCAGATAACTGCAATGACGAGAAGAGCTTCGGAGAATTTCGGCGGAAGGTAAAGTCGTCCGAGGTGTTGTCGGCGTCCATGGAGCGCTTGTTGTTGTCGCTTCGGTTCACGGGAAAAGTGAGCGTGATCATGCAAAACGGACGCGTGCTCAAGTCCGGCTACGAAGAAAGCTATTTCCGGCGGAACGGAGCGGGCGGAGACGACGAAATGGAGGGGAAACTTTAGCCACGGGAGGAGAGACGCCGGCAGGGGGCGAGGCGCGAGTTTGCCGTAACCACTTCCCCTGGGGCGCGGCGAGAAAACTAAATAGCTCAAGCAGGCCATCGTAATAGAAACGAGCCCTGCGTCCGGTTCCCCGCATTGAGCGGGAATTGGCGCGGGGCTTTTTCGTTTTGGGGCTTCTTCGTTTTGAAGCTGCGAGCAGTCGCGGCTTGCCGCTTTCGAAGTGAGCCCTTATCCCCGGCGGTCTGGCCGGGCGTAGTGAAAAAAAGCCAGACGGAACTGAAATTCATTGGTTTGAAGAAGGGGGCGTGATGAAACGCAAAAGCAAGACGGAACAAAACGGGATGGTCGGTGTGGAACTGAAGTATTGCGAGCACTGCGGAGGACTGTGGGTGCGGGAGAAAGGAACGGGAGTGGTGTATTGCGACAAGTGCCGGGCCAAGGTGGATGACCTGCCGGTTCTTAAAAAGCGGCCGAAAAGGGTTACGCTGCCGGGGGAGCATCCGTCGTCGGTGGCGGAAAAGTATGGGACGGAGCCTCGGCGTCGCGACTTTCGCCAATCTTCCCTGGATCCGGATGACAGCGATCTGGAAGCGATGGGAGGTGTGGCATGAGCGATTTCATTGGCTGGATGGCGGCAGAGGCGGAGCGTCCTCCGTTGGGACCGAACCAGGGATCCCTAAGGCGGCGCGACGTTGAGGACGGCGAAGGATGGGCGCGGAGAGCGCGGGATCGGCGCGTGGAGCGGGAGACGGCGGGGCAGCGGATTCCGGAGGATCTTCCGAGACATCAGTTTCCGCAGATGCCAGGGCGTTTCACCACAGAGGGACACGGAGCTGAAGGTCAAAATCCGGCGGATGAAGCTCAGTTTGAGAGCCTGGCGCAGCCTTCGCTCGAAATCGTTGTCGATGAACCGGAGTTTCAGCGGCAGCGGCGGATTTACCGGGGTCGGACGGTGGGGATGCTGCGGCGCTATATGCGGTATTCGATCGAAACCGGGAGGTTGCCTTCGCTGTTGGGGCGGGAGTTCTTTCGGGCGAAGGTTACGTCGTACACCGTGGTTACGTTTGAGGATCGGGTGATCTTTGTGCATGACATGGAGAGGTGTTTGGATCGGCTGGATGGATTTTCACGCAAAGTGTTAGCGCGCATTGTGTTGCAAGAGTATGAGCACGAGGACGCGGCGCGGCTGTTGGGGTGCACGCGAATGACGGCTCACCGAAAACTTCTGGAGGCGTTAGATGGTTTGAGCGCTCTGCTTCTCGAAGTGGGATTGTTAGACCGAGTCCCGAATCGGGAAAAAGCTTGTCAAGGGGGTAATTCGGGCGTTTTCTCCGTAAGTGATAGTGAAGATGGCAAATAAAAAGTTGGAAATCGTGTTACATCTACCCTGTTCGATTTGATATTCTAAACTTAAGAGTGAGGAAATAAAGAAAGCTCACTCAGAAGGCGCGCTTACCGAGCGCGCCTTTCGTTTTTGGGAAAGAATTCTCGGGGAAATGAATCGGGGCGATGATGAAGACGAGGGCCAGGAAGAAAACGGCGGCCAAGACGGCGTTGAAGAAGACGAAGAAGGCGATGGGGAAGAAGTCAACGAGGGATGGTGTGGACGCGAACTCGGCGAAGGAGCCGCGTTCGGTGCAAGTACGAAAAGTGATCACGAGGATGGTAGAGGCGGCGGCTCCTAAGATCGCGAAAGGATTGATTGGGGAGGCGCAGAAGGGTCAGGTGCCGCAGGCAAAATATCTGTACGAGTTTGCGAGCATTTTTCCGGTGCCGGAGGGTGAGAGCGGCACGACCCAGGATTCAGTGGCGAAGTCGTTGATGCGGGCGCTGGGAATTCCGGAGGAGCCGATTACCTACGATGCGGAGGGGAACGTGGTGACGGCGGTGGTGGTGGCGCCGATGGTGGTGACGCCGGTGGTGCCGTTGGCGATAAAGGACCTTGCAGGGCGGGGTGGGATGGCGGAGAAGAACTTCGGGGGCGAGGATGCGGCTGAGGAGCATCGGCCGCGGGCGGTAGTGGCCGGGCCCGGTGATCCTGTTCTGCAGGGAGAGCGGGCAGGAGTGCCCGCTCCACACCGAGCCACGCAACAGCAAGCCGCGCCACTTGGGAGCGATCCCGTAGAATGAGGCGAGCGGGGGATCGAGAGCCGGGGATTGCGGTTTGGGTGCAGGGACCGAGGTCAGCGGGGAAAAGCCCCACTCCAGCCGCAGAGAACGCGGCTAGAGTGGGGCACCCTTCGAGAGATCCAGTTTCCCGAAGTCGAAATCCCCACGCTCCCGCGGGCAGGAGTGCCCGCGCCACACGAGCTCGCGCTACAAGGACGGGAATGGATATTACCTGGTTGACGGAACGGATTGCGGTGGGGGGTGGGATCTGGAACGCGGACAACATGGCGAAAGTGGCGGCGGCGGGGATTACGCACGTCATCGACATGCAGCTGGAGTTTGACGACACGCCGCTGGGCGAGGCGCACGGCGTGGAGGTGTTGTGGAATCCGACCGACGACGATTTTGAGGCGAAGCCGGCGTCACTGTTCGAGCGCGGTGTGGAGTTTGCGGAGCGGGCGCTGGAGACGGATGGGGCGAAGGTGTTTATTCATTGCGCGGCGGGGGTGCATCGGGCGCCGATGATGGCGCTGGCGGTGCTGGCGAAGATGGGATGGACGGTGCCGGATGCGCGGGAGTTGATTGAGGCTCGGCGTCCGGTGGCGGATTTTGCGGATGTTTATGTGGAGAGCGTGGAGAGGTTTTTGAAATCAGGGGCTAGGGGACAGGGCTAGACATGGCCGAGTAAGTATTTATTGTAGGTTTGCTGGAGGAGAAGATTATGTTGAACGCGGGCCGCCGCCCTATGGGGCGGCTTTTTTATTGGGTGCTGATTACGATCGCGGCTTTCGGCTTCCGGCTTTCGGCTTCCGGGGCTGCGACTCAGGGAATCACAACCACGACTGTTGCGGACACCGTGTATCTGGCCGATGGGACGCCGGCGGCGGGGACGCTGATCATCACGTGGCCGGCGTTTGTAACGGCTGGCGGGACGGCGGTGGCCGGAGGATCGACAACTGTCACCTTGGGAACGAATGGGGCGCTGAGCGTGGCGCTGGTGTCGAATGCGAACGCGACTCCGGCCGGGATGTATTACACGGTGGTGTATCAGCTGGGACCGGGGACGGTGAAGACAGAGTATTGGGTGGTGCCGACGACGTCTCCGGCAACGATTGCGCAGGTGATTACTACGCCGGGATCGGGACAGGCGGCCGCGCCGGTTTCGCTGCAGTACGTGAATACGCAACTGGCGACGAAGGCGAATGACGACGCGGTGGTACACCTGGCGGATGCGGAGACGATTACCGGCATCAAGTCATTTTCGGTGCAGCCGATTGTGCCGACGCCGGTGAGTGCCGGGGAAGTAGCGAACAAGTCGTATGTGGATACTTCGGTGGCGAACGTGGGTGCGGGAAATTATCTGCCCCTCGCCGGGGGCGCCATGACGGGGCCCCTGACGCTGCCGGCGAATCCGACAGCGCCGCTGCAGGCTGCGCCGAAGCAGTATGTGGATTCGGCATCGGCGAGCAAGGCGGATTTGATTTTGGGATATGTTCCGACCAGTGAGTTGGGATCGGGGACGGCGACTTCGGGAAGTTGTTTGCTGGGCGGAGGGACTGCGGCGGCTAGTTGGGGATCGTGCGGGACGGGGAGTGGGTCGGGGAATGTTTCGACGACGCCTTCGGCGAACCAGAATGTGACGCAGCCGGAAGGGACGCAGTTTTCGACCAACAATCTGGCGAATGTGCGGTATGTGACGGTGAGCTGGAACTGGTCGCAGACGCCATCGGCCAGTCTGGCGACGCCGGGGAGCAATACGTTGACGTTGACGCCGTGCCCGGCTGGGATTGACACGAGCGGAAATGTGAACAAGCCGTATACCGTGTATATCGCGGGAGGTTCGGGGACGGCGGAAGCGGCGCTGGTCACGGGTGGGACGTGCACGCCTGGAGCGACCAGCGGGACGATTGTGATCACTACGGCGAGCGCGCACACCGGCGTGTATACGGTGAACTCGTCGACTTCGGGAATTCAGGAAGCGCTGAACGACGCGGGCACGGTGGGAGCGGGAGTGGTGATTCCGCCGACGGGAGCGAATGCGAACGCGCTGCCGGTTTATTCGACGATTTATCTGCAGAGCAATAAGGCAGCGCTGCGCGGAGAAGGCAAGTCGACATTGCTGTGCAAGACGCGGTCGGTGTGCTTGTTTATTGGCGATCGGGTGAACTCGAACGATTTTGGCGGGATTGAGGTGAGCGGAATCCGGTTTGCGGCGGGGAACACGTTCGATGGAATTCCGATTACGAATACGGCGTGCGCGACGGGCGTGTCGACGATCACGCTGAGCAACACGGGCGCGAATGCGGTGCAGGTGGGGGATTGGGTCGATCTCAACTGGACGTTCAACCAGCACTATTACGGAATTCATCAGGTGACGACGGCTTCGGCGACGCAGTTTACTTACGCCGATGCGAATTGCGGAGGGTTGACGACGATTGCGTCGCAGGCGAGCGCGGGCTATGCGTCGCTGGAGAACGCGGCGATTGAAGACGATGCGAATGGAACCGATGTGCATGACATCTACGCGGCGGATGGGACGAGCAGCACATCGTGGGGAATCTGGCAGAACCAGATTGTGGTGGATAACGACCAGGCGTTCAAGCTGGACACGATGAACATTGACGAGGGGGCGCATTGCACGGCGAATTATTGCGGGCAGGCGATCTACTTTCCGGGGCCGTTTTCGAAGAATGCGGGGATCGCGTGGCTGAGTCATTTGAACTTTGGGCTGCAGTGCGGCGGAAACGGTGTGACGGATTGGTCGGGGAATACGCTGCGGATTCAGAATTCGGTGATCCAGGCATTTGCGCAGTGGGGCGTGTTTGATGGAACGATGCGCGGGGGATATGGCGGGGGCGAGTTCGACGATGTGTATGAGGAAGTGGGCGGATGCACGAATCCGTTGTATCCGGGGACGGGAACGCAGAAGGCGGGGATGGCCGGGCTGCTGAATAGCGGCGGCGGGAACTCGATTCATGGAGGCGAGTTTCCGGTGGGCGAGCTGCCGCAGTTTGCGGGGAGTGGAAATCAGGGGGCGCGGTACAACTACTGCTTTGTGGTGCATGACACGTCGGAAGGCGTGTCGAAGTGTTTGACGGCGGGATTTGCGTTGGTGGACAGCGCGAGTCCTTCGGGAAGCATTGCGGTTTCGTGGCCTCGAGTGCAGGGGACCGGGACCGTGACCTATGACGTGGTGCGGTCTTCGGGGACGGGCAATGCGGCGATTGCCCCGTATACGGGCGGGTGCGGGGGGGGATCGACGACGGCTTGCGGATCGGTGGCGACGGGGGTGGCGCAGTGCGGGACGACGCTGTGTTCGTTTACGGATTCGGCGAGCGCGAGCACGGCGAGCTATGCGGTTGCGGCTCCATCGTATATGCCGGGATTGTTCTGGTTGCCGGGAGGGATTGTGACGTTGAACTCCTCGGACGCGCAGAATTTTGGGACAGTTCCGACGTTCATGGACGACAACGCGGTGGTGACGGGGATCTCGCCGATCACGACGGAAGCGGGATTGATGGTTCCGCAGGTGTTTTCGCAGAGATGCAGCAATGCGAATGGGAACGAATGGTTGTCGTGCCTGGCGGGGAATTCGAATGGAAATAATTCGATACCGCCCGCGACGCTGCTGCAGTACGGAGAAGCGACGGGCTCGCCGACGCCGGGACTGAAGGGACGGTTGAGCTTTCTGAGTTCGCAGAGCGCTTCGATTGCGAGCGGGGAGATTGTGACGCTGGTGGATTCGAATCCGGCGAAGACGCTGGCGACTCCGGGGAACCGGCCGGCCGAAGATGCGGCGGATACGTATCTGGGGACGGATTCGGGAACGGTGAGCTACTCGAGCGCGGGGCTGGCGATGGGCGCGCCGTATTCGATTTCGTCGTACATCGATTCCTTGCCGAATGGGACAAGTTTTCTGGAACGGCTGACGGCGGGGGCGAAGACGTTTAATGTTCCGGTGACGGTCAATGGAAATCTGACAGTGACGGGAACGTGCACCGGATGCGGATCGGGCGGGAGCGGGTCGGGGACGGTCAATGGTGGAACGGCGGCGCAGTTGGCGCTGTATGCGGCGAATGGGACGGCGGTAAGTGGAGACTCGGCGCTCACGGATAACGGGACGACGCTGAATTATGCGGGCAGCGGAGGATTTACGGCGGCGACGGGGACGATCAGCGGGAACTTGACGGTGAATGGGCAGTTGAATGTGGCGGGACCGTGGCTGGTGAGCACTCCCATACCGGGGACGGCGATGGCGGCGGCGACGGCGGGAACATCGGCGCTGGGAATTTCGAATGACGGGAATTTTTATATTTCCGCGAGCGGCGGGACTCCGCAGAAAGTGGCGACGAGCGCGACGAGTTCTTACTTTTCGAATTTGTTCCAGGAAGATGCGAATGACCTGGGCGAGTACAACGGGACGACCGCACAGAATCTGCATGTGTATTCGAGCTATACGAATTCGTCGACGTGGCAGAGGACGTCGGTGGGATTCGATACGGGGGACGGCTATGCGGTGCTGCGGAGTGAGAGTTCGGTTTCCGGCGGATCGCCGGGGCTGGGATTCTGGCTGAACAACGGGCTGAAGTGGGTGATCGATGCGAACGGCGAGTTTAAGCCTTGGGCGGACGGCACCTACACGATTGGGACGGCGGCTCCGACAACGGGAACGGGGCTGAGGCCTTCGACGATTTATGTGGCGGGAAGCTCGACCAGCAACAGCGGATTCGAGTTGGGGAAATTCGCCAACAACAGCTATGAACTTTGCAATGACACGACGAACGGGACGGTGGTGAACGGACTGGCGACGCTGACGACTGCGGGATGCGCGGTGAAGCTGACGAGCAACGTGACGACGGGAGTGATCGGGGTGGTGATCGCGAATGCGGGGGCGAGCGGGACGGTGACCCTGGTGAGAACGGGGTCGACGTATTGCAGCTTCGATGCGACCGCGACGGTGGTGGGGGATTATGTGACGGCAACGCCAACGTCGAATGGCGGGCAATACTATCTGTGCCACGATGCGGGGTCGACGCTGCCGGGCGGGACCCAGGTTTTGGGGCGAGTGCTGCAGGCGACCTCGGGTGGGGCGACTGCGCAGATGTTTTTCGATATGCCTGGGTCGAGTGCGGGGCCGACCGCGGTTTCGTCGGTGTTTGGAAGAACGGGAGCGGTGACGGCGACCAGCGGCGACTACGGCGTGAGCCAGGTTACGGGAGCAGCGCCGCTGGCATCGCCGACGTTTACGGGGACGGCGACTTTGCCGGATGGAAGCACGATCAGTTCGAGTGCGTGGTCGTTGAGCAGCCACTTCCCGACGCTGAATCAGAATTCGACGGGGACGGCTGCGAACTTGAGCGGGACTCCGGCGCTGCCTAGTGGGACTACGGCGACTACGCAGAGCGCGGGGGACAGCTCCACGAAATTGGCGACAGATGCGTTTGTGGCGACTTCGTTTGCGCCGCTGGCCAGTCCGGCGTTGACGGGAACTCCGACGGCACCGACGGCGAGTGCGGGCACGAACAGCACCCAGGTTGCTACTACGGCTTACGTGGTGGCGACGGAAGCGGGGACGTACGCGACCTGGGGAGCGCAGATGTTTGGGACTACCGTGGCGAGTACGGGCTATGGATCGTGGACAACGCCGGCGGCGATTACGGTCACGGGAATGGATCTGTACATTGCTACGCCGCCGGTGGGCTGCAGCACCTACGCTACGGTGTCGATTTACGATCTTACGGCTTCGGCGGTGGTGGGGAGCTACACGATCACGCTGACGGCGAGCACGAACTTTTATTCGCACGTGAGTGGAAGCAGCAATGTGGCGGCAAGCCACAATCTGACGTTTCGGATTGGCACGGCGGCTTCGGGGTGCAGTACGAATGCGGCTAACATTTTGCCGAATCTTACTTATGTGATGCAGACTCACTGAGGGGGCAGCTTTCAGCTCTCAGCTCTCAGCTTTCAGCCTTCAGCTTTCGGCGAAAATCTTTTACCACAGAGGGCACAGAGGTACACAGAGGTTTGGTTTCATCAGGCCATCTTTGGATGGCCTTTTTGTTTGGAGCTTCGCTATGAAGACTGCAGGGATTGTTTTTGTGATTGCCGTGGCGGCTTGGCTTGGTGGATGTTCGCGGCGGGGTGCGCGGGCGGAGTTTCCGGAGTTGAGGGTGCCGGTTGGTTGCGCTTCGGAAATTTTGATGTCCGGTTGCGACGTGCGGGCGCGAGTGCCGAAGTGTGAGCGGGTGCGGGTGACGTATCGGGCGGGGTGCGAGGAGATTGTGGTGCCGAAGTCGCAGCATGAATAAGGAGGATGGACAATGAGCGGGAAGATCAATCCAGAGGCTATGGAGCCTACTACGTATCAATCATTCGACGAGAGTCCGCGGAATCCGGCGGTGGAGACTTGGGGCGGGACGGACGCGGATGGAGGGTTAATCCCTTCGCCTGCGGTGTCGGAGTCGCATGTGACGCCGGAGGGTCCGGCGGTGTCGCCTAATACCGGGTTGCAGGTGGGAGTTAAGTACTGAGGCAGTTCTCGGTTCTTAGTTCTTAGTTATTGGTTTTCAGTTGTTGGTTATTCGGGGGTCACGCTGGATGCGTGGCCTTTTTTGTTGGAAAGAGACTTATGGAGAAGCGATCTGCGATGACGAATCAAAGCTCAGCGGCTAAAGCCTGGCATCTGGCTGGAGTGGCCGCGTCGGCCGCGGGAATGCATGGGTCCTTCGCTACGCTCAGGATGACAAGCAAAAGCAGGTTCCTCACCTTGGCTACGCTCAGGATGACAAGCAAAAGCAGGTTCCTCACCTTGGCTACGCTCAGGATGGCAAGCAAGAGCAGGTTCCTCACCTTGGCTACGCTCAGGATGACAAGCAGGAGCAGGTTCCTCACCGTCGCTTCGCGGCGGTTCGGAATGACAATCCTAGTGTTTGCGATGACCACAGCCGGCGCGATGGCGACTACTTACTACGTTAGTTCTAGCTTGGGGAACGATGCGAATGCGGGGACTTCTTCTTCCGCGCCCTGGCAGACGCTGGCTCATGTGAATGCGCAGACGTTTAATCCCGGGGATTCGATTTTGTTGCATCGCGGCGATGTTTGGAATGAGAGTTTAGTGCCGCCGTCTTCGGGGACGGCGGGGAATCCGATCACGTTTGACGCTTATGGGGTGGGAGCACCGCCGAATTTCACCGGCTATTACCAGATGCCGACTTCGGGGTGGATCAACGTGACGGGGAACGCGTGGAAAGCGCCGCTGCCGGCGGGCTACACGACGGTGAGTTTCTGTCTCTTCGGATCGATCTGGGGACAGAAGGTATCCGCTGCGTCGTCGAACCTGACGGCGCAGTGGGATTTTTATCTGGTGAGCGGGTACTTGTATGTGTACTCGGTGGGGAATCCATCGATCTATTACAACGAGCCGATTGTGCCCATGGCGTTGTCGAATGTGCCGGTGATTAACGTCAATTCGAAGACGTGGCTGACGTTTCAGCACATTCTGGTGAACTGGTTCGATCAGTACGGCGTGTATGTACAGGGGACCAGCGATCATCTGGTGTTCGCGAACATGGAAGCGGACTCGATGATTCCGCAGGGAACGCAGCCGCTGGGATTTTATGTGGACGAGAGTGCGCCGGGGCCGGGGGACATCAAGATTTACAACGCGGAAGCGCACATGAATTATGACGGGTTCCGGTTTGACGGGTCGGCGACGGCGATCACGATGGTGAACGACAAGGCGTACGCGAACCGGGATGGGGCGCTGGTGGATAACACGTCGGCAGTGACGTATTCGTACTGTCATTTTTATGCGTCGAGCCTGGCGGTGGCGGGATCGACGGACGTGGAGTGGACGACGGGGACGGGTCCGACGGCGGGAGCGGGGAATATTGCGGCGGATACGGCACCGGCGGTGCAGGTGTGGCAGAGATATCCGGCGCGGGTGACGTTGACGGTGGATGACATAGGGATGACGCCGGGAGCGGATTCGTATTACGGGGGAACGGTTCTGCCGGTGGCGCAGAGCCTGGGTGTGCCGGTGGGCGTGGCGGTGACGACGGGGTATACGGGGGAGATCACGCCGCTGATTTCAGAGATTCAGGGATGGATCAACTCGGGGGTCGATGTTACGGCGCATTCGATGTCGCACACGTACTACGTGAATACGAACGCGCTGACGATTCAATACACGGGGAGCGGGACGGCGGCGACGCTGAGCATCAGCGGCAACGTGCTGACGATTACTGTGACCGGGGCGAGCGATGGCGTGAGCTACAACCTGGCTCAAGGGGCGGCGGAAGGAACGGTGCTGTTGCTGCAGAACGCGCTGAATGCGACGGGAAAGTATATGGCGACGCTGCCGCCTCCGCCGTGCCAGGGGCCGTATGGGACGGGATGTTCGGCGTACACGGCAGCGGCGCTGCTGGCGCAGGATCTGGCGAGCGTGACTTCGCAGGATGTGAAAACGAACGCTTACACGATGCAACTGAATGTGTCGCAACTGCAGTCGGACGAGATCAACTTGTCGCGGCAATGGATGACGACGAATTTGAGCGGGCTGCCGGCAACGCCGGTGTATGTGTATCCGGGAGGGTATGAAGATCCGAATATGGAGGCGATGACAGCGGGCGTGCCGTACGCCGGGGCGCGTGGAGCGCTGCACGAGGGCGGAACGGCGAACAACGGGCTGCCGATTGCAGGGGCGAACGATACATACGGCAGTGGATACGATGTGCAGGACATTACGAGTTTTGGGGTGAATCCGACGTGGATGGGGATTACGCCGGCGGCGTTGAATTCGCATATCCAGGCGCTGGTGTGGAAAGAGCGGGTGTGGGGAGTGCCCTGGTCGGTGTTCTGGCACTTGAATGAGCTGGTGCAGAACGATCCGGTGGGCGGGACTGAGGTTACGGATCTGGTGCAGGATTTCGCGAACGCGGGAGCGACGATCGAATCGAACACCGGGCTGGTGAACTGGCTGACGACGGGGACGCTGGAGACGGGCAATGACGGGAATTATTACTACAAGTCCGCGGCGACGAGTACGGCCATGAATTTTCAGCCGACGAGGCAGTCGCCGGTGGTGAATGCGGGAGAGAATCTGGGCACGGCGTATGAGATCGACATCAACGGGATCAATCAGAACGGTTATGGGAGCGGGTGGGAGATTGGGGCGCATGCGTTTATTGGCGATTCTGAGTACGGAGTTGCGGGATCGGGGGCGAGTTCGCATTTTGTGATTGGGACGCCCGCGGGTGCGATGGGACTTCCGGCCTTGCCGCAAACCTGGGTGGATAACAATGAGGCGACGGACGGGCTGGTGTACGCTGCGCCGCAATACGAGTTGCAGCTTGGGACCGGAGGGGGAACGTGGATCGTGGGGCCTCCATCGGGATGCACGTTCACACCGGCAAATTACACCGCGAACCCTACGGGGCTTGCGGATGCAGTGAGCGATATGGAGGCGTGCCGCACGGCCTCTGGCGGGAGCACGGGATTCTATCTGGACGTGCCTGCCGGCGTGTATGCGTTCAGCAATGGCGGGGGCAATGGGCTGGTCTTGCCGCAGACGAATTCAGTGCCATCGTCGGCGTTCATTGTTTTGCGCTCGACCATGGACGCGTTCCTGCCCAATGGACAGACTGTCTGCGCTCATGGGATTCAGGACAATGTTCCGACTTCGACCGACATCGGAATGGACAATCCCGACTGCACCGGCGGGAATATGTACTTTGAGTTGGGACCGACGCAGACGCTACCCGACAACGGTACAGGAACAGGAAGCCATTGTGTGAGCGTCAGCATGTCGGAGACTACCGCAACGTTCACTCTGACGGGAGGAACGAATTGTGCTTCGACATTTCCAACTACGAGCTTCACGGTTGGGCAGATCGTTATGGGCACAAGCTTTACGCCGAACACTTACGACAACCGCTGGCAGATTCTCTCGATTAATAACGCGGCGAGTCCGCCCATGTTGACGGCGCAGGCCTGCCCGTATTCTTCGGCGGGAGCAACGATGTCGAGTTGCGTGACTGGGCTTGGAGCGTCGAGCACGTCGGGCGGCCTGAACGCCGACAACATCATCACCGGGCACTACACGCTGTCGGCCTCGACGAAAACCCTAATTCCGGTCACGAGCGCAATGGTGACGGCGGGGATCCCGATAGAGGTTCCGCTCGGAAACGGCTACGTCTCACCTGCGGGGTGCGATGCGACGGGAAAGACCTGCGTTTCGGGCTACTACATTGTGGACACGGGCAGCTCGCAGGAAGTTGTGCAAGCGGTCAGCGGGCCCAATCAACTTGGGCTATACGCGACGTTCGCCAAGACTCATACCTTCGGGGTTTCTGTTTCGCTCTGTGTGTCGAACTGTACAAGCGGCACGCCGGTGCCGTGCAACGCCACGACTGGCTGCAGCTACACGCTGGCGAACAACCAAGCGATCAACACAGCGAGCTATGACGACCTGCAGCATATGTGGTGGGTCACGAATACGGGCGGCGGTCCGATCACGGCATGCTCGCCGGATGGAACGTCATCGACTTCGTCTCCGCCTGCCTGCGGCGGAACTACAACCATCGGACCCGACCACTGGATGATCGAAGACGCGCGGTTCTCCGGTCCCATCGGCGCAAACATCCTGACCGATGACATCGCGATTGTGCGGCAGGGATCGGAAACGGCGCAGTCGCAACTTTCCAGTCACATCCACTTCCGGAAAGTTGGAGCGATCGACGACTGGACCTCTCTTTTCACGGGGTCGAATTCGGTGAGCGCCGGCGTGGCGTTGGCGTGTGTTTATTGCTCTCTGGTCGATTCGCAGGTAAGCCAGATTATGGAGCCGGGCGTAGAGCATCACGCGATTTCCGACGATGGGACGAGTTCCAAGTTTTCGCACGACTGGCTGGAGGGGGGATCGAGCGGACTGTTCTCCGGCGGATTCTCCGGGCAGTATGGGTTTGGCTCGAATGCGGCGTTTTCTGCGACTTATGTTCCGTTCTGCGACATTGAAGAACGGCGGATTCACTTTACTTATCCGTTCGCGTGGCTGGGAGAGAACAACGTCAACATCAACTTCAATCCCAACCTCAGTTTGAGCTCGGGCTGGTCGCGCGTCCGCAAGATGGCGCAGGAGAGCAAAGTAGGCTGCCGCATCGTCGAGGCCGGGAACGTTTATGAGAATACCGATCCGAGCGGGGGAAACTATACCCAGGCGCGGGGATACAACATCCGCAATCGTTCGGGTGGGCTGAACGGAAGCTGGTACGACGTCCAGATCAACAATGTTTTTTCCGCGGACAATATCTACCGGCACGCCTGTAACGGGATTGAGATGACGCGTTCGGATGAGTCGGGGGGCAACGGCGGCGGGACATCTTATCCGCCCAACGCGATGTACCTGGACAATCTGCTGGGTTACGACATCAGCAGCGGGCAAGCGACGACGCATCCATATTGCTCGGGTGAGACGGACAGCTATGGCCTGCAGTTGGATTCCGGGCAGAACTCGGGCTGGACAGGAACGTTGACGGTGAACTCGGCAGGTTCGGCTACGTTCGTGGCGACTTCGGACAATTACACGAACATTTTGGTGGGAGGATCGAGCGGCACGCTGACGACGGGAACTTCCTGCGCCGGCGGCACATCGGCGACGATCTGCTCACCTTCGGCCACGGAGGAATTTAGTGACTGCTCCACTGGCGCTTCCGGCTGCCTCTCGAATTCGGCGAACTGGTGGACGGGGAACGCGAGCGTCATCGTCAACGGCACCAGCTACGGCATTAACTCCTGCACGTCGGCCACTGTGTGCACGATCAGCGGAGGCACCTTGTCGGCAGGGACCGGAGTGAGTTACTCCGCCGTTCCGCTGGGCAAGGAGGCTTTCGATATGAGCGTGGGCGATCCGGCGCCGATCTACGGCTGTTCGGGAGCGCTCGCTGGAGCTAACACGCCGACGATCACATATTCCGGTGAGAGCTTTCCGACGCTGGGATACGCCGTTACTTCTGCCTCCGCGGCATGGAACGGGAACACGGGATTCTCGACCAGTAATGTGAGCGTCAACATTATCGGGGACTTCTCTGGATTTACGTTGGGGACCAGCGATTCCACGTGCGAAACGACGAACCTTCAGTCTTCTCCGCAGCGGGTGACCGTCAACCATGTGGATGTGATCACGAATAACAACCACGGCATTGGAAACGCGACGAACGTGAGCAGCGGTTTGGCGCATGGTGCCGGCCCGAACCTGATGATTCAGGGAGCAATTATTAACAGCATTCTGTTCGGCGGGTGGTCGATTCCGGCATCGAGCGATGGGTGCGGAACGATTGGATTCATGGCCGACGAAACCACTCTGACCAACGTACCGATGGTGTGGCCGGGCGAGACTGCCAGCAATTATTCAGGATGCTACGAGAACAACAATCCGAACTTCCAGGTGGGGCCGAGCTACACCACATCGCAGTTTCCGACGGCCGCGACGATGTGCAGCTATTGGGCGGGGAGCGCGGCGTGTACGAGCGGAACACAGAATATCAACGTGGCGGACTATCACGTATTTGAGCAGGCGAGCGGCAGTCCGTATGGGGCGGGCGGGGCAAACGACGCGGCGGATGGATTGCAGCAAGGGCCGAACATTCCGGCGATCGATACGGCGATGACGGCGAACATCTTTGCGTGCCCTTATGGATGCGCGTTTGCCGCACCGTATGCCGATGTGATGTTTGCGGGATCGGCGCTTCTGCCGTTCACGGCAGGCATCGATTACAACAATGTATTTCCGACAGCGCCGCATCAGATTGGGCGGCTATGGGACTACACGACGGAGTGGCCGTACCTTAACACGTGCACGAATGGGACGAACGTATGCGCGGCAACGGCGACCACGTTTACCTGGACGAATCTGGATAGCCGACTGCAGACGATGGCACAGAATGGTGTGCCTTACATGCAGATGCCGCTGGCGCGGACGCCGAATTTTGCCAGTTCGAATCCGAGCGACACGAACTGCAACGATTACGTTTTCGGGGGTCTACAGGCGAGCCAGTTACCGGGGCAATGCGATCCGCCGAGCGATCTGAACACGAATGGGACAGGCGCGAATTTGTACTGGCGGAATTGGGCGGCGGCGCTGGCCACGCATGTGAACCAGGCCGGTTATGTGACGGGAACGGGAGCGTGGGCGGCGGGCGGGGCGAGTTGTCCGGGATCCTCTGCATGCCCGCACGCACGGCTGTTGATTTATGAGACGTGGAACGAGCCGGACGACGTGCAGTTCTTTACCGGCTCGTACGATCAGCTCATTCGCATGGAGCAGGACTTGTACTGCATCGTGAAGGGCGGGGCATTCACGATCACAGCGACGGGTGAGACGTGCGCGCAGGTGCAGGCGACGGTGACGAGCGTGACGTTGACGGCGCCGGTGGACCCGATGGCATGGGTGGTGATGCCTTCGTATCATGGCGGGACGACGGCGATGGCGCAGGCGTTTCTGTATTGCACGGGGAGTGGCGTGGGGTCACAAAGCTGCCACGGTGGAGGAGCGGCCGAGAGCGATGCGGTGAACTTCCACCTGAAGGCGGGTTGCAGTTCCGGGGTTTGCGGCACCAGCCCAACGATGGAAGCGCAACTGGATTCGTGGGTTTCTGCGATCCAGGGAATTTTGCAGCCGACGGAACTGGCGAAGCCGTTGTTTAACACCGAGGGTGGATTCAATGGATTGGGCTGGCTCGCGCCCTACACCGATGCCAACATGCAGGCGTCGTTTGTGGGGCGCGATTACATTTACGAACTGCAAAAGAAGATCAGCAATCACATCTGGTACGACTGGGCGTCGGGTAATAACGGCTTGGGGTCGACGGCAGCGAATACCGCCTATGGAGCGATCGAAGGATGGCTGGCGGGGGCGCAGTTTGGCGGGTGTGTGACTTCGGCTCCGGGAACCGCGGGGAGCGGGCTTTACACCTACAGTTGCACGCTGACGCTGGCGAATGGAACGCAAGCGCTGGCGATCTGGGATAACTCGCAGACTTGCACGCCGTGCACGACGACGAACCAGAATGTGCCGGCGCAGTATACGAATTTTCTGACGCCGTCTGGCGGGGCGCTGACGCCAATTGTCGGCAGAGTGGTTGCGGTGGGGATTGAGCCGATGTTGCTGTTGGCGGGGACGGCGTAGGGGCGGCGGTTTCTGGGGCTAAAGCCCTTTCGATTTTTCGGGCTTTACGCGGCGCTGAAGCGCCGCTCTTCCACGGGGTGGTGGGTTTCGGTGTTTATCGAGGACGTTTTCCCAAAGTCATCCGTGGTCAGGCGGCTCAGCTTCGCCTTCGCGGGACAGCCGAGGCGGCTGTCCCCACATGGGCGGTGGTGGCCCCGGCATATACGAATCGAAGAACCAGGATCGAAGAATGAGGGGACGATGCAGTATCGAGTAAAACAAATCGCAAGGACTGCGCGAGTGGCAATGGTGTACAAGAATTTCGCGCTGAACCGGAATGTGTCGCACGTAGGGCTGGGAGTCTCGGCGCTGCAGAACCAGCGAGCGCTGCGAACAGCGGGATACATGGCGGAAGTGAGGGCGCTGGGCAGCGGAGAGGAACTGCGGCAAGTGCTCGAGGAGGACCGGCAGACGGCTGCTTTGGCGCATCATGTGCCGCTTACGCATGTGGTGGTGTCGGCGCCGTGGATTGCGACGAAGGAACTGGCGGAGATGGCGTACCGGCATCCGGATGTGGAGCTTGCGGTGTTGTCGCATTCGAATGTGGGGTTCCTGCAGGCGGATCCGCAGGCGATTGCGTTGCTGCGCGAGGGCGCGGACCTGGAGCGGGCGCTGCCGAATTTTCATATTGGGGCGAACTCGGCAAGTTTGCGGAACTGGTGGCAGGCGGCGTATCAGACGCCAATGCTGCTGTTGCCCAATATGTATCCGTTTGAGGCGCTGCGAAGCCGGCGAATGTGGAGCGGAGGGACGCTGCGGATTGGATGCTTTTGCGCGATTCGTCCCTACAAGAATGTATTGACGGCTGCGGCAGCGGCGCTGGAAGTGAGTGTGCGGCTGCGGGCTCCGGACCTGGAGTTCTGGATTTCGGGGGGGCGGACGGAGGGTGGAGGGACGATACCGGAGGCGATTCATCAGATGTATGCGAGGGTGCCGCGGGCGAAGGTGGTGGCGAATCATTGGGAGAGCTGGCCGCGGTTTCGGGAGACTGTGGGGTCGATGGATTTGCTGATGCAGCCGTCGTACACGGAGACGTTCAACATGGTGACGGCGGATGGGATTGCGCGCGGCGTGCCGTCGGTGGTGAGCGAGGCGATTGCCTGGGCTCCGAAAAACTGGAAAGCGGCGACGGATGAAGCGCGGGACATGGCGGATCGGGCAGTGGCGCTGCTGCATGATCCGACGGCGATTGAGCAGGGCATGGACGCGCTGACGGCGAACAACGAAGCGGCGTTGCGGGAGTGGAAGAAGTTTGTGGCGCTGCGGGTTTAGAGAATAGGGACCAGGGGTCAGGGGCTAGGGGCTAAATTCCAGGAAGAGCTGATCGTGGAGTGCGTGATTCAACTTGGATCGCGCCAGGGCGGGAGTGTGTGAACAGGGTCGAAAAAGAAACGGAGGAATGATTATGGAAAAGAGAAGTTGGGGACGGGTGGCGTTGGCAGCGGTGTTGAGCATGACGATGATTGCGTCGGGATGCTCGACGAATTGGATTGGGGAGTCGGAAGAGATTGTGGCGGCGCTGATTCCGGCGGCGACGAACATTGTGACGCTGGCGGCGGTGATGGAGGGGAAAACGGTTTCGACTGCGGACGTGCAGGCGATTCAGAATGCAGGGACGCAGGCTGGGGCGGATTTGCAGCTGGTGCAGTCGCTGGTTGCGGCGTATGAGAAGGCGGACGCGACGGCGCAGCCGGGGATTTTGAATCAGATTGAAACGGCGATCACCACGGTGCAGAACAATCTGCAGGAACTGCTGCCGGCGCTACATATAACGGATGCGGCGACGCAGGCGAAGATTACGGCGGTGGTGGGGCTGGTGCTGTCGGAAGTGCAATCGCTGGCGGCGATTTTGCCGATTGTGAAGAACCAGGGGCTAGGGGTCAGGGGTCAGGGGATAGCAAGATCGACGATCGGGTTGGGGACGGCGCGGGCTCGGGTTCCGTTGTCGGCGGAGGAGTTTGTGGCTTCTTATAACGCTACGCTGGCGGCGAAGACGGGGAATGAGGAACTGGATCGGGCTACGGCGGGGTTGAAGATTCATTCGCATAACAAGGTGGAGCGTTGGGCTTCGGCGGGATTGCTGAAGTAGATCTGAATCAGGGGTTAGGGGTTAGGGATCAGGGGTTAGGGATCAGGGGTTAGGGATCAGGGGTTAGGGATCAGGGGTTAGGGATCAGGGGTTAGGGATC
>Ga0302326_10000920_pt1 | contig 77137 bp, 80 predicted proteins | sample Palsa_T0_3_FD_202264 | JGI IMG/M metagenome (GOLD analysis project Ga0302326, IMG submission 202264) | Peat permafrost microbial communities from Stordalen Mire near Abisko, Sweden - Palsa_T0_3 | ecosystem: Environmental > Terrestrial > Soil > Palsa > Peat permafrost | place: Sweden: Abisko...
AACAGGGCAATCCCGCGCTCGCCCGCCTCGGGATCGATGGCGGCAACATGGAAGGCAAGGAGGTCCGTTTCGGAGTGGCGGGGTCCGCACTGTTCTCGGTGGTCTCGACCGCTTCGAGCGACGGCGCAGTGAACAGCGCCGACGATAGTTTCACCCGCCCAGCGGCTTGACGAGAGCGTCGCGGCGCAAAGACGTGATGCGATCTCTCTCCTTCGACGCCGAAGTCCTCCGCAAGCACCTGCTATGGCACAATATCGCGGCCCTGACCCGCACTCAAAGGCGGTCCTCGGCGGCACAGCCAATCTCATCGCTTTGTGCGGTTTCAAAATAGTCGCGGCCCAAATGGAGCATAGTACTCGTCAATTTCCTGGATTTTGTTCCACTTAGGCAAGAACTCAATTTTTTCCCTTGACCAATGAACGCTAGTGGGCCTATACTCTGTACAACGGTTGACCGTTGCGCACCATAGAATGCAACTGTGTTGCTGAATACATCGGGACTAATAGGTCGGATACGCTGACCTCAGAAGGAGAAAACATGCGGTTTTTCAAATTCGCCTCCCCCCCCGCGATAGCGGCGGGCCTTTTCGCGCTCTTGGCGTCCTCGGGCGCACTGGCGCAAGACTATACCTGCACGCCCAGCAACTTCAGCGTCTGGACCGCCCAATACAACGGCCAGCGCACTGGAGCTAATACGTCGGAAACCTGCCTCACGCCCACAAACGTCGGTGGCGGAACCATGGCTCAGCAGCTTCAGCTTCTCACGCCATCGGAGCCCAACTCGTGCTCCCCGTCGAGCCCAACCGCGGCCGCCTGCTGCTCGGCGAGCTACACTGGCGGATCCGGCTACAGCCCCGTCTACGCCCAGCCGCTCTACATCTACGGCGCAACGGTTACGGGTGCGCCTGGCGGCACGGCGAATATTGTCGTTGTCGCAACGCTCCTGGACCAGGTCTACGCTTTCGATGCCACCGCCCAGCAGACCACAACCAACCCGTGTAAACGCGTCGGTGCCTTGGGGAAAGTGGTATTGGGTTAGGAACCTGCTCGGAGGGGGCAGCAGTGGCGACTGCTACTCTTCTGGCAGCGCGGGCACACCCATATCCCAGCCCGGCCCCGGGCTTCCGGACGCGGGCATTCTGTCGACGCCCGTCGCTTACGTCGCAGACAACGTAGTCTACGTGGTGGGCGGCTGCCAAACGGCGAGCGGCGGCATCTACTGGTACCTGCACGGCCTCAGCCTCGCGGATGGCACCGATAAGTTTACTCCGATAGCCGTGGGCTCCGGGGTCTACGCTCCCGCTTCGTCGGGCGCGGCCGGGGCAGGGCCTTCGGGCTGCACGACGAACTGCACGGTTGAGTTCGCCGCTCAATATCAACTCCAGCGCCCCGCATTGCTGCTCGACAACGGGGACGTCTACATCGGTTTCGGTGTTGCAAACGGAAGCGAGACCAGCTTCTCCTATCCTTACCATGGCTGGCTCATCGGCTACCCCGCCTCCGGTACCGGAGGGGCAAATTTTGCCTTCGCTTCCACCGCCGTGCTAGACCCATCGGGGAGCCCTTTCGTGTCATGCAGCAGCGACACCAGTCCGCCCTGGACCAACGAGTGCGGCCTAGGCGGCGGCCACTGGAAAAACTCGGCCGTTTTCTCCTCGGACGGCTTGAACTATATCCTGGCTGGTATGGGCAACGGGGGATTCCATGCGTCGGCCTATGGCACCTCCACAGCCTACGGCTACGGCGAATCGGTAGTGAGCTTCAGTGACAGCACGACCTGCACGACGTCCAGCACGCCGGGCACTTGCGCCCCGAACGGATTCTTTACGCCCAATGCCTTCGGTTCGCTCAATGTCAACGACGAGGATATGGGCGCCTCCGGAATTCTGGTCACGGATTCGAACACCGGTACGCCCCAACTCGTCACCTTCGACAAATCGGGCCAAGGCTACGTTTTGAACCCGAATGGCGGGCTTGCGGGGTACAACAGCTCCGACTGCAGCGGGTGCGAGTTCGCCGGCTCGCTCACCAGCCCGGCCAGCGGATTCAGCGGCCCATGCTACGGCGGGCTGGGCAACGCCGACAACGCACCTTGCGATTCGGTCTTCAGCCAGGTCTATTGGAACAGCTACCTGTTCCTATGGCCACGCTCGGAGGACTTCGATTGGTGCTACTGGAGCAGCCCCGCCTTCGTCTGCGATCCACAAACGGGGAGGCTCGACGACGACAATCTCACGCCGTCCGGTTTTCCCGGCGGAAGCCTAACCCTCTCCGCCAATGGCACGACCCTCTCAACGGCAATCCTCTGGGGGATTCTAAACCCCAATGCCGCAAAGCCGTACGAGGAGCCGGACAAGGCTCCGGCCGACTTCTCGGGACACCTGAGGGCATATGAACTGGTGACGCCGCCCAGCTCCAGCACCGCATTCGTGGCCGACAAACTGTGGACCAGCTCGGACCAGTGGTTGGGGTCCGTTTTCGCGCTACCAATCGTGGCAAACGGCAGCGTCTATGTGCCCACCTACGATAACGGCGTCGTGGTGTACCATCCGTAGACCGGCTAGGCGACGGTGCTATCCATGCAATCTCCAATCTTCGGGTGCATATCCGCAGCTATTCTATCTCTTGTTGGCGGCGCGGCCTTGGGCCAGACCGCGCCGCAGGCCCAAACGATCAACAAAGGCACCATCACGCTGCTAACCGGCTTCGGCTCGCAGGGCTACAATGAACCTGGGCAACTGATCGAGGTTTCGCCGGGCGCCTTCGTAGGTATTGCCATAGGCGACAACGCAACCGCGTTCAAGCTGACCAGCCAAGGCGCCGTGTCAGTGCTCTACACGTTCCCGACGAATGCGGGGCCGATTCAGCCCCTGGTGCAGGCCGTGAACGGCAGGATCTACGGTAGCCAGACCGTCCCTCTATCGAACTTCAGCTTGAGCCTCGGCGGAGTAGAAGAGACCTACCAGTCGCCGGTGACATACCCTCCGTGGCTGTCCTTCCAGTTGCCGGACGGCGGCCTGTACGGGACAACTTGGGCGGGAAGTGGGCACGATGCGCTCGTGCAACTGATGATGGACGGCCACGCGAAAATTGTGCATAACTTCACCGCCGAGGAAGGCATGCCTTACGGGCGGCCCATCAGGGCATCGGACGGCAATTTCTACGGCATTTCCGCGGCGCCGGCCCCCCACAGCCATTCGTCGACGTCGGCGATGGTCTACCGAGTCAATCCGCAGGGCGACCTTTCGATCATGGCGACTTACCCGGACGGCCGCCCCGGCTATCCCATCGGCTACGGGAAGGAGTATCTAGTGCAGGCCACCAACGGCGTGCTGTACGGTACAGCGGCATTTGGGGGCAAGAACAAAGGCGGAGCGATCTTCCAGCTCTCGCTGGACGGGACTTACAAACTGCTCTACGAATTCCCCAACTATATCGCCGGAATTCCCACCTTCCTCACCGAGGCGAGCGACGGAAACCTATATGGCGTAGCTCAGGCCCAGTATCAGCTTGGCGGGCCCAGTTCCCTGTTCCGCATCACTCTGGGCGGCCAGTTCGAAACGCTCCAAGTGCTCAACGGCCTGCAAATCGGAACCTGTCCCTGCTGGTTGACGCAGGGCAGCGATGGCTTGTTCTATGGCACCACGATGTCCGGTGGGCCCGGCATCGGCACAGCTTGGACTTGGAATCTGGGGCTGCCTAAGCCGCTGCCCACCGTCAGTGGGCTGATCCCCGCCAGCGGCAAACCCGGAGCCAGCTTGATTCTCTGGGGCGAAAACCTGCTGGGCGCGACGGGCGTCAGCTTTAATGGAACCCCCGCCACCACGATCAGCAATATCAGCAAGGAGTACGTGGCAGTCACTGTGCCCGCCGGCGCTACCACGGGTCCCGTCACGATTACGACGCCGAACGGCAGCGCGACTTCGTCAGGTTCCTTCACCGTCGAGTGACGGATGGCAGCGCTGTACATACGATGAAAGGAGGGGAATCGAGTGCGTTGGACAAGGCCGGACTTCGAAGAAATCGCGGCCGGTTACGAGATCAACTCCTATGCACCGGCTGAAATGTGAGCGTTCCGCACTACTGCCGTCGAAGCCCTTATCACGCATCGTCGCGCTCATCGAGTTTTTGTCGACACGACACGGCCGGCGATCTCATCACAGGTCTGAACTATCCGCGGCGAACGACGGCCAAGTTTGCCATGACGCGCGGCGACTTCGGCGGCGCGGGCCTGTTTCTCGGCCACCGCGCCATGATCCGGTTGACCCCCGGGTTCTTCGGCCAGTGCTGGGAGAAAATATCCGCTCACCGAGTGAAGCACCCACGGACCTCGACGGCGGGTCTTGAGAATTGGCGATAGACCGGACAACGTCCGGCATGGACCGCAGAGACTGAATGGCGTCTTCCAGCCCGCTCCGCCATTGTGGAGCCGCGCAGAGGGGCTTCCTGCATGAGTCGGCGAGAAAGGGTTTTGGGCTCGCGGACGATACGTGAGTCCACAATGAAACCAGTCGGAAAGCCGGATGCTCGAAATGGGCACGTCCGGTTGGATGACTGGGGATGGGAAACGGGCGGCGCATCGGCGTCAGTACCCGCGCCCATCCTCGACTCTACCGGCGCGGGCCTCAGCCCCGCTCTTGGTCCCTATTCGTACCGTAGACACACGATGGGGTCCAGGTTGGCGGCGCGATTTGCGGGATAAAACCCGAAAAACAATCCCACCCCGACCGAGATCATCACGCCCAGTGTGATCCACAGCACAGAAAGCGTTGCCGGAATCGATGGAACCAGCGCACGAATGATGAACGCGATCAGTGCGCCGCACAAAATGCCGAGCGCGCCGCCAATGCCCGAAAGCGTAACGGCCTCCAGCAGGAACTGCACGCGGATGTCCGCCTTGCGCGCGCCGATGGCCTTGCGGATGCCGATTTCCTGCGTGCGTTCGGTGACCGATATCAGCATGATGTTCATCACGCCGATGCCGCCCACCAACAGCCCAATAGAACTGATAACGCCAGTGAGCAGCACCATGGCGCCGGTGAGCTGGTTCCATAGGTCCAGGAAGAAATTGGCGTCGGCCACGTCGAAATCGTTTTCGCCGTTGTGCGGGACGCGGCGGCGGCGGCGCATGGCTTCGATAATATCGTCGCGGGCGCGGCTGACGTCCGCATCCGGGCGCACCGAGGCGATCAAAAAGACTTCGCGGATCTCGGGATAATTTTTGTGGAAATTGGTGAGCGGGATCACGGCGAACTGGTCCACGCCAAAGCCGCCGAATAAGCCGGGGTCCTTCACGAAAACTCCGACGACCTGATAGAGCCGGCCATTGAGGCGGACCATCTTGCCGATCGCGTCGACGTGCGGAAACAGGGCGTCGGCGATGGCCTGGCCGATGACGATCACGTCGCGGGAGTGGTCCAGATCGAACTGGGAAACGAAGCGGCCCTCGCCCACCGCGAACAGCGGCACAGCGTTGGCATAGTCCGGTTCCACGCCGCGCACAATCATGCGCTCCACGTGTTGGGCGCCGAAGGTGATCTGGTCCACGACCTCGCCCAGGTTGATGCGTTGGGCGAACGCGGTGGCGTAGGCCAGCGATGGGACCGTCTCCGCTAGGTATCGGGCGTCGTCGAACCGCAGATATTTGCGCGCGCGGATATTGGCCGGCAGACGCGAAAGGCCCGTATAGCCCGGCGGAATCCGCAAGACGAAAAGGGCCTGCGAGCCGAGGTTGCGGATGCGTCCCTCGATGTAGCCGTTGAGCCCGTCGATGATGGCCGCCACGGAAATGACCGAAGTGACACCGATAACGATACCCAGGATGGTCAGCCCGGAGCGTACCTTCCGCGAGCGGAGGGTGTCCAGGGCGACCAGCAGGTTTTCCTTGACTTCAGCACGGGTCATTTGGAACCGCCGACGCACGCCGATGCACGCCGATCAAAATCGTTAACGAGACGTTTGACCTGTACTCGCCGGCCGCCAACATTGATGAGCAGGCAGACTTGAAGGCCCGTGGCCTTCAGATAATTCAGGCACTGTGCGGCGTGAATGTCGTCCAGGCCCTTCATCGCCTTCAATTCCAACAGCACGCTGCCTTCGACCAGAATATCGGCGACGTATTCGCCGACGACCACCTCCTCGTAGTGTACCTGAATAGCCCACTGCTGCTGAACCGCGTAGCCCGCATTTCGCAATTCGTGCGCCAAGGCGTTCTCGTACACTTTTTCCAGAAAACCCGGCCCTAACGTATTGCCAACGGCATAGGCACGCCCGATCACCTGCTCAGTAATCTCATCTAATCGGCGTGCATCGGCGTGCATCGGCGGTTCCATATTCTTGTCTACTCGGTTCGTAGCGCGGTTACAGGGTCCAGTTTAGCCGCCTTCGTGGCTGGATAAATCCCGAAAAACAGCCCAATAATCGAACTAAGCGCCACGCCCAGAATAGCCACCCAAGTCTGCACCGCGGCCGGCAGCGACGTCAAACTGCGAATGGCCAGCGCGCACAGAAATCCAATGAACACCCCTATCAGTCCCCCCACAATGCACTGCATCACGCTCTCGGTCAGAAACTGCATCAGTATATCGTTTTGCGTCGCTCCCATCGCCCGCCGTACGCCGATCTCCTTGGTCCGCTCCGTCACGCTGACTAACATGACATTCATGATGACAATCCCGCCCACTATAGCGGAGATCGAACTTACCATAACAAACACCGCGAAGAACGCCGAACTGATGCTTTGCCACAAGGAGATGTAACTCTGAGCCGTGCCAATATAGAAGTCTTCGTCGCGGCCTTCGGTAATGTGGCGGCGGGCGCGCAGAATCACCCGCACATCGTCCTGCGCCTGTTGGAACAATTGCTCGCTGCCGGAAGCCTTGATTTCGAGCGTCAGGCTGTTTCGCGATCCGCGGATTCGCAGGTATGTATTCAGCGGGATAATCATGAACGTATCCTGGTCCTGGCCCAGCACTGAGCCAATGGGCTCGAACGTCCCGATTACCGTGAACTCTTCGTTGCCCGTTTTAACCATCTGTCCGACGGGGTCCATTCCGCTAAACAGTTCCCGCACCAGCCGGTCGCCCAGCAGGCAGACCGGTGCGGCGTGGCGGTCTTCGGACTCGGTAAAATACCTGCCCAGCGCCAGCGTGCGTGTGTCGATCTCGGCCATGTTGGAAGTGTGGCCGTACAGCGAGACGTCTTCCAGGTCTCGATTCCGGTAACGTGCGCCGAGCGTGGTGGCCACCGATGCGCCCACATACTGGCAGTGGGCGCAGCCTTCCGCCACGGCCTGCATGTCTTCCGGCAGGATATTCTTATTGCGCTGGGCGCGGGCGACCACCGCGAAATCCGTCAACACAAAGGGCAGGCGCGAAATGCGAAAGACGTTGGTGCCCAGATTCGCGATCTTTGTTTCCACGTAACGGTTGGCGCCCTGCACCATGGTCATGACGGCGATCAGTGTGGCCACCCCCATGGTTAAGCCGAGCATGGTCAGGGCGGCGCGTAGCTTGTGGGCGTGCAGGGCGTCGGCCGCCAGAAAGATGTTGTCGCGGAAGGCCAGCATGTACTTAAGTCGCGACCTTGCGCCAATTCTTTCCAACCTGCACGATCAACTCAGCGGGGGGGGCGGCCAGCGCCAGATCGTGCACGCGTTGACCGTTTATCTCGACCGCGCCCGCTTTGATCTTACGCACGGCGTCCGTGACCGAGTCCGCCAGCCCAATCTTCGCCAGCAATTTGTCGACCCGGATGCCGGCGGCGGTGCGCACGTCTTCGGGCAGCGGCGCCACTTGTATGTCTGCCGGAGCTTCGTGACGGCGCACCACGCGATTGAATTCCTCCTCCGCGCGCGCGGCGTCCGCGGCTGAGTGGAAATCGGTTACTATCAGTCGCGCCAGTTCGGCTTTCGCCTGCATGGGATGCACCTCTCCGCCGGCGATACGCGCGCGCATGCGGTCGATCTCGGCCAGGCTGCGATCCGTGAGTAGTTCGTAATAGCGGAACATCAGGCCGTCGCCAATCTGCATCACCTTGCGGTACATGATCTCCGCCGGCTCCGTGATGCCGATATAATTGCCCAGCGATTTGGACATCTTGTTGACGCCGTCCAGACCCTCGAGCAGCGGCACGGTGGCCACGATCTGCTGCGGCTGTCCGTAGTCTTTCTGAATCTCGCGCCCCACCAGCAGGTTGAACTTCTGGTCGGTCCCGCCCATTTCCAGGTCGCACCGCAGGGCCACGGAATCATAAGCCTGCGCCAGCGGATAGAGCAATTCGTGTACGGAAATCGGCACGCCGTCTTTGAAGCGTTTGGAAAACTCGGCGCGCTCCAGGATGCGCGCCACGGTGTAGCGCGAGCACAGCCGCACCAGTTCCTCGTAGCGCAGGGGCTGCAGCCATTCACTATTGAAGCGCACCTCGGTCTTCTCGGGATCCAGGATTTTGAAGACCTGCGCGCGGTAGGTTTCGGCGTTGCGGTCGATATCGTCGCGCGTCATGGCCGGACGCGTGATATTGCGGCCCGTGGGATCGCCGATCAGCGACGTCATATCGCCGATCAGGAAGATGACGGTGTGGCCCAGGTCCTGGAAATGTTTCATCTTGCGCAGCAGGACGGTGTGGCCCAGGTGCAGATCGGGCGCGGTGGGATCGAAGCCGGCCTTCACACGCAACGGCCGGCCGGCCTGCGCTGCCTGCGCCAGGCGTTCCCGCAGATCTTCTTCGCGAATGATCTCGGCCAGACCTTTCTTCAGATAGGTTAGTTGTTCGTCGACGGGAAGCACTCCGATTAAGTTAGCATGGCGGGCCGGTGCGGCTTGGCGGACGACGTGCTATGCGATCTTGATGAACGTTGACCTGCCCAGGCTTGGTTGGTAGTGGTTCAGTTTTCTTGTGGGGCGGCCAATCTTGGCCGCAGGCGGCTTATAGTGGGTCCGTGGGCCGAAAAGATTGTGGTGAGGCGAAGCTCTTGGCCCGCCTGGCCCGGCGCTTTGGAGCGCGGATGGGGGTGTGGGGGAAGGGGATGGTGTTTGAATCCCCTTCCCCCGCCCAGCACGCAGTCCCCCCGGAGCGCGTCCAGCGCGGTGGCCCAGTCCGTGCCGAGCATGGCGAACACGCGCGCGCCCTTTTCGATCACCGTGGCGGCGGCCGCCAGTACCCGCGCGTCCACCGCCCAGGCCAGCGCGCGCAGGACCGGCGAGGCTAACCGCAGCGAGAAGACTACGCCCTCGGGCGTTTCAATACGCAAAGCCGACGCGCGCGCGAGTGTCATGTGCGGCCTACTCTCGCAAGGAGGATGGATACCGCGGCCAATTCCAGAATGCCGAATGCGATTTTCAGACTATATGGCAGCACCGGCTGATGATACTGGGATACGAACGCTTCCGCGATGCCCGCCCACACCAGCATGGCCGCCGCGCCCAGCGCGATGGCGAGCAAATCGTGGGCCACGGCGCGCAACCGGTCCGCGCGGGAAGTCCGCTCACCCCAACCGATGAGCGCGCTGGACAATATGAATCCGGCTTGTCCGCCCAGCAGAATGAAACGGCCGTGACCCCGCGGGCCTCTCAAAAGCGGTTGACAGGCGTAAGGCGACGGGCTACAGTGTAGAGAGCGTGGAAATACGGACATTCTTCCACAAGGGCTTAAGATCCTCTACCTGGATGACAATCCGAAAGGCCTGCCTCCGGACGCCGTGGATAAGCTCCGGGCAATGCTGACGTTCCTGCAGGACATGCAGGATCCGGAAAAGCTTCGCGCTTTCCCATTGTGGCGGGCCCACCGGCTCGCCGGGGATCGCAAAGGAGTCTGGAGCCTGCACGTTACGCGCAACTGGCGTCTGACGTTTCAGATCAAGGACGGCGAGGTATGGGACGTGAACTATGAAGATTATCATTAAGGAGAAGACCATGCGAATGCACAGCCCCGTTCATCCGGGACGATTTCTGCGGTCCGAAGTCGTTGAAGCCCACAACCTCTCCGTCACGGAGGCGGCGAAGGTTCTGCGCGTATCGCGCCCGACCCTTTCCAGCCTCCTGAACGCGAGGGCGGACCTTTCCGGCGAGATGGCCCTGCGCTTCGAGAAAGCGTTCGGCGTCGACATGGACACCTTGATGCGCATGCAGAATTCCTACGACATTGCGCAGACACGCAGCCGCGCGAACGAAATCAACGTCGAGCGCTATCAGCCGTGGCCGGCGGCTTAAGCGGTCGGTTACAGCGCGACCCGATGGCGGCTTGGCAGGCTTCGCTGGAGACGGTTAGACTTCTATGAACGGCCATGGCCAGACGACGACGGTCAAAGGCGCGCTAGCAGGCTGCGGAAAAAGGCCCAGGGATCGCTCGGCAGGAACACAGACTAAAGTCTGTGCCACCTGTTATCAGCAACTTACAAGCACATGGTGGCACAGGCTTCAGCCTGTGAATGCCTTTTTCCGCGGCCCGCTAGGACGACCTCACCTGCCATAAATCGCCCGCGCCGCGCTGCGCACATACTGCGCATCCGTCGACCCTTCCCCGGCCGCTTCCGGAAAGCGGGATGGAGAGGCGGATCGGAGAGCCGTTGGAGGAAGTGCGGAAGGCGCGGGAGGCCGCGCGGGGGCGGGGCGAGGAGTAGCGGGTCGTATATACATCATGCTACTCTCGTGGTGTGGTTATTTCGGGGTTCGAATGGGATGACGGCAACGTCCTCCACATCGAGCGGCACCAGTTCACGCCCGAAGAGGTCGAAGAAGTTTTTGCCGGCGATTACAAGGTCAGGCGAGCTCGTCAAATGCGATACATTGCTTTGGGCGAAACCCTCGACGGTCGGCTGGCTTTTGTGGTTTTTTGCCGGTTGTCCAGGGGCCTGATTCGAGTGGTCACGGCCCGCGATATGGAGGATAGCGAGCGGCGCCTGTTCCGCCGCAAATAAAGGTGGATCATATGAAGACAAAACTCCCTGTGGCGAAAGCGCCTCTGCCGAAGTTCCGATCGAACGAGGCGGCGGCCGAGTACTTCCAGACGCACTCCGTGGCGGAAGTGTGGGATCGGCTACCCGAGGCCAAGGCAGCTAAGCTGTCCAAGGCGTTGGCGAATTCAATCCGGGAACGCCATACAGCGGCAAAGTCCCCGATCTCGATTCGATTGGGTCCGGAGCAAATTGCGGCGGCGAAGAAGGTCGCGGCTGCCAAGTCAGTTGGATACCAGACGCAGTTGCGGATGTGGATAGCCGAGGGGATTCGCCGCGAGGCGAAGCGGGCGTAGTAGTACCGGGCCGTCGCGCCCTTTGCGCTTTGCCCTGGTGTACGAATACGTCATAGCGTATGCGCCCGACAAAATCACCCTCACTTTCCATAAATCGCGCGCACCGCGCTCCGCACATACTGCTCGTCGGTCAACCCTTCCACCGCCGCCTCGGGAAAGCCCACCAGCGCGCGGAAGTAGCCGGCCAACTCGCCGAATAGCTCTACGCGCGCGGGCGGCTCGTAACCGTCCCTGAGGGCCAGAGCGGTTACCGCGATGCGCACCGCTTCCGGGTTCACGCGGCTGCGCAGGCGCGCGGCCAGGTGCGGAAAGGCCGCCAGCGAATTGTATTTCACGGGCGCGATCCGTTCCACATCGGGTTCCAGCAGCCGGGCTTCGCGCAGCACCACGGTGTTGGCCGCCAAGTCTCCCAGGCGTTGTCCCTTGCGGCTGACCAGGCAGGCAGTCACGCCCACCAGATACGCCGCCGGCAAAAAATCGACGGCACGCAGAAGATTGCGCAGCACCACCTGCGCCGGGCGCAAGCGCAGGCCTTGCGCATCCACCACGCGCAAACCGAACAGGCGCTTGCCCAAGGTTTGCCCGCGCCAGTACCACTCGAAAACCATAGCGTACGCCATGGAGGCCGCGAAATAGAGGAACACGTCCAGCGCAGTGGCCCAGTCCGTGCCAAGCATGGCGAAGACGCGCGCGCCCTTTTCGATCGCCGTGGCGGCGGCCGCCAGCACCAGCGCGTCCACCGCCCAGGCCAGCGCGCGCAAGACCGGCGAGGCTAACCGCAGCGAGAAGACTACGCCCTCGGGCGTTTCGATGCGCAAAGCCGACGCGCGCGGGGGCGTCATGTGCGGCCTACCCTCGAAAGGAAGATGGACAGCGCGGCCATTTCCAGAATGCCGAATGCGATTTTCAGACTATAGGGCAGCACCGGCTGATGATACTGGGATACGAACGCTTCCACGATGCCCGCCCACACCAGCATGGCGACCGCGCCGAGCGCGATGGCGAGCAAATCGTGGGCCACGGAGCGCAACCGTTCCGTGCGGGAGGTCCGCTCGCCCGATCCGATCAGCGCGCCAGCCAAGATGAATCCGGCTTGTCCGCCTAGCAGAATGGCGGGGATTTCGATGGCGCCGTGCGGCAGCAGCCAGCCCGCCAGAAACTGCCCGTAACCCGCGCCCACATAGTCCGCCGCCACTGCGCCCAGGATCACGCCGTTGTAGAACAGCAGGATGATAGTGCCCACGCCCCAGGTGATGCCGGCGGCCATGGTCATCACGGTCACTTGGATATTGTGGGTCATCAACTGGGCCGAGAACGAAGCCTTGTGGCCGTGCAGGCGGTCGGTCTTCATGCTCTCTTCCTCAGCGACGCGCTTTGCGGGCGATCCCATCAGCGCGGGAAACGGCATCAGTACGGCCTTGGCGTCCGGATCGGCACGAATGGCAAACCAGCCGAAAGCACAGCCCGCCAGCGTCAATCCCACGGCTAAGCGGAATGCGCCCGGATGCCGCCGGAAGGCGCGCGGGAACGCGGCGATGAAAGCGCCCCAGCGGATCTTGCCGGCGCGGGCGCGCGTCTCGTGGATCTCCGCATAGGCGCGCGCGACTAGCGATTCCACATACGCGCGCAACTGCGGCTCGGTGGCGAAGGTGTCGAGGCGCACCAAGTCCGCCGAGCACCGTTCGTACAAGTAGTGCAGCCGCTCGATCTCCGGAATCGACATGCGCCAATTCGGCTCCAGGCGCAGCCGGTCGAGCACGGTCTGCAATTCGTTCCAGTAGACGCGCTCGGCGGTGACGAATCGCGGCAAATCGAGAATCACAGCAACTGCCTCCGCTTAATCTCCAGATACGCGGCGGTGGCCTGCGCCTTGATGTTTTGCGGATCGACTAACGACAGACGCACGCCGCGATTGCGCAGCGCGATCTGCAGTTCGTGCATCTTATTCCAGCGCATCTGCCCGGCTAAGGCCCGATATGCCGAGTCCACATCGGCCGGGGCATCGGTTTCAAAGAGCGGCTGCAACCCGGCAGTGCGCATCACGTTCACCAGCACCAGGTGGCGGCGAGCCACCAGCGATACTTCGCGCGCGAAGGTTTCGGCCAGCAGCGGATCGTCCAGTGAAGTGAAGAAGATCAGCAGGGAGCGGCGGCGCAGATTGAGCTGCAGGCTGGCGAACAGCTCGCGGAAATCGGGACTCACGCGGCGCGCTTGCAGGTTGTAGATGGTTTCGCGGCACAAGCGGAAATGGTCCATGCCGTTGCGCGCGCGGACCAGGCGGTGCGGGCGGTCGCTGAAGGTGACCAAGCCGAAGCGGTCGCCCTGGCGCTGGGCGGCCAGCGCCAGGTGCAGCGCCGCGGTGACGTAGCTTTCCAGAATCTGTTCGCGCGCCGAGAGGCGGGATGCGTCCACCACCACGTAGACTTCCTGGGATTGTTCCACCTGATAGAGCTTGACCACCGGAGTGCGGCGATGGGCCGTGGCTTTCCAGTGGACATCTTCATAGCTATCGCCGGGCAGGTAGTCGCGCAGTCTCTCGAATTCGCGGCCCTTGCCCACCTGGCGATTCACGCGCATGCCGGCATTCGGCGCGCGCAGGAACAGCGCCGCTGTGGCGCGATCGCGCAAGTTCGGATAGACGCGCAGGTTGCCCGCGACGGGCAGGCGCGCGCGCGCTACCCACAGGCCCAGCGGCGAGGGAGTTTCGACGTGCAGTTCGCGCAAAGCGTGGTCGCCGCGCGTGGCACCCGTACACGGCCAGGCCAGCGCGGATCGGCCGGGCTGCAATGTGACGCTTTCCGCGATCCGTTCGGACGCGACGCCATCCGGCATCACGAATCCGGCACGCACGGCCATGGCTCGTGGCGAACGGTTTTCCAGCGTGAGGGTCACATCCGCGCGGACGTCTTTGGTGAGCCGCACCAGAGCGGGCACGCTGGCGCCGAGTGCCGCCACGCGCTGCCGGCTGAGCCACGCATCCACCACGCTCGCCACGAAGCCGACGGCCAGAATTCCGGCGCAAGGCAAGGCCAGTCCCGGCACGATGTCGGCCAAGGTGGCCGCGGGCAAAACCACCAGCGCGGCGGCGAGCAGGATGCGGGAGGCCGGCACGATCATCGCGGCACTGGCACCTCGTGCAGAATGCGATCCAGAACTTCGCCGGTGCGCACACCTTCCAGCTCCGATTCGGGCCGCAACAGCAAACGGTGTTCGAGCGCCGGGGATGCCATGGCGCGCACATCGTCGGGACTTACGAAATCGCGGCCGGAAAGCGCGGCCCAGGCGCGGCTACCGGCCAGCAGCGCTTGGGTGGCGCGCGGCCCCGCGCCCACCAGAATGCTATCGTCGGTGCGGGTGCGCCGCACGGCCTCCACCACGTACTCCACAAGCTGGTCGCTCACCTGGACGAGTTGCAATGCGCCACGCAGGTCGGACAGCTCGGTGTGGGAAAGGCATTGGTGGACCTCGCCGCGCCGCAGCACCGCCTCGGGCGCATGCTGGTCGAGGCTGCGGCGGGCCAGGTCCAGTTCCTCTTCGCGTTGCGGCCAGGTCATCGGAATCTTGAGCATGAAGCGGTCTTTCTGCGCCTCCGGCAATGGATAGGTGCCTTCCGATTCGATGGGGTTCTGGGTGGCGAACACGGTGAAGTTCGGCGATAGCGAATGCGTCTCGCGATCGATGGTTACGGTGCGCTCCTGCATGGCTTGCAGCAGCGCGGACTGGGTTTTGGCCGGCGCGCGATTGATCTCGTCCGCCAACAGGAAAGCGGTGAAGACCGGGCCTTTGATCAGCGAGAATTCGTTGCGCTGCAGGTTGAAGACGTTGGTGCCCGTGATATCGGCCGGCATCAGGTCGGGCGTGAATTGGATGCGGTTGAACTCGCAGCCCAGCACGCGCGCCAGCGTGCGGGCGAGCAGGGTCTTGGCAAGGCCCGGCACGCCTTCGATCAGCGCATGCTGATTGGTCAGGATCACCACCAGCGACTGGCGGATGGCATCCTGCTGGCCGATGATCACCTTGCCGATTTCGGCGGTGACGCGCTCGATGGCCGATTGAAATTGATCTAGATTCAAATTGCTCCTTTCGCGCGCACGATGGTTTGGGCTTCGCGCAGCGCTTCGGCGGGACGGTCCGCTTGGTTGCGGATGGCGGTCTCCGCCTGCGCGCGGCGGGCGGGTGCGATGTCGCGCGCATGGCTCTTGAGCCATTCCTGCCAGCACGCAGAAGCTAGGCGGTCCGGCGCAATGTGGCGATGCAGCAGCGTGACCAGACCGGCAACGGATGTCCGGCCGAAGACGGTTTCGGCGGGTGGCGCGCTCCATACGGGAGGGAAGCTGGACGTATTTTTCCAGATGAAAAGCACTGCTACGATCGCCAAGCCGAGGGCTAGGCCGTGCAGACGAAATCTGCGCGCCAGCGCGACCACACTGCCGCTTTCGACGATACCGAAGTGCGATTCGTCGAAGACGATGCGCGTGTGAGCGCCTATCAGGCGTGCCAGTAGCGCGGTTTCCTTCGCATCAGCCACGGATCGATTGGAGAACAGGCGGCCGTCCGCTACCAGCACGATGCTGCCTTTTCCGAAGGCCCTCTCGACGACCGCCGGCCGCGTTCCGTCGCGCTCCAGGATTTCCCAGCCGGGGCCGAAGCGCACGCCCCACCGTTTTTCGAGCGCGCCCGTGCGCGGCGGCTCGCGTCCAACCGGCTCCCCCATCGCGAACACCAGCCGATTGCCGCGCTGCGCGAATTCTTCCAACGCCTGCAACTCGGCATCTTGTTGCAGGGCGAAACTGCGCGGCTCGATCCCCAAGAGCAGGACTGTGCTATCGCGATCCGGCACGCGATCCAAAGGCAGGAAACTGCGCGTCACAGTGAAGCCCGGCAACCGGCTGAGGCTCTCGAAGATCACCTTGGCGCCGGCCGGATCGCTACGCAGGGAAGAGTATGGCGGATAGGCATCACCCTGCGCGAATTGCCGGTTGAAAAGATGAAAGACGCCGCCAGCAAAGAGCGCGGCCAGAAGCGCCAGCAGCATGATGGAGGCCGGCCGCTTCATGCAGCCGCCTTGATCTGCCGCAGCCGCTCGCGGAACGCGTCCGCATCTTCCGCGGTGACGCTATGCTTGCCATACCAGGCGCGCTCGAAACTGGCGACGTTCACCGCAAACAACGCGGGCGCTTCCGGAAACTCGCGCGCTCTGCGCCGGACCTCGAGTTCATACTCGCGATTCGTTTTGCCGGAGTGGATGGCGATCCACTCGCGGCGCCCCAGCCACGCCAGGTTGGCGAGATACAAAGCTCGCAGAGCGGCGCGATAATCGCCCTCGCGCGCGCAAGTCTCCGCCAGCGCGATCCACTCTTCTTCCGGAAGCCGGTCGGCGAGCAGGTTTTCGTCTTGCAATCCGACCGCCCCGCCGCCCGCGGACAACGTGCGCGGCGGCTTGGCTGGGGCACGCCGCAATCGCCACACGATCAAAACCACCAGCGCCAGCAAGGCGGCGATGACGGCATAGACGCTCCAATGCAAGGCGGCGCTGGGAGGTGCGGCGGGGTCCATTCCGGAGGGGCCGGGGAGCTTCTCGCGCAGCCAGTCCACCAATCGGTCGATGGCATTCCCGATGCTGTGCAGCCCCTGCTGAACGCTATCCGCCAAACGGTCCGTTACGGTGACCAACCACGAGACGTTGCGCGCGTTTTTCGCCACCGGAGGCGCCAATCGCCAATCGTATTCAGGCGATTGCAAGGTCCGGCGGATGGATTGGCCGAGGCTGGCGGGAGTGACTTGCGCCGGAAGGGCGTGCGCCAAAAGCAACACCATGAGAGCGGCCGGCGCGGCCGTGCGCAAGGCCAGGCGCAAAGCCGCGCGCAAATCTTCGCCGGTCTCGCGCGATTCCAAGTGAAAGCCGCGCAGGCAATAGACCGCCTGCGTAAACGGATCGAAAGCCAACCAGGCCAGCGCCATCCCCGCCAGCCAGAATAGCGGATGGTTCACGTAGTATGTCTCGCCGCGGCTGAAAACCGATTCATAACCGGTGAGTATCCGCACCAGTTGCGGCAATACCGCCAGGACAATCAGCACGTTCAGCAACAGGATCAGATACAGGATGGTCAAGAGCAAAATTATGCCCCAGCCCTGCCTTTGTTCGAAGCCCGCCAGCTTGCGGGCCTTGGCCAGAAGCTCGGTTAAATCCAGATCCTCGCGGTCCGCCAGCGCGGCCGCACTCCGGTAAAATGCCGCCATCCACGGCAGCGGCAGGATGAGCCCAACCGCCAGCGCCATGGCCAGGGGCTTGGTTCCACCGAGGAAAGCCTGGCTCGATAGCAGCCACCAGAGCCGCCGGCGAGTCCAGGGGCGCTCCGGCCGTCCACCGAGTTGACGGTACAAGCGTCCGGCGAACGCCGCGCGCCAGCAGTTCATCCACAGCAGCAGCAATGCCAGAACTAGCGCTCCGAACGCGCACGACGCATCCGGCTGCGCCATGGCATTCCAGAAGACCAGCACGCCCAATGCAAAAGGCGCGCTGCCGATCCAGTGAGCGACGATGGTCCCGAGCGGCGCGGCGCGTAGCGCATGCACCGCGTCTTCGAGGAGGTCGAGGACGCTGGGGCGCGCTAACGCCATGTGTGCTCCGCCCGCGCCGCGATTTCCAAAAGAATCTCGCCGCCGATATAGAAGATCAGCCAGGAGAGGGACAATCCCGCCAGCGCCGCCACGGGGGCTAGCAGCGTTCGCCGGCGATGGCGGCGCGCGGCCGCGGGCCGGGCGATGGCTTGCAAGCACGCCGCGCACAGCAGCCGCGAGGCATGCTCCGTGACGCACTCCCGGCAGAAATAGCGGCTGCACGCAGGGCAGCGGCAGACGGCTTCCCGCAGCTCGTGGTTCCAGCAGCGCTGGTGAATAAGGATGCCCGTCATTCCGGTTTGAAGGATAGCACGAACCCCGCGATGGCCAAAAGTGCCGCGCCTCCGCTATATATGCGGCGCACGGCTTCGGAGCGCGGATGCGGTTGCAGGGCGACGGGGCCGCGCCTGCCCGCACGCGCCGCTGCGAACGAGTCGCCAATCATCTGCGCATATGTAATGCCGCCGATGAAGAGCAATGCGGTAATCGCCAGTCTCTGCATGCCGACGCGCAGGATGCCGCGATGCCGTTGCACGAAGATCCCGATGGCCCCGGCGATCTGCGCCACGGTCAAAGCCACGGACACATCCGCCAGCCAGGAACTTGGAGCGCGCATCTCGATCATGGTAATGACCGCGTCGGCGAACAGGCTGGCCAGGAAGATGTCTGAGACCCAAGTACGGCGGCGCGCCGGCGCGGGTGGGTGGTTGGACGCGGCAGAACGATCCGCCGCCTGCATGGGACCCAGCGCGCGCGAGTCTGCCGCTTCGGCCCAGTCCTCGGTAAATACGCCCTGCACTTCTGCAATGCGCCGCTCGATTTCCGCCAGCGCTTTGCGCGCGGTCCACATGCGGTAGAGGGAGGGCAAGTCTTCGCGGCTGACGGCGGTATAGAGGCGACAGGTGCAACTCTGCGCCGCCGAAATATAGATCCAGGCGGACGTCAACGCGCCCAGCAACAGCCAAAGCCAGGCGGCCGACGCGGGCTGGAGCACGCGCAGGATTAAGACGGCGGTCAACAGCAGGAGCGCGGCCGCCAGCACGGGGGCGGAGACCACGAAACGCGGCATTTTGGTGATGACAATAGCCTGAATATCGCGAAAGTAGAATCTCTTGTACTGCTCTTGAAATCTTGCGGACCTGACCGAAAGCAAATGATCCGCCCCGGTCCACAGGCTGGCTGAAAGAACGAAGCCCCGGCGGCGCCCTGGAAGCTTGCGGTAAGTCTGCCTGGTATTCGCCACGGTCAGGTCCTCGCCTTCAGCACAAAGTACGCCGTGCCCCAAATCCAGCCCCCGATTTCACACAGTGCAATCGCCGCGGCAAGCGCCGATCTCCAGCGCCAGCGCCGCACCAGGCTGAGCGGCCGCTTCCAATAGCGTAGCGCGATAAACAACGCGATCGGCGCTGAAATCGCGGTGAAAGGCCACAACAGCAAGGGCGCCACGGCCACGATCAGCGCCGTGGAATCGTACAGCGTGCGGGCGTTTTCGAAGCCGGCGCCCGGGGATGCGGCCGGGGCCTTGACCTCGTCTGCCGTGAAGCACGACGGGCACCAGACGGCGCCCTTGAATTCGACCGAGCAGAGCTGGCATACGAACCGGCCGCAGCGGCTGCACGCCGCCACCGCCCGCTTGCCGGGGTGATCGAAGCAGGCGGCCTCGCCCTCCGCTGCGGCTTCGGCCGGCACCGGACCGCCGGCCGCGTAGAAAAGCGCTGGAAAGACGCGCACGATGCTCGTAGCGCCGCAATCCGGACACAGCGTGGACGGCTCCGTGGCGAGGCCCCATTTGGGCAGCGGACGGTTGCAGCGATTGCAGGGGACTGGCATTTTAGAAAGGCTATTTACTCCGCTCCCTCACGGTCGCGGCTCGGTACTTTCACCACGCGCGTATCGCACAGCATATCGTGCAGCGCGCGCTTCTCCGAATCGAATCCCACCATGATGTAGCCAATCATCAGCACGATCGCGCTCACCATTTTCGCGAAATAGCGGCCCACCGCGCGGCCCAGCGATACGGGACCTCCGTCGGGACGAACCACCTTCAGCTCCAACGCCATCTTGCCCGGCGTCGCGCCAAAACGGCTGACAAAGACGCCTTCATAAGTAGCGCCAATAGCCATGTCGATCAGATATACGGCTCCCATAGCCATCAACGTATCCTCTATGCGCCGGCTCTGCAGCATGCGGACAAACGGCAACTGCGCGACGACTCCGGCGACGAGCAGAATAAAGAAGTCGATTACCCAAGCTACGAACCGTATCCAAAAGCCCGCATAAGTGAAGGTTGCCGAGGAGGCGACCCCTTCCCGCAGCTTCTGCGCATAGGCGATCTTACAGTTGGAACAGATGAGCCGGTCGCCGAAGCGGGCAAGCTCCTCCGGGGGCCACGGCTGGCCGCACTCCGAGCAATATTGCACCTGGACTGGGGCTGGTTCCATTTGAGGAGATTGTACCAATGAGGGAGGCACAGCAGCAGGATCTCAACATTCCAGGTTTGAAGTTGCGACAATAGCGGAAGAGGCATATCTATGACAATTGTCCTTCGGCCTGAACATGAAAGAGCCATTGCAGAGGCAATTCAGTCCGGCGCGTACCAGAGCCCGGAGGAGGTCATAGAGCGGGCATTGGAAGTGTTACGTTCGGAGGATGAATGGCTCGCGCGAAACGAAGAGTCCATCAACGAGAAGATCGAGCGTGGCATTGCACAGCTCGATCGCGGCGAGGGCATCTCCGGCGAGGATTTGCGCGCAAACCTGGCGAAGCGCAAAGCGGCCTGGCTGGCTGAACAGAAGCTACGATGAGCGCCTTGGTTGTCGCCCCGGAGGCCGAAGAGGACATCTTCCACATTTGGCTTTACCTGTTGCGGGAAGCGGGTATGGAGACGGCGAATCGCATCGAAGGCGAGATTCTGGGTGCGCTCGCAAGCTTGGCGGAGACTCCGGGGAAGGGACATCGCCGCCCCGATCTTACCGGACGCAAGATTCTGTTTTACACGTTGTATCAATACATGGTGGTCTACCGTGCCGGCGAACCGCTGGAGATCGTTGCGGTGCTGCATGGCAAACGCAATGTGAAGCGGCTTCTCGGCCAGCGACTACCCCGAGGTTGAACTCAAGGCGCACGGCAAGTTAACGATTCTGGGATGACAAACCACTTCCACAACCAGATCGCCATCGTGACCGGCGGCGCCTCCGGCATCGGCCGCGCGCTGTGCGAGGAATTGGCGAGCCGCGGAGCGATAGCCGTGGTGGCGGATATCGACGGCGCAGGCGCGCGGGCCGTGGCCTCCGCGATCGCCGCAAATGGCGGCCGGGCCACGGCTGCGCCGCTCGATGTCACACGCGCCGAGAACGTGGAACGCCTTGTCGAAGAAACCGTGCGCGCGCATGGCCGCCTGGATTACATGTTCAACAATGCGGGCATCGGCGTGGGCGGCGAAGTGCGCGACCTCACGCTCGATCATTGGCGCAAGTGCATCGACGTCAACTTGTGGGGTGTGATCCACGGCGCCACCGCCGCATATGCCGCAATGCTGCGGCAAGGGTCGGGGCACATCGTGAATACCGCTTCCGCCGCCGGTCTGATCGGCGAGCCCGGCCTCGCGCCGTATTCCGTGACGAAGAGCGCCGTGGTGGCTCTATCGACGGCGTTGCGGGCCGAGGCTGAGGCTTTTGGCGTGCGCGTCAGCGTGGTCTGTCCCGGCTTCGTGGACACGGCTATTTACGAAAACGCCATCGGCATCCGGATCGACAAGGACGAGTTTCTCAAGAAGCTGCCCGTGAAGCTGGTTTCCGCGGCCGACGCCGCGCGTGCGATTCTGCGCGGCGTGCAGCGCAACCAATCGATCGTCGTGTTCCCGTTCTATGCGCGGCTGGCCTGGTGGCTGATGCGCATCAATCCGCGACTGCTGGCCGGATTCCATCGGCGGATGTTGGCGAATCTTCGCGCTATGTCCAAACAAGAGCGGGTCTAGAGACCCGCCGCGGCGTGGACGCCCGCCCCACTTCACTCATAACGCAACGCGACTAGCGGATCGATCCGGGTGGCCCGGCGCGCCGGGATATAGATTGCCACCCAGGCCACCGCCGCCAGCGTGACCACCACGCCGCCAAGGGCCATCGGGTCGTAGGTCTTCACTCCGAACAGGAGGCTCGCCAGCAGCCGCGCCAGCCCCAGCGCCGCGGCCAACCCCAGCGCCAACCCGATTCCCGCCAGCAACAGACCGCGCCGCAGCACCATGCCCAACATGTCGCCGCCGCTGGCGCCCAAAGCCACGCGGATGCCGATCTCCTGGGTGCGTTGTTCCACCGAATACGACATCAAGCCGTAGATTCCGAGGGCCGCCAGCAGCAGCGCCGTGGCCGCGAAAATGGTGAGCAGCAGCATGTCGAAATCCTGCCGGGCGGTGGATTCCGAAATCACCTGTTCCATGGTGCGGAATTTGGAGACTGGCAATTGCCCATCCACCGCCAGAAACTCGTGTTGAATCGCGCCGGTGAGCGACCTGGGTTCTTGGGACGTGCGCACCACCCAGCTCAGCGGGATCACCTGGTTGGCAAACTGCGTCAGTCCATCGGTGATCTGGCTGGCCGGAACGTACATCACGCCCTGATCGGAGCCGGTCAGCCCGTTTTCGCGCACATTGCCGACGATCCCGACGATCTCGCGCGCGGGTTCCTCGAATGCGGCGCCCAGTCCGTGGCCGATGGTGATGCTGTGGCCGATGGGATCTTCCTTTTGCCAATATTTCTTCGCCATGGCGGCGTTGATAACGACCACGCGCGCGGAGTTTCCAGTATCGTGTTCGCTGAAAGCGCGTCCCCGCAGGAGCGGAATCTTGAACCCCGAAAAGTAATGCGCGGATATGGCGCGCCACTGCTCGTCGCCGTTATACATATCGCCCTTGGCGGGCGGCTTGCCCGCGATGTTGAAAGGCAGGTCCACGCCGCCTTCGATGGGCAGCATGATGGTGCTCGCGGCGGTCTGCACTCCCGGCAACCCTTCCAGGCGCTGCGTCATCTGCCTGACCAGGTTGTCGACCTTCGCAGTGGTGTCGTAGCGGCCGCTCGAAAGCGACGTCTGCAAAGTCAAAACATTGTGCGCATCGAACCCCGGATTCACCGCGCGCAGGCTGGCGAACGTGCGGATCATCAGCGCCGCGCCCACCAGCAGGATCACCGCCAGCGCGATTTCGCTAACTACCAGGAAGCTGCGCGCGCGGTTTTGATGACGGCCCGTTCCCGCACGGCCGCTGGTGTCCTTAAGCGCCGAATTCACGTCCAATCGGGAGACGTGTATGGCCGGAAACAGTCCGAACAGAATACCGGTAGCGAAGGCCACGGCCAAGGTGAAACCGAGCACGCGCCAATCGAGCACCGAAAGCGCCGCCGTGGAATGCAGGCCGTCGGTGATGCGCGGCAGATTGCCCGGCGCGATAGCCAGCAGCGCGCGCACGCCGACTGCGCCCAGCACAAAACCGAAAACGCCGCCGGCCAAGGCCAGCAGCACGCTCTCCGTCAGAAGCTGCCGCACGATGCGCAGCCGGTTCGCGCCAATGGCGGTGCGGATGGCCATTTCCCTCTGTCGCGTGGACGCCCGCGCAAGCTGCAGATTGGCCACATTCGCGCAGGCGATCAGCAGCACGAAGCCGACCGCGCCCAAAAGGATCAGCAAAGGCAATTTCACGTCGCCCACTTCGGCTTCCTGTAGCGGCACCACCGCCACGCTCTCGGTTTTGTCCATCCACTTGGGGTTGGCCTGCCGAAAACGCTCGCCGACGATCTTCATCTGGGCCTTGGCGGCCGCCAGAGTCACGCCGGGCTTCAAGCGTCCGGCGACCGTCAGATAATGGCCTTGGTTGGTGCTGTTCGGATCGGCCTGTAACGGAATGAAAATATCCGCCGGGGGATCGGATTTAAAGGTGGCCGGCAGAACTCCCACCACCGTGGTGGGCTCGCCGGATATCGGCAGGGGCGTACCCACCAGCCGCAGGTCGCCGCCCAGGCGATGGCTGAAGAGTTGATAGCTGATAACCGCAACCTTAGGGCCGCTCGGTATATCCTCGTCGGCGGTGAAGGTCCGGCCGACCACGGGAGAGACGCCGAAGACGCGGAAGAATTCCGACGAAACGTGAATGCCTTTCACCTGCTCGGGATGGTCGCTGCCGCCGACGTTCATTCCGGGGCCCGCAAAATCGTAGGCGGCCATCGCCTCGAAGACGTCGTTTTTCTTCCAGGCATTGAATTTCGGGATGGAAGCCGAACTGCCAATGCCATTGGGGAAGCCGCGGGCGATCTGCATGATCCGGTCAGGCTCGGGATAAGGCAGCGGCTGCAGCAGGACTACATTGATTACCGAAAAGATGGCGGTATTGGCCCCTATACCCAGAGCCAGCGCGGCGACGGCGATGGCGGTGAAACCGGGACTCTTGCGGAATACGCGAAAGGCGTGCCGCAGGTCGGCAAGCAAGTTCTCCATGCTTGGTTTACGATTTCGGTTGCCGGATGGTTCCAATATTTTTTCGCCGATACCGTGACGTTCTACATATTCCCGCGTAGAATATGTAGAGCGTCTAGGTAACACCAATATGCCATCGGAAAAGACAGACTTGTTACAAGGCACCTTGGACATGCTGATCCTGAAGATCGCGGCGCTGGGGCCCATCCACGGATACGCTATGTCGCAGCGTATACAGCAAATCTCCCGCGACGCGCTGCAGGTGCAGCAGGGATCGCTGTATCCGGCGCTGCACCGGTTGGAGAAGCGCGGCTGGCTCAAGGGGGAGTGGCGCGCGTCCGAAAGCGGCCACGATGCCAAGTTTTACGCGCTGACCAAGGCCGGGCGGAAACAGCTTGAAACGGAAACCGCGCAATGGGAGCGGCTGGCAGAGGCTATTGGATTGATTCTGCGGACGGCGGAATAGGAGGCATGCAATGTTCTTTCGACGGCAGCGCATCGACCGCCAGCTTGCAGCCGAGCTGGAATTCCATATCGGGAGCCGCACGCGGGATCTCGTCAAAACGGGCGTCCCGGAAGCCGCAGCCCGGCGCCGCGCGCGCATCGAATTCGGCGGCACGGAAAGCGTGAAGGACGATTGCCGGGACGTCCGCCGCGGCCACTTGGTGGAAGAGCTATTCAAGGATCTCCACTATGCGCTGCGCGTTTTCCGGAAGACGCCCGCGTTCAGCCTGGCGGCCATCGGCACGCTGGCGCTGGGTATCGGAGCCTGCACCGCCACCTTTACCGTGGTGGACGACGTAGTGCTGCGTCCGCTCGCCTATCCTGAGCCGGGTCGGCTGGTCAAGCCGCTCACTAAGAACCCTCCGCTGGGAATCAAGAACGGACCGGCGTCCTATCCCGACTATCTCGACTGGCGTGACAGCGGCGTGTTCGAAAGCGTGGGAATTTATCTTACCGACAACGCCGTGCTTGCCACGGGCGGACAATCCGAGCGGGTGGTCGTCGCCATGGCGACCAGCGGTGTCTTTTCGGCGCTGAAGGTCGCGCCCTTGGCTGGCCGCATATTCACCGTCGAGGAAAGCACGCCCAGCCTGACGCCAGTCGTCTTGCTTACCGAGCGGACGTGGCGCAGGCGCTTCGATGCCGATCCAAAGCTGCTGGGCGGCACGATCAAGCTCAATGGACTTTCCCTCACCGTGGCCGGCATCCTGCCGGCAAGTTTCAGCTTTGAAGGCGATCCGGAAGTCTGGACGACGCCCATCGCCACGGGCGACGAAGCACCTCGGGATAACCGGTATTGGAGCGCGGTGGCGCGCTTGAGGGCGGGCGCCACACTGCGGCAGACCGGCGTACAACTCGACCAGATCTGCCGGCGGCTGGCGGCGGATTACCCGGCGTCGAACCGGGATTGGGGCGTGGATATCGTCGGCTTGAAGGACGACATTGTCGGCGACACGCGCGCGCAGCTCCTGGTGCTGATGGGAGCGGTAGGATTCGTGTGGCTGATCGTGTGCGCCAATATCGCCACGCTTATGCTGGTGCGGGCTTCCGGCCGGAGCCGCGAGATGGCCGTGCGGGCGGCGTTGGGCGCAAGCGGTGCGCGCCTGGTGCGGCAGTTGGCGACCGAGAGCTTGTTGCTGGTGCTGGCCGGCGGCGCGGCAGGCATCGGCATGGCTTTGGCGGCGGTTTCGCTGTTGCGCGAATACGGGCCGGCGGATCTGCCGCGCCTCGATCAGATTCATGTGGACGCGATGTCGGCCGCGTTCACTTTGGGCATTGCCATCGCCACGGGACTACTGTGCAGCCTCGGACCCGTGTTGCAGGCGCGCCGATCTCATCCCGGCGAGGGTTTGCAGGAAGGCGGACGCGGTTCCACCGGAGGCCGCCGGCGCGCCCTGACACGCGCCACGCTGGTGACGGCGGAGGTGGCGCTATCGATCGTCTTTCTTACAGGGTCGGGCCTGCTGATCAAGAGTTTTTGGAATCTGCTGCGCGAAGACGCCGGCTTTCGTACGGATCATTTGTTGACGTTCTTCCTTTCGTTGCCGAATTCCAAAGTCATGGAAAATGGCCAGTATCAAAAGGTCAAGGTGGCGCGCTACGTGGAGGCGGTTGCGGCGCGCCTGGAATCCATCCCCGGCGTGGAACATGCGGGGCTGGGGATGTCTTTGCCGTTGGGCGGCGGCGGCTGGCAGATATGGTCGAAATTTTGGGTCGCGGGCGAGGGAAACAGCCAGGCCGGCTTTGTGCAGGGGATCTCGCAATCCGTTACGCCGGAATATTTCGCCGCATTGGGCGTGCCGCTACGGTCGGGGCGGACGTTCTCGGACCGCGACGGCGAACACGCGCCGCTGGTAGCGATTATTAACCATGAATTCGCCCGCCAGAAGTTCGCGCATCGGAATCCGATCGGCAGGCGCATCGGCATCGAAGATGGGAAGGAGACGTATGAAATCGTCGGGGTGGTGGGCAGTCTGAAATCCGGCGGGCTGCAGGAGCCGTCGCCGCCCCAGATCTATGGGTCGATGGCGCAACACCCCGTGCCGATGCTCGCCGCATTCGTGCGCACCGCGGGAGACCCGGCCGCGCTGGGCCGCACCGCGCAACAGGCGATCCTGGGCGTGGATCCGGATGTGCCGGCTTACCGCCTGCGGACCGGCGATCAACTGTTGGGCCGTTCGCTCGCCCGGCGCAGATTGCCGATGACGCTGATCTCGTCGTTCGCGGCCATCGCGCTGGTGCTCGCGTTGCTGGGATTATACGGGGTGCTGGCCTACGGTGTGGCGCAGCGCACGCGCGAGATCGGCATTCGCATGGCTCTGGGCGCCGCCGCGGGACAGGTGCTGGCCGGTGTGGTGCGGCAGGGGATGATCATCGCCTCGCTGGGCGCGATTGCGGGCCTGGCGGGCGCGCTGGCGATTACGCGCGTGCTGAAAGACGCGCTCTACAACGTCAGCCCGTTGGACGCCGGCGTGCTGCTGGTGGCGCCAGCCGCGCTGCTGCTGGTGGCTTTGCTGGCGTGCGCGATTCCGGCGCGGCGCGCGGCGCAGGTCGATCCGGTGCTGGCGCTGCGGCGTGAGTGACCTGCTCAACCTGGATCGTGGGGCAGCCAATATTGGCTGCAGGCCGCCTTTTGAGGCAGCCTTGCGCATTTTTCTGAGAACTCGTACCCCACTCAGACACGTATTATGCATGAGGAGATCCGAGAGGCGGCTGCCGCATTGGGATGCGGTTGGCAAACCCCTCTTTGTCACTTTCCGCCTGCATGGCACGCTCCCGGCCAGCCGTATTTTTTTGCCGGAAGTCCTGACAAACGCTGGCAAGGCATTCGCAGCGATGGACCGAATCCTGGACGGTGCTCAGATCGGGCCGTCATGTCTTCGCGTGCCGGAGATCGCCGCTGTCATAGTGGCGGCTTTGCAGGCCGGCGAGAGTCGCTTCAATCGCTATCAGCTTCACTCGTACGTGGTCATGTCCAATCATGTACACGCCCTGGTGACGCCGCACGTGATTGCCACGCAATGGCTGGGACCTCTGAAGGGATTCACCGCCCATGAAACCAAACAGGATTCTGGGACAGCGCGGCCATTTTTGGCAGGATGAGAGCTACGATCATCTGGTCAGATCGGACGGTGAGTTCGACCGAATTCGGAATTACATTGAACAGAATCCCGTGAAGGCGGGTTTGGCGAAGGCACCGGAGGAGTTTCGGTGGTCAAGCGCGTATGCGAGAGAGGCCGCCTGAAAGGCGGCCTGCAGCCAATATTGGCTGGCCCACTATGCCTTCACCTTCTTCGGAAATTTGTGGCGGAACTTCTGCACCTTTGGCGCCACGACATAGGAACAATACGGTTGCCGCGGATTGTTGGTGAAGTATTCCTGATGATAGTTTTCCGCGATGTAGAACGTGGATGCGGGCGCGACTTCCGTTACGATGGGATCGGGAAAAGCCTTGGCCGCCGTCAGTTCGCGAATGACCTGCTCGGCCGTCACGCGCTGCTCGTCTGAGTGGTAGAAGATAGCCGAGCGGTATTGCGTCCCCGCATCGTTACCCTGCCGGTTGAGAGTCGTGGGATCGTGAATGGCGAAGAACACTTCGAGGATGTCGCGGAACGAAACCACATCCGGGTCGAAGGTGATTTGTACAACTTCTGCATGACCGGTGCGGCCTGTACAGACATCCCCATACGTCGGTTTCGGCTGCCGCCCGCCCATGTACCCGGACTCCACGGACAGCACGCCCTCCATGTCGTCGTAGACCGCTTCCAGGCACCAGAAGCATCCGCCGGCCAGCGTAGTGGTTTCGCGTTTCGACATGCCTTCAGCGTAGCGCACCCGCGGCGGCTTCGATTTCCACCTTATCGCCCACGTGCAGGAAGGTAGTGCTGGGATTCCGCATCCCCCATTGCACATAGGGGATGGCGAAGCTGGTCTTCACCGACGCCTGGCCTTTGTTCATTTGCACCCGAACCGGCAGCGTGATTTCATGCGCCGCGCCGTGAATGCGAAACGTTCCGTGGACTTGAATTTGGGACGCGCCTTGCGGGGCCACCCCGCCATCCACGCGATCCGGTGTGAACACGATCTCCGGATACTTCGCGCTTTCGAGAATCTCGCTGTGCATGCGCCGGTCGCGTCCATCGTTGCCGCTCGCGGCGCTGGTGGCGTCCACCACCACTTCGCCCGAGATCTTGCCGGTGGCCGGATCGAAGCGAATCGCGCCGCGCTTCAGCTTGAAGCTGCCGTGCACGGTATGCAGCGTGGCGGACAGCTTGAATTGCACGGTGGCGGCCGCGGGGTCGGGAGTCAGAACGATCTCCTGGCCCCTTGCCGCGGCGCAAACGGCCAGCGCCGTCAGGAAAAATGCGGAACGCATAGATGGAAGGAAAGCAGCCTTTGAAAAATGCGGGGTTCGAACGCCAAGGCGCGAAACGCGGGCCGGCGCAGCCAGCTTCGACGGTCCATGGCGAGCATCAGATTCGACATCAAAGTGGGGCGCCGCGCCAAGCGCCGGTGCGCGGTCTGGTAGCGCGCGAGATTTTCGGAGGCCAGGCTATCGGCCAACGCGATCGCCTGGTGGAACGCGAGGCACAAGCCCTCGCCGGTGATCGCATCCACCGAGCCGGACGCATCGCCGACCAGCGCGACGTTGCCGCGACAGACGCGGGACAGAGTGCAATTTGTGGTGACGGCGCCGCGTTCCGAATTCGCGTGCGGCGCGCCGGTCAGCCGCGCGGCGAGTTCCGGAAACTGCGCCAGAGCTTCATCCAGGCGCAGCCGCGGATTGCGGGAGATGAGCGCGGCGCACACTTCTCGCGGTCCGATTGGAGTCACATAAATCTGGCAGCCCGCGCCCCAGTGCAATTCCATATACTCGCTCCAGGGCGCAATGCGATAGTGGATACGGAAGCCGAAGCGTTGGCGCCCGGGCGGCTTGGCTGCGAGCCCAGCCCAACGTCTGACGCGAGAGTGAAATCCGTCGGCGCCCACGATCCAACGGGCGGGAATGCTCTGGTCCGCCATCGAGACCGGTGTGCCCCACAACATGCGGACGCCAGCTGCGGCGGCGGCTTCCACCATCCTGGAATGCAGAACGGTGCGGCGTACACCGAGCGCATGGCCTTCCGGGAACCGGGATTCGAACGAAATGCCGCGATCCACGAATCGGATGCCGTGAAACGGCCGCGCATCCGAAGCGTCCAATCTAACGCCGAGGCTGCGCAACGCCGCCAAGCCGTCGGGCATCAATCCTTCGCCGCAGGGTTTGTCGATGGGCGGGCGCGCGCCATCCGCCAGTGTGACATTCAGTCCCTTGCGGCGCGCGGCGAGGGCGGCTGCCAACCCAGCGGGGCCCCCTCCAATAACGAACAAGTCAGTAGGCTGCAAAACCAGCAGACGGTTGCCGGCTGGATTGTGTTCCGGTCAGGACTGTTAACTTACCGCAAGTTGTGCGAAGCAGTCCCTAATTTAAGCTTTCCAGGTATTGAAAGCTTTTGCGGAGCGACTCAATCGGGTCGCCGGGCGTCTCATCCTGTTCCACGAAGTAGTGTGTCACGCCGGCCTGCTTGGCGGCGCGCAATACCCCGGGGATATCCACTGCGCCGTCGCTCAAGTCGTGAAACGCATCGCGCGGGATGTTCTCGTTGAAGCGCGTTTCCACGCTGGGAGCGACATTCTTCAGGTGCACCAGCGGAATGCGGTCGCCGTATTGCTTGAGTATGGCTACCGGATCGGCGCCCCCGACATGCGCCCACATGACGTCCAGCTCGAGGCTGACGAGCTTCGGATCGGTGGTCTTCATCAGGACGTCGAGCAACCGGCCATCCGGCGTAGGCTGGTATTCGAAAGCGTGATTGTGATAGCAGAGGCGCATGCCGGCTTTGTTGCACAACTCGCCGGCGGTGTTCAGCGTCTGGCCCAGTTTGCGTATCATCTCCACGCCGCCGCGGTCGCGCGGATCGATCCAGGGGCAGACCACGTATTCGAAGCCGTGCTTTCGGGCGTCTTCGAGCGCGGCCGGCAGCTTCTCCGGCTGGTGGATGAAGAACTGCTCGTTCATGTGCACGCTGACGGCTTTGAGCGAGGTCTGCTTCAGCATGGGCCAGATATCGTCGAGATGGTCGGCGGTGCATTCCACCTCGCGATAGCCGATCTGCTCGATGGCGCGCAAGGTTTCGAGCGGTTTCTTCGGCAAAACCCGGCGGACGGTGTAGAGTTGCACGCCGACGGTTGGGAGGGCGCGGGCGTGGAGCGAAGCGGCCGTTGCCGTAGCGGCGGCGGCCAGAAACGAGCGGCGGGAGATGGAGTGCATGTGCATATATTACCGTGGGGCGGACCTCCAGGTCAGCGCGGGTCCTCCAGGACCCGCTCTTCAAGGGTACGCCGGCGAGCGCCGAAGGCGCACTGTGTTAGGTTGTGATTGAAATGCGACTTCCCCGCGGATGGAGAACCTGTATCTCGATTGCCGCACTGTGTCTGTGCGCGCACGGGCAGGGCACGTCCGTTAAGGACGCGCCGGTCAACGAGACGAAGGGCGTACCGCCCAGAGCGGCGCCGGACGATTATCAAGCCCACGCCGCGGCTGGCAAGGTGACGGTAGCGGCCGAGTTCCTGGGACACGCGGTGCCCATCCCGGATGGCCCCATGTACAACACGGAAGACTATGTGGCCGTGGAGGCGGCGGTGTTCGGGCCGGCCGGGGCGCGGCTGAAGATATCCTCCGACGACTTTTCGCTCCGCATTTATGCGAAGAAGGCCAAGCCCGTGCCCAGCGAGCCATTCGGGGCGGTCTTCAAGTCGCTCAAAGATCCCGAATGGGAAGACGCGAATGCCCCCAAAAAGGACGCCGGAGCCTCCACCAGCATCAACGGCGGCGGAAAGCAGAGCGAGCCTCCCGCGCCGGTGCATATGCCGATCCCACTGCGCCACGCCATGGAACAACGCGTGGAAAAGGTGGCGCTGCCGGAGGGGGACCGCGCGCTGCCCCAGGCCGGACTGATTTTCTTTCCATTCCGCGGCAAGACCGAGAAGATCCATTCGATGGAGCTGATTTACGCGGGTCCGGCGGGGACGGCTACGCTAAGCTTGCAGCCGTAGGCGCGGTATGCCGCGTCTACTAAGGTTACTAAGCCGCGCGGCGTAACCGGCCATATATAGTATTCTGTAACAGAGCCGCCCGTGTTCCAGCTCAAAGACTCATCCCTGCACAGCAGCATCTTCGCGCTGGCTGTCACCACCTTTGCGGTGCTGGTCGCCCTGCTGTTGCGCCCGCTGCTGGAGCCTAACCTTTTCCTCCCTTTCCTGGTCGCCGTATTCGCCAGCGCCTGGTATTACGGGCACGCCGGCGGATTTTCCGCCACCGCGCTCTGCACCGTGGCGCTCGGCGCGTTGCTGGTCGAGCTGCGCGAGCCGTGGTTCGTGGGCGGTCCCAATCTGGCCGCCTCGCTGCTGTCTTTTGTCGCGATTTCGGTGGCGGCCACGGCGCTGATCTCCGGATTCCACAGCAGCCGCAACATGCTGTCCGCCACGCTATCCAGTATCGCCGACGGCGTAGTGGCCACCGACCGCGAGGAGCGCGTGACGTTTATTAATCCGGTGGCCGAAGCCTTGACCGGATGGCGGCGCGCCGACGCCCTGGGGCGGCCATTGAGCTTGGTCCTGCAAGTGATCGAAGAAGGCAGCCGCGCGCCCGCCGGCAGCCCGGCGCGGGATGCCATCCGCACGCGGGCCGCCGCACACAATGCGGGCCAGGTGCTGCTGATCGCGCGCGATAAAACCGAGATCGCCATCGAACAAAGCGCGGCGCCGCTATGCGACGAGCTGGGCCGGCTGCAGGGCGCCATCCTGGTATTTCGCGACATTACCGGCCGCCGCCAACTCGAGGAACAGCTCAGCCACGCGCGCAAGATGGATGCCGTGGGGCGCCTGGCGGGCGGCGTCGCGGGCGACTTCAACAACGTCCTCACCGTGATCACCGGATACAGCGATCTGCTGCGCGCCCAGATCCCCGCCGCCAGCCCGCTACGCCGCTTCGCGGACGAGATACTTTACGCCGGCACACGGGCCGCCGCCCTCACGCGCCAGCTTCTCACCTTCAGCAGTGGACAGCAGGCGCAGCCCAAAGTGACCGATTTGAACAGCGCGATCGCCGGCATGGAACCCATGCTGCGCCGGTTGTTGGGCGATTCTGTGGAGTTGATCCTGCTGCCCGGCCCGGCCCTGGGCCCCGTCCGGATCGACGGCGACCAGATGCAGCAGGCCATCGTGAACTTGGCCACTAACGCCCGCGAGGCCATGCCCAACGGCGGCAAGCTGGTGCTGGAAACTTCCAACCTCGAACTGGACGCCGCCGCTGCCAAAACGGCCGGCGTAAAATCCGGCGCGTACGTGATGCTGGCCGTGAGCGACACGGGCTCCGGCATGGACGCCGAGACACGCTCGCGATTGTTTGAGCCTTTCTTCACCACCAAGGAGCATGGCAAAGGCAGCGGGCTGGGCCTCTCCATGGTTTATGGCACCGTGAAGCAGAGCGAGGGTTACATCACGGTCTACAGCCAGGTGAACTGCGGAACCATCTTCGAGATCTGCCTGCCGCGCGTCGAACCAGCCACGGTGGTTCCGCCGGCGCGCCGACCGGCGGCGTCCAAGGGTTCCGAAACCATCCTGGTGGTGGAAGACGAAGAGGGCGTCCGCAAGCTGGTTTCCGCGGTGCTCAACAATGGAGGCTACACCGTGATTGAAGCCGCCAACGGCCTTGCGGCGCTCTCGATCTACGAGAAGAACTCGCACAAAATCGATCTGGTGCTGACCGATGTAGTGATGCCGCAGATGAACGGCTTCGAGCTGGGCCTCAAGATTGCCGAAAAGAATCCCGATCTGCAGGTGCTGTACATGTCCGGATACCGCGACAGTCCCATCGACAGCGCGCCGGGCGAGCCTCCCAAAGCGTTTCTGAACAAGCCGTTCACGCCCGACATTCTGCTGGCTAAGGTCCGCGAGGCGCTGGATGAAGGTCCGGACGGCGGGTTTTAGCCGCCGCCCCACTCCGCTCAAAATAGTGTTACAGTGCAGCCATATGGGATCCGTCAACAAAGTCATCTTGATCGGCAACCTCGGACGCGATGCGGAAACTAAATTCACTCCCTCCGGCGCTTCCGTCACGAATTTCTCCCTGGCCACCACCCGCCGCTGGAAGGACCAGGCATCCGGAGAGTGGAAGGAACAAACCGACTGGCACCGCGTGAAATACTGGCGGGCGGAAAATGTCGCCAACTACCTGCTGAAAGGCAAGCAGGTCTACGTGGAAGGCCGGTTGGAAACCAGAAGCTACGACGATAAGGACGGCAAGAAGGTCTACACTACCGAAGTCGTCTGCGACCACCTGGTGCTTCTGGGTGGCCGTCCGGACGGCGGCGGCGGATCCGCCCCCGACGAGTACAGCCAGCAGCCCGTGTCCAGGCCGCGCAGCGCCGGCGGGCCCGTCGCCGTGCCCAGCCAATCGGCGCCGCCCGCGCCGCCGGAAGACACCACATTCAACCAAGGCATTACCGACGACGACGTGCCGTTCTAAATAGGCAAGGCTTCGCCTTGATCCGATGCGGATGGAAGTCGGGAGACAGAAGTCAGAAGTCAGAATGGCAACGCCCGATGCGCGGGCGGCCCGGAGTTTCGTTACCAGACAAACTCCCTCGCCGCTTTGTGCTTGTCATACCCGTCCAGCACGCTGACAAGTAGATGCCGGGTCCATCAGACAGAACGCCTTTCGATAGGGACCAGGCCAATATGGATCATAACGTGCGTCGGCGTAACGCCGCCGGAAGCTGAGCAGGTTATTTCCGAGGCTTCGCTGCCGGTCGAGACCGGGGAACGGGGCGGCGAGGAACGGCACAGGAGCGGCTGCTCGCGGAGGTAATGCGGTGCCGCCTCAAGGGAGTTGAGGATGCCTAACAAGAAACTGCCGGAGACACGAAGCGAGGCGGAAGAGGCTCGTCGGTTCGAGGAGAGCCGGGAACGGCTGCTGAAGCTGTTCGAGCAAGCGGCCAGAGAAGGCTCGCTGCGTGTCGGCGGGAAGAGCGTCGGGATTACGTTATCCAAAAAGGCGGAGGCGTTGCGCAAGCCGCCGTCCCAGAAGGTCATGCCGCGCATTCCGGCGGACGACCTGGATCGCGCGCGGTGTCAGGCGCCCCGCAAAGGGATCGGCTACCAGACGTACATCAAAATCCTGCTGCGGGAAGGCTTCGATCGTCAGGGGCGCTGGGCTGTGTAGACCCGCCGCAGCAGGGAGGCGCCCGCGCGAGAATGTCGAACCGCCAGTTTGCGGGCCGCAAGTGGCGCGCCGGTGTTGCTTATCGGAAATGATCATTTTAATTCTCGGTTCCAGGTTGGGCAGGCGGCGCATGGCGCCACCCCACCTCCACTTCCAGAGTAAAACGCAGGTTGCGGGGAATTGCCGTTGCGGAGAGGCGGGAATTCAGTAAGTGGTTTGCGTGGAGTTAGATGCAGCGGGAAGCTTTATTTACGCAACGTGTGATCGTATACCGGCCATCTATTCCGCGGAAGCAGCATGGCGCGAGGGGCTGCCACAAGAGATGTAGTTTTTCGCCAGTACGTCGTAAACCAACATCTTCAGCCCCAAGAGCCAGACGGCTGCCAGGTAGATGCGCCTCAACCACGCATTGCCCAAACGGATGGCGTAGCGCGCCCCGATCAGAGCGCCCACAAACATGGCAGCCCCGAGAATGGCGCCGAGACGATAATTCACCAGTCCATGCCCCATGAAAACGATGGTGGCCACTCCGGAGGAAAAGATGTTGATCAGTTTTGTGGCGGCTACCGCCTTCACGAATGTCATTCGGAACACAAACACATAGACCGCCGTGAGCATCGTAACGTAACCTCCGCTGAAGAACCCGCCGTAGATCCCCAGAAGGAACGTCAGAGCATATCCCGCAATCTCAGCCATCGTTGATGGCGCGGACGTAAACTGGTAAACTCCGGTCCGGCGGTAGATGAGCGAGAAGATCGCGACACCGATCATGGATGCGGAGACTACCAGGGGCACTGAACCCTGGGGCACGATCAGCAGCAGGAAAGCACCGCAAATGGACCCGGCCAAGTCAGAACGATGAGCCACGGGAGCCGCTTCCGGTCGACGCCCTTCCTCGAAGGAACGGCAGCGAGCCGCCGGCACTCAAGAACGTGAGGGCGAACATATTGGTGGCAACCGCCGTGCGTGGATCGATTCCGACCGCAAACATCGCCGGGACCGTGATGAGAGATGTGCTTCCGGTAACGACGCTAACGCCAGACGTGAGGAAAAAAACGACGATCAAGAACAGAAGTTGCGGGCTTGTCATGGTTTCATTGTTGCCGTGGGTTACCAGCGGCCGGTTTGGAAGTTTTGCAGATATTCCCGAATCTGGTCGCGGACGCGACGGAAGAAGGCGAGCCGTTCCTCTGCGGAGCCTTGCAGAGCGGCCGGATCTTCAAAGCTGTGGTGAATCATGGCGGTCTTGCCTGGAAAGATCGGGCAGGTTTCCTTGGCGTTGTCGCAGACAGTTAGAACGCAGTCGAACGATTGGCCGGCGAACTCGTCCACGCTCTTAGAACGATGGCTGGAAATATCGATGCCCAGCTCGCGCATGACGGCGATGGCTTCGGGCCGAACCTGGCTTGGCTTGGTCCCGGCGCTGAATACCTCGAAGCGGTCTCCCGCATCGTGCCGCAAGAGCCCTTCCGCCATCTGGCTGCGGGCTGAATTTCCGGTGCAAAGAATGAGGATGCGTTTCTTATCGGGCATGGATGGTTTCCGGCAAGAGCCAGCGAAACAGAGCCGTGGCCGCGGCTGCGCCCGCCAGTTGGGCAATGATGAATCCCGGAGCATCGGCGGGCCGGATGCCCGCGAACGTATCGGAGGCGGCGCGCGCCAGCGTGACGGCGGGATTTGCAAAAGACGTTGAGGCGGTGAACCAGTACGCCGAGGTGATGTAGGCACCGACGGCGAACGGCACCGCGGAAGAACGGAGCCGCGCGCAGCCCCAGACGACCGACAGGAGACCGAAAGTCGCCACAAATTCGCTGAAGAGCTGTGCGCGGCCGGATCGCACATGGCGCGAGGCCGAAAACACCGGCACAACAAACATCAGATGGGCTGTGGCCACGCCCGCGAAAGCGCCGGCTATCTGAGCGGCAAGGTAGGCGGGCACGGCGCGCCACGCCAGGCCACCCTGCCATGCGTCGGCCAGCGTGACGGCCGGGTTGAAGTGCGCTCCGGAGATTGGCCCGAATGTGAGAATCAATGCGACGAGGGCCGCGCCGGTGGCAAGGGTGTTCGCAAGGAGCGCGATCGCGACATTTCCACCGGCCAGCCGATCGCCCATGATGCCGGACCCGACCACGGCGGCCAGCAGGAAGGCGGTTCCGATCAGTTCAGATGCAACACGCCGGACCACAGCACTCCTTCGGGGCCGGTTTGACGGCACGGATGAACGCGCTCATGAACTTCCCTTCCACCGCGGGGGCCATGGCGTCCACATCGATTCCCTGCCCGCTTAAGAATGTGCGCGCGTCCTCAATGTTGTAAACGCGGGTCGGTTCGACGTCTATATCGCCGAAACCCGCCTTGGCGAGCGTTGCGACGTACCTCCAATCTTCGAGCGCGCCGGCGATGCAGCCCACCCAGAGCAGCATGTTTTGGCGGACTTCGGCGGGTATTTCTCCGCGGGTGACCACATCGGACACGGCGAACCGGCCTCCCGGTTTCAAGACACGGAACGCCTCGCGCAACACGCAGTCTTTGTCGGCGGATAGGTTGATCACGCAATTACTGATGACGACGTCGACCGAGTTATCCGGGAGCGGAATATTTTCGATTTCGCCTTTCAGGAATTCCGCGTTGGGTACGCCTGCCTTGCGCCGATTCTCGCGAGCGAGCGCCAGCATTTCATCGGTCATGTCGAGGCCGTAGGCTTTGCCCGTAGGGCCGACGCGCCGGGCCGACAGGAGCACGTCGATGCCGCCGCCCGAGCCGAGATCGAGCACCGTTTCTCCTGGATTAAGCTGCGCCAGCGCGGTAGGATTGCCGCAGCCGAGCGAGGCGAGTACGGCCTCCTGAGGCAGTTCGCCGGCTTGGGCGGCGTCATAGAGGTTGGAGGTTATCGGATCGCAGCAGCCATCCAGCGCCGCGGACGCGCCGCAGCAGGAGCTTCCGCCAGTTTGGACGCGAAGCGCCGCCTGGCCGTATTTCTCTCGTACTTGTTCTTTTAGTTCCATGTTGGTTCTCGTTTCCCGTTTTTTTCCCTACCGGCATAGCTGGGTGATCTTGGCCGGCTTGATGGCCTTGTTGCGGGTGCAGCACTCGGCATAAAGGAACCCGAGCAGTTCCTGCAATGCCGTGGTGTTGGCGGTGTACCGCAGGAAGGTGCTTTCGCGGCGCACGGCGATGAGGTCTTCGTTTTTGAGCTTTTCCAGGTGGTGGGACAGCGTGGACGGTGCAATGCCGAGCTCGTTCTGAATTTCCCCGACGACCAGACCGTCGGGATGGGCGGCCAGGAGCAGCCGCAAGATTCGCAAGCGCGGCTCGGCGCCGAGGGCGGCGAACATATCCGCGTAGGCGGCGGTGCGGCCGGCATCGGGCGCGTGCTTGGACGAGGGTTCCATAATTCTATTATATTCGAATTATAGAATTCGTCAAGAGCGAAAAACTTTCCACACCGGTTCTCCCAAAATGGGAGTATACTGGAAACGGTGAGAGTGATCAGCCGGAAGGCGATCGTCGGGTTTGGACGTGTGCACAAGGACGCGGAAGGGCCGCTAGATGCGTGGTACCGGACGGTGCTACGGGCGCGCTGGCGGAACTTGACGCAGGCCAGAGTGGATTTTCCGCATGCGGACCCGGTGGGCGAACGTACCGTCTTCAACATCGGAGGCAACAAATACCGGTTGATCGCCCGTGTTAACTATCGAACACAAAAGGTTTTCGTCCTGACGATACTGACACATGCCGAATACGATAAGGACGTTTGGAAAAGATGAGCACGCAAGCAACACCGCCGATTGACGACAGACAGTACGGGCGCATCCTCAGCCGCATGTGTCCGCGACCGATTCGCAACGACCGCGAGTTGGAACAGGCCGTCGCCCGGCTGGACGATTTGGACCGCCGCGACCAGGAGCTCACGCCGGAGGAGCGCGAATTGGCCGAGTTGTATACTACGCTAATCGAAGCCTATGAGGAGCGGCACTACCCGGTTCCGCACGCGCCTCCGCACGAGTTCTTGCGCGCGCTTTTGGAGCAGCGCGGCTTGGCCCAGGCGGATGTCGCCCATTTGCTTGGAGGGAGCGGGCACACTTCCGAGATTCTGAACGCCAAACGATCCATCAGCAAGGCGCAGGCCAAGATGCTGGCGGCGTTCTTCCAGTTGCCGGCGGAGTTGTTTATCTAAGGCAGTAAGGGGCGAGCTACGCTCGCCTGTGCCGGCAGGAGTGCCGGCACGGCACGGCCGGGGGCGTGCGCCACGGCGTTTGACACTCCCTAGGGGCAAGTGATATGTGTAGTGATCTTCGCTAGAAAATCAAATGGCCGACGAGCAAAATCCCGAAGGTTCGGCTGCGCCTCCTCCGGCGCCGAAACCCGCCGCTCCCAAGCCAGCCGCGGCGGCCCATCCCGCGCCTCCGAAGCCTCCGGCCGTGATGGTTACGACGCCCTGGGAAAGCGATATTACCGAAGCCCTGAAAGAGCGCTTCGGCGCCGACATCACGGAATTCTCGACGTACCTGGGGCAGAATTTCCTGGTGGCCAAACCGGATGCCGCGATCCCCATCCTGGAGACGCTCAAGCTGGAGTTGGATTTCGACTACTTGGTGGACGTGACGGCGGTCGATTACCCCAAGCGGGCCGAACGCTTCGAGGTGGTGTACATCTTGTATAGCTTCGCGCGCAACGAGCGCATGCGAGTGAAGACCACGATCGCGGACGGCTACAGTCCGGCGACAGCGGTGACCGTGCATTTGGCGGCTAATTGGCTGGAGCGCGAAGTGTTCGATATGTTCGGTATCCAGTTCGCCGGCCATCCGGACATGCGCCGCATCCTGTTGCCCGAGGAATGGCAGGGCTATCCGTTGCGCAAGGAGTATGGGATACTGCAGCAGGACGATGCATGGGTGCGGGAGAATATGGGCATCGAGAGCGGGCAGTAAGCTATGCCGGAAGCCACATTTCTAGACGCGACCGAACTGGTGATCAATATGGGTCCGCAGCACCCGTCCACGCACGGCGTGCTGCGCGTGATCCTGAAGCTGGATGGCGAGAAGGTGAACGGCACCGAGTGCGTGATCGGCTATCTGCATCGCGGCGTGGAGAAGATCGGCGAGAACCGCACCTACCAGCAATTCGCGCCATACGTGGACCGCATGGATTATGTGGCCGCGGTTTCGAACGGCCTGGGCTACTGCCTGGCCGTGGAGAAACTGCTGAACGTGGAAGCGCCCGCGCGCGCGCAGGCCGTGCGCGTGATCCTGACCGAGCTGAACCGCATCGCCAGCCACTTGCTGTGGCTGGGCACGCACGCGCTCGATATCGGCGCCATCACGCCGGTATTCTACTGCCTGCGCGAGCGCGAAGAAGTGCTGAAGATCTTCGAGAACTACTGCGGCGCGCGGCTGACCACGCATGCGTTCCGCATCGGGGGCTTGCAGTACGAGACTTACGACGGTTTCGAGGAAGAAGTCAAGAAGTTCTGCGATTGGTTCATCCCCAAGGTGGACGAATACGAGGAACTGTTGACCCACAATCGCATCTGGGTGGGGCGGCTGAAGGGCGTGGGCGTTCTGTCCGCGGACGAATGCAAGGAATACGGTGTGACGGGGCCGGTGCTGCGGGCGGCTGGTGTGCAGTGGGACTTGCGCAAGGCGCAGCCCTATTCCGGCTACGAGCAGTACGAATTCGACGTTCCTACGGGCGAAAATGGCGACACCTACGACCGGTACACGGTGCGCATGGAGGAGATGCGGCAATCGACGCGCATCATCCGGCAGGCGGTGGATCGCATCCCCAGCGGGCCGATCATGGGCAAGGTGCCGAAGGTGGTGAAGCCGCCGGTGGGCGAGGCTTATGTATCGATCGAAGCGCCCAAGGGCGAGCTGGGCTATTTCATCGTGAGCGACAATTCCACGCAGCCGTACCGCCTGCGTGTGCGGCCGCCTTCGTTCGTGAATTTGCAGGCGCTGGACTGCATGGTGCGGGGCGGGCTGGTGGCCGACGTGGTGGCGATTATTGGTACGCTGGATATCGTGCTGGGCGAGGTGGATAGATGAGCGGGAGTGGGCGGGGGGGAGAGCGGGCGGGGGGGCGATCGTGATTTCGAAACTTTTTCGCAGCGTCTTTCTGGTAGACCTGTTCCAGGGTCTCTGGGTGACGTTTCGCAACCAGGACCCCAAGCGCATCTACACGGAACAGTATCCGGCGGAGCGGCCCAAAGTAGGCGAACGGTATCGCGGGGCGCCGCGGCTTAATATCAACCCGGATAACGGCGAGACGCTGTGCATCTCCTGCAACCTGTGCGCGCTGGCCTGCCCGGAGAATCTAATCGTGGTCACCAGCCAGCGCAACGAACAGACCAAGAGAAAGGATCTGACTACCTTTACTTACGACACATCCCGCTGCATGTTCTGCGGGCTGTGCGAGGACGCTTGCCCGGTGGACGCGCTGGAACTGACGCAGGATTTCGAGATGGCCAGCTACACCCGCGAGGGCGCGATCTGGGATCGCCAGATGCTCGAAGAAGGCCCCAAACCGACCCAATACAAATGCTGACCCCGGAACTGACGCAGGCCATCTTTTTCTACGTGTTCGCCGCGATGGTGCTGGCGGGCGGCGTACTGACCATCACCCGCCGCAACGCCGTACACAGCGCCATGTTTCTGATCGTTTCGCTGATGGGCGTGGCCGGCCTGTATCTGTTGCAGCAGGCGGAATTCCTGTTCGCCGTGCAGATCGTGTTGTATATCGGCGGCATCATGGTGCTGTTTCTGTTCGTGATCATGCTGGTGAACCTGGATCAGGCCGCCAAGGAGAGGCAGTTCAACGGGCAATGGTTGATATCGCTGCTGTGTGTGGCCTTAGTGGGCGCGCAGGTGTTCTGGTTCCTGAGAAAGGGCGGCGCGGCGTTCAAGATCGCGCAGCCAGGCGTCCTTCCGGCGGCGTCCGCGCTGGGGAATACCGAGCAACTGGCGGACGTGTTGTTCAAAGAGTATCTGCTGCCGTTTGAGATCGCTTCCATCCTGCTGCTGGTAGCGGTGGTAGGTTCGGTGGTAATGGCCAAGAAACGGATTTGAGAATGTACCCGATAACTACAGCGCATTACATCGCCTTGAGCGCCGCTCTCCTGCTGATCGGGACGGTGGGGGTGCTGACGCGGCGTAACATTGTCATTATTCTGATGTCCATCGAGCTGATCCTGAACGCGGTGAATATCAATCTGGTGGCATTTTCGCAGGCGCTGCACAATTTGAATGGGCAGGTGTTCGCTATCTTCGTGATTACCGACGCGGTAGCCGAAGCGGCCGTGGGGCTGGGCATCCTGATCGCGCTGTTCCGCAATAAAGAGACGGTGCTGGCGGACGAGGTGGACTTACTGAAATGGTAGGACAGGGAGATCCGGCTTGAATTTCCTGGACCTGATTTGGCTGATCCCGCTGTTTCCGCTGGCGGGCGCGCTGCTGATGCTGCTATTCGGGAAGATGCTTGACCCGCAACCCGCATCGGACGTCGCGGTGGCGGCGGGCGTGGAGCATATCCACGACGAACTCGACCATCATCACGATCACGGGCTTAGTCACTCGCACGACCATGGGCATGACCACGGGCATGCGCACGATCGTCATCACCACTCGCCGCTGAAGGTGCTGGTCAGCCTGATATGCCCCGGCATGGTGCTGATCTCGTTCTTGCTTTCGGTGGGCGCGGTCTGGCAACTGACGGACAAGCCGGGGCGGGTCTTTGAACTGGTCAAGTTCACCTGGCTGGCGGGGCTGCCGTTCCACATGATGGATGGGCGCCTGGCCACGTTCAGCGCGGATTGGGGCTTTCTGCTGGACCCGTTGAGCGCGGTGATGATCCTGGTAGTTACGGGCATCGGCTTCCTGATCCACGTCTATTCCACGGGCTACATGGCGCACGACAACGGCTATTACCGGTTCTTCGGCTACCTGAACCTGTTCATCTTCTTCATGCTGATGCTGGTGCTGGCGAATAACTACACGCTGCTTTTTGTGGGATGGGAAGGCGTGGGGTTGTGCAGCTACCTGCTGATCGGGTTCTACTTCCAGAAAAAGTCGGCGGGCGATGCGGGCAAGAAGGCGTTTATCGTAAACCGGGTAGGCGACGCGGGGTTCATCATGGGCATGCTGCTGATGTTCAGCGTGCTGGGGACCGTGCGTTTTCTGGATGTGAACCGGGCACTGCGGGGCGGGCAGTTCCACGCGGAGGCGGCGGGATTTGGCGTGCTGAGCGTTATCGCGCTGTTGTTTTTCATCGGCGCCACGGGTAAGTCCGCGCAATTTCCGCTGTATGTCTGGCTGCCGGACGCCATGGAAGGTCCGACACCGGTTTCCGCGTTGATCCACGCGGCGACCATGGTGACGGCGGGCGTCTATATGGTGGCGCGGTCGGCGGCGCTGTTCCAGTTGACGCCGCAGACATTGAATATTGTGGCTTTTATAGGCGCGTTTACGGCGATCTTCGCGGCGACCATCGCGCTGGTGCAGAACGATATTAAGCGCGTGCTGGCTTATTCCACGGTGAGCCAGCTCGGCTACATGTTTCTGGCGCTGGGAGTGGGCGCGTACTGGGTGGCGATCTTCCATTTGTTCACGCACGCATTTTTCAAGGCCCTGCTCTTCCTGTGTTCCGGCTCCGTGATTCACGCCATGGGCGGCGAGCAGGATATGCGGCACATGGGCGGCCTGAAGGACAAGATTCCGATCACGCACTGGACGATGTGGGTCGGGTCAGTGGCGATCGCCGGGATTCCGGGCTTTGCGGGTTTCTTTTCGAAGGACGAAATTCTTTGGCAGGCGTTCAGCTCTCCCGCGGGATCGAAGGCGCTGTGGCTCGTGGGACTGGCAACCGCGGGACTGACTGCCTTCTATATGTGGCGGCTCATGAACATGACGTTCTACGGCAAGTCGCGGGTGGCGCCGGAGAAGGCGGCGCACATCCATGAGTCGCCGGCTGCGATGACGATTCCGCTTATGCTGCTGGCGGTGGGGGGCGTGTTCGCGGGCTGGCTGGCGGTTCCCGGCGCTTGGGGCCTATCGGAACGCTTCCATAGCTTCGAACACTGGCTGGAGCCGGCTTTCGCTTCGGCGGCCACGGAAGCGGCCAGCGGCGGCGCGCATGACGCCTCGCTCGAATGGATTCTGATGGGAATCTCGGTGGCTGTAGCTATTATCGGGATCGTGGTGGCGCGGTACTTCTATCATCACAAGCCCCAGGTTCCCGATACGCTCGAAAAATCGTTGAAGCCGCTGCATGGGCTGCTTTACAACAAATATTACGTGGACGAGATCTACGATTTCCTGTTCGTCGACGGCCTGTGCAAAGGCGGCGGCCGCGTGTTGGGCGCATTCGACCGCAACGAGGTGGATGGCGCGGTGAACGGCGCCGGATGGCTGACGCGTTTCGCCTCGCGCGTCTCGATGTGGTTCGATACCTGGATTGTGGATGGCGCGGTGCGCTTGGGATCCTTCACGGTGAAGCTGCTATCCTACCCGGTCTGCATCCTGCAGACCGGACGCGTGCAAGCCTACGCGCTGTTCGTAGTGGTAGGCGTGCTGGTTTTTTTCGGGTATTACCTGGCGGGTAAATAGATGAACGATCACTTACTCAGTCTGGTGCTATTCACGCCGCTGGCGGGGCTGTTAGTCCTGCTGTTCATTCCGTCGCGCCAGAAGGAACTGATCAAGATTTGGGCGAACGTGGCGAGCTTCGCGGGGTTCCTGATTTCGCTGCCATTGGTTTCGCGTTTCGACAAAGGCGCGTCCGGCTTTCAGTTCGTGGAGCGCGCCAACTGGATACCCACGCTGGGCGCGCAGTATCTGATCGGCATCGACGGCATCAGCCTGCTGTTGATCATGCTGACCACGGTGATCGGGTTCATCGCCATTCTGTCTTCATGGAACGCCGTCCAGGACCGTCTCAAGGAATACTACTGCATGTTCCTGCTGCTGCAGGTGGGCATGCTGGGCGTGTTCATGTCGCTCGATTTCTTCCTGTTCTACGTGTTCTGGGAGCTGGTGCTGGTGCCCATGTACTTCATCATCGGCGTGTGGGGCGGTCCGCGCAAGCTGTATGCGGCCATCAAATTTTTCCTCTATACGCTGGCCGGTTCGGTGCTGATGCTGCTGGGTATCCTGACGCTGTACTTCCAATATGCCAGCCAGTTCGGCAGGTATACATTTGAAATATCCGAGTTGATGAAGCTGACTCTGCCGCTGGGATTGCAGGAGTGGGTCTTCTGGGCTTTCTTCCTGGGCTTCGCCATCAAGGTGCCGATGTTCCCGTTCCACACCTGGTTGCCGGATGCGCACGTGGAAGCGCCCACCGCGGGCTCCGTGATCCTGGCCAGCGTGCTGCTGAAGATGGGGACTTACGGGTTCATCCGCTTCTCGCTGCCGTTGCTGCCAAAGGCTTCGATGGACCAGACCATCGTAGAGATTCTGGCGGTGCTCTCCATCATTGGCATTATCTATGGCGCGCTGGTCAGCCTGATGCAGAAGGATTGGAAGAAGCTCGTCGCGTATTCTTCCGTCAGTCACTTGGGATTTTGCACGTTGGGTATTTTCGCCATGAATCCCAATGGCTTGGCCGGGAGCGTGCTGCAACAAATCAATCACGGCATCTCGACGGGCATGCTCTTCTTGATCATCGGGGTGGTCTACGAGCGGCGGCACACGCGCGAGATCTCGGAGTATGGCGGATTGGCGCACGTGATGCCGAAGTACGCGGTGATCTTCGCCATCGCCATGCTGAGCTCCGCCGGACTGCCGCTGCTGAATGGTTTTGTCGGGGAGTTTACGATTCTGCAGGGCGCGTTTGAGGCGAATCGGGTGTGGGCGGCTTTCGCGGTAACCGGCGTGGTGTTTGGCGCCGCTTACTTGTTGTGGCTCTACCAGCGCACCATGCTGGGCCAGATCACCAACGGCAAGAATCTGCATTTGCCCGACCTGAGCCTGCGCGAGGTAGTGGTGTTTTTGCCGCTGATCGCTTGGGCCATATGGATCGGCGTTTATCCCAAGCCGTATTTCGACATCCTGGAGAAGCCCGTGGAGCAGATTGTGGAGCGCGTGCGGCCGGGATACTATGGCGGCGCGCAAGCGGCTACGCGGGCGGGGCCGGGAGTCGGGGGCCGGGGGCCGGAGGCAGGTGGGCAATGAACCCGTTCTACACCACTACCGATCATTTTGTGCTGGTGCCGGCGGTGATGCTGGCATTGTTCGGATGCGCCATCCTGTTGTTCGACTTTCTGGTCTTTCCCGATCCCCGGCATCGCAAGTATCTGCTGTTCTTCCTGATTCTCGGCGAAGGGTTCGCGGGATTCGGCCTGTGGAGGCAGCAGGCGAATATGGCCAACGGCGCCATCGAAGCTTTTCATGGCTCGCTGGTGGCGGATGGCTTCTCCATCTTCTTTAATTGGATTTTCCTCGCGGCGACGGTGATTGTCGCAATTGTCTCTTACAAGTATCTCGAGATCGAAGGCGAGCACCACGCCGAATATTACTCACTGATGATGTTCGCCCAATGCGGCATGTTCTTCCTGGCGGCAGGCACGGACTTAGTCACACTTTTCATCGGCCTGGAATTGATGGCGCTCTCGTTCTATGTGATGGTGGGCTTTTTGCGCACGAGCAAGCGCTCCAACGAAGCGGCCATGAAATATCTGCTGTTGGGCGCATTTTCGAGCGGATTTCTGGCTTACGGCTTCTCGGTGATGTACGGCATCTCGGGATCGACCCGGCTGGCGGACGTCGCCACCGCTGTGAGCGCGCGTGGACCGTTCGATCCGCTGGTTTTGCTGGCGCTGGCCACGACGTCGGTAGGCCTGCTTTTCAAGATCTCGGCGGTCCCGTTCCACATGTGGGCGCCGGACGCCTACGAAGGCGCGCCGACCACCGTGACAGCCTACCTATCGGTGGCTTCCAAGGCCGCATCCATTGCGTTCCTGCTGCGGATTTTCCTGGGTCCGCTGGCCTCCGCGCGGGAGGCTTGGGAACCGATTCTAACCTTCATTGCCGTGGCCACCATGACGGTCGGGAACCTGGCGGCGATCAATCAGAGCAATATCAAGCGGCTGCTGGCTTACAGTTCGATCTCGCACGCCGGATATATGCTGCTCGGCCTGATCGCCGGGAATGCCACCGGCATCAAGGGTATCGCCGTTTATATAATGGTTTACACGTTCATGAACCTGGGCGCGTTCCTGGTGCTGGTGGCGTTGCGCCGCAAGGGTATAATCGGCGAAGATATGGACGATATCGCGGGCCTGATGCACAAAAGCCCGGGCTATGCGCTGCTGATGCTGCTCTTCCTGCTGTCGCTGGCCGGAATTCCGCCTACGGCGGGCTTCCTTGGCAAGTATTACATATTCTTGTCGCTAATAGAGACGCATCATTACACGCTGGCGGTGATTGGCACGCTCTATGTCGCCGTGGCCATCTACTATTATTTCCGCATCGTGCGCAGTATGTTCGCGCGGGATCTCACGGAGCCTGCGCCGCTCTCCACCAGCTTGGGATTGCGCGTGGCCCTGGCCGTGAGCGGCATTCTGACGCTGGGCATCGGCCTCTACCCGGAGCCGTTCCTGCGCCTGGCGGGGACTTCATTGCTGCATTAGGAACATATGGACGCGATCATCCATCATCCGTTATTCACGCCGGTTCTGGTCACGCTGGTTATCATCGCGCTGTTCCCGCTAGTGGCAGGGTACATCGTGCTGATCGAGCGCAAGGTGCTGGCGGATTTTCAGGTGCGGCTGGGACCCATGCGCGTCGGCCCGCACGGCCTGTTGCAGCCTATCGCGGATGCGTTGAAACTCCTGATCAAGGAAGATATCATCCCGACGGATGCGGATCAGTCCATATTCTGGCTGGCGCCGGTGATATCGACCTTCACGGGGCTGACTGCGTTCGCCGTGATTCCGTTTAGCAAGTATTTGTATGTGGCGGACGTGAATGTGGGTCTGCTGGTCATTTCGGCGATGTCGGCGGTCGGGATCTTGGGGATCATTTTGGGTGGATGGGCGTCCAATAGCCACTATCCGTTGCTCGGGGCGTTGCGCAGCGCGGCGCAGTTAGTAAGCTACGAAGTGGCTCTGTCGTTCGCGCTGCTCTCAGGCGTGATGGTGGCCGGCACGCTGAGCATGCAGGGGATTATTCAAGCGCAACAGAGCCGCGGGATCTGGTTCATCTTTTCCAACTATGGCTTCATGATCGTGCCGTTCGTGGTGTATGTGATCGCGGCCACGGCGGAAACCAATCGCGCGCCATTCGACCTGCCCGAAGCGGAATCCGAGTTAGTGGCGGGATTCCATACAGAGTACAGTGGCTTTCGCTGGGCGCTCTATTTTCTGGCGGAATACGCCAATATCTTCGTGATCTCTTCGGTGGCGGTGACGCTGTTTTGGGGCGGATGGCTGCGGCCGTTTCCCAGTGTGGCTTGGCTGGCGGCGCTTAACTATATTGTGCCGCTGGTGGTGTTCGCGGGCTCCGGCCTGGCCAGTCTGACTCTGGTGCGCAAGTTGAAAGATACTATGCAGCAGAAAGTACTGGTCGGCGCGGCGTTGCTGCTGGTTCTGATCGGCGCGATATATATGTATCCCGCCTTCAACGCCGCCGCCATCGGGATCTTCTGGTTCCTCTTCAAGGTTTCGCTGATTATCTATCTGATGATCTGGTTTCGCGGCACGTTCCCGCGCTTCCGCTACGACCAGCTTATGAACATCGGGTGGAAGGTCATGATCCCGGTGGGCATGGCTGCCATTGTGGTCAACGCGCTGCTGGGCATGGTCTGATCCCGGCGTCGTAGCTGAGACTTTTTCCGCCGTTTCGCACTATCTCATTTGGAATTTCCGCTGAATGTGGAGGCAGGGACGTTTTGTGGCGTCCCAAACGCCGACCGGCCCGGTAGGCGCCGGGCCGGTCAATCTCCGTTTGGACGGAAAGGAGGCAGCGTATGCTTGTCATAACGCTGACCGTTACGATCGCACTAGCCTTTGCGATCACGGTTACCATCCGCTTCAAGCGGAAGTAGCCAAACTAGCATTAAAACCGCGGATCGGAAAACCGGTCCGCGGCCCCTCCTATAGAATACACCAAACGCCGCTGCTACGATAATATACGGCACATGTCCTCGCCCGTAATTCCGCCGCCGCTCGAAGCGCTGCGCAACCGGCCGTTCTCTTTCTACCCGGCCATCCTGAACATCGAACACAACAAGTGGCAGTATCGCAAGGCCACGTGGACCGATGTCTTGGTGGTGAACGCGCGCACCGGCCAGGAAATCTGGATTCCGCGCCGCTTTTTGGGCGAGATCTCGCGCATCGAGGATCCGGTCGTGATCGTCGGCCTGCTGAAGGAGCTGGAGTACCGGGAGGGCGCCGTGTGGCCCTATCAGCGGCGGGTGATCGAGATGCCGATTGCGGTGGGCGCCCCGGCGCGGCCGCCATCGCCGGCGCAGCGGACCGGCTTGGCCCCGGTTGTGGGCATTCGCCTGGAATCAAACGGCGAGTCGCACATTTTCCGCGTCTTCCGTATGGCCGGCGGCGCGCTGGTGCTGGGCATTGTGGCAGCGTATGTGGCGGTGAACTTCTACCGCGATAGCGTGCTGCGCCCGCGCAGCGCTGTCGTCGCCAAGGATCGGGCCTACCTGTCTTTGAGCGCCCAGGACGATTACGACGCGGTAGTTCGCAGGCTGGGAGCGCCCGCGCGCGATCGTTGGTATGGCGTGGCCGGCGGCACCCGGTACCGCGAGCTCTGGTATCCGGACCGGGCGTACACCGTCATCCTGATGGCTGCCGATGGCAAGAACGCCACGTACATCGGCGCGCTCGACGCGAACTGGAATCCGGTGCAAGCGGTCGGCGGCGCCGATCCGCTGCTGCGGTTGCCGCGATTCTAGAGCCGCCTGAAAGGCGGCTGCGGGCAGAATTGCCCGCCCCACAAGAGTGGCGGTCAGGCTTTGGCGGGGGTTTCGCTCAACAACCATTTGGCGTACTCGCGCACACCCACCAGCCGTACGGGCATGAGTTCCAGAGTGGCGCGCATGTCGATCGTGCCGCCATGCGCGTAGCCCAGCGAGAGCGCCGCGAAGGCTTCATCCAGCGCCCGGCGCGCGGACGTCATGCCTACGCGCAGCACGGCTTCCATCACGTATTCGACGGTAAACGGCGCGCCTCCCAGTTCCTCGAAGATGCGCACGACTTCCAGCGGAGCGATGGCTTGCGGGCCGCCCAGCGGGAAAATGGCGTTGCGCGCGGCCGCGGTGTCGAGCGACCGCACGGCGAACTCGGCGACATTGGGGAACGAGATCCAACTGATGGGGTTCTCGCCGGCGCCGTAAATGCGGGCGTGCCGCGCGGCCACGTCGAAGCCCAGCGCCGGGCTGAGCCAGATCTCCATGAAGAACGTGGGGCGCAGAATGGTATACGCCATGCCGCTCGCGACGATCGCGCGCTCCACTTCGCGCTTGGCGCGCTGCAGGGCGAAGTCTTCGGCCATGGGCGAAAACGAAACATACACGAAATGTTTCACGCCGGCGGATTTCGCAGCCTCGACCAATTGCAACTGGCCGATGCGGTCCACGCCGTCGATAGTGTCGCCGGGTTGGCGCGAGAGCACCGAGGAAGCCGTCGACAAGACCGCCGTCGCGCCCGCGCAAGCGGCGCGGATCGAATCCGGATCCTTCAGGTCGCCAGGGGCCAGCTCGGCGCCGGAGGCGCGCAGTTCATCGATGCGCGAAGCATCTCCGGTCGGCCGCACCAGCGCGCGGACCGGTTTATGTTGGGCGGCCAAGCGGCGGCAGATTTCGCCGCCCACCAGGCCTGTAGCTCCTACGATCAGGTTCATAGTGTCAAAATATCCTTATTCATAGCTGGTGATCGCGGCAACAGGAAAAAGCAACCACGGATGCACACAGATGCACACAGATAAGAACGGTTTTGTCTGTGGTTCCGTTCCTATGCATAGCTCGTGACCGCGGCTGCGTTCCGCGCTCCCCGTTCCCGCGCGGCGCGCTCCTGGTAGCCGCTTTCGCGGAAGGCTTTCAGCGGCTCGGCCGGGATGCCATTGGCCTTGCGCCATTCGCGGATCGCCGGGCGGACGTCGGCGGCGAAGGCTTCCTTTAGGCACTCTTCGGCATCCACCAGCGCGGACTTGCTTTGGTGGCGCGCCAGCGTTGCGTGATCTACCAGAGCGGCTTTAGCGTAGAGTTCCTGCGCCGTGACGGCGGTCTGGATCATCTCTTCGATCTTGTCTTTCAGGTTGTGACTCTGATCGACCATGTAGGCGATCTCGGCGCGCCGGCCGGTTTCCCATTCGAACAGCGCGATCTCGTGGAAGATGCGGAAAATCTGATAAGGATCGATGGACCCCAGTGTGAGATCGTCGTCGGCGTAGCGGCGGTCGTTGAAATGGAAACCGCCCAGCATATTTTCCGACAGCAGCCACGCCACGATCTGCTCGATGTTTTGCGCCTGGTAGTGATGCCCTGTATCCACCAGCACTTTGGCCTGCGGGCCGGCGTTGCGCGCCATCAACAGCGACATGCCCCAATCCGCGATGTCGGTGTGATAGAAGGCCGGCTCGAACGGCTTGTACTCGATCAGCATGCGCTGGTTGGGCTCGATATTGCGATGCGCTTCCACCAGGCCTTCCTCGAACCAACGCCGGCGATGGCGGATGTTGGCGGTGCCCGGATAACTGGAGCCATCGGCAAACCATAGTGAAATGTCACGGCTGCCGGTGGCGCTGGCGATTTCGATGCAGTCCAAAATGTGTTGCAGGGCGGTGCGGCGGATGGCCGGGTCCGGGTTGCCCAGCGAGCCGTATTTGTAGATCTGGTCCTGAAAGACGTTCGGGTTGATGGCGCCGAGCTTGACACCGTGTCGCTCGGCCATCAACATGACTTCGGGCACGCTGAACTTGCCGTCCGGAAAGTCCCACAGGACGTGCATGGCTACCGTCGGGCAGCAGCCCGTGAAGCGATGTACTTGCCCGGCATCGCTCAATTTCTCACCGGTGGTGGTGGCAGCCGCAGCTTGCTGGAACTTGCCGAAACGTGTGCCGGTGTTGGCAAAGCCCCAGGAAGGCAATTCGATGCGGAAGCCATCGAGCGCCTGGCGGACCTTTTGTTCCATGGCGTCTGCGGGCATGGTGTTCCTCCCAGAGGATCGCGAAGTCTGATTATATATCGTGGTGGGACGGGCTTCAGCCGGTCGTGGGGGCTACAATATGGTCGTCGATGCTGAAGTGGCTATGCATTCTCCTGTTGGGCGTCGCCCCCGCTGTTTTCGGCCAGCGTACTGAACTGGATGGACTGCTGGCCGAGTCCAGGCGGCTGCGCGAACGGGACGACGGCGCCAAGGTCACGCGTCCCGATTGGATCAACCTCAAACACGCTCTCCGCGACTGGATTGAATCGCGCCTTCCCGCAAACCTGCCGGCGCTGGACCGGGAGTATCGAGGCCTCGAAGCGCAACTGACGGCCGAACTTCAACGCGCCGGTGCGTTCGAAACGGAGAAGCCCAGCGCCGAGGCCGGCTACGTCGGGTTAGTGAGGCTCTCACGGCCACCGGAATACCCGGGCGCGCTCGTAGTGGAGGCGAGCGTTACTGTCCCATGCGGCTCCGACGCTTCCATCTACGTTTATCGCTTCACTGCGAGCGCCCGAAGCCGGCTGCTGGAAGCGGATGGCGCCCGCGAGAACGGCGATGGGCTTTCCGATATTCGTTTCTCCGCCCCGGACAACTCCGGGAGCGGCCTCTTTTACGCGTCATGGTTCGCCGTCCAGTGCGCGTCCGTTTGGGACGTGCTTGACTACCGTCTATTCCGCATTGACGCCCGCAGTGAGGGCGCGATGCCCATTTTCTCCGGGAGTCACACTTATACCCTATTCGACGCGCAGGTTAAGTTGACACCGGGAGACCTGTTGCTTGAACTGCAGGCCGAGGCTTTGGGAGCCGGCTGGCGGCGTACTTACGTATTGCACTACCGCATTGGCCCGGACAGCGTACAGCGCATCGATCCGGTGGCCCTACAGCCGCAGGATTTTGTCCATGAATGGATGATCCGGCCTTGGGACGAGATGCAGCCGCGCTCCGCAGCGGCACTGGAGAAGTGGCACCGGTTCCTGCACGCCGATTATGTGTTTGGCGAATACGAATTCGCGCAACCTTGCTCCGAGCGTCCCGGCGCTACCCAGATTGGCGTGGCCCTCGAAAACATCGGCGAGCGTGAAATGCCTCAGCCACTAAGCGTCTACTTCCTCGTCGAGGATCCGGGCGGCTACCGCTACAAGATGTCCGAAGTCAGCTTCAATCGTCAGGAAGGCTGCCCCGGCGAAACAGAGGCAACCTACGACAACCCGCCGTCTCTATTCCCCAAAAAATAATGTCACAATCCGGCTTGCACGGCGGCGATGCGGGCCAGGGCTGCCCAATCGAGGTCGCCTTCGCCGCGGGCCAGCGCAGCCAGGAAGCGGTCGCGCAGCACGCCGGCGACCGGCATGGGCACGGCAGCCGATTCGGCGGCTTCCTGGACCAGGCGCAGGTCCTTGAAGCCCAGCGTCAGCTTGAAGCCCGCAGGCTCGAATTGTTCCTTGGCTATCGCGCTGCCGTACCCGGCGTACAGCGGCGAATTGAACAGCGCATTGTTGACGATCTCCAGGAATTGCCCGGCATCCACGCCGTACTTTCGCACCAAGGCGAAGGCTTCGCCCATCGATTCCAGGGCGGCGGCGATCATGAAGTTGCCGGAGAGCTTGACCGCGTTGGCGAGCCAGGGATCGGCGCCGACCACCGAAGTGCCCCGCCCCAGCACGTCGAATACCGGCTGGCAGAGTGCGATGGATTCCGGCGGACCGGCGGCCACGATCCAGAGCTTGGCCGCGGCAGCCGCCACGGGACGTCCGAATACCGGCGCCGCCACGTAGATCTGCCTGCGCGCGGCGTGCCGGTCGGCGAGCCGCTTAGAGCACGCCACGCTGATGGTGCTCATACCGATGTGGATCGCGCCAGGCGCAAGGGTCTCCTCGAAACCCTGCGCCGCCCGCTCCACGGCCTGGTCTTCGGCGAGCATCGTGACGATCGCGTCGACGCCGCGCGCCGCATCCGCCGGTGAGTCCGCCAGGGCCGCGCCTTCCTCGCGCAGCGGTTCGGCATGCGCGCGCGTGCGATTGTAAACAGTGACTTGATGGCCGGCGCGCAGCAGGTTGCGCGCCATGGGCGAGCCCATAGTGCCGGCGCCGATGAATGCGAGTTTCATGGTAAGTGTCATTCTAACCCATGGATAAACCCGGAATCGCTATCGATATCCCCGGTTTTGGAAAACGCCACATCCGGATAGCTGTCAGCGACTATACAGGAACGCATTCGTTCGGTGGGGCGATTGCGCCGGATGTTAAGAGGCGGTTGAAAGAGCTAGTGACTCTAGTGGACCTGCACATTGTGACTGCCGACTCATTTGGCACGGCCGAAAACGAACTGGCGGGGATTGCGATACCGTACAAACTGCGGACCGGCAGGCATGACGCCGAGAAGGCCGATTACGTGAGCCGGTTCGACCTGCAGCATGTGGCCGCGTTTGGCAACGGCAACAACGACCGGCTGATGCTGCAGGCCGTGAAGGAAGGCGGCGGGCTGGCGATCGCGGTGGACAATGGCGAAGGGTGCGCCATGGATGCGATGCGGCATGCGGATCTGTTTGTTGTGGGCGCAGCGAACGCCATCGGCCTGCTGCTCGATCCCGTGCGCCTGAAGGCCACGCTGCGCTTTTAGCCTGCCGAAAGCGGCGCGTCTCCGCGCGGTATACTGCGGACTTGGGGAAATCGCCGATGCGTGGATGCATTGCCTTGTTGACGGTGGCCGTAGCGGCTCTCGCGCAGGATGCCCCCGCGGCTCCAGGCGATCGGCCGGTGGTGACAATTCCTTCGGGCGTGCCTCTGCGTGTGGCGCTGGAACATCGGGTCGCAATCCAGCGGCAAGGCGAACCCATCCAGGGGCGGTTGGTGGACCCGATTTACGTTTACGACCGGCGAGTGCTACCGGCTGGAAGCCTGGTGGAGGGGCATATCGCTAAGATCGGCGGAGTTCCAATCGGCCGCCGTCTCACCGCGCTCCTATATGGCAACCTGACGCCGCCGCGGGAAGTTAGCGCGCAATTTGACGCCTTGGTGTTGGACGGCGGCGCGCGGGTGTCGCTACGCACTTCGCCCTCGCGCGGAACGGCGCACACCATGCGCGTCGCCAAACCCCGGAAGAAGGGGGAAGCAGGCAAGTCCGCACTGGCAGGCGCTCGGGACCAGTTCGAGGAGAAGAGCCAGGCGGCGATTCTCGCATTCAAAGAGCCGGGCAAGCTGAGCCGGCTGAAATCCAGACTTTTCGAGATGCTGCCTTATCACCGGCAAGCCTGGCAGGCGGGCACGCTTTTCAATGGAGTATTGCAGGAACCGCTGACCGGCCTCGCGCGTGGTCCTATTGAAGCGGGAGCCGGTTCCCCTGCCGCGGGCGAATCCGAGGATCGGGAAGTTACGGCCCGGCTGCTCACGCCGGTCAGCTCCGCCACGGCCCGCAGGGGATCGCCGGTGGAAGCGATGGTGACGCGGCCCGTGTTCTCGGCCGATCATGCGCTGCTGATTCCGGAAGGCAGCCGCCTTCTCGGCGAGGTCGTGGAGGCGCAACGTGCGCGCTTCTTTCACCGCAATGGGAAGGTGCTTTTTGCGTTCCGCCAGATGCAGTTGCCGGCTAGCGCCGCGCAAGGCGTGCAAGGCTACCTGAACGGCGTGGAAGCGGACTTCAACGCGCATTTGGTCCTCGATTCCGAAGGAGGCACGCATGTCGACAGCCCTAAGACCAGGTTCATTTTTCCAGCCATCGCGGCAGCGGTTGCGGGCCTGTCGTTTCATCAGGATTACGATGCCCAGGGCGTTCCCGACTGGGACATCGGAGGCCGCGCCGAATCCGGGGCCGTAGGGCTCGGGTTGATTGGAACCGTATTGACGCAGGTGGGTCCGCGGGCCTTCGCTTCGAGTATTGCCATCACGGGCGCGGCGTTCAGCGTTTACTCGACGTTTATCGCGCGCGGCGCGAACGTGGTGCTTCCGGTAAATACGCCGGTCAAGATCAGCCTCAAGGCGCGCGAGGGCGGGGCGAACTGAACGAAGCGCACTGAATTGGCCGCCTCAAAGGCGGCCTGCAGCCAAGATTGGCTGTCCCACAAAATGAGCGCTACAAAGCGGCCTTGCGGCCCTTCAGAAAATCCAGCTCGGTCTGCTTGGGGATGCCGGGCTCGAAGCATCGCCGGCAGCGGGCTTCGTACATGTCGGCGGCGCCCACCACGATCAGGTCTTCGGCGCCGCGCAGGCGCTGCGTATGCTTGCCCGGGTTGCCGCAGCGCACGCAGATGGCCAGCGTCTTGGTGATGGATTCGGCGAGCGCCAGCAGGTCCGGAATGGGCACGAAGGGCCTGCCCAGATAGTCCGTATCGAGCCCGGCCACGATCACCTGCTTGCCGCTGTCGGCCAGCCGTTGCGCGACGTCCACCAGGCTCTCGCCCATGAAGTTGGCCTCGTCCACGCCGATCACTTCCGAGCGCCAATCCACGCGGTCGAGGATCTCGCTGCCGGCGTTCACCACTTCGGACTTCATGCGCAGATCGCCATGCGACACGATCTCGTCGATCGCGTAGCGCGTATCGATGACGGGCTTGAACACCTGCACCCTTTTGCGCGCGATCATGGCGCGGCGCAGGCGCCGGATCAGTTCTTCGCTCTTGCCCGAGAACATGGGGCCGCAGACCACTTCAATCCATCCGATGTTGCCGCTGACGAATTCCATGAGATTGCTCTAGCATGCCACAGCCAAGACGGGCGATGGGGCCACGGATGTACAATGCAGGTTTATGAGATGGATTTGCCGTTGCCTGCCGCTGGTGGCTTTGGCCGCCTTCGGCGCCGAGAAAAAACCGGTCACCATCCAGAATATACCGGCGCCGGCGCGCATGCCGGCGATCGCCTGGGCTCCGGACGGAAAACGTTTCGCCTGGATGGAAGACAAGGCCATCTCGCAGTACGACGTCGCTTCCAAGAAAAAGAAGCAACTGGTGGCGCTGGGTCCGCTGGAGGAAAAGGCGGTGAAAGCGCCGCGGCTGGAAGGCACCGACTGGCAGAACCGCCGCGTTTCCGAGCAGAGCTTCCAATGGTCCTCCACCGGCCAGGAGATGCTGATCAGCGTCCAGGGCGACCTGTTCCTATTGCATACCGAAACGGGCAAATGGGAGCAGCTCACCGCCACTGCGGAAGTGGAGCGCGATCCCAAGCTCTCGCCGGACGGCCGCTTCGTTTCTTTCCGGCGCGAGCACGATCTCTACAGCCTGGAGGCGGCGTCCAAGAAAGTCACGCGGCTCACCACGGATGGGTCCGCCACGCTATGGAACGGCGAGTTGGACTGGGTGTACCCGGAAGAGCTGAACCTCTCCACCGCGCACTGGTGGTCTCCCGACAGCAGCCAGATCGCCTATTTGCAGTTCGACGTGGGGCACGAATCGATATTTCCGCAGGTGGATCTGCTGACCTGGCGGGCGCTGTCCGAGCCGGAGCGTTTTCCGCAGCCGGGCACGCCCAACGCGGATGTGCGATTAGGAGTGGTGGCGGCGGAGGGCGGCGCCACGCACTGGATGGACATCGGCGAAGCGCGCGACCATCTGCTGGCGCGGGTGCATTGGGCGCCCGACAGCCGCGCGGTTGCGTTCGAGCGCCTGAATCGCATCCAGAACCGTCTGGACCTGGGCCTGGCGGACGTGCGCACCGGGGCGTCGAAGGTGCTGCTGACCGAGGAGGATTCGTACTGGGTGAACGTGAACGACGATTTCCAATTCCTGAATAAAGGCAAGCAGTTCCTGTGGGGCAGCGAGCGGGACGGCTACCGTCACCTCTTTCTTTACTCGATGGAGGACAGGCACGTTTCGCAGATCACCAAGGGCGATTGGGAGGTGACTCAGGTGGCGGGAGTGAACGAAGAGACGCACGAAGTCTTTTTTGTTTCGACCGAGCAGAGTCCGCTGGAGCGTCAGCTTTACCGCGTGCGCCTGGACGGCAAACAGAAGCAGCGGCTGAGCGGCGGCGCGGGCACGCACAGCATCTCCATGAGTCCGACCACCGAGTATTACATGGATACGGCTTCCAGCCTGGCGACGCCGCCGCGGCGCACGCTGCACGAACGGGACGGGTCGCAGATCGCGGTGTACAAGGAGGCCACGCCGCCGGACGTGGAGATCCTGCCGACCGAGATCGTCAAGATCAAGGCCACCGACGGTGCGCTGCTCTATGCGCGGATGATAAAGCCGGCGGGATTCTCGCCCGACAAGAAGTACCCTGTGATCGTTATGATCTATGGCGGGCCGGGCGTGCAGACGGTACACGACGCCTGGAGCGGCGCGGGTTTCGACCAGGTGCTGGCGCAAAAAGGATTCCTCATCTGGCAACTCGACAATCGCGGATCGTCCGGCCGCGGGCATATTTGGGAATCGAAGATCTATCATGAGACCGGGGCGCGCGAGTTGAACGACCAGCTCGATGGCATCCACTATCTGGCGACGTTGGGCTTCGCGGACATAGCGCGGGTGGGCATCAGCGGGTGGAGTTATGGCGGCTACATGACGCTGTATGCGCTGGCCAACGCGCCGGAAGTGTTTAAGGCGGGTATCGCGGGCGCGCCGGTGACCGATTGGCGCAACTACGATTCGATCTACACGGAACGCTACATGGGCCTGCCGGAGGACAATGCGGACGGTTACCGGCGCAGTTCGCCGCAGACCAAGGCGGGTGAGATCAAGGCGCGGCTGCTGATCCTGCATAACATCGAGGACGACAACGTGCATTTCCAGAACACGCTGCAGATGGCCAACGCTTTGGAGCGGGAGGGCAAGCAATTTCATATGATCGTGTACCCGCAGAAGTCGCACGGGGTGAGCGGGCCGCAGCAGAAGCAGATGCAGCAGGCGATGTTGGAATTTTTTGAGAAGGCGTTGTAGAAGGCAGAAAGACAGAAGACAGAAGACAGAAGTCAGAATACCGGCTGGGCGGCGCCGCGAGCTGCCAATAGGAGTGTTGGTATGATTGACGCTGTGACCCAAATGAGACTAACGGCTGTATACATGAAAGTGCGCGAAGGCTACATCGCGTTCCTCGAAGAGTTGTCCGGCGCGAACACACAAGGGGAAACCCTTGAAGAAGCGCGCGCGAACCTGGAGGAAGCCGTCACCATGGTTTTGGATGCAAACCGCGAACTGTCCGAACAGGCGCTGGAAGGATCCCAGGTCATTCGGGAAACTCTGACCCTAGGTTCCACCGCCAAGGCGGCAATCACACCGTATGCGTAAACCAAAAGGCACGGAGGTCTTCGGCGGTTCCGGGCATCGTGAAGTGAACGATTTTCTCGCACGCAAGGTCTGCGACGATCTGCAAGATTCCGCGGCCATAGGGACGAAAGGCGCTAGTGGCGGACGACATATTTGAGCAAGGCCGATTGACAATCGGCCGCAGCTTACCAAGCTGCCCACCTGTGATATTTGAAGTCTTCGCATGAAGACTCTGGCTGCATTCCTGGCGTTTTCGGCAATTGCGGCGGACATTCCACGAACCTGGGAACAATCCGCGGTCGACACGCTGGAATTGCCTTTAGCGGTCCGCGAGTTCTCTCCCGCACATATCGACGAGGCAGGCTACTACCGCATCCCCGAACGCGTTATTTATAAGTCTTACCCGGTCTATGCGCCCGGACGGGAGCCGCAGGGATACGCCGCGTGGCTCACCACGGTCGAGCCGGAGGTGGCATTCGATCCCTCGCACCTGGCCACTCAGGAACAGTGGATCGCGGCCGGCGAGATCGTATTCAACGCGCCTACATCCCTTCGCCCGGTGTTCTTCACCGCCGAGAATCTGCGCGCCCCGGCCTTCTTCCGGCAGACCGGCATGCCTGCCGCGAAAGACGGCGTCATTCCGTTCGCGCGCTGGGTGGTGCGGCGCAAGGGCGCGGCCGAACTGGGCTCGATGGGTTGCAACACATGTCATACGCGCGTTCTCGAAGATGGAACGGTGGTTCCGGGAGCGCCAGGGAATAATCCGAACGATCGCGAGGGCGCCCTGCTGCTGCGGACTTCGGCGAAAGCGATCGGTCCGCAAAAAGTGCTCGCGCAGGTTCTCGGCTTCGCGCGGCAGTTCGAAATGCCCTGGCTGCCGGACGACCTCAACCGGCTGCCCAGAGCCACGACGCTGGAGCAGTTGATTGCCGCCGGAGAAGCCATTCCGCCCGGCGTAACCGCGCGCGCCAATACCAGCATGCTGCTGCCTCCTCAGATTCCCGATCTGATCGGCGTGCGCGAGCGGCGGTTTCTGGATCACACGGGGCTGATCCGGCAGCGTAATATCGGCGATCTGATGCGCTACAGTTCGCTGGCTCAGGATATGTTCGCGTCCGACCGGTACGGCGCCGCGAGCGTCGAGAAGCCGGCGGTTCCGCCGTTCCGTTACAGCGACGCGCAACTCTATGCGTTGGCCCTCTATCTCGACGCGCTCCGTCCGCCTGCTAATCCCAACGCTTTCGATGCGTCCGCCAAACGCGGCGAGGCTCTCTTCGACCGGGAAAAGTGCGGCGACTGTCATACGCCGCCGCTCTACACCAACAACCTACTGATCGCGGCGGATGGTTACGAGCCCCCGGCTGGTGCGGCAGATGTGATGGCGGTCCGCATCGGCGTCGATCCACGATATACGCTCGAAACCCGCAAAGGAACGGGCTATTACAAAGTGCCATCGCTTAGGGGAGCGTGGTACCGCGGACCGTTCGGCCATAACGGCTCGGCCGCCACACTCGAGGATTGGTTCGACCCCGCCCGGCTCGAAGCGGGATATGTTCCAACTGGGTTCAAGGGTTACGACGGAAAGACCCGGTCGATTCCAGGCCATTCCTTCGGCCTCCGAATGCCGCCGTCGGAGCGGAAAGATCTTATCGCTTTTCTGAAAACGCTGTAATAACAGCGTGCCGGAAACGGGTCCGGCTAAGCTACCTCGGGAGCCGTGGGCCGGAATCCGTGGGCGCCGTACGCACCAGTGGCGCCGCGACGGACTGGACGCTGAGCGCGAACCTGGCCTGAAATCTTCCCCCGAAGGCGATCTGCGGATTTGCGATCGCGGTCAACTTGACGCTCGCCACTACCTTTCCCGCTAACTGCACCCGCAGCACGGTATCGTTCCGGGAGTGGCTGGCCGAGGTGGCCTGAATCTGAATCCGGTGCTCGACCGGTGTGACTGCGATCTGGGTTTGCGCCGGCACGACTCCCGCTCCGCCTGGAACGACTTTCGGGGTGGCGTCGGCATGCGTGCTCTCCGAGGTGCGCAATCCAAGCGTGCCGGGGAACGTTGTTCCGGCGGTTGGGGTAATCAGGAATCCCTCGCCGGTTTCGCTTCCATTCAACGTCAGAACGACGGCCATATTCGTCGTCGGGCAACTTTTTCTTGTTACGGCGTCATTTCGTTTGCAACGTCTTGATTCTCTTTTGAGCGCGGCCGGATCGAGGCCCGGCAAGGTTCCGCGCGGTAACCGGCGCGCGATTACGGAGCCTGCGGGGCCTGATTCCGGTAACGTGGCGCGGTTTTTGGCCATCGGAGCTCGCCGCACGTTACGATGGACCATATACCGCATGTCTACCTCAGGTCCCAACATCATTATCGTCGCCGTTCGCTTCTTGGATTAAGACTTTGACGCCAACCGGCTATCAATTTCACCTGCTCTACTTTTGGCTGTCGTCCGCCGACATGGCCATTGGCCGGGTGCGGACGCGCGTGCTGGAAGGCGGTAATCACGTCCCGGAAGACGTGATCCGCCGGCGCTACGAAGCAGTTTGCGGAACTTCTATCGCATCTACCGTCCATTGGCCGCAGGCTGGCGTTTCTACGACAACTCCGTCCACGGGAATCGACGCCTGATCGCCAGCGGAGACATGAATACGCAAGAGACGGAGAAGAAGGATATCGGTCAAATTTTTCGCGAGGGCACGGCCATCGATGAAGCGGTGGAACGCGCCTACCGCCGCGCCGTTAAGCAGCACCGCCAGAATGGCGTCCCCATGGTGTTCTGGGAAAATGGAAAAATCGTCGAAGTCCCCGCCGACCAATTCCCCGACCTCCCCATCGACTGACGGAAGCCGTTGAATCGCGTTAAACTCCGAACTGATGACACCACTACGCCGTGTAGCCGTACTGGGAGCCGGAACCATGGGATCGCGCATCGCGGCCCATTTCGCCAACGCGGGCCTCCCAGCTTTATTGCTCGATATCGTTCTTCCCGATCAGCCCAAGCGCAACGCCGCCGCACTCGCCGGATTGGACACCGCACTCAAACAAAAGCCCGCCGCTTTCTTCACACCTGAGACCAAGTCACTCGTCTCTCCCGGCAACTTCGAAGACGACCTCGCCAAGATAAAAGACTGCGATTGGATCGTCGAAGCCGTCACCGAAAATCTCGAAATCAAGCGCGCCCTCATTGAGAAAGTATTGAAGCACCGCAAGCCCGGCGCAATCTTTTCCACCAACACCAGCGGCATTCCGCTGGCCAGTATAGCCGAAGGATTTCCCGCGGAGTTCCGCCAGCATTTTCTGGGAACGCACTTCTTCAACCCGCCGCGCTACCTGCACCTGCTCGAAATGATCCCCGGCCCCGAGACGCTTCGCGCGGTGCACGACCGCATCGGCGATTTCTCCGATCGGCATCTCGGCAAAGGTGTGGTGCCCTGCAAGGATACTCCCAACTTCATCGCCAACCGCATCGGCAGCTTCCTGGGCGCGACGATTCAAAACCTGACCGTCGAGATGGGACTCACCATCGAAGAAGTCGACGCGCTCACCGGACCCCTGATCGGACTTCCCAAGAGCGCCAGTTACCGCCTCCTCGATATCGTCGGCCTGGACATCTGGGCGCATGTCACCAAGAATCTCTACGACCTGGTGCCCGGCGATCCCTGGCGCGAGCGCTTCGTGCTGCCTCCCTTCTTCGCCCAAATGATCGAGCGCGGATGGATCGGCGATAAACGCGGCCAAGGCTTCTACAAACGAATCGGCAAGGGCGACAAGAAAGAAATCCTGGCGTTGGATCTGAATACGCTCGAATACCAGCCCTCCAAGAAAGCGCGTTTCAACTCCGTAGACGGCGTACGCAACATAGAAGACCTGCCGCAGCGCTTGCGCGCCCTGATGGCCCTTACTGATCGCCCTGGGACGTTCCTCTGGAGGCTTTTCAGCGATCTGGTGCTGTACTCGGCCAGCATGGTGCCCGAAATTTCCGATCGCATCGTCGAGATCGACCGCGCCATGCGCTGGGGTTACGCGAACTCGCTCGGCCCATTCGAATTGTGGGACGCGCTAGGCGTCGAAGAAACCGTGGCGCGCATCCAAAAGGAGCAGCGCCACATCCCCGAGAACGTCGGAAAAATGCTCTCCGCAGGCGCAAAGTCCTTCTACGTGGCCCCCGGCGACGGCCGTCCGCAGCACGAATACTTCGACCTGCTGGCCAATTCCTACAAGGCGCTCGAAGAACGCCCCGGTATTACCGTGCTGAAGGACGTCAAGCAAGCGCATGGCGTAGTGAAGAAGAACGGCGGCGCATCGTTAATCGATGTCGGCGACGGCGTGCTCTGCCTCGAATTCCATAGCAAGATGAACTCGCTGGGCGACGATCAAATTTCTCTGATCCGCGCCGGCATCGAAGAGACTTCCAAGAACTTCGAAGCCATGATCGTCGCCAACCAGGGCGAAAACTTCAGCGTCGGCGCAAATCTGATGCTGGTGCTGCTGGCCGCCCAGGAAGAAGAGTGGGAAGAACTGGAAGCCGCCATCAATCGCTTCCAGCAGGCCACCATGCTGATCAAGTACGCGCCCAAGCCGGTGGTGTCCGCGCCGTTCGGCATGACTTTGGGAGGCGGTTGCGAAATCGCCATCCATTCGGCGCGCGTGCAGGCATCCGCGGAAACTTACATGGGCCTCGTGGAGGTCGGCGTCGGCGTGATCCCCGGCGCGGGCGGCACCAAGGAAATGCTGCTGCGCTTCGGCAACGCGAAAGATGCATTCGAATTGATCGCCTACGCCAAGGTGGCCACCAGCGCGGCGGAAGCCCGCAGCTTCGGCCTGCTGCGTCCTCAGGACCAGATTTCAATGAACCCGGAGCGCCTCATCGACGATGCCAAGGCGCTGGCGCTCTCCATCGCGCCCAACTACGTGGCCGGCGTACCGCGCACCGATGTCGAAGTGGGCGGCGCCGAAGATCTCGCGCTGCTCAAGACCGGCATCTATCTGGCGAGGCAAGCCAATTACATCTCGGATTACGATACCGTAGTAGGTGGGAAGCTGGCAAACGTATTGAGCGGCGGACCCCTGACCGGCCGTCAGACCGTCTCCGAACAATACCTGCTGGACCTGGAGAGGGAGGCCTTCCTCAGCCTGTGCGGCCAGCGCAAAACCCAGGAGCGCATGCAGCACATGCTGAAGACCGGAAAGCCGTTGAGGAACTAAATCCATGCAAGAAGCCGTCATCGTCGATTGTCTCCGCACCGCCGTCGGCAAAGCGCCGCGCGGCGCGCTGCGCACTTCGCGTCCGGACGATCTCGCCGGCGCGGTGGTCAGCCGCCTTTTGGAGAAGCATCCCGAAGTGCCCAAGGATCAGATCGAAGACATCGTCCTGGGGTGCGCTATGCCGGAAGCCGAATCGGGCAATAACATGGCCCGGTGCGTGGCCCTGCGCGCAGGTCTTCCGGATACCGTCACCGGCGTGACCATCAACCGTTTCTGCAGCTCCGGCTTGCAAGCTATTGCGATGGCGGCCGACCGCATCCGTTCCGGCGGTGCGGACATCATCATTGCGGGAGGCGCGGAGACCATGAGCATGATGCCGCGTGGCGGCCACAAAGTGGCCCCTAGCCCGTGGTTCGTCGACCATCGCCCGGAAATCTACATGAACATGGGCCTAACCGCCGAGTGCGTGCAGCGCAAGTACAACGTTTCGCGCGAAGAGGCGGACGCCTTCTCTTACCGCAGCCACCAGAACGCTCTGCGCGCGCAAGCCGAAGGCAAATTCGACGACGAGATTGTGTCCTTCAATATCGAATGGGTCGCCCCCAACGGCCGGAAACCCAAAGTCACTAAAACCGTTTTCGCCAAGGATGAGGGGCCGCGCGCCGACACCACGCCCGAAGCCCTCGCCAAGCTCAAGCCGGTCTTCCACGCCAGCGGCACAGTGACCGCGGGCAACTCGTCGCAGACCAGCGACGGTGCGGCCGCCGCGATCGTGATGTCCGACCGCAAGGCGCGGGAGCTGGGGCTGAAGCCGATGGCGCGATTTGTAAGTTTCTCCGCCGGCGGCGTGCCTCCGGAGATTATGGGGATCGGACCGGTGGTGGCCATTCCCAAGGCCCTCAAGATCGCGGGCTTGACCCTGGACGACATCGGTCTGATCGAACTGAACGAAGCCTTCGGCGTGCAGGCGTTGGCTGTCATGAAGGAAGCCGGGCTCGATCCGGAAAAAGTGAACGTGAACGGCGGTGCCATCGCCTTGGGGCATCCGCTGGGATGCACCGGCGCCAAACTTACCGCGACGATTCTGCGGGAGATGGCCCGCCGCAACGTGAAGTATGGCATGGTGACTATGTGCGTGGGCGGCGGTCAGGGCGCGGCCGGGATATTCGAATTGATGTAGGCCGAGGAGTTGAAGTGGGCCAACCTTCACCGTATAAGGAGGCGTTTCCTCTAGGAACGGAGACTCGTATAGCGGATCTGGCTTTTCTTGAAGATTTCGCAGTGGCCTGGCAGTATCACCACAAACTGCAACCAGAACAGTTGCAGTATGCGAACCGCTTGGCCAAAGTCGCGGCGGTCGGTTTCTATCATGGGGGCGAAGCGGTTTATACACTCAACGGCATTCCCGGTGAATGGCTGGAACAATGCCTACGCCCGCCGCGCTGAACCTGTAGATTTCCATTCCATGAGGCTGCGTTGCCTGCAGGAGAGTGAAGGAGCTGGCGGGAAGTGATTGCATTCCCGGCAACCCTGCGCGAACATAGTAATGTGCAGCGGATCGTGTCAGAGGTCGACAGTTCAACGCCGGACGAACGCGAGTTTCTAGTTGGCGCATTGCTCGCTCTGGCTGGATTACGAGGACTGGAGGAGACCGTGGAGCAGGAGATTCGCAATACGCCAGTTTTGATCGATATATTGGAAAACAAGGTCTTAGGGCGGGAGTTTAAGAAGGGATTGCAAGAGGGCCGTCAAGAGGGCCGCCAGGAAGGCGAATTGGCAATCCTTCGCCGGCAAATCGAAAGGCGCTTCGGCTCACTGCCGCCCTGGGCCGAGCAGCGCTTGGCAGGCACATCCACTGAACGACTGGAGGGGTTGGCGACACGGGTGCTCGACGCCGCAAGCCTCGAAGAGCTGCTAGGCTCTGCGTCCATGTAAGCGGCTTTGCAGCGACTGGCAATAAAAGGTTCATCCGAAAACAGGAGCATCAAATGGCAACGGCAACAGCAACCATCGCATTACCGAAGACCCAAGGCGGCGCATTCCTGATCGAAGAGCGTCTGCCCAGCGAAATTTTCACGCCCGAAGATCTCACCCCCGAACACCTGGCCATCGCGCGCACGGTGGATGAATTCTGGGCCAAGGAAGTTGGCCCCAACGTGGACGCCATCCAGCACCACGAACCAGGCGTCGCCATGGCATGCCTGCGCAAAGCCGCCGAGTTGGGCCTCACCGGCATTACCATCCCTGAGCAGTACGGCGGCATGGAACTCGACATGGCCTCCGCCATGGTGGCCGTCGAGCACATGGCCGGCGACGGTTCCTTCGCCGGCTGGTACGGCGCGCACGTGGGCATCGGCTCGCTGCCCATTTTATATTTCGGCACCGAGGCGCAAAAGAAGCATTACCTGCCCAAGCTGGCCAGTATGGAAATGCTGGGCGCTTACGCCCTCACAGAGCCGCACGCCGGCTCCGACGCGCTGGCCGCCCGCACCCGCGCCGATCTCAGCCCGGATGGCAAGCACTACATCCTCAACGGCCAGAAAATGTGGATCACCAACGGCGGCCACGCGGATCTGTTCACGGTCTTCGCCAAGATCGGCGGCGAAAAGTTCACCGCTTTCCTGGTGGAGCGCAATTTCCCCGGCGTTTCCAGCGGCGGCGAAGAGAAGAAGATGGGCATCAAGGGCAGTTCCACCACAGCCGTCTATTTCGACAACGTGCCGGTGCCCGTCGAAAACGTGCTCGGCGAAATCGGCCGCGGCCACATCATCGCCTTCAACATCCTGAACGTCGGCCGGCTGAAGCTGGGCCCCGGCACGGTGGGAGGATCGAAGAACGTGCTGGCGGTTTCGCTTAAGTACGCCAAGGAGCGCAAAGCCTTCGGCCAATCCATCGCCGAATTCGGCATGATCCAGCACAAGCTCGCCGAGATGGCCATCCGCACTTATGCGGCCGAGTCCATGACCTATCGCGTGGTCGGCCTCATCGAGTCGCAACTGGAAGACTTTTCCTGGTCGCAAGCCAACGCCGCGGCAACCATGCTGAAGGCGGTCGAGGAGTACGCCGCCGAATGCTCTATCATCAAGATCTACGCCTCCGAGGTGCTGGATTACGTGGTCGATGAAGGCGTGCAGATCCATGGCGGCTACGGCTACCACATGGACTATCCGGTGGAGCGCGCCTATCGCGATTCGCGCATCAACCGCATCTTCGAAGGCACCAACGAAATCAACCGGCTGCTCACCACCGGCATGCTGCTGAAGCGCGCCGCGCGCGGCCAGTTGGGCCTGGTACAGGCGGCTACCGGCGTCCTGCAAGAAATCCTGGGCGGGCCGCGCGGCGGCGAGGACGAGCCTACCGGTCCGTTCGCCGAAGAAACCAAGATCCTGCTCAACGCCAAGAAAATCGCCCTTATGCTGATGGGCGTGGCGTACCAGAAGTACATGCTCGAGATGGAGAAGCAGCAGGAGATCCTGGCGAATATCACCGACGTGATCATGGATATCTTCGCCATGGAATCGGCGCTGCTGCGCACGCAGAAGCTCGCCGAATCGGGCAAGGGCGCCAACGCCGCCGACATGACCGCGGTTCTGGTGCGCGACGCCATGGCGCACATCGACGTGACCGCGCGCATCGTGCTGGCAGCCTGCTCGGAAGGCGACTCGCTGCGCACCAACCTAGTGGTGCTGCGCCGCTTCGGCAAGTACGAACCGGTGGACTCCATCGCCCTACGACGCAAGATCGCGCACCGGCTACTGGACGCCAAACGCTATATCGTTTGACTTTACTCAATGAACCGCGTCCATCTTCTACTCGTGGCAGTATGACTTGCCGAATTCGACCAATCGGCGTTTCATTCAGACTGCCCGCTGACACGAAGAATGTGCCGGAAGCGCCACACATCGCAAATACAATTCTTGAGAAGGTCGCCTCTACGGACGTCCTCGCCGCTGACGTATCGATAATTCATGGCAAAAGGAGGGGATCGTCCGACACCGAACCGAACGTTCTAATCGAGCTTGGCTATGCACTGGGCTCCCTGGGCGATGCTCGAACAGTCCTTCTGATGAATGACGCGTGTACGGTGCTCGACGGTTTACTGCTCTTTTTCCCGACTAGGATTGTCGCGGTGCAATCTCTGAACTGAAGGACCGATGGCGCCCGGGGGGGCCGTGATCGAACGCCACCGTGCGGCTGCGCGCCACACCGGGCAGGTGACAGGGTCTCGGGGACTCGGGGGAAAACAACTCGGAGATGGCGCGCCGCGACCGGGTTTACGAACCGGTCGCGACGGCGCTCCTTGAGGCTTCAATGATTCCGTTACGAACCGCCGCCGGCTCGCCGAAGAACTGGCGTCTCCTCATTACCGTCCCAGTAGGGCTTCGCTCCGTAGTAGCTGAAGATTTCGTTGCGCCAAGTGGCATCCAACATGTCCGGCCAATGCTCTTTGTCGAAACCCGGAGCATTTTCCAACTTTGTCTTGTCAATATCGAGAATAAAGTGCTTCTGGTCCTGGTCAACGCTGAGAGTGGACCAAGGAAGCGCGAACAGCTTGTTGCCCATACCGAGGAATCCGCCGAAGGACAGAACGGCATAAGCCACCTTGCCAGAGGCGATGTCGATCATGATCTCGTCCACTTTTCCGAGGGAGTCTCCAGACGAGTTCTGCACGGAATCGCCGGTCATTGTGCTCGCGGCGAGCACACGACGATAGCGCTTGTCTGGATCGGTTTTAATGATCTTACTTTGTTGTTCCATAGAATCTCCTAGGCCCTTCACTGTGCATCTGTAAGGCCGTTCTCCCCTGGCTCGACGGGTCTATAGCTCTGGGCCTTCGCCATCCGGGGATCTCCGCAAATCGTGCATCTCAGGTATCTCAGGTGCAGCCTTTGCATCTCGGCTCTGGTGCATGCGACTGCCGGGCCGATGGTTATGCAACACGTAGCGAGGAATGCCGGCTGAGTCTTAAGCGATACGTTCGAGGCAGATATGGAACCCATAGTTGAAAGCGTGTTGAAACGCATTGGATTGGCCTGACGTGTCGCAATACTGATAAGATCGAACATAGGGAGGTTTGCGTGAGCCGGGGTTACATTCTGACGGCGTATGTACATGAAGCCTTGGAGCGGGCCGTCTACGACAAGTTGGAGGATCAGACTTTCGCAGGCAGTATCCCGGGTTGCCCAGGCGTGGTCGCATTCGCCCCGACGCTGTATGGTTGTGAACGAGAGCTGCGGTCTACTCTTGAGGACTGGATTCTCCTCGGCCTTAAGCTCGCCCATCCGCTGCCAGTCATAGGCGACATCGACCTCAATGAGGTGCCCAGCGTGAGCCGGTGGGCGCCCTGTAAACGTGCCGATTTCGTCCGGCGACGAGCGAAGCTGGGGTTCAATGGCCCCTATTCGGGAGCACGACATCAGTTTATGACCACGGGCCAACATCGGCTGACGATCCCTTCGAATCCCGAGTACTCTGTCGGGCAACTTCGACTTATGATTCGCGAAGTGGAAGTCATCCTTGGCCGCGCGATTAGCCTGGATGGCTGGGCGGGCCTATAGCGTATGATCGACGATCCCACTCCCTGGCCGCCGCTGCCGCTCGCAGAGTGGGAAGCTACGCGCGCCACGCTCCACATGTGGGCGCAGATCGTGGGCAAGGTCCGCTTGGCGCTGAGCCCGCCCGTAAACCATTGGTGGCAAGTGCCCCTATACGTCAGCGCGTGCGGCCTCACCACATCCGCGATCCCTTACGGCGATGCTGTATTCGAAATGGAATTCGATTTCGCCGGCCAGCATCTCGCCATCCGGAAGGCCCGCCAGCCAACCACTTTCGTGCACCTATACCCGCGCTCCGTCGCCGACTTCTACAGGGAAACGATGGCAGCATTGCACGCGATGGGCATTGACGTGAAGATCTGGCCTATGCCGGTCGAGATCGCCAATCCGATTCCCTTCCCCGACGACCGCGAACATGCCTCCTACGATCCCGAATATGTGAACCGGTTCCATCGGATCCTTCTGCAAGCCGACACGGTCCTCAAGGAGTTCCGCGGCAGGTTCATCGCCAAGGCCAGTCCCGTACACTTCTTCTGGGGCAGCTTCGATCTGGCAGCCACCCGGTTCTCCGGACGGCGTGCGCCCGCACGCGACGGCGCCGATCCGATCACCCGCGAAGCCTATTCGCACGAGTGTTCGAGCGCCGGGTTCTGGCCCGGCGGCGGCGAGATAACGGGTCCGGCATTTTACTCCTATGCGGCCCCCCCGCCCGAAGGTTATGCCGCGTATTCGGTGCTCCCGCCCGCGGCGTTGTATCACACCGGACTGGGGGAATTCATCCTGATGTATGACGATGTCCGCAATGCCGCATCGCCCCGCACCGCCTTGCTCGATTTTTTCCAGAGTACCTACGAAGCCGCCGCGAATCTGGGCAACTGGGATCGCGCGAACCTGGAGCGGCCGTGAAGCTGTTGCCGCGCGCGTGTCTGTGTGCCGCTGCGACTGCGGCCCTCCTCGCGCAGCACCCTTCCGATCCCACGGAACTGCTGGTGAAAGCCCGCGACCTGATCGTCGCCAGGGCCAAACGCCTGCCCGACTACACCTGCGTGCAGACCGCCGCACGCCAGTATTTCAAACATCTGCAGCCGCTAGTCCCGCTGCCCTACTGCGTGCAGATCGCCACGCTCAACAAGGACAATCCGCACGACTTGGCGCTGCAGGCCACCGACCGGCTGCGTCTCGACCTCAAGGTCTCTCAGGGAACGGAGATCGGCGCTTGGGCCGGCGCCAGCCAGTTCAGCTCGCGCAGTGTTTTCGATTTGATCGGCGAAGGAAGTTATGGAACAGGCACGCTGGGCTCCTTTCTGGCGGATATCTTTCAGGACGGCGGCGCCACTTACACCTCCAGAGGCCAAGAAACGGCCGGCGTCCTCCAACTGACGGCCCACGCGTACCGTGTGCCGCTTTCGTCCAGCCACTATCTAATCGAGGCCGGCGCCGGTTGGGCGAAGGCGGCGTTTTCCGGCGTGTTTTGGGTGGATTCAGCCTCGGCGGAGCTAAGGCGGTTGCTCGTCGATGCAAACGAAATCCCTCCGGAAACTGGGGCCTGCGAGGTGGCCACCACCGTCGAGTACAAAGGCGTGAAAGTCGGAGCCGGAGAGTTCCTGCTGCCCATCCGGAGTTCCATGCGCACGGTGGGGATGGACACAACCGAAACCCGAACCACTGCGGTATATTCCGGGTGCCGCGAATATCGTGGCGAAGCGTCCATCCGTTTCGACGACGCGGTGCCGCGTGCCGCAGCGCAGGCTGCCATCCCCGCCGCTCCTCTCGCCCCAGGTGTCTCGCTTTCCCTCGCGCTAACTTCACCGATCAACACGGACATCGCAGTTGCCGGAGATGTAGTCACGGCAAAGCTCCGCAAACCGGTACGCGTCTCCAAAGAGGTCCTCATCCCGGCTGGCGCCACGGTTGAAGGACGTATCGTTCAAATGCGGCACTGGCTGGACCCGCCGCCGCACTTTACTATCAGTCTGTTGCTGGAGACGCTTCAAGTGCGCGGCGTGGCAATACCTCTGTATGCCAGGCTGCGCCCGGCCGAATCGGCCAACATTGCCCTGCCTCCCATCGGTCAGTCACCCCTGGTGGCGGCGCTTCTCTTTAATACGGACAAGAGCCGTTACATCGTGGCCGCCGGCTACCAATCGAATTGGGTCACCGTGGAGCCGCCTATGGAGGAGAAGAAATTCTATACTGTGTGTGGATATGAACTGTCAAAAATGTGTGCTCGCTTCGTAGGGCGTACAAAACAGCACCTTCCTGCGCTACGCCTTTCTTGCGTGAAAGCCAGCGAACGAACACTCGATGTTTACTTCGGTCCCTCGATCCTCTTGACAGGCAGCCAAACGGAGGTATCCTGTCTTTAGTTGCCTTTTGAGATTTGCTAATGGCAAAGTCCGCTAGCGGATCTCAGGAGGTGCAACTTGCAATCGCCCAATTTCGAGCTCTTATCCAAGATTGTCGAGGTCTTCTTCCTCGCCGAACTCCTACTTCTCCATCTCGCGCTCATCATCGTTTTTGTTGCCTGGCTTGCCAAGCACGTCCTGCATGAATTGAGCGGACTTCGCGCCGAGATCCGGCGGTGGCGCGAGGAATCCACGCGACGGAACCCTATAGAAGGTCCCGCGCCATGAATGAACGGAGCGCGGTCGGCGTACCCCTACGCCGTCTTGATCCGTTTACCGGCTCCGGCGCATGTCATTTCCTGCGTCCATAGAACAATGCTCCGATGATCGCTCCAAGGAGCGTGCCCGCAGTCTCGCTCGTTATGACCCTCAAATGTCCAAGCGCGCCGACGCCAGCGATCACGACGACAGTGAAGCCATACGACCAAAGCATGGCCTTGTGGCGTCGCGTTCCATTGAGAGGGATCTCGTTTGCGTACTTCTCAATAAGGGACGCGAGCGCCTCCTTCGACTTCTTTAGACGCAGGGCATCGGCCAGCGCATACAGCAAGTCATCCGTGCCTGAGATCTGTTCACCATCCGGTCCTTCGTCGGGTTGATCGCCAATCACTTCCTCATTCTCAGCCATGCCGCCAATCCTATCAGGAACTTGATACGTTTTGTGGCCCACCCCTGTTTGCGCACTAAAAAGCCCCACGCATTTTGGCTAAGGAGGCACAAAACATGTCTACGTTTTGGTTTGGTTATTTGGCATGGCTTGCCACCCCGCAATGGCCAAACCTGCATAGCACACCTCGCCAGACACCTTTTGTCCATTGTCGGTTGAACAAGGGTTTTGCGATAATGGACGGATGGCCGATATTCTATCGCTGGTTTTGTCATCGGTAAAGTTTGTGCCGAAGTGCTATGAGCTTCTCGAAGAACGATTGTTAAAGGACGACATTGAAAAGATGCGCCTTGCCGCAACCCAAAGCCCTTCCATGGTTGCGTGGCGAGCACAGCCCGGCACCGAGGAGCACAAAAAGTACGAGCGGATGGTCAAGGCGAAACTCTTAATCCGCTCAGCAATGTTTCCGAACACCTACGAACTACCGACCCGCTATCACTGAGCGGCTATTTTTTCTTCTTGCGTAGATGCGCCTTCGAGCGCGTTCCGTCTTTCTTCATGCGCCCGTTTACGGCGGTCTTCTTTTCTTCCTTCGAGAGCGCCTTCGTTCCGGCTGCTCCCCCGAGCAGTCCCAAACAACAATGGAAATGGCATCTTTCCTCCTAGCCGGAGAGTATACCGCAGAACACCTATTCACTTGGGTTAACAAGGAATCGCCGGAATCGCGTTGGTGATAAAATCGTCTCCGTAATTATGCAGCCGCCGCATTTCACCGGCATACCGAATATCGATTGGATCATCCTTGGCGTTGGCTTCGTCGTCGCCCTCTACTGGCTGCGCGCACTCCGGCTCGCCCGAGAGGGTGCGCGTCTTTTTCTAAAGAATGTTGCCAAGGGAGTTCTTCTTTTCTTCGTGGTCTGTTTCGCCCTTACCGCCGTTCATGCCCATCTAGACCCCAAGGGCATTCAAGTTCTTTCGGCCATCGTTGCCTTCATGTTCGTTGTTCGATGGCAGGGAGCAAAGCGGTCTCGCTACATTTCCAAGGAAACCAAGCGGGCCGTGATTGCACGGCACCGTGAAAAGACCGGCGAGGAGTACGACCCGCAAAAGCATCACATCGACCACCGCTGGCCGCACAAGCGGGGCGGCAGCAACACCGCCGACAACTGCGGGCCATCGAAAAGCGGAAGAACTTGCAGAAGGGTGCCAAGCGTCCGAAGCTCCGGGAGATGTGGTAGCCACTGTACGCCGTTTTGTACCCAGGAAGCGCAATTCGCACGACTCTTGCGAATCGTGCGAATAATGAAATCAATAAGCTCCACGCTTTCAATCATGCGGCCCAGTTCCCGACCCGGCCTCCAACTCCCTTTTCACATAAGTTCCTGCCTCAAGCCTGTGCGGCCGACGGGTCGACGAGTTCCAGCGCCGGGAAAAGCTTGCGGTAAAACCCGCGATCCCGCGAGAGCAGCCGCGTCGCCTGAATCTGTGCATGCGCCCCAATCAGGAAGTCCGCCAGTATCCGCGTTCTCTGGCCGCCTTGCTTGCGATAGGTGCGCCACGTACGGCTCGCCAGGAAGTGGGCTTCCCTGCTCAGCGATTCCACTCGAATCTCATTGCTTTCAAGAAAGGCATCGCATTCACGCTGCGAAGAGAAGTGCGTGCAAAGCTCGGCATACACCAGGTCGCACACCACCAGCGCCCCGGACGTTGCGGCGTCTTCCAGCGCCTTGACTGAAGCCTCAAAGAACTCTTCGTCCGGCACGAGAATATCCAGCAGGACGTTTGTGTCGATCGCGGTAATCATCGTCCACGCACGTCGTCGATGAATCTGTCGACGGACGCGTATCCAAGTTCCGCAAAGCTGTCCTTGCAGCGCCCCTTCCACCTTCGCAGAGCCAGTTTTTTCGGAGCCTTCTTCAGCACGATGGAACCGCGGACCACGCTGAACTCGACCTCCGTCTCAGGCCCAAGCCCGAATTTGTCCCGAATTTCCTTGGGGATCGTGACTTGACCCCGTTCGCCAAGTTTCATACTTCATAGTATGACTCATCATTCATATTTGGAGCAAGGCCATGAGGGCGTATGCCACCCCTCGCGGAGTTCTATAATAAATGGCAGGGATGCCTGCTTTGCCTGTCGTGCCGGCCCTACTGCTGGCGGCGTTATCGCTCCAATTTACGGATTCCGAGGGCGTCCGGCACACGTCCGACGAATTTCGCCAGAGCAAGGCGGTGGTGTTGGCTTTCGACCGCTTCGCCCAGAAGGTAGCGCCCTTCTACACGCCCTATGCGCATCGCGGCGTGTTGTTTTACGGCGTCCAGTCCGATCCCGCGGCGCACCGGCGGGGCCTTCCGTTTCCCGTGCTGTTGGATCCACAGGGGCAACTGGCGCTGCTTGCCGGCGCGAAGTCCGCTCCCGAAGCCGCGCTGCTTTCGCCAGCCGGCGACGTGCTGTACAGCGGCCCGGTGAACGCCCTCGGACGCATGCTCGACGCACTTCTCGCAAGCAGGCCCGCCCCGCCGCCAACTTTCGCCCGCGACGTGGCGCCGATCCTCTACCAACACTGCGCCGTTTGCCACCACCCCGGCGAAGTCGCGCCGTTTCCCCTTCTTGCGTATCAGGATGCCGCCAAGCGCGCCAAACTCATCGCCACCGTCACGGCCAGCCGCTACATGCCGCCGTGGCAGCCGGAGCCCGGCTACGGCCATTTCCAGGGCGAGCGGCGGTTGCGCGACGCGGACATCGCCACGCTGCGGCGATGGGCCGAAGCGGGCGCGCCCCCAGGCGATCCCGCGCAGATTCCGCCTGCCCCGCACTTTCCCGAAGGCTGGCAACTCGGCCCGCCGGATATGACTGTCCGCATGCCCAAGCCCTTCACTATCGCCGCCGACGGTCCCGACCAATACATGTGCTTCGTCATCCCTCTGCAACTCGCCGCGGACAAGTATGTGCGCGCGCTGGAATTCCGCCCCGAGGCGCGCAGCGTGGTGCATCATGCGCTGTTCCTGCTGGATGCCGGCCACATCGGGCGGCAAAAGGGCGAAGCCTATCCGTGCTTCGGCACGCCCGGCTTCCTGCCCAGCGGTGCGTTAGGCGGGTGGACGCCCGGCACCCAGCCGGCGCGCATGCCGGATGGTCTGCAACTCATCCTCCGCAAAGGCTCGGATCTGGTGATGCAGATCCACTATCATCCGACGGGCAAGCCGGAGACGGACCAGTCCACGCTGGGTCTGTACTTCACCGACAAGCCGCCCACCAAGTGGGTGGCGGATATCGCATTGGGATCGCACCAGATCGACATTCCGCCCGGTGAGCGAGCCTACAAGGTGCGCGACCACTTCACCACGCCCGTGGATGTGGAGGCGGTGGGCATCATCCCGCACGCGCATTACATCTGCAAAGAGATGGATGGCTGGGCCATCATGCCGGACGGCCACAAGCAATGGCTGATTCGGATTCGCGATTGGAATTTCGATTGGCAGGAGCAGTATCGCTACGCCACGCCGGTGAAGCTGCCGGCGGACACCGACTTGCAAATGGAATTCACTTACGACAATTCGGACGCGAATCCGCGCAATCCGAATCATCCGCCGAAGCGTGTGGTGTGGGGTCCGGGCACGACCGATGAGATGGCCGGCCTGCACGTGCAGGTTGTGCCGGAAGATATGGACGACTGGCACGAGTTAGGGCAGGCGCTGTGGGGTAAATTCATGCGCAGCGTGGGCGGCGGGTTTTATAGGAAGCCGCAATGAGAAGAAAAAGATTCCCTCGTGGGGCGGGCAATTCTGATCGGGTCGAGTGACGGGGATTCCGCCCCGTTACCCTCCCACACCACCGGACGTGCGGTTTTCCGCATCCGGCGGTTGAACCCAGCCGCGTTACCGCGCGGCAAGATCCGATGGTAGAAGAAAGCC
>Ga0302326_10000922_pt1 | contig 77104 bp, 89 predicted proteins | sample Palsa_T0_3_FD_202264 | JGI IMG/M metagenome (GOLD analysis project Ga0302326, IMG submission 202264) | Peat permafrost microbial communities from Stordalen Mire near Abisko, Sweden - Palsa_T0_3 | ecosystem: Environmental > Terrestrial > Soil > Palsa > Peat permafrost | place: Sweden: Abisko...
AGTACCACAGCGCCGGCGAGCTGAACCCGGGCGGTCTGCCGCAGTGGCCGCCGGCGGACCTTCCGGCAGTGCTGCGCCGGCGCCGGCCGCCGGAGCAGAATTGGCGCGAGCGCAACGCGGGTGACCCACCGGTGCATTGGCGGCTGGAGCTGCTGCTGGCGCCGCCCAACGCGCAGAACCTGCACACGACCAAGCGCTGGGAAGCTGAGCGGCTGATCGAGTTGGCGGCGCGCGAGGTGGGCGCGACGCATTGGGATTCAGGCCCGTTGGATGCCCATCTCTACCACGACGTCGACGCCACGCCGAACATCGGCTTGGCGACGCTGCATCCGCCCGGCTACAGGCTGCACCTCGCCGTCCTCGCTTCGACGTCGTCCGCTGCCGAGCGTCGCGCGGAGGCACGACTGCCGCAGCTGCCACAAGGCTGGCGCGTGCGCGCGACGGCCTTTCCCGGTAGCTGAGAGCGGCGCGCGCCGGCAGCGCGAGAACGCCGAGCGAGAGCGATCGCCGCCACGCAGCGCCCGTGTAGTGTCCGCTGACTGATGCGCCCCGTCGCGATCGTCACCGACTCGACCCACTATCTGACGCGCGGGTTGATCGAGCAGGCGGGCATCGTCGAGGTGAGCCTCTACGTGCGGATCGGCGAGACGCAAGAGCGCGAGGCGCAGATCACCGATTACACGGCCTTCTACCAGCAGCTTCGGCAGATGAGCGAGCTGCCGAGCACCTCGCAGCCCTCGATCGGGGACTTTACGAGCGTCTACGAGCCGCTGCTCGCCTCCGGGCACGACGTCGTCTCGATCCATCTCTCGGCCGGGATCTCCGGCACGCATGGCGCCGCCGTTCAAGCCAAGGCGATGCTCGAGGAGCGCGGGGTCGACGGCAGGATCGAGGTGCTCGACTCCGAGACGGTCGGCGGCGGGCTCGGCCTGGTGGTCCTCGCTGCGGCCGCCGCCGCCCAGGCCGGTGCAACGCTGGACGAGGTACTGGCGCGCGCGCGCCAGACGCGCGCCGACCTGCAGCTCTGGTTCTGCGTCGACACGCTCGAGTACCTGCAGCGTGGTGGGCGCATCGGGCGAGCCGAGGCCTGGCTCGGCGGTGCGTTGCAGATCAAGCCGATCCTGTCGTTCGAAGCGGAGGTCGCGCCGGTCGAGCGCGTGCGGACCGCGGGGCGCGCGTTCGAGCGAATGGTCGACTACATGCGCTCGCTGTTTGAGGACGGTGCCGACGGCTGGATCGTCCAGCACATCCAGGCGAGCGAGAAGGCTGAGGCGCTCGTTGAGCGCGGCCGTGAGCTGTTTGGCAGCGAGCCGGTCTTCGTCTCCGAGGTCGGACCGGTTGTCGGCACCTACACCGGCCCGGGGCTGATCGGCGTCGGCGGCGTGCCGGCCCGGCTGCTGCGAGCCTGAGGGCGCTCGCGGGGTCGGGCGCGCGGTCGGGCGTGCGAGCCGGCCCGCTGGGGCGAGCGGCCGGGACGCTCCTCAGCGGCGCTTGCGGCCGAAGCCGGGAATCCCGCCGCCGAGGAAAAAGCCGGCGAGCAGCGCGCCGACGATCGCCTCACGCCGGTGTTGGGAGAGCTGCTTGCGCCAGTTCGTGATCTCGGCGACCTCGCCGCGAAGCTTGTCGATGGACAGCGCCAGCGCCTTGCGGTTCAGCTCGATCGAGGCGCGAATCTGTTCCGGCGTCCGGTCGGACATCAGCTGTCAGTCTCCTTCAAGCCGACGACGTCATCGCGGATCTTGCGCGCCTCATCGATTGCCATCGCCGGCGTCGGCGGCGAGCCGACGTGCAGTGCGCGCGCAGCGACCAGGCCGGCAACCACGCCCAGCAGCAGCAGACCCCCGGCGACGACGAAGTAGCCCCAAAAGATCTGGTTCTTGGGGAACAGCTCATACCACGCCAGCCAGGCCAGGCCGTGCAGTGAGAAGTACAGCGCGCCAATGACGAAGAAGCCGGCGGCGAGGGCAACGATCGCGCCGGTGACGAGCTTGGTGAGCTTCGCCGTCATCTCGGCCTTGGCGAGCTCGATCTCCTCGCGTACGAGCAGCGACGCGCGCTCGGAGATCTCGGCGATCGCCTGAGCGAGGTTCTGCGGCTCGTCGGTTTCAGCGGCCAAGGCGCCGAACGAGAATCGCGAGGACGAGGCCACCGGCGAACGCGGCGCCCACGACGATCTCAGGTCGTTCGCCGGCTAGCCCCGCGATCACGCTGACGGATTCGCCGCCGATCGTGCCGGCAGCTCTCGCCCCGTTCGTTGAGTCGCCCTGCTCCAGCGGGTCGCTCACTCCGGGGGCTCCTCGTCGAATACGCGCCGCCAGACTTCGGCCGCCGCGCGATTCGTGACGATCGTCACGAGAACGCCTATCCCGGCGAGTAGCCCAGACCACATCAGTCGCTTCACTGGATCACCTTCCATCTTCGCAGTGAATCAGATCGCCCCGCGCCGAGCCTTGCGCGTCAGCGCGCGGCGCCATCAGTCGCCGGCCAAGCGTAGGTCTCCGGGCGGCGGTTGGCCAGCGCCGGCAGCTCCGAGCGAACCTGCGCGAGGCGGGCGAAGTCGAGATCGGCGCTGATCTGGCTGACGGCGTCAGCGGCCTGCGCTAGCACCACACCCCAGGGATCGACGATCAGCGAACGACCACCGCTGCGCAGGCCCGGCGGGTGGACGCCGATCTGGTTTGCCGCGACCACAAACGCCTGGTTCTCGATCGCCCGCGCGCGCAACAGGACCTCCCAGTGGTCGCGCGTGGTGGCGAGCGTGAAGGCCGCCGGCACGAGCAACACTCGGGCTCCGCGCAGCGCGAGGATCCGATAGAGCTCGGGAAAGCGCAGGTCGTAGCAGATCGTCAGCCCGAGTTCGACGCCCGTCGCCGTGCGCGAAACGACGATCTCCTCCCCGGCCTCGGCCTGCTCGGATTCGCGATAGTCGACGCCGTCGACCGTCACGTCAAACATGTGGACCTTGCGATAGACGGCGCGAATCTCGCCGTCCGGCGCGACGTGCACCGACGTATTGGCGAGCGCTCCGCCGCCGTCGCCGGCCTGCCGCGATGGCGGCTCGCGCAGCTCACAGATCGAGCCGGCAACAAGGTCGATCGCGAGCTCCCGGGCGATTTCGCGCGCCCACGAGATCGCCGGTCCGTCGAGCGTCTGGGCGCCGGCGCGCAGCTGCTCGGTGGTTCCGAGAACGCTCCACTTCTCCGGCAGCAGCACGAGGCTGGCGCCGTCGGCTGCAGCTGCGCGGGTCAGCCGGTCGGCCTGCTCGCGATTGGCGTCCCAGTCCTCGCCCGAGTTGAGCTGCACCGCGGCGACACGCAAGCGCTGCACCTCGACCGGCGCGCTCGAGCTCGAGGTCATTGCGGTCGCTCGGTGGCGAACGGCGCCGAGCGCCGGCCACGACCGCGCCCGGCGCGCTCCGCGTAGAGCCTCTTGATCTGATCGAAGATCGCGTCGGCCACCTCTTGCTGGCGCTCACGGCTGGGCTCAGGCTCGAGCGGGAACTGCAACGGAGCGCCGTAGACGATGGTCACCGCCGGGAAGCGCAGGCGCTTCCAGTTGCGGATCCGCGACGAGCCGACGATTGCCACCGGCACGACCGGCGCGCCCGTCTCTAGCGCGAGCCGCCCGATCCCGGGCTTGGCGCGCTCCTGCAGCTCGCCGGTGCGCGAGCGCCCGCCCTCGGGGTACATCACGACGACCCCGCCGCGACCGAGAATCGCCTCGGCGGTGATGAACGTCTCCTCGTCCCGCGCGCCACGGCGCACCGGGAAGACGCCGCCCTGGGCATAGACCCATCCTGCCGCGCCCGTGAAGAGCTGCGACTTGCCCATGAAGCGCACCTTGCGCCGCAGCGGAGAACCGAGCAGGAAGTGGTCCATGAACGAGAAGTGGTTTGGCGCGACAATCGCGGCCCCGCACTCTGGCACGTTCTCCGCGCCGCGCGAACGGGCGCGCAGCAGCACGAAGGCGTAGAGCGAGGTGAGGAGGCGGACGACCTCGTAGGCGAAGCTCGGCTCGTGCGTGCGCGCGCGCTCGTGAAAGCGGTCGAAGTACTCCTTCGGACGCGGGTCGGCGTAAACCTGTTCCTTCAGCCCTGCAAGCCCTGCGCTGATCGCGGCACCTCCGCGCACGATGTTGCCAGCAGCTTAGAACGTCTCGACGCCGGCTCGCGTGCCGGAGCCGTGTCGGCAGCACTAGCTATTGTGCGCTCCAGCAACGTTTGGGCGTGCGCGTAGATGACCGAGATCGAGGCTCATATCAGCGGCGTCGTTTGGAAGATCGCCTGCGCCGTCGGCGACCAGGTCGAGGAAGGTGACACCGTGGCGATCCTCGAGTCGATGAAGATGGAGTTGCCGGTCGAAGCCGAGGACAGCGGGCGGGTCAAGGAGATCCTCTGCAGCCAAGGCCAATCGGTCAACGAGGGCGACGCGCTGATCGTGCTGGAGTAGCTTTTGCCGCTCGGCGCCGGCCTCAGGACGCCGCGTCGTGTCCACGTCAAACCGTAGGGTGCAGCTTTCACCAATGCCGCCACTGATCACACGCGAGGAGGCGCTGCGCCTCGGCGAGATCGCTGACCATGCCGAGATCGAAGCGCTCGTTGAGCGGGCGTGGGCGGCGCGAGTCGAACGTTTTGGCGACTCGACGGATATGTGCTCGCTCGTCAACGCGAAGTCGGGAGGCTGCGCCGAGGACTGCGGTTTCTGCGCCCAGTCACGCCACGCTGATGCCGACACGCCGATGCACGCGATGATGGAGCCCGAGCAGATGCTTGCCCACGCGTTCGCCGCCGAGGCCGCCGGCGCGCACCGCTTCTGCATGGTCGCCCAGGGCCAGGGCCTCTCCAAGCGCGACTTCGAGAAGGTGCTCGAGGGCGCCAGACTGGTCGCCGAGCACACCAACCTCAAGCGCTGCGCGTCGATCGGTCACATGTCCGTGGAGCGCGCCAAGCAGCTACGCGAGGCCGGCATTCAGCGCGTGCATCACAACGTCGAAAGCGCCTCGAGCTACTACCCCGAGGTCTCCCAGACCGTGCGCTACGAAGGCCGACTGCGGACCATCGCGGCGGTCCGCGAGGCGGGCCTCGAGACCTGTGTCGGCGGCATCCTCAACCTCGGTGAGAGCGAGGAGCAGCGCGTCGAGATGGCGTTTGAGCTCGCCGCCATCAACCCGACCAGCGTGCCGATCAACCTGCTGATCCCGCGGCCCGGCACGAAGTTCGGCGAGCGCGAAGTGATGGAGCCGTGGGAGGCGGTGAAGTGGGTGGCGATCTTCCGCCTGATCCTTCCCGAGGCGCTGTTCCGGCTGTGCGGCGGGCGGATCGAGAACCTCGGCGAGCTGCAGCCGCTGGCGGTCAAAGCCGGCCTCAACGGTGTGATGATGGGCAACTTCCTCACCGCGCTCGGCGCCACGCCGGAGGAGGACCGGGCGATGTTTGAGGATCTCGGGCTGAACGTCACCCGCCAGCCTGACAACGGCACCAACCCCCGGCCCGACAACCGCTCCGGCTGGCTCGAAGGCGAAACCCCCAACGTGATCGATGAGCACCTCGCGGTCAGCCCGCCGGCGACGCTGGACGTGCGCCTGTGGGACCCTTCGACGCAGCTGCACTACCGCGGCAAGGGCAAGGCGAGCCGCCGCAGCGCGGCACAGCGCCCGCGCATGACCGAGCCTGCGCCGTGAACGACATCGAGCTGGCGCTGGAGGAGTTGCGGAAGCTTGGGCTGCATCGCTCGACACGCCTGATCAGCGGCCCACAGGGTCCGCAGGTGCTGGTGGACGGCCGTCCCGTCCTGCTGCTGTGCTCGAACAACTATCTCGGCTTCGCCGACCACCCACGCGTACGCGAGGCGGCCGCCGATGCGGCGATGCGCTGGGGCGTGGGCGCCGGCGCCTCGCGCCTCGTATCCGGCACGATGACGATCCATGCGACGCTCGAGCAGCGGCTGGCGGAGTTTCACGGCCGCGAGAGCGCCGTGTTGTTTGGCGCCGGGTACCTCGCAAACATCGGCGTGATCTCGGCGCTCGCGCGACGCGACTCGATCGTCTTCTCGGACGCGCTGAATCACGCATCGATTGTCGACGGCTGCCGGCTGGCGCGGGCCGAGACCTTCGTCTACGAGCACTGCGACCTCGACCATCTGGCGTGGGGCCTGGACAAAGCGCCATCCGGCTGCGTGATCGTCACCGACTCGCTGTTCTCGATGACCGGCGATGTCGCGCCGCTGGAGGGGATTGTCGCGCTTGCCGCACGCCATGGGGCGCGCGTTGTCGTCGACGAGGCACACGCGATCGGCACGCTCGGGCCGGGCGGTCGCGGGGCGGTCGCCGAAGCCGGCCTCGAGGACGCCGTGGATGTCATCACCGGGACGCTCGGCAAGTCTCTTGGCTCATACGGCGCCTACGTCTGCTGCTCGAGCGAAATCGTCGAATACCTCGTCAACGTCGCGCGACCGCTGATCTTCTCGACCGCTCCACCGCCACCCGCCCTCGCCGGCGCGCTTGCCGCACTCGAGCTGCTCGAGGAGCAGCCGCGACGCGTCGCCAAGCTGCAGGCCAACAGCGCCCTACTGCGCGATGCGCTGGACAGCGCCGGGATCAAGGCTCCGGCCGGACGCACGCAGATCATCCCGCTCGTGATCGGCGACGCCGAGGCGACCGTAGCCGTCAGCGCAGCGACGCTCGCGCGCGGCGTCTTCGTGCAAGCGATCCGCCCGCCCACCGTCCCCGCCGGAGGCTCGCTGCTGCGCCTGACGACGATGGCGTCCCACAGCGCCACCGAGCTGACGCGGGCCGCGGAAACGATTGCCACCGCGGCGCGCGACGCCAGGGTGGGCTTCGGGTCCGCGAAGCCGGCCGGTTCGAACAAGAAGAAGCGCAAGCGCGGCGGCGACGGCGGCGACGCGGCTGACTCAGCGGTCGCGCACGCGGCCTAGCAACCGCTCCCACAATGGCACGGGCGTGCTTCGTCACGGCGACGGACACCGACGTCGGCAAGACGATCGTGGTCGCGGCGATCGCCGCCGGACTGCGCGCGCAGGGCGTCGCGGTGCGGCTGCGCAAACCGCTGCTCACCGGGGCGAGTGAGCCGCCAAGCCAGCATCGACCGGCTGCCGATGAGGATCTCAGCGGTCTTGCCGATCACGAGCTGCTCGCCGCGGTCAGCGGCGAGCAGCCAGAGGAGGTATCGCCGACGCGCTTCGAGCCGGCGGTCGCACCGCAGCTCGCGGCAGAGCTCGCCGGTCGAGCGCTCGAGCCCGCGGCGATCCTCGAGGCGCTGCGCGCAGCGGCGGCGAGCGCCGAGGCAGTTGTCGCTGAGGGCATCGGCGGCCTGCTCGTGCCGCTCGGCCCCGCCTGGGACGTCCGCCGCCTCGCGCAGGAACTCGGCTGGCCGGTGATCGTCGCCGCTCGCTCGGGCCTCGGAACGATCAATCACACGCTGCTCACGCTCGAGGCGGCGCGCCAGGGCGGGCTCGACGTACGCGCCGTCGTGCTCACGCCGTGGCCGGCGACGCCGGACGAGCTCACGCGTTCGAATCGCTCGACAATCGAGCGCCTGGGCGAGGTCGACGTGGTGACCCTTGCTCGGCTGTCGCCAATCACCCGCGACACGCTCACCGCGGCCTCGGCGACGCTCCCGTACGAGAGCTGGCTAGCGGGGTAGCGGCAACTCGGCCGGACGTCGGCGCGGCAGCCGTGGCAGCGGACGTGGCAGTTGCAGACGCCCGCGGCGCCGGCGCGCAAGGAGCCGCGCGAGCATCAGCGCCGCGCCCGCACCGCCAGCGAGCGCGGCCAGCGGCAGGCGACGGTCGTTGATCGGCTGAAACCTGGCACCCTCGGGACCGATCTCGATGAAGCCAACCGGACGCGCATCGATCGCGCCCCCGCCACCGCCGCCACTCGAGCCGTCGGGGTCAGCGTCGCGACCAGCCTTGCCGAAGCCGAAACCGCCGGCGGTCCGCACGCTCGCAACGGGAACGACGGTCCGCTCGCCCAGCTTGATCGGCTTGCCGTAGCAAAGCTTGGCTCCGGTCAGCCGCCGCAGGGCCTGGCGAGCCGGCGCCAGCTCGGCGAGCGAGGCTGCCGTGGGAAGGTCGAGGGAGGCTTTGCGTTTCCCCCGCGGCTGGAGGCCGCCGCCGTCGTTGTCAGCTGGTGGACTCATCGCTCCGATGCCGCGGAGGCCCTCAATCCTCGTAGGGTGAGAAGTCCCGCTTGCGGGCACCGCACACCGGGCAGAACCACGTGTCGGGGATGTCTTCGAACGCGGTTCCGGGCGGGATACCGCCGTCGGGGTCGCCTGCGGCGACGTCGTAGACGTAGCCGCAGGACTCGCAGATCCAGCGTTCTATGGTCTGGCTCACCACGAGCGAAAGCTTACCCGCGCTCAACCTGGCAGCGGGCCGGCGCGCGCAGCGGCTAGCGTCATCGAGATGTCGACCTTCGTATGGGTTCTGATCGGAGCGTTTGGGCTCTACGCGCTCGGCCTCGGGCTCGATTTGTGGCGCCGGCCGGTAACCTGGGAGCGGACCTTTGCGGCCTGTGCGATCGCCGCAACGCCGGCCTTCGTCGTCGAGGAGGTGTTGCTCTCGACGGCGAGCCCGCATCGCTGCACGATCGTTCGCGTGCGCTGCTTTGACTACTACTACGTCCACTCGCCGCTGCTCGTCGGGGTCGTCGTGTTCCTGTTCATCCTCGCCGGCTGCGTGTCAGGCCGGACGTTTCGCGGCGTCCCGTTCGCCGGCAGCGGCTAGCCTGCGATGAGATCGTCGCGGCCGGCGGCCGCGAGCAGTGCCCGGTAGCGCGCGCTGACCGGGTCGAGGAGCGGCGCCAGCTTGAGGAGCTTCGCGACCGGCCCTTGCGTCTTGATCTGCCGGCGCGCCAGCGCCATGGTGACGTTCACCTTGCCGAGCCAGAAGCGATGAGCGATGTCGGCGTCCATGCTCATCACCAGCTCGGGCGCCAGCTCGGTCGGGCCGAGATCGACCTGGCCGTCCTGCGATTCGAGCAGCTTCACAGTGATCTGCGACGTCGGCTTGCTGTAGCGGTACTGGACGATCGTGTCCGCCGTCTTGAATTGGGTCATCAGCTCCTCGTCGGCGAGGAGCTCCACGAACAGCTGGCCGAGGTACTTGTAGACCTCTTGCTCGTCTTTGAAGTAAGGCACTGCGGTGGCTCCGCGCCTCGAGGGCTTGCGCGCCGCAGTCTAGCCGTGCCCCAACGGCTCAGGCCGCGAGCGGCGCCGACTCTTCGTCGCGGATCACGTGCAGCACGGCGTTGATCAGCGCGAGGTGGGTGAAGGCCTGGGGGAAGTTGCCGAGGTGTCGGCCACTCTGCGCGTCGAGCTCCTCGGCGAAGAGGTCGAGCGGCGACGCGTGCGAGAGCAGGCGCTCGCACATTGCCCGCCCGCGAGCCCGCTCGCCGATCTCGAGCAGCGCCGAGACCATCCAGAACGAGCAGATCAGGAACGTGCCCTCCGCCTCACTGCCAAGCCCATCGTCAGTCTGATCGGGGCGGTAGCGGAGGATCAATCCGTGCTCATTCAGCTCGTCCTCGATCGCCAGCACTGTGGCGCGCACGCGCGGGTCCTCGCCCGGGAGGAACCGCACGAGCGGTATCAGCAGGTTCGACGCGTCGAGCGCGACGGTGTCGTAGTGCTGGACGAACACGCCGCGTTCGTCGACGCCGCGGTCGCAGACGTCGGCGTGGATGTCGTTGGCGACGGCCCGCCAACGATCGGCAACCGAGTCGCGCCCGCGCCGCGCCGCGAGTCTCGCGGCGCGGTCAAGAGCGACCCAGCACATCAGCTTGGACGAGACATAGTGGGCCGGCTCGCCGCGCGACTCCCAGATCCCGTGGTCGGCTTCGCGCCAGACCGCGGCGGCCCGCTCGGCCTGCGCATCGATCACCGGCCAGAGGCGCTGGGAGTTGTGCCCGTACTGCTTGGTGTGCACGTAAAGTGAGTCGAGGACGGCACCAAAGACGTCGTTTTGGCGCTGCTCGTAGGCCGCGTTGCCAATGCGCACCGGTCGCGAACCCTCGTAGCCGGTGAGATGCTCGAGCGTTTGTTCGGGCAGGTCGCGCTCGCCGCCGACCCCGTACATGATCTGTAGCGAGCCGTCGGGGTTGCGCTCTAGGTCAGCGACGTACTGGATGAAGTCGTCGGCCTCCCAGTTCAGGCCGAGCGCGCTGAGCCCCCAGAGCGTGAACGTCGCATCGCGCATCCAGGTGTAGCGGTAATCCCAATTGCGCTCGCCGCCCGGAGTCTCCGGCAGCGATGTCGTCGCCGCGGCCACGATCGCCCCAGTCGGCGCATAGGTGAGTCCCTTCAGAACGAGCGCCGAGCGCTGCAGCTGCGCCCGCCAGCGATGGTCCGGGAAGCGACCCGTGTCGAGCCAGTTGCGCCAATACTCGGCTGTCACCTCGAGGCTCGCGGCGGCTTCGTCATAGCTGCGGGGGCCGTCGAGCTTGCGCGACCACGAGAGCGTGCAGAAGCGGCGATCGCCCTTCACCAGCCGGTGGCGCGCCCTCGCCGACCCGCCTTCGAGGCCCAGCCGTAGATCGCTGACCAGTCGCAGAGTGCGGCCACTACCTGTCGCATCAAAGGCCTGTGGGTCACCTTCGACCTGGCTCCAGACGCCGGCGGTCCGCCCGTAGTCGAACATTGGCTCGCAGACCAGCTCGACCTGGATCGTCCCGTGGAAGCACTCGATCGTGCGAACGAGCACGTGGTAGGCATCGTGTTCGGCCGGTGGACGCGTGTGGGCGGTCACCGAGCCCATCTCTCGCTCGCGCCAATGGCCGACGATCAGTGCGTCGCGAACGACCGCCCAGCCGGTCGGCGTCTGCCATGTCGTCTCGAGCACGTTTGTACCGGGCTCATAGCGTCGTCCTGCCGGCACACCCATGCCTGCCGGGCCGAGGCGAAAACCGCCCGCACCGCGGTCGAGGATCGCGGCGAAGACACTCGGCGAGTCAAAGCGCGGCGGGCAGAGCCACTCCACGGTGCCGTCCGGCGCGACCAGCGCCGCGGTGTGACAGTCCGAGAGGAACGCATAATCGGCAATCGGCGGAAACGGCGAGCTGCGAGCGATCCGGTCGTCGAACGGCGTCGCAGTTGTTCGCCGCCGGGCCCACGGGTCCATTGCGCCGGCGCGGCGCAATTCCACGGTAGCTTCCGCGCTCGCGGGTGCCGGGGTCGCCGGAGTGGTCGCCGGTGCGAATTCCACGGTGGCCTCCGCGCTCTCGGGTCCCGGGGTCGCCGGAGTGGTCCCCGGTGCATCGAGCTCAGACATCAGCTTGAAACCATTGCACGGAAGCCCGCTGCGCGCAGCAGGCGCACGTTTGCTGTCAGGGGCTGGTTTCGATGACGTGCGTCACGGCGTTGATCAGCGCCAGATGCGTGAACGCCTGCGGGAAGTTCCCCAGGTGGCGTCCGCTTTTCGCGTCGAGCTCTTCGGCGTAGAGGCGCAGCGGTGAGGCGTGGACGAGCAGCCGCTCGCAAAGCGCGCGAGCGCGTTCATGCTCGCCGATCTCAGACAGCGCCGAGACCATCCAGAACGAGCAGATCAGGAATGTGCCCTCCTCGCCTTCCAGGCCATCATCGGTGTCGCTGACGCGGTAGCGCAGGATCAACCCTTGATCGTTGAGCTCGTCGCCGATGGCGAGCACGGTCGCGCGGACACGTTCGTCGTCGGCGGACAGGAAGCGCACCAGCGGCACCAGCAGGTTCGACGCGTCGAGCGCTTCCGTGTCGTAGTGCTGGACGAAGACGCCGCGCTTGTCGACGCCGCGCTTGAGGATGTCGGCGTGCACCTCGTCCGCTTCCTGCTGCCAGCGCTCCGCCAGCTCCGCCTCGCCGCGCAGTTCCGCGAGTCGGGCGCCGCGGTCGAGCGCCACCCAGCACATCAACTTCGAGGAGACGTAGTGCTGCGGCGCGCCACGGGCCTCCCAGATCCCCTGGTCGGGCTTGCGCCAAACACGTAGCGCTCCCTCGACCTGGTCGGAAAGAACCGGCCACAGCCGGTCGGGGATGTGGTCGTGGCGCTTGGTGTGCAGGTAGACCGAGTCGAGGACCGCGCCAAAGACATCATTCTGGTGCTGGTTGTAGGCACCGTTGCCCTTGCGCACCGGACGCGCACCCTCGTAGCCCTTGAGGTGGCGCAGCGTGGTCTCGCGCAAGTTCCGTTCGCCGCCGACCCCGTACATGATCTGCAGTGAGCCGTCCTTGTTGCGCTGGAGGTCGGCGAGGTACTCCATGAAGTCGTTGGCTTCCCAGTCGAGATCGAGGGCGTGCAGCCCCCACAGCGTGAACGTCGCGTCGCGCATCCAGCAGTAGCGGTAGTCCCAGTTGCGCTCGCCGCCCGGCGTCTCCGGCAGCGACGTCGTGAGCGCCGCGACCATGGCGCCGGTCGGCGCGTAGGTGAGGCCCTTCAGGACGAGCGCTGAACGCTCCAGGTAGGAACGCCACGGGTGATCCGGGAAGCTACCCGCGGCAAGCCACTCGCGCCAGTAGTGCGAGGTCCGCACGATGTGCGCGTCGGCCTCACTCCAGGTCCATGGTCCAGAGGAGTCCTCGCTCCAGCTGAGCGCACAGAAGCGTCGCTCACCCTCGCGCAGCGTATGGCGGGCGTGGGCGTCAGCACCCTCGATTCCGATCCGCATGTCGCTCATCAGCCGCAGCGTCGTGCTGCCATCAGTCGCGTCGAGCGCGAACTCCGGCTCCTCCGCCGAGGCAGTCCAGCGCGCCGCCTTGCGCCCGTAGGCGAAGCGCGGTGCGCATACGAGCTCCATCGCAACCTCACCCTGTAGGCACTCGACCGTCCGCACGAGCAGGTGGTCGGCCTCGTGGTCGGTCGGCGGTCGTCTGTGTTTGGGCTCGGCGTGCCCGACCGGGATGCCGAGCCCGGTGCGCCAGTCTCCGATCGTCAACGCGTCCTGAACGACAGCCCACCCGGTCGGTGTCATCCACGTCGTCTCGAGCACGTTCGTGCCGGGCACGTAGCGCCGGCCCGAGGGCTGGTCGACGCCATATGGTGCGAGGCGAAACGATCCGGCGCCGCGGTCGAGCAGCGAGCCGAAGACGCTCGGGGCATCAAAGCGCGGCAAGCAGAGCCATTCCACCGATCCATCCGGTGCGACGAGCGCGCCGGTGTGGCAGTCCGATAGGAAGCCGTACTCGGCAATCGGTGGAAACGGCGATGAACCGCTCCACGCCCGCAGCTTGGTCGCGACAGCCTTGCGCGCCGAGCGACCCGCGCTATCAGTACGGCGGCTCGTCTTGCGCGGCGCGCGGGGCTTAGGTGAGGCCGATGAGCTCCGCGCGGCGGGCGTTCGGCGACGTGGCGTCGGCATCGTGCGCGAGCCTATCGCGATACGCGGATACCGGAACTTCTGCCGCCGGGACGAGTTACATTCGAGAGCCGCAGCGAGGAGCCAAGTGGAAGCATCAGCCCTCCCACGACGCAGAGCCGCGAGCCGAGCACCGCTCTCGGCTGCGTTTTTGCGCCTGCGCACTGACGAGCAGCTCGTCTCGCTGTTCCGCGCCGGATCGGACGACGCCTTCCGCGTGATCCACGATCGTTACCACGCGCGACTGCTTGCCTATTCGCGCCAGATGCTGCGCGGCTCAACTGGCGACGCCGAAGATGCCTTGCAGGATGTCTTCGTGCGCGCGTTCAGGGCACTGCGCGCGAGCAACCGGCCAGTGCTGCTGCGCGCCTGGCTTTACCGGATCGCGCACAACCGCTGCATCGACGAGCTGCGCCGCCCAGCTCCCACCCCGACCGAGATCGACGTTGACAGCAAATCCACGCTCACCGCGGCCACGGCGCAGGAGCCGCCGGCGGCGGCGGAGCGCAGCGAGGCGCTCGCCCGACTCGTCGCCGACGTGCAAACGCTGCCGCCACCGCAGCGTTCGGTGCTGCTGATGCGCGAGCTCCAGGGCCTCAGCTACCGCGAGCTCTCAGAAACGCTGGGCATCTCTGTGCCGGCGGTGAAGTCGCTGCTGCTGCGGGCTCGCACCGGGCTCGTCGACCTCAAGGTCGCCCGCGACGCGCCGTGCGAGAACATCCGCCTCGAACTGGCCCAGGCCGCCGATCGGGGCGTGCGGATGAGCGGGCACTCCCGCCGCCACATGCGGGAATGCGCAGGCTGTCGTTCCTACCATCGTGAGCTACGGGGCCTGCACAAGCGGTTCGCCGCGCTGACGCCATCCGGCCCGCTCGCGCAGCTCGGTTTGCTGTTCGGGTTTGGCGGCGGCTCGGGCGCGGGCGGCGGCATCGCCGCCGGCGGCGGGGCGAGCGTGATCGGTGGCGCGACGGCGGCGACGGCCGCCAAGATCGTGGTCGTGATCGCAGCCGCCGCCGCAATCGGGACCGCCGGCCAGGCCGCGCTGCAAAGCGCCCCCGCCACCGCACCACCGATCGCCAGCGCCGGGCTCCCGGCCAACGCCAGCCAGATCACGAGGATCACCGGCGCGACGGTCGGGCCGGCGGCGCCAGCGACAAACGCCGGCCACGGCGGCTCCGCGACCGCCCCGGGAAGCACGCCCGGGGGCTCAACGGTTGGGGGTGCCTCCGGCGCCAGCGGAACGTCCGGGGCGAGTGGCCTGAGCGGCCCCAGCGGTGCCAGCGGCCCGAGCGGTGCCAGCGGCCCGAGCGGAGCCAGCGGCGCCACAGGGACGACGGGCGCGACCGCGACTGGGGCCACCGGCGATAGCAGCACGAGCGGCAGTAGTGTCAGCGATCTTGGAACGACGACTGTCGCGACGGTCGGCGCGAGCGGACCGACGGCGACGGTTGCGAGCGTGCCGCCGCCCGGCGCCAGCGGCAGCAGCGGTCCTACCGGGAGCAGCGCCGCCGGCCAGATCGACGGAGCGATCAACGGGACCCAGCAGCACCGGCGCCACCACCACCCGGCGAGCGGACTACCGTCGGCTGCACCGGCAGCCCAGATCGCGCCCTAAGGGCTAGAGCAGCAGGCCGGCGGGGCGCTCGAGCCGCTTGCGCACGGTGCCGAGAAACTCCGCCGCCTCGGCCCCGTAGACGATTCGGTGATCGGCCGAGATCGTCAGCTCCATCACTCGTCCGACGCCGACCGTGCCGTCCGCTCGCACGACCGGCCGCGGCGCCGCCGCGCCGACGGCAAGGATCGCTGCCTGCGGCGAATTGATCACTGCGGTGAAGCGCGCGACGCCCAGCATGCCGAGGTTTGAGACGGTGAAGGTACCGCCAGCGAGATCCGCCGGACCAACCGTCCCGTCGCGTACCTGGGAAGCCAGCGCGCGCGTCTGGGTCGCGATCTCGACAAGCGACTTCAGATCGGCGTCAAAGACGGTCGGCACGACAAGCGTTCCCACGCCCGCCACCGCGACACCGATGTTGATCCGCGAGTAACGCTCGAAGTGGCCATCCACATATGCCCCGTTGACGTTCGGATGCGCCTTCAGCGCAATCGCGCAGGCCTTGACGAGCAGATCGTTGACCGACGGCAGCGGCGAGCAGACGTTTCGCAGCTGCTCGCGCAGTTCAAACGCGGGCTCGGCGTCGACCTCCACCGTGACCGTGAACTCAGGGATCGTGGCCTTGGCGCTGGCCATGCGCCGCGCGATCAGCTGCTGCGTGCGCGACGGCTCGACGACCGTCACCTCGCCCTTGGCGCCGAGCGCGCCGGAGCTTTCGCTGGTCACCGACGCCAGTGACGCGAGTCCGGGCGACCCACTGCTCGCCGCGACGACGTCGGCCTTGACGATACGCCCGTCGGGCCCGCTGCCGCTGATCGTCGCAAGATCGACGCCGCGCTCGCCGGCGATGCGCCGTGCAACCGGCGAAGCCTTGATGCGTTCGCTTTGGTTCACGAGCGCAACCGGTGCCGCTGTGCTCACGGGAGCTTCACGCTCGGCGGTAGCACCGTCGCCATCCGCCGCGGCGGCGGCCGGCTCGGCAGCGGCGGCTGGCGGTTCGGCATCGGCGACGGCTGGTTCGGCTGCCGCTTTCGCGTCGGCGAGCAGATGCCCGATCGTGGCGCCGATCGCGCGCGTGTCACCCTCGGCCGCGACGATCTGCAGGAAGCCGGCGGCGTCGGCCTCGTAGGTCACCGTGGCCTTGTCGGTCTCGATATCGGCAAGCGGCTCGCCAACGCGCACCTCCTCGCCGGCCTGCTTGAGCCACTTGACGATCGTGCCCTCCTCCATTGAATCGGAGAGGCGGGGCATGACGATGGCGCTCACCCGCGCAAGCCTAGCGTCGCGAGCACCGCGGCCTCGATGCGATCCTCTCCTGGCAGCGCCGCCGTCTCGAGCTCCTTGGCGTAGGGCAGCGGCACCTCCGCCATGCCGACACGCTCGACGGGGGCATCCAGGTCATCGAAACAGGCCTTTTGGATACGAGCCGCCACCTCGGCCGTGACACCGTAGGTGGGCCAGCCCTCCTCGATACAGACAGCGCGACTGGTCTTGGCCACGGAGGCGGCCAGGGTGTCGACATCGAGCGGGCGCAGCGAGCGCAGGTCGACAACCTCGGCGTCCACGCCGTGGTCGCGCGCGAGTCGCTCGGCCACGTGCAGCGCACGGACGGTCGCATAGGAGTGTGCGATCAGGGTGATGTCGCTGCCGACCCGCGCGACGTTGGCGAGACCGATCGGCGTCAAGAACTCGGAGTCGAGCGGCACCTCGCCGCGCTCCTTGTAGATCGCCAGGTTCTCGACCAGCAGCACCGGATCGTCGTCACGGATCGCCGACTTCAGCAGGCCCTTGGCGTCAGCCGGCGAGGCCGGTGCGAGCACCTTGAGTCCGGGCGTGCCGGCGAACCAGCCTTCGAAGGACTGCGAGTGTTGCGCGGTCAGCTGATTGCCGGCCCCGTTGGGCGTGCGGATCACGAGTGGGCAGCGCACCTCGCCGCCGAACATCGCGCCAATCTTTGCCGCGTGGTTGACGACCTGATCCATCGCCACGAGCAGAAAGTTGATCGTCATGATCTCAACGACCGGGCGCTCACCGAGCATCGCGGCGCCGATTCCGGCACCGACGAACCCCTCCTCGGAGATCGGCGTGTCGCGCACGCGGTCGGCTCCGAACTCGCCGAGCAGACCGGCGGTGACCTTGTAGGCACCGTCGAAGACGCCGACCTCCTCGCCCATGATGAAGACGTGCTCGTCGCGCTGGAGCTCCTCGCGCAGCGCCAACCGCAGCGCGTCGCGGTAGGTCATGACCTCGGAATTGCCCGCTTGGCCGACGGCCTCGGCAGCGCCGCGCGGGGCGGTCTTGGTCGGGTTCATTCGCCAAGCCCTCCCGCGAAGACGAGCTCGCGCTCACCAAACGGAGCGCCGGCCAGCATTCGCGCGAATTGGGCGGCGCTGCCGGGCGCGTACATGCCCCGCGCCAGCTCGCTGACCGGTGGCGATGGACTGGCGACCGACCAGGCGATCGCCGCGGCGACGCGCTCATCGACCTCGCTGTCCAGGGCATCGAACTCCTCGTCGCTGACGCCGGCTTCGCTCAGCAGCGCACGCGTACGGGTGAGGGGGTCGTTGCGCAGGTGCTCGGCGATCTCCTCGCTCGTGCGGTACGCGAGTCCCGGGTCGGCCACCGAGTGTCCGCGGTAGCGGTAGGTGACGAGCTCGAGCACCGCCGCCTGGCGATTGCTGCGTGCCCCCGACAACAGCGTTGACGCGGCCTGCGCGACCGCGAGCAGGTCATTGCCGTCGACGCGCTCAGCCGGCAAACCGTAGGCGCCAGCCCGCCGGTGCAGGTCGGTCACCGCCGAGGCCCGCTCGACGCTCGTTCCCATGCCGTACTCGTTGTTCATCACGAGGAAGACCACGGGCAGCTTCCACACCGCTGCAAGGTTCAGTGACTCGTGCCAGGCACCCATGTTGACGGCACCGTCGCCGAGCTCGCAGAGCACGCACTGCTCGCGGCCCTGGCGCACGAGGGCAAGCGCCAGACCGGTCGCAATCGGCAGCTGGCCGGCGACGATCCCCCAGCCGCCGTAGTAGCCGACGGCGACATCGAGCAGGTGCATCGACCCGCCACGACCGTGGGCGCAGCCGCCGGAGCGCCCGAACAACTCGGCCATCACCGCCTCTGGTGGAACACCGCGAGCAAGCGCGAAGCCGTGGCAGCGGTAGCCGGTGACCAGTAGATCCTCCGCATCGAGCGCGTGCGTCGCGCCGACGGTTGCCGCCTCTTGGCCCGAGGATAGGTGGCAGTAGCCGCCGATCAGTGCCGCCTTGTACTCGCGCTCAGCCGCGGTCTCGAAGACCCGGATCAGCAGCATCTGCTCGTAGAGGTCGCGCAGGGTCGCGGTGGCGATCGCCATCAGGAGGCGTCCTCGTCGAAATAGTCGGGGTGCTGCTCGCGGATCACCGGCACGGCCGAGAGCACCATCCGCAGGTGGTGTCGCAGTGCGACCTCGGCCTCGTCGGGTGCGTTGCGGCGGAGCGCATCGAGCACGACGCGGTGCTCCAGAACCATCTCCGCCAAGTACTGCGGCTGTGGCAGGCTCAGACGACGAACCCGGCTGAGGTGGCCCTTGGCCCGCTGGGCGACCTCCCAGGCGAAGCCTCGCCCGCTCAGCTCGCAGATAGCCGCATGAAATTCGTCGTCGAGCACAGCGAAGCGCTCGAAGTCGGAGTGCGCTACTACCTCCTCCTGTCGGCGAACTAGCCCGTCGAGGGCAGCGAGGTCGTCGCGGCCGGCGCGCACCGCGGCGATCCGCACCGCTGCGCATTCCAGCGCCTCGCGGACAAACTGGGCGTCCTCCACGGCGGCCGTGCTGATACGCGTGACGAAGGTGCCGAGCTGCGGCACGATCTGCACAAAGCGCTCGTCGCGCAGTCGTGCCAGAGCCTCGCGGACCGGCGTGCGGCTGACGCCGAGCCGCAGCGCGAGCTCGTTCTCGGAGATGCGCTGGCCGGGCTCGAGCTCGGCGGCGATGATCGCCTCGCGCAGCGTGGCGTAGACCTGGCGGCTCGCGGAACCGGCGTCCAGGCGCTGCGAGCGTCGAATCCGCATGTCGGCCACCGCTGTATACTTACATACCAGTAGCGTGTGTGTTGCAAGCTTGGGCTCGCAAGGCGCGCCCAGAGGTCGCGCCCCGAGCAAGCCTGCCGGCCTCATATCTCGCCGGTAGAAGTAGTACCTCTCCTCCACGTCCCGGTGGGGCGACGGGCACAGCGCACGTCGCCCCGCCGTGTCGGTTGTGCGCTCAGCCGGCGAGCGCTGCGGCAGCGGCCGCTTGGCGAGTCAGCCCGCGCTTACCCCAGCGCGAACGCTCGGCATAGTCGATGATCCTCGTGAAGTAGTCGCGCAGCGGCAGCGCGTCGATACCGAGCGGTCCGAGCAGCGCTCGCGCCCGATCGTTGTCCAACCGCGCCTCGATGCCGAAGTAGGGGAGGTAGACGCCGGCCTCCTCGAGCGTCCCGGAACCGTCGGCGACCAGCCGTGGCGGCGGCCGGCCGAACTGGCGGCAGGCCAGCTCGATCAGCTCGGAGTTGGAGATCGCGTCGGCGCCTGCGACCAGGTGGATGTTGCCGCCGATGCCATCGAGGTCGAGTAGCGCGATCAGCGCCGCGGCTACATAGTCGACCGAGACGATGTCGGCGACGCCTTGGGGATCGACCGGCACCTCGTCCATGAGCCCGCGCGAAAATGCGCGCAGCGGCCAGTAGATCACGTTGAACACGGGTGTCCAGCCGCTATGCGAGTCACCGACGACGATGCTCGGGCGGGCCACGACCACTGGCAACTCGCGCGCGGGCTGCGCGATCGCCTTCTCGCCATCGAACTTGGACTGCTCGTAGGTGTTGCGGAAGCCCTGGCCGAGGTCGAGGTCAACTTCGCGGAAGCGCCCGTGGTGGCGTCCGGCGACGTAGGCCGTGGACACGTGGACGTGGCGTCGCAGCTGCCCGCGATTGGCGAGCGTGCGCGCGAGCTCGAGCATCCGCACGGGCCCCACCGAGTTGGTCTCGCGCGCCGTCTCGAGCGGCAGGTCAAACGAGATCGACGCGGCACAGTGGACGATGCTCGTGACCCGCGCCAGCACCTCGTCGCGATCGCGGGCGCTGAGCGCAAGCCCATCGACCGAGATGTCACCGGCGACGGCGCTGACGCGCGAGATCGCCGCCGGCGGGTCGTCGTAGAGCTGCGCGTAGACGCCAGCTAGCCGCTTCTGCGCCGCGTCGTGCGACGACGCCCGCACGAGGCAGATGACCTCGACGTCGTCGCGCTCGAGTAGTCGCGCGAGAACCTCCATACCGACGAAGCCAGTCGCCCCCGTCAGCAGGACCGTCTCGCTCACCACAGCGGTGCTCCCATGGCGTGAAAGCCGCCATCAACATGAACGATCTCCCCCGTTATCGCGCGAGCGTAATCAGAGAGCAGGAAGCAGACGGTCGCCGCGACGGGCGCCGCGTCGCGGGTGTCCCAGCCGAGTGGAGCGCCGTCGCGCCACAGGCCGGCGAGCTCGTCAAAGCCCGGAATGCCGCCGGCGGCGATCGTTTCGATCGGACCGGCGGAGACCAGGTTGACGCGTATACCGCGCGGCCCGAGATCGCGCGCGAGGTAGCGCGAGACGCTTTCCAGCGCCGCCTTCGCGACACCCATCCAGTCATACACCGGCCAGGCGACGCTGGCGTCGAAGTCCAGACCGACGACCGATCCGCCAGCCTCGGCAGCCGCCAGCTGTGGTGCGAGCGCCGCCGCGAGTGCCTTGAACGAGAACGCACTGGTCTCGAACGCGGTGATCGCGCTCTCTGCGGGGGTGTCGAGAAAGCCACCGCCAAGCGCGTCGGCGGGGGCGAAGGCGATCGCGTGCAGCAAGCCATCAAGCGCACCCCAGCGGCTCGAGATCTCGGCCGCGACCGCGTCGAGGTCTTCAGGCTTGTTGACGTCCAGCTCGAGCACGTCGGGCGGGACCGGCAGCGCCTTGGCCGCGCGCTCGGTCAGGCGCCTGCCGCGGCCGAAGCCGGTGAGCGTGACCTGCGCCCCGAGCGCCTGTGCCTGCCGCGCCACCTCGAAGGCGATCGAGCCGCGCGTCAGCACCCCGGTGATCAGCAGCCGCTTGCCGTCGAGCATCAGACGACCTCCGTGCCCGTCTTCATAGTGGAATGTTGCCGAGCGGGCGCCGCCGCGGCGGCACCGAGTCGAGCGCCGCGAACGCCGCCGAGACGCGCTCGCGCGTCTCCGCCGGTTCCAGCACGTCGTCGACGTAGCCATCTGCGGTCGCTGCCCGCGGGTGCAGGTGCTCGGCGCTGTAGGTCGCGGCGAACGCCTCTCGCGCGCTTGCCGGATCTTCGGCGGCCTCGATCTCGCGCCGGTTGATGATGTCGACCGCGTACAGCGCGCCCATCACGCCGAGCTGCGCGGACGGCCAGGCGTAGACGAAATCGGCTCCCAGCTCCTTGCTGTTCATCGCGATGAAAGCGCCGCCAAAGGCCTTGCGCAGGAGCACCGTGACGCGCGGCACGGTGCACTCGGAGAAGGCGAAGACGAGCTTCGCGCCGTGACGGATCACGCCGAGCCGCTCCTGCTTGGTGCCCGGCAGGAACCCCGGTGTATCGACCAGCACCAGCAACGGGATGCGAAACAGGTTGCAGGTGCGCACGAAGCGCGCCGCCTTCTGCGAAGCGTCGCTGTCGAGCACGCCGCCGAGGTAGCGCGGCTGGTTGGCGACGATCCCGATCGAGCGACCGTCGAGGCGGGCAAATGCACAGACGATGTTGCGCGCGTAGCGCGGCGAGATTTCGAGCAGCCGGCCACCGTCGAGCAGTGCCCGGGCGACCGCACGGACGTCGTAAACCTGCCGCGCCTCGGCCGGCACCGGAGCGTCAGGAGCATCCCCAGGGGGCTCGATCACCGGCCAGCGGGTCGGCGGCTCATCGCTGTTTTGGGGCAGATAGTCGAGGAGGTCGCGCGCGAGCAGGGCGGCGTCGAGATCGCTCGGCGCAACGAGGTGGCAGACGCCGTTGCGCTCATGAACGCGGTAGCCGCCGAGCTCGAGGGTCGTGACGCGCTCGCCGGTGACCGCTTCGACGACCCCCGGGCCGGTCAGGAACATGCTGGCGCTCTCGGTCATGATCACGAAGTCGGTGAGCGCCGGCGCATAGGAGCCACCGCCAGCCGAGGCACCGCAGATCACCGAGATCTGGGGCACACGACCGGATAGCGCGACGTGATGGTGAAAAATCCGTCCGTAGCCGCTGAGCGCAGCGAGGCCCTCCTGCATGCGCGCACCCGCCGACTCGATGAAGCCGATCACCGGCACGAGCGTACGCTCGGCCAGCGCAAGCACCGAGACCACGGTGTCGGCGTGGGCCTCCCCCAGTGAGCCGCCGGCGAAGGAAGCGTCCTGGGCAAACGCGGCAACCGGCCGGCCGTCGACGCGGCCGGTGGCACCGACCACGCCGTCGCCCGGGCGCGCCTTGTCGCCCATCCGCCGCGAGCGCACGTCGGTCCGCAACAGGTGCAGCGAATCGGGATCGCAGAGCACCTCGAGGCGTTCCAGCGGCGTCAGCCGCTCCTCCGGTCGTGATCCGCTCAGCGTGCTCATGTCACCTCCAGGCATACGACGGCATTGTGACCACCGAAACCGAACGAGTTGGAGATCGCGATCGCGCGCTGGTCCTTGCCGAGCTCCAGCGCCCGCGCGACCAGGGGCACGTAGTCGAGGTCGAGTTCGGGATCAGGCTGCTCGAGGCCGAGCGTCGGCGGCAGCACGCGGGCCCGCAAAGCGAGGATCGTGGCGACGGCCTCGACCGCACCGGCGGCGCCCAGCAGGTGGCCGATCGCCGACTTGGTCGAGGAGATCGGCACCTTGGCGGCGTGTTCGCCGAGTGCCGTTTTCAGCGCCGCGGTCTCCGCGCGGTCGTTGATCGGCGTCGAGGTGCCGTGGGCGTTGACGTAGACGATCTCTTCGGCGCTCACCTCGGCGTCTTCGAGCGCCCGCGTGATCGCTGCCGCGGCGCCCTCGCCGTCGGCCGGCGGTGCCGTGATGTGGAAGGCATCGGAGGTCGCGCCGTAGCCGCGCAGCACGGCGAGGATTCGCGCACCGCGCGCCCGGGCCGCGGCGCCGTCCTCGAGCACGAGGGCAGCGGCCCCCTCGCCCATCACGAAGCCGTCGCGGCGCAGGTCGAACGGGCGCGAGATGCCGGTCGGCGAAAGCGCCTCGACGGCGACGAAGGCGGCCCGCGAGAGCGGCGTGAGGGCCGCCTCGGTACCGCCCGCGACGACCGCCGTCGCGTCACCGCATTGGATCGCCCGCATCGCCGAGCCGATCGCGTGCGTACCGGCGGCGCAGGCCGAAACGACGCCGTAGCTGGGGCCCTTGAGGCCGTGGCGCATGCTCACCGCGGCCGCCCCGGCGTTACCCATCATCAGCGGCACAGCGAGCGGTGACACGCGCTTGGGTCCGCCTTCGAGCAGCTTGTGGTCGTTGGCCTCGATCGTGCCGATACCGCCGATGCCGGTGCCGATGATCGCCCCGATCCGCCGCGGGTCATGCGGCAGGCCGTCGGCCCAGCCAGCGTCGGCCAGCGCTTCCTTGCTCGCGACCAAGACGAGCTGGGCGAAGCGGTCGGCGCGACGTGCCTCCTTGACCGAGAAATGGTCGGTCACCTCGAACTCGTCGCAGCGCCCCTCGCCGTCCTTGATGCCGCAGATGCCGGCTGCCCAGCGCTCGTGCAGCAGCGCCGCGCCGACGCCCAACGGCGTGACCGCGCCGACGCCCGTGACGACTACCTCGTTCACTTCGCGCGCGCCGCCACGAGGTCGATCGCGTCGCCGACGGTCTTGATCTCAGCGACGTCGTTGCTCGTCAGCTCGACGCCGAACTGCTCCTCGATGATCTGCGACAGCTCGGCGAGGTCGAGCGAATCGATGTCGAGGGCTTCGAGTTCGGCGTCGCGCGAGATCGCTGACGCCTCGGCACCGAAGGTGACCAGTGCGTAGGTGATGACCTGTTCGATCTGTTCGTTGCTGGGCTCTGCCATCTGCGTCCTTTCGCTGGGGATCAGGCGGAAAGCCCGCCGTCGACATACAAGGTGGTGGCGGTGATGTAGCTCGCCCGCTCCGAGGCCAGAAACGCGACAGCCGCCGCCACCTCCTCGGGACGACCGGGGCGCTGCGCCGGCACTCGCTCGCTGAGCGTGCTGGGGATCTCCTGCGTCATGTCGGTCGCGATCAGCCCCGGCGCAACCGCGTTGACCGTCACGCCGCGCCGCGCGACCTCAACCGCCGCTGTCTTTGTGAACGCAATCACCGCAGCCTTCGAAGCAGCGTAGTTGGCCTGGCCGGCATTGGCGCGCGGTCCGATCACCGAGGCGATGTTGACGACACGACCGAAGCGGGCGCGGATCATCTCGCGCAGCGCGCCGCGCGTCAGGCGGTAGGTCGATCCGAGGTTCGCGTCGAGCACGCGTTGCCAGTCCTCATCGCTGAGCGACAGGGCGAGCCCGTCGGCGCGCACGCCGGCATTGTTGACCAGCACGGCGAGTGGCCCGAGCTGGTTGTGGACCGCTTCGATCAGCTGCGCCGGCACGGCTGGATCGGCGACGTCGCCCTGGATCGCCAGCGCGCGCCCGCCGGCGGCCTCGATCGCCGCGACCGTAGCGGCCGCGCCCTCGGCGCTGCTGTTGTAATTGACCGCAACCGGCCAGCCGTCGGCGGCCAGGGCAATCGCGATCGCCGCGCCGATTCCGCGCGAGGCCCCGGTCACCAGCGCGCACGACCCCTCGGGGCGCCGCTGAGCTTCAGCGCCTGTTGGCTCGGAGCTCATTGCCGACGGCTCGCCTGCATAACCAGAGATACGCGGATCAGTCGCGTGCGGTACACCGCGGGGCCCATCGGGCCCCCAACCGTCGGGGGTCAACCACCCGGATGGGGGGTCCGCCGGGAGCCGGCCAGGTTCCGCTAGACGAGCGCAGTGGACGCCTCGTCGTCAGAGATATCGCTGACCTGTCTGGTCTCGTGGTACTCCTGCTCGACGTTGACCGACCAGATGTTTTCCTTGGTGTCGATCTTGGCGGCGATGTTCTCGACGGCAACCATCGCCGTGAGCATCGAATGGTCCTGGTTGTTGTAGCGATGCATGCCGTTGCGGCCGAGTAGGAAGAGGTTCGCGAAGCGGTCGACGTATTCGCGTACCGTGGCGAAGCGGTCGTAGGTGCCGAAGTACGCAGGGTAGGCCTTCGGAACGTGTAAGACGACGTGATCGAGCACGTCGTCGCGCTCGGCGAAACCGAGCGAGCAGAGCTCCTGCACCGCGAACGCCGCGAACTCCTCGTCGCTGCGCGACCACAGCTCGTCACCCTCATTGGCGAAATACTCCATGCCGACCCAGACAGTGTCGGGATCGCTGACGAGGTAGGGACTCCAGTTGTTGAAGATCTGCAGGCGCCCGACCTTGACATCGGACTCCTGCACGTAGATCCAGTTGTCGGGCATGTTCGCAAGCCCGCCCTTGAGCGAGCGCAGCAGCACGCCGACGGTGATGAAGTCGCGGTATTCGAGCCCTGCCGCCACCTCGCGCACCGCCGTCGGCACGTCGGCGTCGAGGCCCGCGATCAGCTCGCGGATCGGCATCGTCGAGAGGAAGTAGTCGCCACTGACCCGCGTTAGCTGACCGTCCGGACCGCGAACCGAGGCCGCGACAATTCGCTCGCCCTCGGCGTGAAAGGCACTGACCGCGGTGCCAAGGATCACCTGGCCGCCGCGCTCCCTGATGCGCCGCGTGACCTCCTCCCAGAGCTGACCGGGGCCACGCTTGGGGTAGAGAAAGCGGTCGATCAGGCTCGTCTCCGTCCCACGCTGGGAGATGTCGCCGCGCCGCGCCGGCCTGATCACGCTACGCAGCGCGTGTGCGAGGGCTTTGGAGATCGACAGTCCCTTGATCCGTTGCGCGCCCCAGTCCGCCTTGATCTTGCTCGGCGGCACGCCCCACACCTTCTCGGTGTAGTCCTCGAAGAAGGTCGAGTACAGCTCGCGCCCGAAGCGGTTGACCATGAAGTCCTCGAGCGTCGTCTCATCACGGATCGGCCGCAGCCGCGCGTGCAGATAGCTCGCGCCGATCCGCGCGATCCGCCGCAAGCCGAGGTTGCGCACCGTCGTCGCGTTGATGCTCACCGGATAGTCGAACATCCGCCGCAGGTAGAGGATCCGCGAGTGACGCTCACGCAACAACATCACGAGCTCGACCTGATCCGGATCGGGCCCGCTGGCGCTGCCATCGGCGGCCGGCGCCGCGTCGGCGAGCCAGCTGTCGGCCGCGCTGTCGCCGAGGCGCTGCAGCGGCATGATGCCGACCCACCAATCCATCACACGGCTGCTCTTGGAGAAGAAGCGGTGGCCGCCGATGTCGATCCGGTTGCCCTTGTAGTCGACCGTCTTGGCGAGCCCGCCGACGATCGGCTCGGCTTCGTAGACGATCGGCACGACATCGGTCTTGTCGAGCAACTCGAGCGCGGCGGTCAAGCCCGCCGGGCCGGCCCCGGCGATGATCGCCACGCGGTTGCTCATCGCCGCTCCTGCGTGTCAGCGCTGTCGGCTCGTCGCGGGCCGAGCGTGGACGTTGGCCCGAGCACTCAGTTCGAAAGTCCGAGGCGCTGTGCGCGCTGGACTGCCTCGGCCCGGTTGCGCGCCCCGAGCTTGCGGTACAGGCTGCTCGTGTGCTCCTTGATCGTATGCGGCGAGAGGTGCAGCGCCGCGGCGATCTCGCGATTCGTCGAGCCGCCCGAGATCAGGTCAAGGACCTCGCGCTCGCGCGGCGACAACGGCGTGGCGTCGACGTCGACCTGCGGCTGGAAGACGGTCATCCCGAGTCCGACCATCCGTACCGCGCGCGAGATGTCAGCCGCCCCCCAGTCCTTGGGGATGAAGCCCGAGGCACCAGCGGCCTTCGCCGCGCCGGGCGAGATCCGCCCCGCGCCAGAGATCAACAGCACCTTGGTCTCAGGCGAGCGCTGGCGCAGCTGGGCGCAAATCTCCGGCCCGGACTCCTCGCCGATGAACAGGTCGACGAGCGCCACCTGAGGCTTATAGCGCGCCGCCAGCGCATAGGCCTCGGCCGCCGAGCGCGAGCTGATGCAGCGCTCGACCCACGGCTGGTTGCTCAGCATCAGGCGAAAGCCCCAGTGGACGACGTCGTGGTCGTCGACGATCAGCACCCGCAGGCGGGTCTGCGCGTCCGCCGCGTCGAGCAGCTCTTCGGTAGGCACTGCCACGCTTGCCTCCAGATCGCCCGTGCCGGTGCTGGGGGCCGTGGTCATTGGGCATCCTGGCCGTAGGGGACGACGAGCCGCACCTGCCAGCGGTCGCTGTCACGGGCGCCGAACTCGAGCAGGCCACCGGCCTGCAGCGCTTCGAAGCCGGCCAGCCGCAGGCCCATGCCGGCGATCCCCGCCGCCTGCCCGCTGACGCCATCGTTGGTCACCTCGAGCACGAACGCGCCGTCGCGCATCTCGGTCCGCACGCCGACCCGCGAGGGGCTGGCGTGCTTGTGGGCGTTGCGGATCGCCTCGGCGAGCACCGATTGAGCCAGCGGCTCGAGCTCGGCTGGTACCGCGATCGTCCCGGCGTCGCCGTCGGTCGGGCCCGACGGGCCGTCGAGCTCGATACCGAGGTCGGGGTGTTCGTGGCGCAGCCGCGCGACCTCCTCGCCGAGCGTCGTCTTGGTCGCCGCGACCGAGCGGCCGAGCGGCCGCTGCATCGCCGTGCGCAGCTCGCCGAGCGCTTGCTGGATCTCCTCGGCGCAGCGCTGGCGCGTCTCGTCGTCGAGCACATGGTCGCCCGACAGCGCGAGCGAGACCCCGAACAACCGCTGCACGACGCTCTCGTGAACCTCGCGCGCGAGGTCGATCCGCGCCTCGAGCTGGACCGCTCGCTCGTACTGACGCGTCGCGGCGCGGGCCATCGAGGCGAGAGCCGCCATCTTGCCGAGGATCCACAGCACCTCGCGCTCGCCGTCGCTGAGCGTGGCCGCATCGTCGCCGCGGTCGCCGAGGATCACGCCCATCCAGCGGCCTCGGGCAGACATCGGCGTGCAGACGACGGTGCGCGCGCCGAGCGCCCGGATGTAGTCCGACGGCAGCTGGCTTTCGAGATCGGTCGAGATCTCGATCACGCGATCCTCCTCGAGCGAACGTCGGGCGAGCGCAGCCGACTCGACGTTGAAGAAGTCGTCGGCGAACAGGCTCAGATCGACGCCATAGCTGCCGGCGGCGTGAACCCGGCGCCGTGCCGAGTCGTAGCGGAAGATCACCAGCCGGCGCATCGCCGTGCAGCGCGTGATGCCCTCGCACAGCCGGCTGTAGAAATCGTCGCCGAGCCCCCCCTCCTCGCTCTGGGCGAGGACGTCGGCAAAGATCTCGATCGCGTCCGCGCTCGCCGAGGCGAGCTGCCCGGCGGTCGGCGTTTGCTTGGTCTCGTTGGTAGGCATCTCGGGGTACGGCACCTCGCGCGGTACCGGCGCTACATTCTCCACCCTGCGGCGCGCGCGTGGCCGGCGCCTGCTCGGCGTAGGCTCCCGCAGACCGTGGAGCTGCGCCACCTACGTTATTTCGTCGCCGTCGCCGAGGAGCTCCACTTCCACCGCGCGGCGGCCCGCCTGCACATCTCTCAGCCGCCGCTCAGCCAGCAGATCCGGGCGCTCGAGCGCGAGCTCGGCGTGTCGCTGCTCGAGCGCAACCGCCGCCGCGTCGAGCTCACGCCGGCGGGCGCGAGTTTCCTCGAGTCGGCCCGCGCGATTCTCGACTCCGTCGATCGCGCCGCGAGCACCGCCCGTCGCGTCGCCAACGGCGAGCTCGGCTCGCTGTCGATCGGTTTTGTCGGCTCGGCGATGCTGAGCCCGAAACTGCCGGCGATCCTGCGCGACTTCCGTACGCGCTACCCCGACGTCGAGCTGCACCTGCGCGAGCTGCCGACCGCCGAACAGCTCGAGGCGCTCGTCGCCCGGCGGATCGACCTCGGCGTGATCCGCGGGCCGGTGGTGATCTCGGCAAACGCCGGCGTCTTCGATTTCGTCGTGATCCAGCGCGAGGGGCTGGTCGTCGCGCTGCCCGACACCCACCCGCTGGCGACCAAGACACGACTGCACGCGGCCGACCTGCGCGGCGAGACTTTTGTCATCCTGCCGCGCCGCGAGGCACCCGGCCTGTTCGCGTCGCTGGCCTCGGTGATGGGCGACGTCGGCGGCGTCCCCGAAGACGCCATCGAGGTCACCGAGATGCAGACGATCATCGGGCTGATTGCCAGCGGCGCCGGCGTTTCGCTGATACCGGCCTCGGTCGGGGAGAGCGAGCGTCCCGGCGTCACCTTCCGCCCGCTTGCCGATCCGTCGCCGGCGATCGAGTTGCAGGTCGCCTGGCGTGCCGGCGAGCGCTCAGCGCTCCGCGACGGCTTCCTGCGCGTCGCCGCCCCCGGCGAGCCGATCGCCGGGCCACCGGCCTGACGGCGTCTGGATCTTTAAAGTGCAAAGCCCCCGGGGATATGAACTAGCGGTCACGGGGGCCTTGCACGAGAGGAGAGGGAGAAGTCAAGGCTAGGACCGAGCGCGTAAATCGTCCAATATATATTTCCGCTGCCTGTGAGTCGTTGAACGTCTCAGGGCATTTCGCCGCGTACAGACTCAGATAACGTGGCGGGTGCAACGTCAAACGACCCAGGTAACTCGATTGGAGACCACCGTTGAGCACCGACGCAGCTCCGACCATCCTCATCTGCTACGACGGCTCCGATCACGCCGCGCACGCGATCACCGTCGCCGGCGCACTGTTCCCCGGCGCGACGGCTAAGGTCCTGCACGTTTGGGAGCCGGTCGAGCACATCATCGCCCGCTACGCCGTCCTCGGCGCCTATATCGGCGAGGAGATCCCGGCCGCCGACGCCGGCGCCGAGCAGCACTCGGGCGGCGTCGCTGATCAGGGCGTCAAGCTCGCCGAGCGCGCAGGCCTCGTCGCCAGCGGCCACAGCGTCGCCCTCGCCGACACCCTCTGGGAGACCGTGATCGAGGCCGCGAAAGACCTCGACGCGGGATTGATCGTGACCGGGACGCGCGGTCTACACGGCCCGCGTGAGCTGCTTGTCGGCACGCTCTCGCACGCGCTGCTCCAGCACAGCGGCCTGCCGCTGCTGGCGATCCCCGCGGAGAACTAGGCGCGTCGGCTCGAGCTCGCGGCACTGCTAGTCGGGGCGCCCGGATTTGAACCGGGGACCTCACCGACCCGAACGGTGCGCGCTACCAGGCTGCGCCACGCCCCGACGAAGTTGGGCAGTATCCCACAGCCGCCACGTTCGCTAGCGTGCGGGTGATGGCGGCGCTCAGCGGGATCCTCCTGGAGCTCGACCGCCTGCTCGAACCCCAGGCCTTCGGCGACTACTGCCCCAACGGCCTGCAGGTCCAAGGCCGTAGCGAGATCGCGCGCATCGCCACCGGCGTCTCGGCCAGCAGCGAGTTGTTCGAGCGCGCGTTCGCGGCGGGCGCCGACCTCGTGATCGCCCACCACGGCCTGTTCTGGGACGGTGAGGACGTGCGCGTGATCGGACCGCGGCGCGAGCGCCTGCGGCTGCTGCTCAGCGCCGACGTCTCGCTCGCCGCCTACCACCTGCCGCTCGACGCCCATCCGACGCTCGGCAACAACGCGCTGATCGCCAAGGGGCTCGGCGCGACGCTCGACGTCGCGTTTGCGCCGGTCGCCGGGCGCGCGATCGGCTGGTGCGCGAGCTTTGACGGCGATGGCATCACGCCGGCCGAGCTGACCGAGCGCGTCACGACGCTGACCGCACGCGCGCCGCTCACCTTCCTTGACGGCCCGGAGCGCATCCGCACGATCGGCGTCGTCTCCGGTGGCGGAGCGCGCAACGTCAACGACGCGATCGCCGCCGGGCTCGACGCATTCCTCACCGGCGAGCCGGCCGAGTGGGCGCGCGCCTTGGCGCGCGAGTCGGCAATCCACTTTCTCGCGGCGGGCCACCACGCAACCGAGACCTTCGGCGTGCGCGCGCTCGGCGCGCACCTCGCGGAGCACTTCGGCGTCGAGCACCTCTACATCGAGATCGACAACCCCGTCTGAGCAAATACTTATCGTCGGCAGGCTTGCATGCATCCGCGACAGGCGATATACCTAGCCCAGGTCACCACACAGGAGGAAGCCCGATGGCGAATCACCTGACGCCCACGGAGCTCGCGCGTGAAGCCGGCCTCGAACGCCGCGAAGTGATCTCCAAGTGCATGGAGATGGGCGTCCCGATCTTCCAAGGTCGGATCGACAAGGCCTTGTTCCTGGACAACCTCAGCCGGCTCGGCATCCTGCGCCAGCCGGCGGAGGCCTAGCCCACCGAAAAACCCTCCCGCTGACCTGCCGGCCCGATCGCCGGCAGGTCAGCGTGTGCGTCCCGGGCCGGCACGCGGCGCAGCGGCGCTACCGCGACCAGCCGCCCGGTCGACGCCTATCCTGTGCTCGGGTGCGTCCAGCACGGTCCGGCAAGATCATCGCGCTGTGTGTAGCGCTTCTGCTTGGGCCGGTGACGAGCGTCGCCGCGTCGAGCGGCGGCGCCTCGGCCCCCGGAGGATCGAGTGGTCTGAGCGGGGCGACGGGCGCGACCGGGCCGTTCTCGGCGACCGCCATGGCCAAATTCCGCAAGAAGATGAGCTCGGCGATGAAGTCGCTCAACGCGGATTCCGGCGCTTACATCCTCGATCTCACGACCGGAACGACGCTGTTCGACGACGACGGCCTGGTCCCGCGCAACCCGGCCTCGGTGGAGAAGCTCTACACGCTCGCGACCGCCCTCGCCCTGTACGGCCCGGGCGGCACGCTGCAGACCAGCGTGTACGGCGTCGGCACGCTCGAGCCGGGCGGCGTCTGGGATGGCGACCTCTACCTGCGCGGCGGCGGCGACCCGACCTTCGGCGAGCGCAAGTTCATCAAGGCGAACTACGGTGTCGGCACGAGCGTGCAGGCGCTCGCCAAGCAGCTCGTCGCGGCCACCGGCATCACCCGCGTCGACGGCTCGATCGTCGGCGACGAATCCTATTTCGACAGCCTTCGCGGCGATCCCGCGAGCGGCTACGCGCCTGATCCGGAGCTCGTCGGCGAGCTCAGTGCGCTCAGCTTCGACCGCGGCGCCAGCGGCAAGGAGGGTTCGCCGCCAGCGTACGCCGCCCACGAGCTCGCCGACGCGCTGCATGCGCTCAAGGTGCACGTCAGCAAACGCTCGCAGGCCGGCATCACACCGGCCGGCGCAAAGCTGCTGACGAGCATCGCCTCGCCGCCGATGAGCACGCTCGCGGCTCTCACCGCGACACCGTCGGACAACTTCTTCGCCGAGATGATCCTCAAGGGTTTGGGGGCACGTTTCGGCGCCGGCGGCACGACGGCCGCCGGCGCGGCCGTCGTGCTGAAGTTCCTCGCCGCGCTGTCGATCACGCCGGCGATCGTCGACGGCTCGGGGCTGTCGCGTTCGGACCTGACGAGCCCGGTCCAGGTCGTGACGCTGCTGCGCGACCTCAGCCCCGGCGGCCCAAGCACGCTGGCGCCGGTCGGCACGGCGCTGCGCGCGGCACTGCCGATCGACGGTGAGACCGGAACGCTCGCGACACGGATGATCGGAACCACGGCCCAAGGCAACTGCGTCGCCAAGACGGGCACGCTCAGCAACGCCTCTGACCTCGGCGGCTGGTGCGATGGGCGCTTCGCCTTCGCCCTGCTGATGAACCACGTCGACGTCACCAAGGCGCAGCACGTGCAGGACAAGATCGTCGAGGCACTGGCGGCGCTCGATCCGCCGGCCAGCAGCGGCGCTCAAGCCAAGAGCGCGATGAAGGCGGCTTCGTCGAGCACCGCCACGCCGAGTCGCTGAGCCTTCTCGAGCTTTGAGCCGGGCGAATCGCCGGCGAGCAGGTAGTCGGTCTTCTTCGATACCGAGCTTGTCACCCGGCCGCCCGCCGCCAGAATTCGCTCGCTCGCCTGTTCGCGCGTGAGCGTGGGCAGCGTGCCGGTGAGGACGAAGCTGAGCTCGGCCAGCGGACCTTCGCCCGGCGGCGGACCCGGTTCCTCGAAGCGCAAGCCGGCCGCGCGCAAGCGCTCGATCAGCTCGCGCAGGCTCGCCGCGGCGAGCTGGGAGGCGATCGACTCCGCCATCTTCGGGCCCACCCCGGGGGTCTGCTCGATCTCAACCGGCGTCGCTGCCAACAGGCGGTCGATCGAGCGGAACTGGCTCACGAGGTTGCGCGCCGTCACCTCGCCGACCTCCTCGATCCCGACCGCGAAGAGCACGCGGTGAAAGGGGCGCTCGCGCGAGGCGTCGATCGCGGCGATCAGGTTGCGCGCGGAGATCTCGCCGAACCCTTCGAGCTCGAGCAGCTGCTCTTGGCCCAGCGCGTAGAGATCCGCCGCGTTGCGCACCAGGCCGCGGTGCAGCAAGCTGCCGACGAGCGTCTCGCCGAGTCCTTCGATATCCATCGCCCCGCGCGAGACGAAGTGGCGCAGCAGCTGCCACTGGCGCCCGGGGCAGGCGAGGTTGGGGCAGTTGGTGAAGACCGCGCCGGCGGGCTTGACGGTCGGCGTGTCACACACCGGGCAGCGCTCGGGCGGCCGCGGTGGCGCCGCGCGATGGCGGTTCTCGACGGCGTGGGGCGCCGGCGAGACGACCTGGGGGATGACGTCGCCGGCGCGCAGCACGATGACCTCATCGCCCGGCCGCAGATCCTTGCGCGCGAGATCCTCCTCGTTGTGCAGCGTCGCGAGCTTCACCGTGACGCCGCCGACGCGAACCGGCTCGAGCTCCGCGAACGGATGAAGATCGCCGAACTTGCCGACGTTCCAGTGGACCGCGATCAGCCGCGTCTTGGCCGTCGTCGGCGGGAACTTCCAGGCGACCGCCCAGCGCGGGTCGCGTCCGACGGCACCGAGGCGGCGCTGCAGCTCGAAATCCGAGACCTTGACGACGACGCCGTCGATCTCGAAATCGAGCCCGCCGCGCCGGCGCTCCCACTGCAGGCACTGCGCGACGACGGCCTCCTCGTCCTCGAGTTGGACGATCTCGCTGTTGACGTGAAAGCCGTGGTCGCGCAGCCAGCCCAGTGCCTCCCACTGGCCGCTCAGCTCGAGTCCCTCGACGACGCCGATCGAGTAGGCGAGCATCGACAGCGGGCGCCCGGCGGCCAGTGCCGGATCGAGCTGGCGGATCGTGCCGGCGGCCGTGTTGCGCGGGTTCATGAAGGTCGAGCGGCCCTCGGCGGCGAGACGCTCGTTGAGCGCGGCGAAGTCCGGCAGCGACATGTAGACCTCGCCGCGAACCTCGAGCAGCGACGGGGCGTCGTCGATCTGAAGCGGGATCTGGGCGATCGTGCGTAGGTTGTGCGTCACGTCCTCACCGATCTCGCCGTTGCCGCGCGTCGCCCCGCGCTCGAGCACGCCGTCGCGGTACAGCAGCGAGATCGCGAGGCCGTCGATCTTCGGCTCGCAGACGAAGCGGAACTCCGGCCGCTCGATCCCTTCGCGCGCGAGATGCGCGCGCATCCGCCCGATCCAGGCGCGTAGCTCATCGGCCGAGCGGACATTGGCGAGCGAGAGCATCGGCTGCAGATGCCTGACCTTCTCCAGACGATCGACCGGCTCGCCGCCCGGGCGCTGGGTCGGCGAGTCGGGCCTGACGAGCTCGGGATGGGCGGCCTCGAGATCGCGTAGCTCGTTGTAGAGCGCGTCGTACTCCTCGTCGCCGATCTCCGGATCGTCCTCGACGTAGTAGCGCCGCGAGTGGTAGGCCAGCGCCTGGCGCAGCTCGCCGGCGCGCGCCGCGGCGTCGCTCGTGCCGCTCACGGCGCCAGCAGCCGGTTGAGGTCGAGCTGCTCCAGGGCCTCGATTCCCGGTCGGTCGGTGAGATCGAAATGGATCGGCGTGAGCGCTATCTTGCCGTCGGCGACCGCCGCCAGATCGGTCCCCGGTTCGTCCTCGAACCCCGGGGCGCTGCCATAGATCCAGTAGCGACGCCGCCCCTCCTCCTCCTGCTCCAGGCGCAACTCGTCACGGTAGACGCGCTTGCCCAGCGCCGTGACCTCGATGCCCAGCGGAGTGCCGCCGGGGACGTTGATGTTCAGCAGCGTCGCCGGAGGCAGCGGAAAGCGGTCGAGTGAGCCGACCAGCCGCGTGACGATTTCGGCGGCGATCTTGAAGTCGTACCGGCCGCGCTCGACGTAGTCGAGTTGGCGGCCCGCCGCCTGCTGGGAGACGGCGATGCCCGGGATGCCGAGCACGACAGCCTCGAGCGCCGCCGCGACGGTGCCGGAATAGGTGATGTCGTCGCCGAGGTTGGCGCCGTGGTTGATCCCTGAGACGACGAGCGCAGGCTTGAAGTCGCCGACCAGCCCGAGGTTCGCCAAGCGCACGCAGTCGACCGGCGTGCCATCGGTGGAGTAACCGACGGTGCCGTCCTCGAAGTCGACCTCGGCAACCCACAACGGCCGGCGCGTCGTGATCGAGCGCGCCATCGCCGAGCGATTGCCGTCGGGGGCGATCACGATCACGCGGACATCGTCGAGCGCTGCCAGCGCCCGGCGCAGCGTCTGCAATCCCTCGGCCTCGATGCCGTCGTCGTTGGTGAGCAGGACATCGAGCACGTGACTGAGGATATTCCCGTGCGCGGCTCGTTCTCGCGCGAGGCGAGAAACGCGAGGCGGTGCCGGCCGGCGAGCGGCCCCGGCTGGCGATCAGTAGCTGTGGGCGAGCAGCGGCGCCGCGGCGGGCGCACCGGCGAGGACGGCGTCGAGCAGGCCCGGGAAGCGCTCGTCGAGATCATCGCGGCGCAGCGTGCTCAGGCGGGAGGTGCCCTCGTCGCGCTGCGCGATCACGCCGGCCTCACGCAGCACGCGGAAGTGGTGCGTGAGCGTCGACTTGCTGATGCACAGGCCAAACGATCCGCAGCGCCTCGGCGTGGGATCCTCGGCCAGGCTGGCGACGATGCTCAGGCGCTGCGGATCGCTTAGCGCGTGCAGCACGTCGGCGAGCTCCAGCTGGTCGCGGTTGGGATGGAAAAGGCTCATGAAGAACATTGTACGCCGATCGTCGTCCATATGGTACGATGCTCGTCGTACTAACAAACTTCGAGCCAAGGTCAACACCATGTCCAAGTCTTTGAACACGCCCACAGTGACCACGGTGGATGCCGGCGAACAGCAAAACCGATGGAGCGACGCGCGCCTCGCCGCCGTGGTCGAGGCGGCCTACGTGCTCGACGCGGTGCGGCGCTAAACGCCCTGAGCGCTCACCACCAGGCCCGCTCGCGGGCCCGGTCGGTGCCGCCGGTCTGGTCGAGTGCGTCGAGCGCCGCCATGTCGTCGTCGGAGAGGACAAAGTCGAAGATCTGGGCGTTCTCCTCGATGCGCTCTCGGCGCGTCGACTTCGGGATCACGATCGTCTGTCGCTGGACACACCAGCGCAGCAGAAGCTGGGCCGGCGTGCGTCCGACGCGCGCAGCGATGGCGGCCACCGTAGGGTCGCTGAGGTGCCGACCGGTCCCCAGCGGGCTGTAGGCCTCAAGCGCCACGCCGCGGCGATCGCAGTCCTCGAGCAGCGCCCGCCGATACTCGAAGGGGCTGAACTGAACCTGGTTGACGACCGGGGCGATGGCGGCGATCGCGCTCACCTGCTCGAGCTCGGCGGAGCTGAAGTTCGAGACGCCGATCGAACGGGCGTGGCCCTGCCGCTGCGCCTGCTCCATGCCCGGCCAGGCCCAGGTCGGTCCGCCCGCGGGCCAATGGACGATGTAGAGATCCACCTGATCGACGCCCAGCCGGCGCAGGCTGCGCTCGATCTCCGCCGCCGGGTCGCGACGGCGGGGAAAGAACTTGGTCGTGATGAAGATCTCCTCGCGCGGGACGTCGCTGTCGCGCAGCGCGCGCCCGACGCTCTCCTCGTTGTCATAGGACTGCGCGGTGTCGATGTGGCGGTAGCCGAGCTCCAGCGCCGATCGGACCGCGTGTTCGCATTCGGATTCGCCCATTTGCCAGACGCCCAGACCGAGCGTCGGCATGATCGAGCCGTCGGCGAGCACGCGCGTGCGCTCGCCGGCTGCGGTGTTTGGCTCCGGCACGTCTGGCTCCGCGACTCAGCTGCCGGAGCCGCGCGGAAGCGGCTGCAGCATGCTGACGCGATTGCCTTCGGAGTCGCGGAAGCCCGCGAAGGTGCCGACGCCGGGGATCTCCATCGGCGGGCCGGACACCGTTCCGCCGGCCTGCTCGACGGCGCTGATCGCTGCATCGATGTCATCGACGGCTATCACCACCGAAGGCGTGTTCGCGGTCGCATCGTCGCTCTTGAGGAAGAAGCCGCCGTTGATCTGGCCCGGCGTCGTCGGCCTGCCATCGACCGTCTCCGTCGTCGTGGCGATCGTGTAGCTGCCCATCTCCGGCCCGAGCAGCTCGATCTGCCAGCCGAACGCCGCTCCGTAGAAGGCGGCCATTCGCTCACGGTCCTCGGCCGGGAGCTCGAAATGCACGACCGGATCCATCGCCTCACCTCATCTCAGGTTGGGTTCGCCAGCGTAGGATACGCGCGCGAGATAGAGGCCGTGGGCCGGCGCTGTGCGCCCGGCCGCGCTGCGCGGAGCGCCCTCGAGCAGGGCGCTGAACTGCTCGACGCTGCGGCCGCCGGCGGCGACCTCGAGCATCGTGCCGACGAGCACGCGGTTCATCTGGCGCATGAAGCTGTCCGCCTCGATCCAGAAAACGTCATCGCGCCATTCGGCGACGATGACGCTTCGCTCGAAACGGGTGTGATGGGTCTCGGTCGGCGTGAAGGCCATGAAGTCGTGCGTGCCGAGGAGGGCGGCGGCACAGGCGTCGAGTGCGTTGCGGTCGAGACGACCCGGGACGTGGAAGGCACGGCCGTGCTCGAAAGGCGTGCGGACCGGCGAATTGAGGATGCGGTAGCAGTAGGTGCGGCTCGTCGCGCTGTGGCGCGCGTCGAAGGCGTCAACCATCGGCTCGCTCGCGAGGACCGCGACGTCGTCGGGCAGCAAGCCGTTCAACCGTCGCGGGTCGAGCGCTTCATGTTGATAGCTCGCGACCTGACCGAGCGCGTGCACGCCCGCATCGGTCCTCCCGGCCACCGCGGTCGACACCGGCTCGCAGAGGATCGTGCTGAGCGCGCGCTCGAGCTCATCCTGAACCGTTCTTTGGCCAGGCTGCCGAGCCCAGCCGGCGAAGCCGGCCCCGTCATAGGCAAGCGTCAGTTTTGTCACCATGACGACATCAGCTCACGTCGTGAAGAGCGACGCTCTCGCCAAGCAGCGCCGCACCAAAGCATCGCCCTCGGCGCGAAAGCGCCGCGCCGCACTCAGGCGACGAGCTCGAGGAAGACCATCTCCGTCGAGTCGCTGGCGCGCGGGCCGAGCTTGATGATCCGGGTGTAGCCGCCGGGGCGCTGTTCGTAGCGCGGTGCGACGACCTCGAACAGCTTGTGCACGGCGAACTTGTCCTGGCCGAGCGCCGACAGTGCCTGACGGCGCGCGTGCAGGTCGCCGCGCTTGGCCAGCGTGATCAGCTTCTCGATCTCCGGCTTGGCGGCCTTGGCCTTGGCCTCCGTCGTCTTGATCCGCTCGTGCTCGATGACCTCCTTGGAGAGGTTCATCAGCAGCGACTTGCGGTGCGCGGAATCGCGACTGAGCTTGTGGCGGGCTTTCTGGTGGCGCATCTTCGCCTACAGACTAGTCTTCGCGAAGGCTGAGGCCGCGCGCCTCGAGCGTCTCGATGACCTCGTCGATCGACTTCTTACCGAAGTTCGGAATCGCGTTCAGCTCGGCCTCGGACTTGGAGATCAGATCGCCGACGGTCTGGATGCCGGCGCGCTTGAGGCAGTTGTAGGAGCGGACGCCGAGCTCGAGCTCCTCGATCAGGATGCCCCATTCCTCGCCCTGCATCACCAGCGGCGCCGCGCCAACCGCGGCCAAACCGCCGTCGAGCTGGCCCGCCGGCCCGGCGCGCAGCTCTTCGACGCGGTCCTCGTCGGTGAAGATCGCGAGCTGGGAGATCAACAGCTCCGCGGCCTCGCGCAGCGCCGCCGAAGGCTCGACCGAACCGTCGGTCTCGATATCGAGCGTGAGCTTGTCGAAGTCGGTCCGCTGGCCGACGCGGGCCTGCTCGACGGAGTAGGCGACGCGCCGCACGGGCGAGAAGATCGAGTCGATCGGAATCACGCCGATCGGCTGGTCTGGGGACTTGTTGTCCTCCGCCGGACGGTAGCCGCGGCCGCGGCCGATCGTCAGGTAGAACTCGAGCCGCGACTTCTTGTCGAGCGCAGCGATGTGGACCTCGGGGTTGAGGATCTCGACGCCCGAGGGCAGGTCGATGTCCGCGGCCGTGATGTCGCCGGGGCCGCTCGCGACGAGGGCCGCCTCGATCTCGGTCGCGTCAGAGTGCATCCGGCAGACGATGCCCTTGAGGTTGAGAACGATGTCGGTGACGTCCTCCTTGACCCCGGTGATCGTCGAGAACTCGTGCGCCACCCCCTCGATGCGGACGCTCGTCACCGCCGCTCCGGCCAGCGAGGAGAGCAGCACGCGCCGCAGCGAGTTGCCAAAGGTGTAGCCGAAGCCACGGTCGAGGGGCTCGATAACGAACGAGCCACGATTGTCCTCGACGGATTCACTCGTGATCCGGGGGATTTGAAAGTCAAGCATCGGGGTCCTCACGTCGTGATGTTCAGAAGCTCGCGGCCCGTGCACGCGCCGGGTTGCGAGCGTGGAGCTTGCTGCTACTTGGAATAGTGCTCAACGATGAGCTGCTCCTGCACCGGTGCCGCAACCTCGCGACGCTCCGGTTTACGCAAGACCTTCGCCGTCAGCCCATCGTGATCTGCCTGCAGCCAAGCCGGTACCTGACCGGTCAGCTCCGTCGCCTCGCGAATCACCTGCTGCGCGGTCGTTCCAGCCTTCACCGCGATCACGTCGCCGGGACGAACTTGGTAGCTCGGGATGTCCACCCGACGCCCGTTGACGGTCCAGTGTCCGTGGCGCACGAGCTGGCGCGCCTGCCGCCGCGAGGCGGCAAAGCCAAGGCGTACGAGCACATTGTCGAGGCGGCATTCGAGCAGCGTCAGCAGGTTCTCGCCGGTGATCCCGGGCTGCCGCGAGGCCTTCTCGTAGTAGTTGCGGAACTGGCGCTCGAGTAGGCCGTAGTAGCGACGGGCCTTCTGCTTCTCGCGCAGCTGCAGGCGGTACTCGCTTTGCTTCTGGCGACCGCGACCGTGTTCGCCCGGCGGGTAGCCGCGCCGCTCGACGCCGCACTTGTCGGTCAGGCAGCGCTCTCCCTTGAGGAAGAGCTTCTGGCCTTCGCGACGGCACTGCTTGCACTGCGGGGAGGTGTCTCTTGCCATTTTTTCTGGTGCTGGTGTTGGGGCGGCTTTGTCTAGACCCGGCGGCGCTTGCGCGGGCGGCAACCGTTGTGGGCCTGCGGCGTGACGTCCTTGACGACGGTCACCTCGAGGCCGGCGGCCTGGAGCGAGCGGATCGCGGTCTCGCGGCCGGAGCCGGGACCCTTGACGAAGACCTCGACCTTCTGCAGTCCCTGCTCCATGCCCTTGCGGGCCGCGGCGTCAGCGGTCACCTGCGCGGCAAAGGGCGTCGATTTGCGCGAGCCCTTGAAGCCGGCGCCGCCGGCGGACTCCCAGGCGATCACGTTGCCGTGCTGGTCGGTCAGCGAAACGATCGTGTTGTTGAAAGAGGTCTTGATGTGCGCCTGACCGATAGGGATGTTCTTCTTGACCTTGCGCCGTCCGCGCGCTGGACGCCTGGGTGCCGGCATTACTTCTTCCCGGCCTTCTTCTTCCCGGCGACCTGCATGCGCTTGGGCCCCTTGCGGGTCCGCGCATTGGTCTTGGTGTTCTGGCCGCGAACCGGCAGGCCGCGGCGGTGGCGCATGCCGCGATAGCAGCCGATCTCGGTCAGCCGCTTGATGTCTTGGGAGACCTCGCGCCGCAGGTCACCCTCGACCGTCAGCTGCTGGTCGATCGCATCGCGAAGCTGGCCGACCTCGGCATCGGTGAGGTCGCGGACGTAGGTGTCGGGCGAGATTCCGAGCTCGGCGAGCAGCTTCGAGGAAGCCGGACGGCCGACGCCGTAGATGTAGGTCAGACCGATCTCAACGCGCTTGTTCAGCGGGAGATTGACCCCCGAAATACGAGCCATCGACGAACTACCCTTGCCGCTGCTTGTGCCGCGGGTTCGGGCAAATGACGCGCACAACTCCGTGGCGCCGAACAATCTTGCACTTCTCGCACATCGGCTTGACCGACGGTCGTACTTTCATGAGGCCTTTCAGATGAGTCCGCAGGGCTGGCTCTGGCTGCCGTTTCGGCCGCCGCTACCACCCACAGAGTACGCGCGAACGAGCCAGGCTAGCCAACCCGAGCGCGACCGACAATGTTAGCAAGCGCGTCATCTTCGCCGTCGGCTCGATGCCAAGGGGTGAGAATCCGTGGGCCATCGGCGGTGATCGCGACGGTGAACTCGAAGTGCGCGGCGAGCGATCCGTCCTGGGAGTAGATCGCCCAGCCGTCGCTTCCCGCCCGGACGTCGCTCGATCCGACGGTCGTCATCGGCTCGATCGCCAGCACCATCCCCTCCTCCAGCCGCGGGCCGGTGCCCGGCTCGCCGTAATTGGGGATCTGCGGATCCTCGTGCATGTCGCGGCCAACTCCGTGACCGACGAGCGAGCGCACGACCGACAGGCCGTCCTCCTCGATGCTGGCCTGGATCGCGTGAGAGACGTCGCCCAGGCGGTTGCCGACGCGGCATTGGGCGACGCCGCGAAACAGCGATCGCTCGGTCGCTTCGAGCAGGTGCGAGGCAACGGCGCTGACCTCGCCGACGGCGACCGTACGCGCCGCGTCGGCGACCCAGCCGTCGAGCGTGACGCCGACATCGAGTGAGATGACGTCGCCGCGCTCGAGTTTGGCCGGGCCGGGGATGCCGTGGACGATCATCGCGTTCGGCGAAGCGCAGATCGAGCCCGGGAAGCCGCGGTAGCCCTTGAATGTCGGCACGGCGCCCTGGGAGCGAATGTATTTCTCGGCCGCCTGGTCGAGCTCGGCGGTGCTCACGCCGGGGCGCAGCTGGCGCTCGAGCAGGCGCAGCGTGCGCACGAGGACCGCGCCGCTCGCCGCGATCGCGTCGATCTCGGCCGGCGACTTGCGGATGATCACAGCTCGTCCTCGAGCCGCAGCGTCGAGATCGTCGCACGAATGTGGGCGTGCACTTCGCTCGCGGACCGCGTGCCGTCAAAGCGCCGCAGCAGGCCGAGGTTGTCGTAGTAGCCGATCAGCGGCTCGGTCTGCTCGTGGTAGACGACGAGCCGCTTGCGCACCGTCTCTTCCCGATCGTCGTCGCGCTGCACCAGCTCGGAGCCGTCGACGTCGCAGCGTCCCTCTTGCTTGGGCGGATCGAAATCGACGTGGTAGGTGCGGCCGGTCGCGACGTTGACACGCCGTCCGCTGATCCGCTTGACGACGACATCGTCCGGTGTGTCGATCAACAGCACGCCGGTGAGCCGCCGCTCGCTAGCCTCGAGCGCCTCGCCGAGCGAATCCGCTTGCTCGATAGTGCGCGGAAAGCCGTCGAGCAGGAAGCCGTCCCGGGCATCGTCCTCGGCTATCCGCTCGAGGATCACGCCGGTGATGACGCTGTTGGGGACCAGATCGCCGGCGTCCATGTAACGCTTGGCTTCGCGGCCGAGCGCGGTCTCGGCGGCGACCGCTGCGCGCAGAATGTCACCGGTCGCGATGTGCGGCAGGCCGAAGTCCTCCGTCAGAAGCTCTGCCTGGGTGCCCTTGCCCGCGCCCGGGGGGCCGAGCAGGATGAGGTTGAGATCGACCATGGGAGCCACACGATCCGTGCGCCCTGTTTTGGGCGCACGAGTGCCGGTGAAGCGTAGCGGCTAAGTTTTGAGGAAGCCCTCGTAGTTGCGCATCATGAGCTGCGCCTCGAGCTGTTTCATCGTGTCGAGGGCGACGCCGATCACGATGATTATCGAGGTGCCACCGAAGTTGAACGTCACCCCGGATTGGGCGTAGACGATCGCCGGCAGCGTTGCGACAGCCGCGAGGTAGAGCGCACCGGCGAAGGTCAGACGCGCCAGGATGCGGTCGAGGAACTCGGCGGTCGGCCGGCCTGGCCGCACGCCGGGGATGAAGCCGCCGTACTTCTTCAGGTTGTCGGCCTGGTCCACGGGGTTGAACGTGACGGCCGTGTAGAAGTAGGTGAAGACGATGATCAGCAGTGCTTCGCCGAGGATGTAGTGCCAGCCGCTCGGCGAGAAGAAGTCGGCCACATGCTCTGACCAGCGGGTGTGCAGCAGCTGGCCGACGGTTGGCGGGAAGGCCATCAGCGATGCGGCGAAGATCACCGGGATGACGCCCGCCATGTTGACGCGCAGCGGCAGGTAGGTCTGACCGCCCGAGGTCATGCGCCGCCCGATCACGCGCTTGGCGTACTGCACCGGGATCCGCCGCTGGCCTTCCTGGACGAAGACGACCGCGGCGACGACCGCGAGCACGAGGAACGGCAGCACGACCTTGAACACCTGGTTGTTCGTCGTGTACCAGGTCTGCGCCGCGCCCGGGAGGCGCGAGACGATCGAGGCGAAGATCATCAGCGAGATGCCGTTGCCGATCCCGCGCTGGGTGATCAGCTCACCCATCCACATCACCAGCACGGTGCCGGCGGTCAGCGACATCACGATCAGGAAGATGTGCTGCAGGTCGAAGTGCGTGATGACCGGGTCGTTGGCGGTGCCGAGCGAATGGAAGAGAAAGACGTAGCCGATCGACTGCGCGAAGGCGAGCCCGACGGTGAGGTAGCGCGTGTACTGCGTGATCCGCGCCTGCCCGACCTCACCCTCCTTGGAGAGCTTCTCCAGCGACGGCACGACCACGGTGAGCAGCTGCAGGATGATCGAGGCCGTGATGTAGGGCATGATCCCGAGCGCGAAAATCGCCATCTCCGAAAGCGCACCGCCCGAAAACAGGTTGAGGAAGCCGAGGATGCTGGAGGAGCCGGCGAGCGAGCCAGACAGCTGCTTGGCGGCGCTGGCGTTGATTCCCGGCGCCGTGAGGTGGGCACCGGCGCGGTACAGGCCGAGCATCAGCGCCGTGAAACCGATCTTCTTGCGGATGTCGGGAACCGACAGCGAGCTGAGGATCGTGCTGAGCATCGGAAGGAAGTCTAGGGACCGACCGACCCAGCGTTCTACGGCTCGACGAGCACGCAGCTGCCGCCGGCGCTCTCGATGCGCTCCCGTGCGGTCTTGCTGAAAGCGTGCGCATGCACCGTCAGGCCCTTGGTCAGTTCGCCCGTCGCGAGCACCTTGACCGGGATCCCCTTGCGCGTGCCGAGACCCGCCGCCGCCAGTGCCGCGAGCGTTACCTCGGTGCCGACCTCGAAGCGCGCCTCGATGTCGGCAAGGTTGACCGGCTGAGTGTGCGTGCGGAACGGCTCGAAGGGCATCGACTGCTTCTTGTGCGGACCGCGCAACTTGCGCATCCGCATGTGGATCGGCATCTGGCCGCCTTCGAAGCGCGCGCGATCCTTGGCGCCGGAGCGCGAGCCGTAGCCCTTCTGGCCCCGGCCGGCGGTCTTGCCGGTGCCCGAGCCCTCGCCGCGTCCAACGCGCTTGCGCGGACGGCGGCTACCGGGGGCGGGACGAAGCGAATGCAGCCCGATCCGCTCGCCGCTCTTGCTCGGCGCCGCCGTCGAGGGCTGCTCCGGCTCGACGGCTTCGGCGGACGCAGCAGGCGGCTTTGGCCGCCTGGCGGCGGGGGGCGTCATCGCTTCGCCGCGCTGTCGACGCGCACCAGATGGCGGACGGCGTGGAGCATGCCGCGGGCCTGCGGGCTGTCGGTGACCTCAACCGCATGACCGATGCGGTGCAGACCGAGCGAGCGCAGCGTCGCCAGCTGGCTCTTGTTCGCGCCGTTTCGCGAGCGCTCCTGGGTGACGCGGAGCGTATCCGCGGCGGCTGTGCGCGCCGGGCGCGCCGCGCCGGCTCGGCTGCCAGCGGCCGCTGTGCTGCGCGGCTGGCTCATGTGCTCGGCCGCTCGCGCTTCGGTGTCTTCTCGGCCTTCTCGACCGTCTCGACATTCGCGACCGTCTCTGCTGCGGCCTCGCGCTTGTCGGCGAGACCGAGGACCTGCGCGACCGAGAGGCCGCGCAGCTCCGCCACCTCGAGCGGCGTGCGCAGACCCTTCAGGCCGTCGACCGTCGCTTTGACGAGGTTGATCGGGTTCTGCGAGCCGAGGCTCTTGGAAAGGATGTCGTGAATCCCGGCGAGCTCGAGCACAGCGCGCACACCGCCGCCGGCGATCACGCCGGCGCCCGGCGCCGCCGGCTTGAGGAACACGCGGCCGGCGCCAAAGACACCGGTCGTCTCGTGGGTGATCGTCGTGCCGTGCTTGGGCACCCGGAAGAGCGACTTCTTCGCCTGCTCGACACCCTTCTGGATCGCCAGCGGTACTTCGTTCGCCTTGCCGTAGCCGACGCCGACGATGTCCTTTTCGTCGCCGACGACGACTAGCGCCGTGAACGAGAAGCGGCGTCCGCCCTTGACGACCTTGGCCACGCGGTTGATCTCGACGACGCGCTCCTGGAGATCCAAGCCGGCCGAACTGACTGTTCTATCGATTCGCATGAGAGGAACGGGGAAGGGTAGCAGCGGCCCTAAAACGCCAGGCCACCTTCACGCGCTCCCTCCGCGAGCGCCTTGACCTGACCGTGGTAGCGGTAGCCGCCGCGATCGAAGACCGCCGTGCTGACGCCCGCGGCCTTCGCGCGCTCGGCGAGCAGCTCGCCGGCCCGCGTCGCGCGAGCGGTTGGCGCGAGCGCCCGCAGCTCCGGTTCGGTCCAGCTGACTGCCGCGAGCGTGCGTGCCGCGATGTCGTCGACGAGCTGCGCCGAGATCCCGCGATTGGAGCGGAAGACGGAGACGCGCGGACGCTCCGCGGTGCCCGAAACCTTGGCGCGTACGCGACGGCGACGGCGCAGCCGCCGGGCTTCCTTGGTGATCACTGACATCTCGGGGTCCTCATGCGCGCTTGCCGACCTTGCGGGCGACGATCTCGCCCTCATAGCGAATTCCCTTGCCCTTGTAGGGCTCCGGCGGGCGTTGCTTGCGGATCTTCGCCGCGACCTCGCCGACCTGCTGCTTGGAGATTCCACGCACGACAACGCGGGTCGGCTGTGGCACCTCAAACTCGATCCCTTCGGGCGCCAGAACGCTGACCGGGTGCGAAAAGCCGAGCGCCAGCTCGAGGTCGCGTCCTTTCAGCTGCGCGCGATAGCCGACGCCCTGGATCTCGAGCCGCTTCTCATAGCCGTCGGTGACGCCGATCACCATGTTGGCGACGAGGGTGCGAACGAGTCCGTGCAGCGCGCGATGCTCGCCGCGGTCGGTTGGCCGCGTGACGATCAGCTGATCCTCGTCGCGAGCGACCGTGATGTCGCGCGGGATCCGCTCCGACAGCGCGCCCTTGGGCCCGTTGACTCGGACGAGCTCCGGCTCGATCGTCACCTCGACGCCACTGGGCACCGGGATCGGCGCCCTACCGATGCGCGACATTCACCACACCTCCGCGACGACTTCGCCGCCGACACCCGCCGCGCGGGCCTCGTGGCCCGTCATCACACCCTTCGAGGTGGAGACGATCGCGGTCCCCATGCCGCCCTGAACGCGCGGAATGTGCTTCGCGTCGACGTAGGCGCGCCGACCCGGGCGCGACACCCGGCGCAAGCCGGAGATCGCCGAGCGTCGCGACTCGTCGTACTTGAGGTGGATCTCGAGGATCTCGCCGGGAGCGCCGGTCGCCGGGGCGATGCTGAACGTATCGATGTAGCCCTGCTCAGCGAGGATCCGCGCAAGCTCTGCCTTCTGGCGCGAGCCGGGCATCAGCACCGTCTCGTGCGAGGCGTGAATGGCGTTGCGGATCCTTGTCAGGAAATCGGCGATCGGGTCTGTCATCGACATCGCGACGCTCCCGCTACCAGGACGACTTCGTCATGCCGGGGATCTGGCCCTGGTGCGCCATCTCGCGCAGACAGATGCGGCAGAGGCCGAACTTGCGGTACACGGAGCGCGCACGGCCGCAGCGGTGGCAGCGACTGTAGGCCCGGGTCTTGAACTTTGCTGGTCGCGCCTGGCGGACGCGTTGTGAGGTTTTCGCCACTAAGACTCCTCTGAGATCTCGTCCGGCGCCGCTTCGGCGCTTGGCTCCGAAGCCGGACCGCCTTCGGACTGGATTGGCGCGTCGCTGCTCGCGTCCGCGTCTTCAAGTTCGGCGTCAGCGGTTGCAGGCTCCGGCTCGGGTGCGGCTTCGGCCTCGGGGGCGAGTGCGGGCTCGGGTGCGGGTGCGGGCTCGGGCTGCTCCTCGGCATCCGGCGCAACCTCGGGCTCGGCTGTGGCTTCGGCTGCGGGCTCGGCTTCGGGCTGCGCTTCGGCATCCGGCGCAACCTCAGGCTCGGCTTCGGCTGCGGGCTCGGACTCGGGCTCGGACTCGGACTGCGCTTCGGCTTCCCCCTCGCCGGCAGCTTCAACCTCGCCGGTCGCGTCTTCCACCTCGGCGGCCGCGTGTCCGTTCGTTGAGGCTGCTTCGGCGTCCGGTGCGGCCTCTACGGCAGCCGCGGCTGCAGGCGGCGCTGGCGCCTCGGGCTCCGGGTCGCCGGGTAGCCGCGGGCGGCCCTCCTGGGAAAAGGGGAAGCCAAACGCCTCGAGCAGCGCGAATGCTTCGGCGTCGCTTTTCGCGCTGGTCGTGATCGTGATGTCCAGGCCGCGCACCTGGTCGACCGCGTCGTAGTCGATCTCGGGGAAGATGATCTGCTCGCGCACACCCATCGAGTAGTTGCCGCGACCATCGAACGAGCGCGGGCTGAGACCGCGGAAGTCGCGAATCCGTGGGATCGCGATCGACATCAACCGGTCGAGGAACTCATAGCTGCGCTCGCCGCGCAGCGTCACCGAGACGCCGACTGGCATGCCCTCCCGCAGCTTGAAGTTGGCGACCGACTTGCGTGCGCGTCGGACGCTCGGACGCTGGCCGGCAATCGTCGCGAGCTGATCGGTCGCCGCACCGATCACCTTCGAGTCCTGCTTGCCGTCGCCAACGCCCATGTTGAGCGTGATCTTCTCGATCGCCGGCGCTTGCATCGGCGAGGAGTAGCCGAACCGCTCGAGCAGCGACGGACGGATCTCGCTCTCGTAGCGCGTCTTCAGCCGTGCGGTCTCCTTGGTCGGGCTCGCTGTCTCCTTCGTGGCGCGCGCTGACTTCGCCGGGCGCGCTGTCTCCTTGGCGGCCATCAGTCGAGCCTCGTCTTTGAACGTCGCGCAATGCGCAGACGGCGACCGTCCTCGCGCTCGATGCCGATGCGGGTCGGTTTGCGGTCCTTCGGATCGAGCAGTGCGACGTTGGACACGTGGATCGGGCCGGAGCGCTCGATCACGCCGCCAACCGATTCGGCGCGCTGGGCGCCGGGAACCTGGCGTGGGCGCTCGTGACGTTTGATCATGTTGAGACCCTCGACGTAGACGCGATCCTTCTTCGGATCCACACGCGTCACCTTGCCGACCTTGCCGCGGTCCTTGCCGCTGATAATCATCACCTGATCGTCGCGACGGATTTTCATCAGAGCACCTCCGGCGCGAGTGAGACGATCTTCATGAAGTTCCGCTCGCGTAGCTCGCGAGCAACGGGACCGAAGATGCGCGTGCCGCGCGGGTTGTTCTGCTCGTCGATGATCACGGCTGCGTTCTCGTCGAAGGCGATATAGGTGCCGTCGGGGCGCCCGAAGGATTTCGTCGTGCGCACGATCACCGCGGTGACGACCTCACCCTTCTTGACCGTTCCCTGCGGCGTCGCATGCTTGACGGTCGCCGTGATGATGTCGCCGACGTGGGCGTAGCGCCGTCGCGAGCCGCCCTTGACGCGGATGCAGAGAATCTCGCGGGCGCCAGTGTTGTCGGCGACGCGCAGCCGGGTCTCGTTCTGGATCATCGGACCCGCTCCAGTACCTCGGCCAAGCGCCAGCGCTTGGTCGCCGACAGCGGCCGCGTTTCGATCAGCAGCACGAGATCGCCCTCATGGGCGTCGTTGTTCTCGTCGTGGGCGTGCAGCGTCTTCGAGCTGCGGACGATCTTCTGGTAGCGGCGGTGGCGCCGCGAGGTGTCGATCCGAACGGTGATCGTCTTCGCCGCTTTGTCGGACACAACGATGCCTTGGCGCGTCTTCTGGCGCCCGGCGGCATCGGGGACGACGGTCGGCGCGACGGTCGCCGTTGCCGCAGGGCGCTTCGCGCGCACCTTGCGGCGGCGCTCAGCGCGCGCCTTCGCGTTCTTGACGCGCAGCGCATCGCGCTCGGCCTGCCGCTCCTCGGGTGTGCGCACCGGCGCAGCGGGTGTCGTCGAGCGTTGGCGCGCACGGCGCCGGCGCTCCTTCGGGTGTACCAGCTCGACGACCGCTGCAGCAGGAGCGGGCGCGGCCTCTGCCACGGGCTCCTCAGCCACGGGCTCGTCAGCCACGGGCTCCTCGGCCACAGGGTCCTCAGCGACCGGCTCGTCAGCCACAGACTCGTCGGGCGCCACGGGCGAGCCCTCGGCCTCCATCGTTTCCTCTGCGGTCTCCGTTGCTTCGTCCACTGTTTCCTCGTCGGCCATCGTCAGCTCTCCCCGCCGTGTTGCGCCCGGAGCTCGCGCTCGCGCGCGACGGTGAGCGCACGAGCCAGCGCCCGACGGCCGTCGCGCAGCCCGGTGGTGTTCTCGAGCTCGCCGGTCGCATTCTGAAAGCGCAGGCCAAAGATCTCCTTGCGCGCGGTCGCGATGTGCTCCTTCAGTTCGGCGTCAGGCATGTCGCGGAGGTCTCTTGCGGACTCAGCCATCAGTCTTCACGCGATACGAATTTGGACTTGACTGGCAGCTTGTGGCCGGCGAGGCGCATCGCATCGCGGGCAAGTTCCTCGGGGACGCCAGCGAGCTCGAACATCACGCGACCCGGCTTGACGACCGCGACCCAGCCCTCGGGTGACCCCTTGCCGGAGCCCATGCGGGTTTCGGCCGGCTTCTTCGTCACCGGCTTGTCGGGAAAGACGTTGATCCAGACCTTTCCGCCACGGCGAATCTTGCGTGTCATCGCGATACGGGCAGCCTCGATCTGGCGGTTGGTGAGCCAGCCGGCCTCGAGCGACTTCAGTCCGTACTCGCCGAACTGAACCTTGACCTGGCCGCGCGAAACCCCGCCCCGCCGGCCGCGGTGCTGCTTACGGTGCTTGACGCGCTTGGGTGCGAGCATCAGCTAGGTCCACCGCGGCCACGACCGCCGCCGCCGCCGCCGCGCCCACCGGGTCCGCCGCCGCGCCCACGACCGCCGGCGCCGCCAGGTCCACCAGGGCCGCCACCGCCGCGGCCGCCGTCACGTCCGCCACGGCCGCCGCGATCACCACGATCACCACGATCACCACGATCGCTGCCCTGCGGAGCGGGCGCGCTCATGTCGGTGAGATCCGCGCCGGTGTAGCCCTCGGGCATGATCTCGCCCTTGTTGATCCAGCACTTCACGCCGATCCGTCCAAAGGTCGTGCGCGCCTCGTAGAAGCCGTAGTCGATGTCCGCACGCATCGTGTGCAGCGGCACACGGCCATCGGAATAGGCCTCGGTGCGCGCCATCTCGGCACCACCAAGACGCCCCGAGACCTGAACCTTGACGCCCTTGGCGCCAGAGCGCATCGCGCTCGTCAGGGCGCGCTTCATCGCCCGCCGGAAGGCAACGCGGTTCTGGAGTTGCTCGGCGATCGACTGCGAAACAAGCTTCGCATCGAGTTCCGGACGCTTGATCTCGAGGATGTTGACCTTGATCTGCTTGCCGGTGATGCGATGCAGATCCTTGCGCAGCGCGTCCACCTCGCTGCCGGACTTACCGATCACGATGCCGGGTCGCGCAGTGCGGATGTTGACCTCGACCTCGTTCGTGTCCTTCTTGATCGTGATGTCCGAAAGGCCGGCATGGGCAAGCTTGCGCACGATGTGCTCACGAATTTGGATGTCCTCGCGCAGGAACTCGGCGAAGTGGCGCTCGTTGAACCAGTTGGACTGCCAGTCGTGGATGTAACCCACGCGCATCGACTCGGGGTGAACCTTCTGTCCCATCAGCTACTCCTTGGTCCCGAGCATGATCGTGAGGTGGCTGGTGCGCTTGTGAATCGGCGTGGCGCGGCCCATTGCCCGGGTGCGGAAGCGCTTCAGCGTCGGTCCTTCGTCGGCGTAGACCTGCGTGACGCGCAGCTCGTCGCCGATCAGCTCATGGTTGTGCTCGGCGTTGGCGACCGCCGAATCGAGCAGCTTGGCCCAGTCGGCAGCCACACCGCGCGGTGCGAAGCCGAGCAGTGCACGCGCCTCAGGGACTGATTTACCGCGGATGTGGTTACAAACGAGCCGTGCCTTGCGCGCCGAGGAGCGCACATAGCGCGCCTGCGCCCGCACTGTCACCGGGCCGACCAGCCGCGCCGGGCGCGCTCGCGCACGAACCGGCGCCGGGGGTGGGGTGGCGGGCTTCGCCGGCTTCTTCGCCGCGGCCCTCGTTCGTGCAGGCTTCGCTACCTCGGCGACCTCAGCCTTCGCCGGCGGCGCTGCAGGTTCGCCAGCCGGCTGCTTCGCCGCTGCACGCGCGCGCGTCGGCTTGGTCTCGGCGTCAGGCGTCTTGGCACCGGCACGTGCGCGCGTCGGCGCCACCTTCGCAACGGCAGCTTCCTTGGCCGCGGGCCTCTTCGCCGCAGGCTTCTTCGCGACAGCACGAGCCGGCGTCGCGGCCGGCTTCTCGGCCGTAGCAGGCTTTTTAGCCGCCGCACGAGCTCGCGGGCCAGCCGGCTTCTCGGAAGACGAGGAGGCGGCGGCACTAGCCGTGGCGCTGGCAGGCTTCTTCGCCGCGGGCTTACGCGTACGTGCCGGCTTCTTGGGAGTCTCGTCGTCGGCCATCGCTGCCTACCTCACCTTCCCCGAGCCGGCATGACCGCGGTAGGTGCGCGTCGGAGCGAACTCGCCGAGCTTGTGACCGACCATCGACTCGCTGACAAACACCGGGACGTGCTTGCGACCGTCGTGGACGGCGATCGTGTGACCGACCATCTCGGGAAAGATCGTTGACGCGCGCGACCAGGTCTTGAGCATCTGCTTGCTGTTGGCAGCGTTCATCGCCGTGACGCGCGCCATCAGGCGCTCCTCGACGTAAGGCCCCTTCTTGCTCGAGCGACTCATCGCTTGCCCTTCCCGCGCCGGCGGCCGCGGACGATGTAGCGATCCGAGCCCTTGCCCTTCTTGCGCGTGCGATAGCCGAGCGTCGGAACGCCCCACGGCGTGACCGGATGGCGACCGGCCGTGGTCGAACCCTCGCCGCCACCGTGGGGGTGATCGACCGGGTTCATCGCGACGCCACGAGTTTGCGGCCGCACGCCGAGATGGCGCTTGCGTCCAGCCTTGCCGATCTTCACGTTCTGGTGGTCGGCGTTGCCGATCACCCCAACCGTGGCCCGGCACTCGGCCCGCACGAGCCGCATCTCACCCGAGGGCAGTCGCAGCGTCGCCATCTCGCCTTCCTTGGCCATCAGCCGGATCGAGGCGCCGGCGGAGCGGCCGAGCTGGCCACCGCGACCGGGCTGCAGCTCGACGTTGTGAACGACCGTGCCAGCCGGCATCCGGGCCAGCGACATGCAGTTGCCGACGGCGATTTCGGCGTCCTCGCCGGAGGCCACGACCATGCCGACGCTCAGCCGCGTCGGCGCAAGGATGTAGCGCTTCTCGCCGTCGGCGTAGTGCAGCAGGGCGATGTAGGCGGTGCGATTGGGGTCGTACTCGATCGCCGCAACGCGCGCCGGGACGCCGTCCTTGCGCCGCTTGAAGTCGATCTTGCGATAGAGACGCTTCGCGCCACCGCCGCGGTGTCGCGAGGTCTTGCGCCCGTAGGAGTTGCGGCCACCGCTCTTGGTGAGTCCCTCGACGAGCGAGCGCTCCGGCTCCACGCGAGTGATCTCGGCAAAGTCCGGATAGGAGACGAAACGCATCCCGGGGCTTGTCGGCTTGGGTTTGCGGACCGGCATTACTGCGTCCCCCCGAGCCCGGCATAGATCGGGATCGATTCGCCGCTGCGAACCTGCACGATCGCCTTGCGCCACGAGCGTGTGTGCCCGCGCGAGATTCCGCGGCGCTTGGGCTTGGGTCGCACTGAGATCGTGCGAACATCCTCGACGTGCACGTCGAACAACGCCTCGACGGCCTGGCGGACCTGGGTCTTGTGGGCGTCGGGATGGATGCGGAACGTGTACTTGCCCGCAGCCGCGAGCACGTAGCTCTTCTCCGAGACCACCGGGCTGATGATCACCTGCGAGTGCTCCATCAGGCCTCGCCCTCCTCGGCCGCTTCGCCCTCGCCATCGTCGCCCGCATCCGCTCCCGTCGCGGTGCGTGACTTCGCGCGCGCCGTCAAAGCAGCGAGCCCGGCGTCGGAGCACAGCAGCGACGCGGCGCCGACGATGTCCGCAATGCCGACACTGTCCGGCTCGAGCACCGACACCCGGGCGATGTTGCGAAACGACAGCGCGGCATCGCGCTCGTCGGGCGCGACGACGACGAGCGTTACACGCGGCTCCTTCCAGCCGGCAAGCAGCGCGGCAGCGGCGTGCGTCGATGGATCGCCGAAGGCGCCGGCATCGAACACCGCGAGCGAGCCGCGCTCGGCGTGCAGCGACAGGGCACTGCGCAGCGCGGCCCGGCGCTCCTTGCGGTTGACCTTGAAGACGTAGGAGCGCGGGTGGGGCCCAAAGACGGTGCCGCCGCCAGTCCACACCGGCGAGCGCGACGAGCCGGCGCGGGCACGACCGGTGCCCTTCTGACGCCACGGCTTGGCGCCGCCGCCGCTGACGAGACCGCGCGTCTTGGTCGACGCGCTGCCGCGGCGGCGAGCGGCGAGCTCGGCGCGCACCGACTCGTGCACGAGCGGACCGTTGAAGCGAGCACCAAAGGCGTCCGCGTCGAGCTTGACCGTGCGCCGCTTGGTTGTCGTGCCGAGCACCGGCGCGCTACTAGCCATCGGAGCGAACCTCGACATAACTGTTACGCGGTCCGGGCACGGCGCCGCGAACGAACAGCAGATGCTCTTGCGCACGCACCTCGACGACCTCGAGACCGCGCTGGGTGATCCGCTTGTTGCCCATCTGGCCGGGCCCGCGGATTCCCTTCATCACCCGTGAAGGCGTTGCCGACGCGCCGATCGAACCGGGTGCGCGAACGTTGTGCGAGCCGTGCGATACGGGACCGCGGCTGAAGTTGTGGCGCTTGACGGTCCCCTGGAAGCCCTTGCCCTTGGAGACGCCGGAGATCTTGACCCGCTCACCGGCCGTGAACGTGTCGACATTGACCGTCTCACCGACCGACAGGCCGGCTCCTTCGCCCCGAAATTCGACCAGATGGCGCAGCGGCGGCGCCGAGGCTTTCGCGAGGTGCCCGAGCTCGGGCTTGCTCAACGCCTTCTCGCGCACGCTGCCAAAGGCCAGCTGCATGGCGTCGTAGCCGTCGCGCTCGCTGGTGCGGATCGCCGTCACGTGACACGGTCCGGCCTCGAGCACGGTGACGCGGGCGACCGCTCCGTCCTCGCCGAACAGCTGCGTCATGCCGAGCTTGCGTGCGAGGATCGCGGCCATCAGCTCGCGAGGCGGATCTCGATGTCGACGCCGGCGGGCAGGTGGTCGAGTCGCTGCAGCGAGTCGACGGTCTTCGGCGTCGGCTGGTGGATGTCGATCAGCCGCTTGTGCGTACGGATCTCGAAGTGCTCGCGCGAGTCCTTGTCCTTGAACGGCGAGCGAATCACGCAGTAGATGTTCTTCTCGGTCGGCAGCGGCACGGGACCGGAGACCGTCGCGCCGGTGCGCGTCGCCGTATCGACGATCTCCTTGGCAGCCGTTTCGATGGCCTGCGTGTCGTAGGCCTTCAGCCGGATGCGAATCTTGTTTTGTGGTGCCGGTGGCATTTTTATGTTTGCTGCTGTTCCTGGTTCCTGTTGATTCTCTGAAAGCCGCTCAACCTGCATTGCGGCGGCCGCGAAATGAGCCGCGTTCTCTCATCGCATCGGCCCACGGGCTAACCCGGGCCGCTTCATGTCGTATCCGTTGTTGCGTCGGCGTTTTGCGTTGACCCGCAGCGCGAGTCACGCACCCCGCCTACTTGATGATCTCAGTTACGACGCCCGAGCCGACCGTGCGGCCGCCCTCGCGAATCGCGAACCGCAGACCGGGGTCCATGGCGATCGGCTGAATCAGCTCGATCTCCATCTGGACGTTGTCGCCTGGCATGACCATCTCGACACCGTCGGGCAGGTTCGCCACGCCGGTGACATCGGTGGTGCGGAAGTAGAACTGGGGCCGATAGCCCGAGAAGAACGGCGTGTGACGGCCGCCCTCCTCCTTCTTGAGCACGTAAACCTCGCTCTTGAAGTGTGTGTGGGGAGTGATCGAACCGGGCTTGCACAACACCTGCCCGCGCTCGATCTCTTCGCGCTTGGTGCCACGAAGCAGGCAACCCACGTTGTCGCCCGCCTGCCCCTGGTCGAGGATCTTGCGGAACATCTCGACACCGGTCACGACGGTGCTCGTCGTGTCCTTGATCCCGAGAATCTCGACGGTCTCGCCGGTCTTGATGATGCCCTGCTCGATCCGGCCGGTCGCGACGGTGCCGCGGCCGGTAATCGAGAAGACGTCCTCGACCGGCATCAGGAACGGCTTGTCGAGTTCGCGGACGGGCTCCGGAATGTAGGAGTCGAGTACCGCGGCCAGCTCGAGGATCTTCTCGCGCGAAGCCTCGTCGCCCTCGAGCGCCTTGAGCGCCGAGCCGGTGACGAACGGGACGTCGTCGCCGGGGAAGTTGTAGAGCGTGAGCAGTTCGCGGACCTCGACCTCGACCAGCTCGAGCAGCTCCTCGTCGTCGACCATGTCCGCCTTGTTGAGGAAGACGACGATGTAGGGGACGCCGACCTGGTGTGCCAGCAGGATGTGCTCGCGGGTCTGGGGCATCGGGCCGTCGGCCGCTGAAACGACGAGGATCGCCCCGTCCATCTGCGCCGCGCCGGTGATCATGTTCTTGACGTAGTCCGCGTGTCCCGGACAGTCAACGTGCGCGTAGTGACGGTTAGCTGTCTGATATTCGACGTGCGAGGTCGCGATCGTGATGCCGCGCTCGCGCTCCTCGGGAGCGTTGTCGATCTCCTCGAAGCTCTTGGCTTCCCCACCCATTTTCTCGGCAAGGACGTTGGTGATGGCAGCGGTCAGCGTCGTCTTGCCATGATCGATGTGACCGATCGTGCCGACGTTGACATGCGGCTTATCGCGCTCGAACTTCGCCTTGCCCACTTTTCAGTTGCTCCTGTTATCGCAGTTGGAGGCCCGCCATCGGAGGCGAACCCGGGAATACTCTCAGAAACCGCTGCCCGGCAGCGGTGCGCCCTGCTTTACGCGGCGGCGGCTGCCTCGCCTCCGCGACTCTCGACGACCTTCTCGGCGATGTTGGGCGGCACTTCTTCGTAGCTCTCGAATTGCATCGTGTAGTTGGCGCGACCCTGCGTGTTGGAACGCAGGTCGGTCGCATAGCCAAACATCTCTGACAGCGGCACGCGGCCGACGACAGCGATCGCGTTGCCGCGCCGCTCCTGCCCCTCGATACGTCCGCGCCGGCGCGAGAGGTCGCCGATGACTTCACCGACGAAGTCCTCGGGGACGACCACCTCGACCGAGAAAATCGGCTCGAGCAGCACCGGCTTCGCACGCCGCGCCGCTTCCTTGAAGGCCAGTGATCCGGCGATCTTGAAGGCGATCTCCGAGGAGTCGGTGTCGTGGTACTTGCCGTCGGTCAGCGTGACGCGGATATCAACCATCGGATAGCCGGCCTTGACGCCGTTCTCGAGCGCCTCCTCGCAGCCCTTCTCGACTGCCGGGATGAACTCGCTCGGCACCGATCCACCCTTGATCTTGTTGACGAAGTCAAAGCCCTCGCCGGGTGCCGGCTCGAGGTCGATGTACACGACGCCGTACTGGCCGGAGCCGCCGGTCTGGCGCACGAACTTGCCCTCGACGTGGCGCGCCTCGCCACGCACGGTCTCGCGGTAGGAGACCTGCGGGCGACCGACGTTGGCCTCGACGTGGTACTCGCGCTTCATCCGGTCGACGAGCACCTCGAGGTGTAGTTCGCCCATGCCGGAGATCTCGGTCTGCCCGGTCTCCTCGTTGGTCTGTACGCGGAACGTCGGATCCTCCTCGGCGAGGCGGCCGAGCGCGATCGACATCTTCTCCTGGTCGACCTTCGTCTTGGGCTCCACGGCGACCTTGATCACCGGTTCGGGGAAGACGATTTGCTCGAGCTTGATCGGCGCGTCGGGCGCGGCGAGCGTGTCGCCGGTCGTGACCTGCTTGATCCCAACGGCGGCCGCGATGTCGCCCGCGTAGACCTCGCCGACATCCTCGCGGTCGTTGGCGTGCATCATCAGGATCCGCCCGATTCGCTCGGTGCGCCCGGTCGAGGCATTCAGCACGCGTGCGCCCGACGCGACCTTGCCGGAGTAGACACGGAAGTAGGTGAGCTTGCCGACGAATGGGTCGGCCATGATCTTGAACGCGAGCGCCGCGAACGGCTCGCCGTCGTCGGGGGAGCGCGTCGCCTCGCGGCCCTCGCCGTCCTTGGTCGGCTCGATCCCTACCACCGGCGCCACTTCGATCGGTGACGGGAGGTAGTCGAGCACTGCGTCAAGCAGCGGCTGGACGCCCTTGTTCTTGAACGAGGAGCCGCACAGCACCGGCGTCAGCGCGATCGCCAGCGTTGCCTTGCGGATCGCGCGCTTGAGCAGCTCGACGGGGATCTCCTGCTCCTCGAGGATCAGCTCGATCAGCTCGTCGTCGTGGTGGGAGACCTCCTCGAGCAGGTGCTCACGCGCAGCAGCCGCGGCGGCGGCGAGCTCGTCGGGGATCTCGCGCTCCTCGTGCTCGGTGCCGAGCTCGTCGAGGTAGTAGACCGCCTTCATCTTGACCAGGTCGACGATCCCGGCGAAGTCGCTCTCGACGCCGATCGGCAGCTGGATCGGAACCGGGTGGGCAGCGAGGCGATCGATCATCGTTTGGATGCCACGCTCGAAGTCGGCGCCGACGCGGTCCATCTTGTTGATGTAGGCGATCCGCGGAACGGCGTACTTGTCGGCTTGGCGCCAGACCGTCTCCGATTGCGGCTCGACGCCGGCGACCGAGTCAAACAGCGCGATCGCGCCGTCCAGCACCCGCAGCGAGCGCTCCACCTCGACGGTGAAGTCGACGTGACCGGGCGTATCGATGATGTTGATCCGGTGTCCGTTCCACTCGCAGGTCGTCGCGGCCGAGGTGATCGTGATGCCGCGCTCCTGCTCCTGCTCCATCCAGTCCATCGTCGCGGCGCCCTCGTGGACCTCGCCGATCTTGTACGTGCGGCCGGTGTAGTAGAGGATGCGCTCGGTCGTCGTCGTCTTGCCGGCGTCGATGTGCGCCATGATTCCGATGTTGCGGATCTTTTCTAGTGGGAAGGCTCTTGCCATAGCGCTTTGAAGTTCGATCGGAGGGTTGCGAGGCCTGCTCGCGAGAGCGGCGCGCGGGCAAAAAAATAGGCCCGCAGGGCCCAGAAGACACGCTGGTCCAGCCCTCAGTCGCTGCTGTTAGCTCGTGGTCTCCATGGTCTAAACGTGGCCACCGATCACGCCCTCAAAACGAGCACGCCGCGTCAGGCCCCGCGTTCAACGATCATAGCAGGGCTCCGATCGGCCAAGAGGCCGCGGCGGCGCCCTAGGAGCTCACCAGCGGTAGTGGGCGAAGGCCTTGTTAGCCTGCGCCATGCGGAAGATGTCGTCCTTGCGCTTGTAGGCGCCGCCCTGCTGGGACTGTGCGTCGAGCAGTTCGTTGGCTAGCCGTTGTGACATCTGCTTCTCGCGGCGTGCGCGCGCGTGTTCCACGAGCCAGCGCACCGCGAGCGTCCGCGCCCGGCGGGCCGGAACCTCGACCGGTACCTGGTAGGTCGCGCCACCGACGCGCCGCGAACGCACCTCGAGCGACGGTGTGAGGATCTTGATCGACTCCTCGAGCGCCTCGACGGGGTCCTTGCCGGTCTTCTCAGCAAGGATCGCCAGAGCGTCGTAAACGATCCGCTCAGCAGTCGACTTCTTGCCGTCGACCATCACCTTGTTGATGACCTGCGCGACGATGCGCGAGCGATGCACCGGATCCGGGGCGACCGGGCGGATCTGTGCGGCGGCGCGGCGCGGCACTAGGCTTTCTTGACTCCATACTGCGAGCGCGCCTTCTTGCGCTCGCTTACTCCGGCGGCGTCGAGCGCACCGCGCACGACCTTGTAGCGCACGCCGGGAAGGTCCTTGACGCGGCCACCGCGCACCAGCACCACGGAGTGCTCCTGCAGGTTGTGGCCCTCGCCGGGAATGTAGGCGGTGACCTCGATCGAGCCAGTGATGCGAACGCGCGCGACCTTGCGCAGCGCCGAGTTCGGCTTCTTTGGCGTCACCGTGTAGACGCGCGTGCAGACTCCTCGCCGCTGCGGCGCGGCTACCTTGCGCTTGCGGCCGGCACCGGACTTGAGCCCGGGGGTCGCAAGCTTCTTCTTCGGCGGCTTGCGGCCGGTCCGGACGAGCTGGCTAGTGGTCGGCATGCGAGTCGGACCATAGCAAAGGGCGGGCCGTCGACCGCTGCCTTGGCAGAGCGGCGGCGACCAGCGCCCTCAGCCGACAGCCGCAGCCGGCTCGGCCGAGCGTGATCCGCCGGCACCAAACGACGGCATCAGCGCAGCGGCGAGGATCACCAGCAGCACACCGACCGCTTGGACGGCGAGGCCGATGACGCCGCTTGGCAGGGGGTCGCCAAAGACCAGCACCCCGCCGGCGATGGCGGAGATGTTGGCGGTCGCACTGGTGATCGCGATCACCGGCACCGCGTCGCCGTCCTGCAGCGACTTCGCCGAGGCATAGAAGGCAACGATCGACGCCAGCAGCGTGACCGCGAACCACGGGCTGAGCAGACCCAGCACGCCGTGGGCGCCGACGATGCCGGTGAGCGCCTTGATCGAGACGTCAGAGACGCCGAACAGGATGCCGGCCGCGGCGCCGAGCATCGTGCCGTGATGTTGGCGCGGGGCGCCGGCCGAGGGGCCGACGATCAGCACCGCGCCGACGCCGCAGAGCGCGGTCTCAAAGACGATCATCGCCGAGGGCGAGAAGCTCGTGTGCGCTCCGTGCATCCCCGGGGCGGTGGCGGCGAAGGCCGCGAGGCCGAGTGCTGTGAGCGCGAGACCGATCCACTGCCGGCGGTTGACGGCAAAGCCGAACACGCGGTCGGCCATCACGCCAACGAGAACGATGCCGCCCGCGAGCACGACCTGAACCACGGTGAGCGGCGCGAACGTCATCGCCGCCACGTGCAGGATCCAGGCGGCCACCGCGACGAGCATGCCCGCCGCGAACCACGGTATCGCGAACAGGCCGCGCGCTGAGCGCAGCGGGTGCGAGGGCTTGACCGCCGGCGCAAGCCGAGCACCACGCTGCTTGAAGAAGAACGCGAGGTTCGTCACAAGAGCGCAGCAGACCGCCAGCAAGATGCCGAGTGAAATCATGAAACCGTCCGAGGAGTGGGGTCGGGTGACGGGCCTGCGGCCCCGTGTTCTTCCCTATCGACGCACCGCCACCTTCACTGAAGGGACGTTCGGCACTACTGGACGGCCGTCTCAGCGTCGCGCTGAAAGATGTCAGGGCAACCTAAGGGCGACACAAACATCAGCAAAGAGATCTGCTGGTGCGCGCGCCCAAATCGCAGCTCTCGGAGGCGGCGGCGCCACCTCCGAGACCGCGCCCTACTCCTCTGTCACGTCCAGCTCGGCAAGCTCCTCGGCGAAGCCGCGGTCGCTGCCGAGCCCGATCTCCTCGAGCGACGCTAGGTCGGCCTCGAAGTCGGCGAACCCGCTCGGCATGCCGAGCTCGCTCGCGAGATCCTCGCCGCCGAACAGGCCGAGATCGTCGGTCGCCCGCGGTAGCGGCTTGGCCGGCTCGATCTCGATCCGGCGGTAGCGCTTGAGTCCGGTTGCCGCCGGGATCAGCTTGCCGATGATCACGTTCTCCTTGAGCCCGTTGAGACGGTCGATCTTGCCTTCGAGCGCCGCATCGGTGAGCACCTTCGTGGTCTCCTGGAAGGAGGCCGCGGAGAGGAACGAGTCGGTGTTGAGCGATGCCTTGGTGATGCCGAGGATGATGTCCTCGAACTCGGCCGCCTCGCCACCATCCTTGGCGACCTGCTCGGCCGCCTTGGCGAACTCGAAGCGGTCGACGAACTGCCCCGGCAGATAGTCGGTGTCGCCCTTCTGGTCGACGCGAACCTTCTTCAGCATCTGACGCACGATCAGCTCGATGTGCTTGTCATTGATGTCCACACCCTGGGACTTGTAGACCTCCTGCACCTCCTTGACGAGGTACTGCTCGGTCTCAGTCCGCCCGCGCACCGCGAGCAGCTCGTGCGGATACAGCGAGCCCTCGTTGAGCTGCGTGCCGGCAACGACCTTCTGGCCGGCGGTGACGAACACGCGCGTGCGGCGCGGGAACGTGTGACGATGCTCTTCGCCTGCAGCGTCGGTGATCACCACGGTCAGCGCCTTGTCGGACTCCTCGATCGAGATCACCCCGTCCTGCTCGGCGATCTTCGCCAGGCCCTTCGGCTTGCGCGCCTCGAACAGCTCGACGACACGCGGCAAGCCGTGCGTGATGTCCGCGCCGGCAACACCGCCGGTGTGGAAGGTCCGCATCGTCAGCTGCGTGCCGGGCTCACCGATCGACTGTGCCGCGATGATTCCCACCGCGTCGCCGATCTGGGCGATCTGGCCGGTCGCCATCGCCCGCCCGTAACAGGCTTGACAGACGCCGGTGACGGCCTCGCACTTGAGCACCGAGCGGACCGGTACCAGCGCGTTGTGGCCACGCTCGTATTCATCGCGGTAGCTCTCGACGATGTCGGCGAGCTCCGCACGATCGATCTGGTTGCCGGTCGGCACGAGCACGCGGCCGCGCTTGGTCTTGAACTCGCGTGCGGCGATCCGCCCGAGCAGGTTGTCGTTCGCCTCGCCGCCCTCCTTGAACACCGGCACCTCGATCAGCTCCTCGGTGCCGCAGTCGGGCTCGCGGATGATCACGTCCTGGGCGACATCGACCAGGCGCCGCGTCAGGTAGCCGGAGTCGGCGGTCCGCAACGCGGTGTCGGCCAGTCCCTTGCGGGCGCCGTGGGTCGAGATGAAGTACTCGAGCACCGACAGGCCCTCGACGAAGTTGGCCTTGATCGGCCGCTCGATGATCTCGCCCTTCGGGTTGGCCATCAGGCCGCGCATGCCGGCCAGCTGGCGAATCTGCTTGAACGACCCGCGCGCGCCCGAGTTGGCCATCATGAAGATCGGGTTCAACTCGTCGAGGTTCTCGATCATCGCGTCGGCGACCTCATCGGTGCAGGCGTTCCAGCGCTCGACCACGGCCTCGTGACGCTCCTCCTGGGTGATCAGGCCGGTGTCGTACTGCTCCTGGATCTCCGCGACCTCGGCCTCGTAGCGGCCGAGGATCTCCTGCTTGTTGGGCGGCACGACGACATCGTTCTTGGAGATCGTGATACCAGCCTGCGTCGCGTACTTGAAGCCGAGCTCCTTGAACGCGTCGAGCACCAGCGAGATCGTCGTCGCGCCGTAACGCTGGACGAGCGCGTCGATCAACCGCGTCGTGTCGCGCTTCTTCATCGACTGGTTGACGAAGACGTAGGTGGTCGGGTCGAACTCGCTGCCGAGAGCCTCCTCGAGCGCGCGCTCGATGCGGTCGTTGTAGATGATCCGCCCGACGGTTGTGAGCACGTGCCCACCGTCGCGGCGGAAGGGGCGGAACTCGGCGAGGTCATGCAGCTTGACCACGCCCGCCTCGTAGGACAGCTCCGCCTCCTGCGCGGTACGGAAGACGTGCGGACGCGGATCGTGCGTCGCGCGGTCGATCTTCTCGAGATCCTCGGATTCCGGCCCGTAGGTGAGGTAGTAGCCGCCGAGGATCATGTCCTGGGTCGGCGTCGCCAACGGCGCACCGTGCGCCGGCGAGAGGATGTTGTTGGAGGACAGCATCAGGATCCGCGCCTCCGCCTGGGCCTCGGCCGACAGCGGCAGGTGCACGGCCATCTGGTCGCCGTCGAAGTCGGCGTTGAAGGCATGACAGACGAGCGGGTGCACCTGGATTGCCTTGCCTTCGACGAGCAGCGGCTCGAACGCCTGGATGCCCAGGCGGTGGAGCGTCGGTGCACGGTTGAGCAGCACCGGGTGCTCGCGGATGACCTCCTCGAGGACGTCCCAGACCTCGGGGATCATCGAGTCGACCATCTTCTTGGCGGCTTTGATGTTCTGCGCCGACTTGCGCTCGACGAGCCGCGCCATGATGAACGGCTTGAACAGCTCGAGCGCCATCAGCTTCGGCAGCCCGCACTGGTGCAGCTTTAGGTAGGGGCCGGAGACGATCACCGAGCGACCCGAGTAGTCGACGCGCTTGCCGAGCAGATTCTGGCGGAACCGCCCCTGCTTCCCCTTCAACATGTCCGAGAGCGACTTCAGCGGACGGTTGCCGGGTCCGGTGACCGGGCGGCCACGACGGCCGTTGTCAAACAGCGCGTCGACCGCTTCCTGGAGCATCCGCTTCTCGTTGTTGACGATGATCTCGGGCGCGCCAAGGTCAAGCAGACGCTTGAGCCGGTTGTTGCGGTTGATCACGCGCCGGTAGAGGTCGTTGAGGTCGCTCGTCGCAAAGCGACCACCGTCGAGTTGCACCATCGGCCGCAGCTCTGGTGGGATCACCGGCACGGCATCGAGGACCATCATCTCCGGCTTGTTGCCGGACTGAATGAACGCCGAAACGACCTTGAGGCGCTTGACCGCGCGCGCCTGGCGCTGACCCTTGGCGGTCTTGATGACCTCGGAGAGCTCGATCCGCTCAGCGTCGAGGTCGACCTGGGTCAGCAGGTCACGGATCGCCTCAGCACCCATGCCGCCGCGGAAGTAGTCACCAAAGCCGTAGGCGCTGCCGAAGCGCTCCTTCAGCTCACGGAACAGCGTCTCGTCGTGCTCGATCTGCTTCGGCTCCATCGACTTGAACAGCTCCCAGACCTGGCGCACACGGTCGGCGGCGTCGTCGATGTAGGCCTCGGTGTCGGCGATGTCGGCCTCGAAGGTCTTGCGCAGCTCCTTGAGCAGCTTGTCGCGATCCTCAGCCGAGAGCTTGGCGACCTTGACGTCCAGCGCGTCGGCCCAGAGGTGATCGTCGGCGGAGAAGCCGGTCTGCTTGCCAGTGCTCAGATACTCCTCGCGCCGCGCGAGCGATTCGCGCAGCTCGAGCACGCTTTCCTCGCGCTCGCCGGTGTAGGAGTCGAGCACCTTGTCGATCTCCTTCTGCAGCTTGTCGATGTCGCGCGTACGCGCCTCGTCATCGACCCAGGTCACGATCGAGGCCGCGAAATAGAGCACCTTCTCGAGCTCCTTCGGCGCCATGTCCAGCAGGTAGCCGATGCGGCTCGGGACGCCCTTGAAGAACCAGATGTGGCTGACCGGCGCGGCCAGGTCGACGTGACCCATGCGCTCGCGGCGGACCTTGGAGCGCGTCACCTCAACGCCGCAACGCTCACAGACGATGCCCTTGTAACGGACGCGCTTGTACTTGCCGCAGTAGCACTCCCAGTCCTTCGTCGGACCGAAGATCCGCTCGCAGAAGAGGCCGTCCTTCTCCGGCTTGAGCGTGCGGTAGTTGATCGTCTCCGGCTTCGTTACCTCGCCGGAGCTCCAGCCCCGGATCTGCTTCGAGGACGCGAGACTGATCTCGATGGCGTCGAAGTTATTGATGTCAATCACGCGGTCTCCTCATCAAGCGTTTCGTCCTGTGCAAGTGATTCCAAGCTGACGTCGAGGGCGATCTCCTCGAGCGAATCGGCAATATCGAGCGGGTCTGCCGCGGCGAGCGGGTCGTCGGGCACGTCGTCGAGGTCGTCGATCGTCGCGGCCGCGTCCTCCGCCTCCGTGGCCGGCTCAGCGCCTTCTTCGCCCACGGGCATCTCCTCCTCGACACGCACACCGGAGAGGTCGATTCCCAGCTCTTCGGCGGCACGCAGCAGGTCGTCGTCCTCGTCTCGCATCTCGGTGCGCTGACCTTCCTCGGAGACGACGTTGACATCCAACGCCAGCGACTGCATCTCCTTCAGCAGCACCTTGAAGGACTCGGGAATCGACGGCTCGGCGATGTTCTCGCCCTTGACGATCGCCTCGTAGGCCTTGACCCGACCAACGGTGTCGTCGGACTTGATCGTCAGCATCTCCTGCAGCGTGTACGCCGCGCCGTAAGCCTCGAGCGCCCAGACCTCCATCTCGCCGAAGCGCTGGCCGCCGAACTGCGCCTTGCCGCCGAGCGGTTGCTGGGTGACGAGCGAGTACGGGCCGGTCGAGCGGGCGTGGATCTTGTCGTCGACCAGGTGCAGCAGCTTGAGGATGTACATGTAGCCGACGGTGATCTGCTCCTCGAACGGCTCACCGGTGCGCCCGTTGTAGAGCGTCACCTTGCCGCTCGCCTGTTCCCCACTGCGCCGGCTCTTGTCGATATCCATGCGGATCGCTCCGCTGTAGTCGTCCTGCCAGGAGACCAGCGCATTGTCGACGTCGACGATCGTCGCGCCATCGAACACCGGGCTGGCGACGTACACACGACCGTTGCCGCCCTTCTGGTGGGCGATCTTGTAGGCGTCGGAGCCGTCGTCATACCAACCCTGAGCGGCGACCCAGCCGAGGTGGGTCTCAAGGATCTGCCCGACGTTCATCCGGCTCGGCACGCCGAGCGGGTTGAGGATCACGTCGACCGGCGTCCCGTCCTCGAGGAAGGGCATGTCCTGTTCGTCGACGATCTTCGAGATCACGCCCTTGTTGCCGTGGCGCCCGGCGAGCTTGTCGCCTTCGGAGATCTTGCGCTTCTTGGCCACGAACACGCGCACCAGGTCGTTGACTCCGGGCGGCAGGTCATCGCCGCCGTCGCGGCTGAAGATCATCACGTCGATCACCACGCCGCCTTCGCCGTGGGGCACCTTCAGCGAGGTGTCGCGGACCTCGCGCGCCTTCTCCTTGAAGATCGCGCGGATCAGCTTCTCCTCAGCCGTCAGCTCGGTCTCGCCCTTCGGTGTGACCTTGCCGACGAGCAGGTCGCCGGAACCGACTTCGGCGCCGACGCGGACGATGCCGCGGTCATCGAGGTTGCGCAGCGACTCCTCTGAGCGGTTGGGGATGTCGCGCGTGATCTCCTCGTCGCCGAGCTTGGTTGTGCGGGCGTCGATCTCGTACTCCTCGATGTGGATCGAGGTGAGCTCGTCGTCACGCACCAGGCGCTTGGAGAGGATGATCGCGTCCTCGAAGTTGTAGCCCTCCCAGGACATGAAGGCGACCATCAGGTTCTTGCCGAGCGCCATCTCGCCGCGGTCGGTCGAGGACCCATCGGCCAGGACGTCGCCCTTGCCCACCTTCTGCCCGCTCGCGACGAGCGGCTTCTGGTGGATCAGCGTGCCCTGATTGGAGCGCATGAACTTCTGCAGGCGGTAGCTGTCGGTGGTTGCGTCGGAGCGCTCGACGGTGATCTCGTTGGCATCGACGAACGAGACTGTGCCGGCGTGCAGCGCAAGCAGCACGTCGCCCGTGTCGAGCGCCGCGCGGCGCTCCATGCCGGTGCCGACCAGCGGTGCGTCGGTCTTGAGCAGCGGCACCGCCTGGCGTTGCATGTTGGAGCCCATCAGCGCGCGGTTGGCGTCGTCGTGCTCGAGGAACGGGATCATCGCCGTCGCCACCGACCAGATCTGCTCCGGCGAAACGTCGACGAGGTCGACCTCGCGCGGGCCGACCGTCACGTACTGGCCGGCCTGGGTGCGGCAGAGGATCGCCGGGCCGCGCAGGCGCCCGGTCTTCGGATCGATCGGCGTGTTGGCCTGGGCGATCAGTTGTTCCTCTTCCTGCGTTGCGTCGAGATGCACGATCTCCTCGGTCAGCAGGCCGTCCTTGACGACCCTGTAGGGCGTCGTGACAAAGCCGTGCTCGGAGACCTGTGCGTATGAGGACAGCGAGCCGATCAGTCCGATGTTGGGACCCTCTGGTGTCTCGATCGGGCACATCCGGCCGTAGTGCGTCGGGTGCACGTCCCGGACCTCGATCGGCGCGCGCTCGCGCGTCAGGCCGCCGGCGCCGAGCGCCGAGAGGCGGCGGCGGTGGGTGAGCCCGGCCAGCGAGTTCGTCTGGTCCATGAACTGCGACAGCTGCGAGGAGCCAAAGAACTCCTTCAGCGCCGCGACCACGGGCCGAATGTTGATGATCGTCTGCGGCGTGATCGTGTCGGCGTCCTCGGTCGTCAGGCGCTCGCGCACGACGCGCTCCATGCGGTACAGGCCGATGCGGAAGGCCTCCTGGATCAGCTCACCGACGGTCCGCAGCCGGCGGTTGCCGAAGTGCTCGTATTCGTCGAGGTGTTCGGCCACGGCCTCGCGCGGCATGCTCACCGCCTCGGCGGCGTAGTCCTTGATTTCGACCTCCGGGTTCTCGGGCATGCCAAGGCGGCGCGGCAACAGGACGAGCTCCTTGACGAGCGCGATGATGTCGTCGTGCGTCAGCGTGCGCACGTCGAGGTCGATGTCGAGGCCGAGCCGCGAGTTGAGCTTGTAGCGGCCGACGCGGGTGAGGTCGTAGCGCTTAGCGTCGAAGAACAGCTGGTTCAACAGCGCGCGAGCGTTCTCCACGCTCGGTGGCTCGCCCGGCCGCTGCTTCTTGAACAGCTCGACCAGCGCGCCTTCCTCCGAGCGGGTCTGCTCGGTGTCGGCGTCGATCGTGTTGCGGATGTAGTGCGAGTTGTCGAACAGGGCGAGGATCTGCTCATCCGAGGCGTAGCCCATAGCGCGCAGCAGGACCGTCACCGGCAGCTTGCGCTTGCGGTCGATACGGACGTAGACCTTGCCCTTCTTGTCGATCTCGAGCTCGAGCCAGGAGCCGCGCGCCGGCATCAGGTTGGCGACGAAGACCTGCTTCTCGCGATCCTTCGGCTCCATCAGGTAGGCGCCGGGCGAACGCACGAGCTGGGTCACGACGACACGCTCGGTGCCGTTGATGATGAAGGTGCCGCGTTCGGTCATCCAGGGGAAGTCGCCCATGAACACCGACTGCTCGCGGATCTCTCCGGTCTCGCGGTTGATGAACGCGACCGTGACCGTCAGCGGACGTGCGTAGGTCAGATCCTTTTCACGGCACTCCTCGATCGATGCGACGGGCTCGTCGAAGACGAAGTCGCCGAACTGGACGGCGAGGTTGCCGGTGTAATCCTCGATCGGCGAGATGTCGTCGATCGTTTCGCGTAGACCGCCCGTTGCGGGGACGGTGAGCCACTCGAACGAGCGGCGCTGGATGTCAATGAGGTTGGGGACGTCGAGCGACTTGTTCAGACGCGCGAAGCTTCGGCGCGTCCGAGGGACGTAGGCAGCGGCCAAGATACGACTCCTGAGGGGTCGAGAGACAGACAGACGGGGGCGCAAACGCGCAGACCAGATACATTAGCACAGCGAAGCTGTGCCCCCTCGGCGGCTGCCAACGCTCACGGACCCCACCCCACTCGACACCGCGTATGTGGCGCGGCGCAGACCTCCGTGGGACGGCTTCGACTATCGGTCGGCAGCGCAACTGTAGCGCAGTTTCCGCCATTTTGCAGGACTTGCACCGGCAGCTACGGCATGCGGCGAGCCGCCGCGCGCGATGCGCGGCGCTCGCCCGGCGAGCGAGGTTCTCGCCGCTACTTCAGCTCGACGGTCGCGCCGGCCTCTTCGAGCTCTTGCTTGAGCTTGTCGGCTTCCTCGCGATCGATGCCTTCCTTGATCGGCTTCGGTGCCTCGTCAACGAGTGCCTTTGCCTCCTTGAGGCCAAGGCCGGTCACCGCGCGAACGACCTTGATCACCTGGATCTTCTTGTCGCCCGCCGCCGTCAGCGTCACCGTGAACGCGGTCTGCTCGTCCTCCTCGGCTTCGGCGCCGCCACCACCGCCGCCGCCCTGCGGTGCGGCTGCCGCGACTGCGGCTGCCGAGACGCCAAAGGTCTCCTCGAGCGCCTTGATCCGCTCGGCGAGCTCGAGCACCGAGATGCCCTTGAGTTCCTCGATCCAATCAGCTGTGCTGGTAGCCATTACGCATTCTCCTTTTCGTCGTCGTCGCCGGACGCATCAGGCGCCGACTCCTCATCAGTAGCTTCGCTCGCCGGCTCGCCGGCAGGTGTCTCGTCCTCGGCCTCGGCTGCCGGTTGCTCGGCCGCTTCCTCCGCCGCCGCTGGCTCGGCGACTTCCTCCGCCGCCGCCGGCTCGGCCGCTTCCTCCGCCGGCGGCTGCTCAGCATCGGGCTCAGCCACCGCCTCGACCGCTGCGGCGGCCGCGGGCGTCGGCGCAGCGGCCTCGCGCTGCTCCAAGACGCCGCCGAGCGCAACCGCAAGTCCGCCGACCAGCGCGTTCAACGTGCGCGCAAGGCCGGACAGCGGCGATGCGACGAGCCCGACCAGCTGGCCGTAGAGCGCGTTGCGCGATGGCAGGCGCGAGATCGCGGTCAGCTCGGCCGGCGACAGCGCTGCGCCGTCCATCACCCCGCCCTTGAACGCGAGCAGCTGCGTGGCGCGCGCGAAGTCGGCGAGCGACTTCGCGGCTAGCGCACCGTCGCCGCGCACGAACGTGAGCGCCGTCGGACCGGCCAGAAGGTCCTTGATCAAGTTGGCGCCGGCCTTGTCGGCGGCGCGCTCGGTCAGCGAGTTCTTGACGACCCGCAGCGTCGCGTCGGCTTCGCGCAAGCGGCCGCGCAGCTCGCGCGCCTGCTCAACCGTGATGCCACGGTAGTCGACCGCGAAGATCGCGTGTGAGTCGTTGATGTTTGCTGCGATCTCATCGATCACCGCGGCTTTTTGCTCTCGGTTCATACGGCTCCTATTCCGGTCTTAAGGCTCCTCTACGGAGGGCGTGCCGGAGGTCTACGGTGGCCTGGACGGTGGCGCTATGCGGCTGCTGCCGGCGCCTCCTCAACGATGTCACGGGTGCGGCTGGGATCGACCTTGATGCCTGGCCCCTGAGTCGAGGCGAAGGTGATCGAATGCAGGTAGCGGCCCTTGGCGGCCGACGGCTTGGCGCGGATGATCTCCTCGAGCAGCGCGGCATAGTTCTCGAGCAGCGCCCGCGACTCAAAGCTCCGCTTGCCGATCACCAGATGCACGATCGCAGTGCGGTCGGTGCGGTATTCGACCTTGCCCGCCTTGGACTCCTCGACCGCCTTGCGGACGTCCGTCGTCACAGTACCGACCTTCGGGTTGGGCATCTTGCCCTGGGGTCCGAGGACGCGCCCGAGCCGGCCAACGAGCGGCATCATGTCGGGCGTCGCGATCGCGACGTCGAAATCCGTGAAGCCCTCCTCGACGCGCTTGGCGAGATCCTCGGCGCCAACGAAGTCGGCGCCGGCCTGCTCGGCCTCGCGTGCCGCGTCGCCCTGGGCAAAGACGGCAATCGTCACGTCGCGGCCGAGGCCGTTGGGCAGCGCCACGGTGCCGCGCAGCTGCTCGTCGGCATGACGAACGTTGAGTCCGGTGCGGATGTGGACCTCGATCGACTCGTCGAACTTGGCCTGCGCGAGACGCTTGACCAACTCCACCGCTTCGGCCGGGCTGTGTTCGCGCTCGCGGTCGACCTCGGCGCGGGCCGCAGTCACGCGCTTGCCATGTTGAGCCATCAGCCCACCACCTCGACACCCATCGAGCGCGCCGTGCCGGCAATGATCAGCGCCGCGGCGTCGAGGTCATTGGCATTGAGGTCGGCGAGCTTCAGGTTGGCGATCTCGCGCAGCTGGGCCTGGGTGATCGTCCCGGCCTTGATGCGGTGGGGCTCGCTCGAGCCCTTGTCGAGCCCGATCGCCTTGCGAATCAGGTCGGCCGCCGGCGGCGTCTTTGTAACAAAGGTGAACGAGCGGTCTTCATAGACCGTGATCACGACCGGGATCACTGTCCCGGCGTCCTGCTGGGTCTGGGCGTTGAACGCCTTGCAGAACTCCATGATGTTGATTCCGTGCTGGCCCAGCGCAGGGCCAACCGGGGGCGCCGGCGAAGCGGCACCGCCAAGGGCCTGCAGCTTGATCGTGGTGAGGACTTTTTTTGCCATTGCTAAAGCTTTTTGACCTGGTCGAAGCCGACCTCGACCGGCGTCTCGCGGCCAAAGATTGATACCAGCACTTTGAGTCGAGCCGCGTCCTCGTTGATCTCGGAGATCTCGCCGGAGAAGTCAGACAGCGGCCCCGAGATGACTTTTACAGACTCGCCGATGACGAACGTCGCGCGCGGCCTGCCGGTCGCCACCGCGACCTCCTTCTTCAGGATCCGGTCCACCTCCATCTGCGTCAGCGGCACCGGCTCGTTGGACGCGCCGACGAAGCCGGTGACACCGGGCGTGCCTTTGACAAGCGTCCAGGAGTCCTCGTTCAGCTCCATGTTGACGAGCACGTAACCGGGCATCGTGCGTTTGTCGACGGTGATCTTCTGGTTGTCCTTCATCTCCGAGACCGCCTCGGTCGGCACCACGACCTGGCGCACGGCGCGTTGCTGGCCGAGCGAGACGATGCGGTGCTCGAGGTTCTGCTTGACCTTTTTCTCGTGGCCGGAGTAGGTGTTGACGACGTACCAGCGGAACATGGCTAGAGGATCGCGTCGACGATCTTTTGCGAGATCTCATCGGCGATGCCGAGGAACACGCCGGCCACAACCACGAAGCCGAGCACGACGCCGGTGGCCTGCGCCACCTGACGTCGATCCGGCCACTGCACGCGCTGCAGCTCGGCCCAGCTGCCGCGCAGGAAGACGAACAGACGGTTGCCGGGCTCGCGCGCGGTCGGGCTCGCACCGGGCCCGAGTGCAGGCTCACCGGTCCCGAGTACCGGCTCCTCACCGAATGCGCTCGCGGCCACGTTCACCGGTTCAACTCCGAGCGCCTCGAGTCCTGGGAACTCGGCTGCGTCGCCGACGTCGGGCAGGCCGAGCCCGCCCGCGCCTGTCGGCGGGGTCGGACCAGTGGGCCGGTTGGGACGGCCGCTACGACGGCTGCGCTTGCGGTCACGTGCCACGGCACCGGCAGCTAGCGCGTCTCCCGATGACTCGTATGGCGCCGGCACCAGCGACAGTACTTCGCCAATGTGATGCGATCGGGGTTGTTGCGCTTGCTCTTATTCGTCTGATAATTGCGCCGCTTACAGTCCTCGCATGCGAGGGTGACAGCGATGCGAACGTCTCCGCGGGCCATGAGCCTTCCAGGGTCGGGATGAACTTCTGGCGCCGGGCAAGGAAAAACCCCGCCACGGCGCGAGGGAATCGGAGTGTAGTCGTTCGCTCAGCTTGGCGCATGCGACGCAGTCTCCACGGCGGCGAGTGGGGAGTATCGTGCGCCCCGTCGCGCCACACGCCAAGCACCAAAAAGGGGACCGTGATGAAGCTGCCCGAGCCGATCAAGATCGACATTACCGACGAGACGTTCGCCGGAGTTACCTACCACGTGCGCGGCGCGCTGGTTCCCGAGCTGCAGCTCGAAGTCTCGAACCAGGCTGTGATGTTCGAGCACCACACGCTGCTGTGGAAGGAGCATGGCGTCAACATCGAGTTGCGCAAATTGCCGGGAGGCGTCAAGCGCAAGATCGCGGGCCTCGACTTCTTCATCACCCGAACCGCGGGCCCAGGACGGATCGCCTTCTCGCGCGACTGGCCGGGCCAGTGCATCCCGCTGCATCTTGCGCGAGGTCAGGAGATCAACGTCCGCGAGCACCATTTCCTCGCCGCCACCGACAACATCGACTACAGCTACGAGCGCGTCAAGGGCGTTCGCAACATGCTGCTCGGCGGCTCGGGCTTCTTCATCGACAAGTTCCACGCCAAGGACGGGGACGCTGTGGTCTGGGTCTCCGGCCAGGGCAACGTCTTCGAGCTCGAGCTCGAGAGCGGCGAGGAGATCGACGTCGAGGCGGGAGGCTGGCTGTACAAGGACCCGAGCGTTTCGCTCGAGTCTCATTCGATCGGCCTCAAGAGCGGCATGTTCGCCGGCGACCACAAGCTGACCTGGAACCGCTTCACCGGACCGGGCAAGCTGGCGATCCAAACACTCTACGTCGAGCCGTTCGAGTCCGAGAACGGCGCCGGCAATACCGCAGCCGCGGCCGCGAGTGGCGGCGTCGCCGGCGCGGTCATCAGCGGCTTGCTGCGCGGGTAGCCGGCCGGCGCGGTCATCAGCGGCTTGCTGCGCGGGTAGCCGGCCGGCGCAGGGTCGCAGTTCACAGCCCGGGGTAGTGGCGCTCGACGTAGCCAACGAGTGCCGGTCGCGCCGTCAGCCAGCGCGTGCTGTAGGGACCGGCGCGCCCAGCGGTGTCAAACCACAAGCCATCGACCCACATGAAGGTGTGCCCGACGGTGGCAAAGACGGTCAGGTAGCGACCCGGTCCGGGCGCGCCCCAGGTCTTCAGCTGGCCCGAGGTCTCCGGCGCTCCGATCAGCCCACCGGCGGCGAGCGCGTAGCTCACCGAACCCGAGCAGTCGTAGGCGTCGTCGATGAACGAGCGGTGCCCGCCGCCGTAGACGTAGGGGAAGTCAGCGATCGCGTTGCCGCCGGCGATGACTTCCTGGATCCGCAGCGGCAGGTCGGGCGACGGTGTCGCCTTGCCGCTCTGCGCGTCGACCGTGGCGCCCGGGCTCGCCTTGGCTTCCGCCTGCTCGAGCTGCTTCTCCTGGCGCAACTCCGCGAGTACCTGTTGGTTGCTCGGAGCGCCCGGGCTGATGAACGCCTCGCGCCCAGCCGTGGCCGGCGCCCCGGCCTTCGCGTGGCGTGGCGCCCCGGCGGGTTGGGGAAAGCTCTCCGCCGCGAGCGGGTCTGGCGCTTCGGCCACATAGGCGGTGGCCCGCGCGACCTGCCGCTTAGCGCGCTGGCCCCGCGTAGCATGCTGCCCGCCAGTCGATCCGCAGCCGGCGAGCACGAGCACGGCAATCCCCGTGAGTGCGCGGGCAAGGCCGCCGACCCTGGTGTGGCGGCGCCAATGAGGCCGGGGGACGCGCTCGCTACTCATACAGGGTGATGACTGCCAGGATCGCATAGATCGCCACCAGCGCCCAGCCCTCGTAAACACGGCCCTCACCGTCCTCGGTGATCTGCCATACGGCCACGGCGCTGACGGCCAGCGCGCCGACGTAGAGCGGTGGCAGAGCGAAGGTCAGCGGCGTCCTCAGCGTGAGCGAGACGAGCACGAGCAGCGGGAACAGGAACGCCGCGATCTGCGCCACCGAGCTGACGACGACGGAGATCGCCAGATCGGACTTGCCCTTCGCCGCCAGGCGCACGCCGACCACATGCTCGACGGCGTTGCCGGCGATCGCGACGATGACCAGGCCGGCAAAGGCCTGCGAGATGTGCAGTTGGGCGATCGCCGGCCTCAGTGCGTCGATGAACCAGTCCGAGACGAAGCCGGCGCCGACGCCGCCGACGATCAACAACGCGAGCGCCAGCACGAGCCCGAGACGCGCCGCGCCCCCCTCGGGGCGCGCTCCGTTTCGTACGTGCGGCACGACCCACGCCAGATAGACCGTCAACAACAAGGCGGCGGCGATCACCGAGATCGCCTTGACGTGATGGCTCGCCGCGTCGCCGGCGGAGAGCGACAGGCCGACGAGGACGATGATGAACAGACACACGATCAGCAGCGTCGCCGCGTCCTTGGCGATCTTTGGATCGAAGCGCATCACGCGGTCCTCGCCGCGCAGCGCGCCGACGACGAGCACGAACCCGAGCACGAGCAGCACATTGGCAAACAGCGAGCCGACGATCGCGCTCTGCGCGACGACCGCTTCGCCGGCGCGCAGAGCAAAGACGACGACAAACAACTCGGGCAGGTTGCCGACGCTCGCCTGAAGCAAGCCCGTGACCGCCGGACTGATGTGCTCGCCAACCTGCTCGGTGGCGAGCGAGACGACCCAGGCGAGACCGGCGAGCGCGAGCGCCGCGATCGCGAAAGTCGCAACTGAGGACCAGTGACCGTAGTGGCCGACGGCCGCGACGGCGACCACGCCGCAGATCAGCGCGAAGGCGACCTGCTCGAGACTCCTCAGTTGCCTCATTGCTTAGCCAGCTTCGCCCTTGGCGGTGCTAATCCTCGACGCGCGAGGCCGCGTGAGCGCGCTCAGTGGTTGGTGAGCACGCGATCGATCAAGCCGTACGCCGCAGCCTCGTCAGCCTTGAAGAAGCGGTCGCGCTCCATGTCCTTGTGGACTTCCTCGACCGGCTTACCGCAGTGTTTGGCATAGATCTCGTCGATCCGGCCGCGCAGGTTGATGATCTCGCGCGCGTGGATCTCGATGTCCGTCGCCTGGCCGTCAAAGCCGGCCGACGGCTGGTGCATCAGGATCCGGCTGTTGGGCAGAGACGAGCGCTTGCCGTGGGTGCCTCCCGCCAACAGCAACGACGCGGCGGACATCGCGATGCCGACGCACATCGTCTGCACGTCCGGCTTGATGAAGTTCATCGTGTCGTAGATCGCGAGGCCCGAGTAAACCGACCCGCCGGGCGAGTTGATGTACAGCGAGACATCCTTGTCGGGGTCGACCGATTCGAGGTGCAGGAGCTGCGCCACGATCACGTTGGCAACCTGATCGTCGATCGGGCTGCCGAGAAAGATGATCCGCTCGTTCAGCAGGCGCGAGTAAATGTCGTACTCGCGCTCGCCGCGCGCGCTGCGCTCGATCACCGTCGGGATCAGGGGCATCGTCGAACCCTATCGGTCGCCGACTGTCGGTCCGGCCGCGGAACCGCTGGCGAGCCAGGAGAGGACGGCGCTGCGCGCGAACCGCCAGGCCTCGCCGATCCGCCGTCCCGGCAGCTCGCCGTCCTGCGCGAGTTGCTCGATCAGGGCCGGTTCGACACCGAGCAACTCGGAGACCTCGTCAAGCGTAAGCACATCGGCCTCGAAGGCGCGGAAGGCGTGGTGACCGAGCACCATCCCACTATCGTCCTGGGTCTCGACGGTCACGCGCCGGCGCCGCTCGCCGGGACCTTCGCCGATATAGCGCGATAGCAACTCGGATACGACCGCCTGCTTGGGCCGGCGCGACTCGTACGCCAGGCGATCAAGAGCTCGGGCCTGCGCGGCGGGGATACGAACGAAGAGCGCGGCGGTGTCGCGCTCACCGGCCGGACGATCGTCGCGCGACATAGCAGCACGATATCACGATATCGCCGCGGCGGTCCTCCGCGGGACCAGCGCGCGCGGCGCCAGCCGTCGGCGCGAGCGCGCATAATCCGTGGATGGCCTCGCTCAACTGGCCGAACCTGCTGACAGTGGTGCGGATCCTGCTCGTGCCGGTGCTGGTCGTGGCGCTGCTCGGCGGCACGAGCGACGGCGACATCTTTGCGGCGGGGGTGTTTGCGGCCGCCTCGCTGACCGATTTCGTCGATGGCTACCTCGCGCGCACGCGCGACTCGGTGACGACGTTCGGCAAGCTGATGGACCCGCTGGCGGACAAGCTGCTGGTCGTCGCCGCGTTGATCTCGCTCGTCTCGCTGCACCGCCTTGCAGCCTGGGTCGCGATGGTCATCATCGCCCGCGAGCTGGCCGTCACGGTGTTGCGACTCGGCGCCACCCAGGCCGGCGTGATCATGCCGGCGAGCAACTTCGGCAAGCTCAAGACCTGCGTGCAGATCGCGGCGATCCTCGGCGTGATCGCGGTCCACGGACACCCCGCCTGGCTGGACGCTCTGGTCTACGCCGCGGTGGTGATCACGGTCGCGTCGGGGCTCGACTATTTCTTTGGGCTGCGGCGGCGGATCGAGCAGGCGCGCCGCGCCGACGCGGTGCAGGCGGGCTGAAGCGCCCGCCGCCTCAGCCGTTCAGCCACTCGCGCATCGTGGTGTGCGCGAGCGAATGCGGGCCGCCCATCAATTCGGCGCGCAACTCA